>JAEEGL013504131.1_pt1 | contig 29048 bp, 15 predicted proteins | sample 9134231 | NCBI WGS metagenome assembly JAEEGL01 (sample SAMN16246548, study PRJNA631951) | gut metagenome | biome: gut microbiome; feature: rumen; material: fiber-attached | host: Bos | place: Iran: Karaj | collected 2018-10 | reverse complement strand
CGCCGCGCAGGGTTCTTTATGCCGGTAAACGAGGGAATGATAACGGTAAAAGGCAAAGAATGCAGGATCGAAAGCACGGGCGAAATGTTCAGACTTATGCACGGTCACTGCGGCGGCAGCGTCGTTTTGTGCGAAACGGACGAAGCGCTCGACGTGCTCTGTACCGAACACGGAGACGGGCTGTATACGTCCGTCGTGAACAGGACCGGAGAGGAATACGAAATACGGATCGAAGGATATACCGCGAAAGAATGCAAGCAGATAGAGATCGAAGAATATTCGTTTGAAAGCAACGGATTTGAAATAACGGATAACAAAACGCTGAAAGGTCACGGCGTGATGTTTATCAGATCGGAGAAATGATATGAAAAAAGCGGATATAATAATTCTTGCGGGACAGTCCAACGCAGTCGGCTGTTCTGAGGTGCGTTATCTTTCCGGATGCTTCCCGGAGGAAAAACTCAGAAAGTGGAGAGACGGGTTCGATAATATAAAGATCAATTATTTTTCGCACGATAAAAAAAGCGGCGGATTCGTGAAGACCTCTTTCAACTGTTCGGTCAAAAACGAGGACACCTTCGGCCCCGAGGTCGGCATCGCCGACCTGCTCGACGAAACGTACCCCGGAAGAGAATTCTTCATAGTCAAATGCGCTTTCGGCGGAGTGACGCTTTTACGCGACTTTCTGCCGCCGTCCGGCGGAGACGCTTACGATCCCGAAGCGTTCGCCGAATTGACGGATAAAGCGGACGATCCGTACGGCAGCTCAAAGCCCGGCTGGTGTTACAATGAACTCGTGAAGATCACGGAGCAGAGCGTTGCCATGCTGAAAGAAGACGGTTATCTGCCGAAGATCAGGGCGTTTTGCTGGATGCAGGGCGAAAGCGACGCCAATAACGAAGAGGCTACGCAAAAATACGGGCGTAATTACGACGCGCTGAAAAACGATCTTAAAACGCGGTTTGCCGGCCTTATCGATCACTGCAGATTCATCGACGCGGGCGTGAGCCACGTCTGGGAAAGATACGCGCGAATGAACGGCATAAAACAGAGCTATGCAAGCGCCCGCCCCGACTGCGTTTTCATCGACACGATAGCAGAAGGGCTCGATACGATGAAGGAGCCTTACGGAGAACCGGATATAGGGCATTACGACGCGGGATCCGAAATAAAGCTCGGCAGACTTTTCGCAGAAAAAATGAAAGGGCTGTTTATAAAAAACAACGTGGCTTACTGCGGTCTTGACTGCGAAAACTGCGATGCTTATATCGCGGCGCAGAACGACGATAACGAGCTGAGGATCAAGACGGCAAAACTCTGGTCGGAGCTCAACGGCGCCGACATAACGCCCGATATGATCAACTGCGACGGCTGCCGCGCAAACGGCAGAAAAACCGTTTTCTGCGAATCGATCTGCCGGATAAGGCGCTGTGCAAAAGAGAAAAAGATCGGTACCTGCGGCGAATGCGAAAACGCGAAAACGTGCGAAAAACTCGCTCTTATAACGAAAAACGATCCCGAAGCGCTGCAAAATCTTTTATGAAACCGCTTGAAATTTCACGCGTTTTACTGTATAATCGTATTAATGATTCCGATAGGAGAATTGATATGAAAAAATATATTATAAAGATACCGGCGCTGCTTCTGCTGCTTGCCGTGTGCGCGACGGCGCTTTTCGGATGCGCCTCGGGCGTGCCGGTACAGAGCGATACCGAAAAAAACGCCGCGACCGGAAAAGCGACGGAAACGGAAAGCGCAACGGCCGAAAAACAGACCGAACGCATAACTGCCGAAGCGACCGAAACGGAAAGGCCGGCGACGGTCGCGCCGGAGCATATAGACGTCCGCGCCGCGGCCGACAAAGGTATCAAAAACAGCTTTACAAAAGCGAAATACTGTACGGTCGGTCAGACGGAAGACGGCGAGGAAGGCAAGGTGCTGACCCTTACGACGTCGAATATAAAAAAGGCGAATCAGCGTACCCCTGCCGTCGTATTCGATTATTCCGGCTTCTGCAAGTCTATCGGATCGGAGCCGCTCGATATTTCAAAAAATCAGTACGTTGTCATGAAGATAAAAGCCGACGGACTGCACGACCGTCTGTTTACGCTCACCGCCGCGGCGACCGATAAGGACGGCGAGCCGACAAAAGCCGAAGCGACCGCAAAAATACCGTCAGGCGACGGCTGGCACTATCTGACCTTCGATTTTTCAAAAGCGGCAAAAGCCGATAAATTCAAGGTGTTCAGACTCAATTTCGAACAGCTCGCGGCGTCGGACGGCGAGAGCGTATCGATAAGCGAGATCCTCGTATGCGACGAAGAGGAAGCCGCAAAATACGCCGAAGAAGAAGTTTATCCGCTCGAAGAGCGTACCGCCGGCGATTATAAACTCAGTATATTGCAGTTCAACGTACAGACCGAAAACGGCAACGCGGCGCCGTTTATAATAAGATCGGAGCTTTACCGCAGATTCGTCGACGAGCATAAGCCCGACGTAGTCGGTATGGAAGAGGTGACGACGAACTGGCGCAAATGGCTCGATACGTACGTTTTCAACGATTCGTACGCAGGCGTCGGCGAACCGAGAACGGCGGGCGGAGAAGCGAATCCGATCTATTACAGAAAGGATAAATTCGAGCTCGTCGAATACGGCACGTTCTGGCTTTCCGACACGCCGGATAAAGCCGGCTCGTCCGTGAAGGGCGCGAATTACCCGAGGATCTGCACGTGGGCGATACTGAAGGATAAAGTGACCGGTACGCAGTTTGCGCATATCAACACGCATCTCGACCATAACGGTAATAACGATTCCGCGACCGGCAATACCATCCGTAAAGAGCAGATGTCAGTGATAATAAAATTCGCCGCGGAAAAATTCGGTGATCTGCCGCAGTTTTTAACGGGCGATCTCAACAACAGAAGGACCACGAGCAAAGGCAAGACCTATGCGCTTATACAAATGATAGAAGGCGCGGCGGAGGTCACGGATGAAAACGGCGCGGCGTACAGAATGGCGCTTTCCGATTCGCGCCTTAACGCTCCCGTCACCGTCGGCGAAAATCATACCGCCACCATGATGAAGTATTTCGACGAAAACGACAAAGCGTACGAACCGTCGAGAGAACCGATAGACTACGTGTTTTATAACGCGAAAAATACGGAAGCGCTCACATACGAAACGTTTCTTATATCGGAAGAGGGAAACCTGATATCGGATCATTTGCCGGTATTTACGACGTTTGAGATCAAGTAAAAAAGGAGCTGTCCGACCGCGGGAAATCGCGACCGGACAGCTTTTTTCGTTTATAAAATCACGCCGCGGAAGCGTTTGCCCGTCTGATCGCGTACAGGTGAACGGAGCGGCGCCCGCTATGATGAGATCAGTATCCTTATCCAAACCATATACTCTCTTACGAGATTGGCGTAAAAGTAACCGGTGAACGGAGTTTTTGCAGGGGCGGGCCTGACGTTGTATCCGAGCTTTTTCGCCTGATATAAGATCCGGTTTTCGTGGTAGTCGCTCGAAACTGCGGCGACGGTATCCGCTTTCAGCCCTACGTCTTTTATCAGCTGCATTGAGTAACGTATGTTTTCCTCCGTCGAGGTCGATCTGTCTTCAAGTATCAGCCGCTCTTCCGATATCCCCCTGCCTGTAAGATAAGCCCGCATCGATTCGGCTTCCGAAACGCTCTCGTCATCGCCCTGACCGCCTGACAGTACGGCGTACGCCTCCGGGTTCGCTTCAAGCAGTTCGTACGCTTTCTCAAGTCTGAGCGAAAGCAGCTTCGACGGAGTGAAGCCGTTCGTTTTGCATCCGAAAACGATGAAAACGTCGGCGGTGCCTGTCGCGCCCTTCACGTTCATTACGAGCAGAGAAAAGACCGTAAAGCTGACCGTATAAAGCAGTCCTGTACTGATATATATCCATTTGAGCGCGCTCATAAGAACCGGAGCCGCCTGATCGAGTTTTTTGCCGAAAAGAAGTAAAACCGTCAGCGGAACGAATATGCATAAGAGCACTATCGGAGCGATCGGCAGAGAAGCGCGTTTGCTCACGAGCAGATACACGGTGTAATTGACCGCCGCAAATCCCGCTCCGCATACGGTGAGAACGATCTGTAATTTATTCATCAAACGCCCCCCTGAGGATCTTTTCGGCTTCTTTTTCTTCATAGCCCTCGTATAAAACAAGATGTTCTTTGGCGCGTTCGTGCAGGGGCAGAGAAGCGACCTCGTAAAACTCGCCGCATTTTTGCCCGTATTCTGCTTCGATCTTTTCTTTATCAGGCGTACCGGCTGATCGTTTAGCGGCTTTATATACGGCAAAAAAGATCTTTTTCTTATCGGGTCTGTCCGGATCGAAGTCGGGATCGCCGACGAGTACGGCAAAAGCCCCGCATACCGCTTCCGACGCCGCTTCTTTTGAAAGAGTTATTATATAAGCGAATCTGTACGCGTCGTCGCCGAAAGCGTCGACGAATTTTTTCGCTTTTTCGGAATCAAACATTTATTCTTCTCCTTAAGCCGCGATCATTCGATCCGGTCTGAAATACCGTTCGTGACCGGGTTTTTGATGCAGATTACGCGTATTGCGTCCTGCTTTGGTCTTACTGCGTCTGCGTTCTGCTCGGCGCGGTACGACGATTTGCCTGGATTCTGAACGAATCTGTCACCGTAAGCTCCGAGAGTCACGGTTTCGTAAGTTTTCGTTTGTGCGTCATATTTTAAGAAAGAATAAGGCGAATAGACCGGATCTTCGAACGTGAATTTTATATAAGAATTCTTGCCCTCGTTTCCGACGGCGTATCCCGTCGGTCTCAGATAAGGACCTGTCAGATTCTGCAGATGACCGAAATAGAATCTGATGCTTTCGGAGTCGTTTTTCTTCACCTCGGCGTATTCAAACGGCATGTATTCTTCGTACGTAAAAGGCAGTTCCGTTCCGATATATAACAGTCCGCCGTCGTCGCTGAGAACATAAAGTCTGTCTTGCGGCTGTGCAAACCACATGACCCCGTCCCGTAAATTCACGCCGATGATCCTGCCGTCAAGATCGGCAGCGAAGCCGCCGGGCGTTATCTCATAACCCGTAAACGTATCGACCCGATATTCCGCGCCTGACTTCGACCGTATATATCCGACGCTTTCACCGGGCGACAAAACGGCGGAGCGGAGCGAAATGGCTATCGAATCGTAATACAGCTTGATATTCGCCGCCCCCGATCCTTTTACATATCTGAAATACGTTTTGAACAGGTATGAATAGTCGGAGTATTCAATGAAAACGTTTTTATCAACTTTCCCGTCTGTCCTTGCCGTATATGTGATACCGAGCAGATCGAGCAGCTTCTCTGTGTTTTCGATAACGTCGCTTTCCGTACCGACTATAAACTGGTCCGCCGAGAAAAAGCTGTTTTTCACGGTAAATCCGGCGACGCGGAAAACGTTCGTTTTGTCTAAATATGTGTAAACGGATTCGTAATAAGCGTCCCCCGGAGGAACCGGATAAACGCCGTCGCACTCACCGACGAAAGCCGATCCCGGCGCCGCGGAGATTATCATCGGGGTCACTTCAAGATCAAACGTCGGCAAAGCCGAATTGTACGGATCGAAAAACGCCTTGATGCGCGTCTGCGCCGTGTGATCGGTAAGATACGAGCCTGTTTTATCAAGATAGAGAGGTATGCCGACGTATCTGCCGTTCGCTGTATACAGATATTCGAAGAAATCGCAGCCGAGTTCGTTTATGATCCGGCATATCTCGCCGCGCATATCGGGCGGCGGAGGCGCAAAATAGTATTTGTTCAACGCGTCGGTACTGTTAAAATACGTATTGCCGAGCGAGACGGGAGTTTTTTCGGTCGGACTGTACAGGCGGTCAAGCCGCTCGTCGTATATAGAGGTTATCGTGCAGTAATGTACTCCGTAACCTGTATATTTGTCAGTCGTTATGAGCGTTAATTCTTTTTCGGGATCACGCAGACCTGAGCTTTTGCCGCCCGTGAAAAAGTACTGCGTATTGTCGTATATGACCGGCAGACCGTTTTCGATCCTTATTTTTGTAACAAGAGCGGTCATGAGCCCGGTCATAAGCCTGCCGTTGTTTATCTCGTAAGATTCCCCGCCTTCTATGTCTACGCTCACCGTGCCGATCTGTATCAGGTAATCTTCCAAGCCGTTCGAAGACGTCGTCTCATCCGCTTTTGAAACGATAACGGAGGAGGATGAAAGCCTGCCTGCCAAAGCGTCGAGATCCGTTATATATACTTTTCCGTCACAGATATACAGCTCTGTTGAGATCACGTATTCAAACGTATTTATTTGCGTCGACGCGAGAATGACCCGCTTTTTTTCGTAAGGCGGGGTTTCAAAACGCCTTTCCGGTACAAATTCGACGTTATCAGGCTCTGCAAAAGCGAAAAGCGACGTGATCACGTCCGTTTTATCATCTTCACCGGCGTTGAAAAATCTGAATATCCGGTCTTTGTAAACGAATACGTGCACGTCCGACGTATCGGGTTCCGGCGCGGCCGTATACACGTCGGTAAGCAGCATGCGTAAAATATCGTATATCCCGTTATTCTGATAGAGCGGAGTTATAAGCGTGTAATCTTCCCCGGGTAACGGATCTTCGTATGCTTTTTCGGTCGTTGCGTCGGAAGACGCCGGAGCTTTCGAAGCGATCTTATATATGGTCAGAGCCGCCGCGGCGGCAAAGCAAAGCACGCACACAACGATCAGAACGATGCGGAGAACGGATACGGCGCCTTTTATTTTCACGTTCCGTCCGCGTTTTTCATAGCCGCCGCAAAGCGCCGCCGCGAGCTTTTCTTTATCCGCGGCGGTCGGTTTTACGTTGCAGAGCGCAAGAAGATAACGCGTTTTTTTCATAAAACTCTCCGAATACTGTCGATGATATCATTATATCACCGTGTTGATCAAAAGTAAATAACATTTTGAAAATAAAATATTGCAAAAGACAAGTTGCGACAGTATTATCGCCGACGGTGTGGTAAAATGCGGAAAACAAGACCGGAGGCGCGCTATGCTCGGAATAAAAGCTAAAGAAAAGCAGGATGAAAAAAGAATAAAAGAATACGAAGACAAGCTGAGAGCCTATGAAAACGAGCTCAGAAAAAGCGACGATACGAGCCGCATACATATGCTTAATCCGTCCCGTATCTGTCCGAACCCGTCTCAGCCGAGAAGATATTTCGATGAAGGAGACCTCATAAGCCTTGCAGACAGTATCAGACAGTACGGCATAATCCAGCCGCTTTCGGTCCGCCGCATATCGGACGAGTCGTCGCCTTTCGGCGGTCTGTACGAGCTGATCGCGGGCGAACGCAGACTGCGCGCCGCGAGAATGCTCTCTTTACCGTACGTTCCCTGCATAATAATCGAAGCCGGCAGAGAAGAGTCGGCTAAACTGTCGCTCGTAGAAAACCTGCAAAGGCACGATCTGCATTTCTTTGAAGAAGCCGACGCGATAGGCAGACTGTGCGAGACGTACGGCATCAAGCAGCAGGAGGCGGCGGCGATGCTTTCGGTAAGTCAGTCGTATATAGCGAACAAGCTCCGTCTGCTCCGCCTCGGCGAAGAGGAACGCAGAATAGCGATAAACGGCAATCTCACCGAGCGGCATATAAGAGCCGCTCTCCGGGCGGACGATCCTCTGATACGGAAAAAAATACTGCAGACCGCCGCTTTACGCAATCTTAACGTAAAGCAGACGGAGCAGTATGCGCTGGATCTTCTTACCGATACGGATCAGCCCGAACGGCACGAAATGAAATTCGTGATAAAAGATATAAAAATGTTTCTTAATACGATAGACAAAGCCGTCGGCATCGTCCGCCGGGCGGGTATCCCCGTTGAGCAGAGCAGAAGCGACGGCGACGGAATGATAGAATTGAAGATAAGAGTACCGGGAACGCCCGTCAAAAACGTATCGCGGTAAAGAGCGCACTTTTGCCTTCGGGCAGCTTTACCGTCAGCTTGTTTCCGTCAAGCCGGGCGCCGTAGCCTTCGAGCTTCGGATAAACGGTCTCGATTTTGCCTTCCGGGAAATAACCGCGCAGATCGACGGTGGTTTCGGATACGGCGCCGGAGTTGTTCCATACGCCGAGAAGCAGTACGTTGTTCGCGCAGTCGAGCAAACCGAACGTATCGGTCTTGTCCGTATCTATATCGAATGTCCCCGTCGGGTATACCGGAACTCCGCAGGCGATGTTTACGCAGTACCTATTATGAAGAGCGGTCGCCTCTTTCATAAGCGAGAGGTTGAATTCGTCGGCGCAGTCGATATGCCCTGAAATATACATCACGCCGAACATACCGGTCACGAAACAGTAGACCGTTGTTTTGCCGTCTTTGAACCTGTCGGTAAATTCCGGCGACGGCTTGAAGTTCTGTCTGTGATCTATCTTTACGGGGTAGGGATATACCCATATCCCGCACTGACCGGGCGTGACGCACGCTTCCGTGCCGGATACTATCGACGGGAGCCTGAAAAAATCCTCCTGGTCGCTTACCGACTGAAGTCTGAAATGCGAGAGCGTCTCGTTATCGGATCTCATGGCGCCGCTGCCGCAGTTTTCAAGCACGAGATCGGGAAATTCAGCTTGAAGCCCGTCGATGAACGAATAAAACGCGGCGGTATGCTCGTGAAGCGAAGCCGCTCCGTCCGGATCGATACCCGCTCCGGTATTGGCGTTATAGTCGTTTTTGATATATCTCACGCCCATATCGTACAGAGCTTTTACGCGTGATCTCAGATATTCGCGCACACCCGGATTTCTGAAATCATACAGGCATCTGTCCCCTCCGATACGGCGGCCGTGACGGTAAAGGAGATACTCGGGGTGTTCTTTCACGATCTCTGCGCCGGATCCGACGGATTCGAATTCGAACCATATACCGGGCTTCATACCGAGAGAGACGATATAGTCAAAAATACCCTGCAAGCCCTCTTCGCCGAAAAGTCCGTCGTTTATAAGCCACATACCGAGATCCTTCAGCTCGTCGCCCTGCACTCCGTACCAGCCGGCGTCCATTATATAGTATTCGCATCCGAGCTCCGCCGCGGTTTTTACAAGCGGCAGAGTTTTTTCTTTCGTAGGAAGAGCCCATAACGCGTTCATATAGTCGTTATAGCAGACGAAGGGAAGATTTTCTCCGCCGTGAAGCTCCGATCTTGAAAAAGAGAGCATCGCAAGAGCGTCTTCGAAACCGCCTTTTATATACCCGACGACGGAGCGGCACGTTTTAAGCGACTCCCCGGGCAAAAGCTCCTTATGAAAACCGTCGTTGTTTTCAAGGCAGTCGGTCGTCATTATTACTATCTCCGTATCGTCGCGATAGCCTCTTATGCCGCAGTTCACGCACCAACCGTGACCGCACAATATCTCGGCAAAAAAGCACTCGTTCTGCTCCGTATCTTCGACTATCACGAGCGGCTCGAAGCGGCATGTGCTCCAGCTGCTTTTCGATTCGAGGCGGAAAGAAGACTGCGAGCCGTGATTATACGTTTTGTAAAGTCCCGCTTCCTCCGCCGTCACGTGCCGCCACTGAGCCTCGCCGCACCAGCAGCTTTCGGCGTAGTGGATAACGAATCTGTTCTTTTTCCACGGCTTCGGACCTTCTTTGCCGATGCCGCAGAGAAACGCGGAGCTCAAAAGCTCGACGGAAAGAGGCGAGTCTCCGTCGTTTCTTATTTCGGTCGACTGAACGACTGCTCCGCATTCAAGTTCTTTATGATCGACTCTTACGGCGGCGTTATATTTCTGCAGGCGGAAAACTCCGTCCGACGTCTCGGAAGGCTCCGCGCCGCCCGAAAAATAGTACGCGTTATCCTCGGCGTTGCATCTTGCGTAAAACCGCGGTTTATATTCGTATGCCATAACAAACTCCGTTTTTTTGTTTATTATAACATCAATTTATCCCCAAGTCAAGAGTATGGCAGCCGTGATCGAACGGAAAATAAGACAGATCCGTCGGCAAACCGTCGAGCGAGGTCTGCTTTTTCACGTTTTCGGCTTTGACGGTGTATTCCGTGTCGTGCCGCCTTATGATCAGCGTGAAACGCGGCAGATCCGAGCAGAAGCGCGGCTTTATCTCAAAACCGCCGCCGTATTCCCTGTACCCGAGCAGATGCTCGAGCACCGCGCAGAAATACCACGTAGCGGATCCGGTATACCAGCTCCAGCCGCCTCTGCCGTAAACGCCTTCCGCGGTGTAGATATCCGCCGAAAAAACGTAATTCTCAACGCCGTACCGCGTATCGCCGATACGGTTTAACGGATTTACCGCCCGCAGTATCTCAAATCCGCGCCCGGTCTGACCGGCGTGCAGATATCCCATCGCGCCCCATATCGCGCCGTGGGTGTACTGACCGCCGTTTTCTCTTATTCCGGGAGGATAAGAGGCTATATATCCTATTCCGGGCTCGAGATCGAACGGCGGATAAAACAGCCTGAAAATACCGTTTTCGCGGTCGAAAAGCATTTCGTACGCCGAGTCGAGCGAACGTTTGACGCGTTCCCCGTCTTCCGAAAGAAACGCCGCGGCGGCTTGCGGCAGTATATCGATCTCGCATACAGGATCGCCCGATCTGCCGAAGGGTTCGCCGTTATCGAGATATCCTCTGATATAATGATCTCCGTCAAAACCGTGCTTTTCCGCCGCGGCAAGCAAAGATGCGGCGAGCTTTTCATATCTGAGGTAAGAAGCGTCTTCTTTCAGGCGGCATAACGACGCAAGCGTTACCAGCGCGGAAGCGGCGAAAAACGAAAGCCATACGCTCTCGCCGCGGCCTTTTACACCGACCTCGTTCATACCGTCGTTCCAGTCTCCGCCTCCGATAAGACAAAGACCGTGAGATCCGACGGCGATCCTTCCCGCCGCTTTTTTGCAGTGTTCGAGCACCGTTCCTGCCGTTTCGGACGGGCAGGCGGCTTCATACCTGTCGCGCTCGTCATCCGAAAGCAAAGCGGAGGAAAGATATCTGACTTTTATATCAAGTATCTTTGCGTCTCCCGTGACGGCGATATATTTGCCGACGGCGACGATAAGCCAGAGCATATCGTCGCTGCATCTCGTACGCACTCCGGTACCTTCGGAGCTGTGGAACCAGTGCATAACGTCGCCTTCTTCGTACTGATGCGCGGCGCATCGCAGAATATGAGCCTTGACGTCGGACGGAGAGCCGTAGACGGTACACAGACAGTCCTGAAGCTGATCGCGAAATCCGTACGCGCCGCTCTGCTGATAATATCCGCACCGCGCGTACGTGCGGCAGAATAACGACTGGTAAGGCGCGTATTCGTTGAACATAAGATCGAGAGTCCTGTCGGGACTGTGAAGCGAAAAAGGCGATAAAACCCGCTTCACTTTAGCCGCGTAACGAGCTTCGACTCCGTTTTTTGCGTGAAGCATATGATCAAGGCAAGCCTTCGACTTTACCGCGCCGACCGAAAACGTGCATTCGTGCGCAAATTCGGCGTTCACGGTAAGCGTTTCTCCGTCAAAGGAGGCTTTTGAATTCGCCGTAACGTTTATGAAAAACTCAGGTCTTCCGGGTTCCAGAGCGTTGGATACGAAAACGGTGTTTCTGCTTTCGTGAAATCTGAGGCTCCCGTTCACGAAATTCTCGCCGATAACGGGCTTTGCGATATATTTTACAGAGCATTCCGCCGGATATCTGATCTTTACCGTCTTATAAGGCAGAACAGGATCGACCGCTATCTCTACCTCGTATTCTTCGCCGTTGCTACGCCCGACCCATTCGGCGGAACAGAGATGAAATCGGCATTCGTAAGCCGACGAAAACAGTTCATGGGACGCGCCGTCCTTACACAGGATTATCTGTTCGGAAGCTCCTCCCGGAACCGTGTCGTGCCGGGTAAGCTTCATCATACGGCAGTTTTCACCGAATGAGAAGCCGCCGCTCCTGTCGGTGACGAGCGCGCCGAATACGGAATTCGCATATATGAAGCTCTGCGGAGCGAAGCTTCTGCCGGACGGTATGATAACGGCGCCGTTTACGACGCTCACGGGCTTATCCGAATAAAAGCTTTTAGCCGCGTAAAGCGCCCCGGCGGGAGGCGGCGCAGGACGGCTCGTTTTCATATCCGAAGCGCATACGAAATAAAAGCAGAGACCGTAAAGCGCTTCCGCCGTCTCGCGGTCTGCTTCAAGCGCAAAGATCCGCTCTCCGACAAGCGCCGACAGCCCGAGCGAACCGATCAGGCGGTTAAGCTCTTTTTTCTTTTTGCAGTAATACGAATCGTCTCCGTCGTATATTATCACGGTATCGAAACCGATCCCGCAGACGAGCGCCCGTACCGCGACCTGCGCGTAACGCGGAAAGACCGTCTTCATCCGGCTCATACCGTATTCGCCGCGGCAGTCGATCAGCAGTATCGGCTTTTGACCCGAAATACCGGCTCGGTACAATAGTCCCCTGTACGATCTGTCAAGGCGGATCGGCGCGGTCTTCGGCTCGGGATGCAGAAAGCATTTGAGAACGCTGCAGAACAGCTGTGTTTCGACCGGCGGCAGAGAGCGCGGATACGGCCGCGGTAAAACGCCGCTTTTTCCGACGGCCGCGTAAAGCTGAGCTTTCGACGCGTCGGCGGAAACGCCGAAGGCGATATAAAATTTTACGCTTCCGCGGTCGGTCTTTATCAGAAGACGCGGAAAAACGCACGCGCCCGTTGCGTCTGAACGCTCGGTAAAAAACAGTTTTTCGACGCTTTTGCCGTAAAAAGAATCCGCGCGGCACAAAAACGTAAGCGGAAGAACGCAACCCGAGCTTACGGCGGCGACCGAGACCGAATAATTCCGACCGCCCGATCGGTTCGTTACGGTCAGAACGCCGTTTTCGTATGACGAGGTAACGAAAACCGCCGAATAAGCGGCGTGACGGCGATATTCGTCAGGATTTGAGAGTATCGGCTCGAAGCAAAGAGCGCATCCGTCCTGCGAGCATGATACGTCGACCGTGAACGCCTCCTGATCCGGCGATACGCTCAGTACGGCGGCGGCGCCGTCTTTGCGGTATTCGATTCCGGTTTCCGAAAAAGAACAGGGGTACGAAAACAGATCGAAAACGCCGTATCCGCGGCATAAAAGCGAAAGACGGCGCAGAAGACCCGCGTTATGATCGCAGATGCAGACGTCTTTTCTGTATAAACCCGTACCGTGACCGTCGGCTGTGACCGTGCAGACGGTATTCGTTACCGCCGCCGCGTCCGCTTTGAACTCTTCGGCGCAGACGCGCTGAGGCTTTTTCACACCTGTTTCGGCGCGCCGGCGTTCGATCGGAGGCGTATCCGGCATTTTCTCGTATAAAAGCGGCAGATAAGCGGATATGCGCTTGTCGGAGCAGAAGCGTTTTACGAATATATCCCCGCATATCGCGTTCGCCGCCGCGACGATACTCATACCGATATGATGCGCCATAAAACAGCCGATCACGGCGTGACCGCCTCCGACGCGCGATTTCGTCAGATCTATCGCCTCGTAAAAGCCGTATTCGCCGTACATGCCGAGAGCTTTCATATTTAGAAGCGATCTCTCCGCGGCTTTGCTTCTGCAGAGCATAAGAAAATCGGAATAGGGGCTGAATACGAGTTCGCCGCCGTGTTCGCAGAGAGCGGCGCTTTGTACGCCGTGGGCTTTGTACTGATAATTCATTTTGCGATCGAACGCAAAATAACAGGATTCCGATATGCCGAAAATACGTCCGGCGCCCGTCACGGCGCCGTGCTTTTTCTGCTCGTGAAGCGCAAAATCAAGCGAACAGCCGGAAATCGAGCCGTCGGGCGACGGCAGAAACAAAGACGGCATGAAATATTCGAAAGCCGTTCCGGACCACGAGCACAAGCCCCGTACGTCGCCCGACGCGGCGACGGGTCTGCCGAGGCGCGACATATGCGAAACGGGGGCAAAGCCGTAAGCGACGGCGGCGATATCCGTCGTATGCATCTCGGAAATATAAAGATCGTAGCAGTTATCCGAGCCGTCGCCGTCGCCGATGCGGAAAAGACCGCTCTTTTCGTCATACAGAACGGAAAGATCGCATTCCTTTATAAGACCGTCCACGGTTTTTCGGAGCTCTTCGCATCCGGCGTCGTATTTTTCGTATTCCGAGAGGGCGGCGCGAAGCGCGATCAGGCAACAGAGATAATTGCCGCAGTCGACGGTGGAAACGTAAGGACCGATCGCCGACAGCGTACGCGTATCGTACCAGTTGTAAAGCAGACCGCCGCGCTTCGGCAGCTTGCAAAGCGTATCGACGGTCGGGGCGAGAATATCGCAAACTGATTCTTTGCTTATGACGCCCACGTCCGCCGCGGCGATGACCGAGACGAGATAAAGTCCGATATTCGTCGGCGACGTCCGCGGCGCGGCTCCCACGCCGCCGAATTTCTGAAAATTGTCGGGCGGCAGATATCCGTGCCCGGCGGTAACGAGATCGGTAAAATATCTGAAATGATCCCTTACGCATTCGACAAGAAACGCCTTGTCCGGCCGGATCCGCCGCGGCTTTTCGGGCGATCTTGACGTCAGATACGCCGCGATCATCGAAAAAGCGGCGCACGAGCCGGAGACGATCGCGGCGCCGTACGAAAAGGCGGAAAGCGCGGCTCCGTAGATAAGCGAGGGAAAAAACGCAAAGAAATATGAATACGCTCCGTCGCGCTTTTTCTCGGAAAAAGACGACGCGGTCCATTTAAGCAGATTTTTACCTGTCAGCATTCTGAATAACGCCGTAAGGACCGCAAATTGCGATACGGACGAATCGTAAAACAATAACGATAAACAGAGAAAAAGCCTGCAGATCCGGTATGCGCGTTCGCGCCGCGGCAGGCGGTACGACAGTATGAAAGGTATCTCGGTCAGATAAATATACGAAAGCGCAAAAAGCGACCCGAGGGGCAGGCAAGAGCAGAAAAGCGACGTTATTATAGCCGAAACGGCGAAAACCGGCGTAATATCGCGCAAAACGTTGCCGATCAGCACGTATCTGTCAAAACCTCTCATGCCGGGGAGGCGGCTTTTGCCGTCCTGCCCGACGTAGCTTTTACCGCAGAGGATAAGCGACTGTACGTCGCCGCGTATCCATCTGTTCTGCCGTCTGAAATACGAGAGCGCGTTTTTCGGCGCCCCCTCGTACATCACGACGTCTGTCAGAGCGCCGCATCTGCAAAGGCATCCTTCGACCGCGTCATGGGACAGAATTTTACCTCTCGGCAATACGCCGCAGGCGCAGACGTAAAAAGCCGCAGTGTCGATAACTCCCTTGCCGCAGAAAACTCCGCGCGAAAAAACGGCGTTGAAAACGTCGAAATCGGCTCCCCGGTAGCAATCTATACCGGGATCGGGAAAGAAAACGCGCGAAAAATACGTACTCTTATCATCCGGCAGTTTGACTTTTATCCTCGGCTGAAGTATAGCGTGACCGGATACGACCCTGCGCTTTTTCATATCGACGACGGCTCTGTTATAAGGGTGGTAAGCGGCGCGTATCATACCGTCGGAGCTTCCGGGAAACATAAGAGTATCGGAATCGAGCGTTATTATATAAGGAATTTTATATAGTAAGGACGCGTCGCCGACGGTCTGCAGCTCCGATACTCCCTCGCGTATCTGCTTTATCAGCTCGCATACGGCGCCGCGCTTTCGCTCGGGCGCTGTATAGCTTTCTTCACCGACGGAGTATTTTCTCTGCCTGTAAAACAGAAAAAATCTGCCTCCGCAGCTTCTGTTCAGCCCCTCTATCTTTTCCGCGTAGCCTTTGATCAACTTTTCGTCGTTTTTGTCGGTATAAGACTTCGAATCGGGCAGATCGCCGAGAATGCCGAAATAAACTTCGTTTTTGCCGGACTCGGTAAAATACATATCGGTAAGAGCTTTGATATGCTCCGACGGATCTTCTTCAAGAAGCGCCGTTATGACGATAAGATACGGCGGCAGCTTTACCTCTCCGTTTAAGCGAAGCGGTTTTTTCGCGGGAATGAAGCGCGAGAATATACGCCCGGATAAAAACGCGGCGAGCTGATAAAGCGGCAGGGCGGAGAAGAAGGCGACCGGAAAATTCTTCGTTATCAAAAGAAGCGCTCCGACCGGCAGAGCGGTGATAACAATTAGAAGAATAATATATATAATATAATACTTGTTTTTGTCATTAAACAAATACGCCGTCAGCCTGTGAGCAGGTATCTTCGATAAAAGCCCGACGGGCGAGGCGTTTTCTTTTTTCGCCTTTTTATATAAAGCGCTTCTGTATTCCGCTCTTGAATCGTCGTCGCTTTGAGCGTAATCGGGGTAAAACGAAAGACGGGCTTCAAGCGGCGAGCATTCGTTTATCAGCTTGCGGTAATCGAGCTTCTCGGCTTCTCTCCAAAGACCGAGAACGTCGTTTTCTTCGGAAAGGCGGCGGCAGAAGCAGACGGCAAGATAAGCGCGTATGCGCCGTACCTCCGTATCGGCGGCGTTTTCGCTCCGCAAAAACACGCAAAGCCCGTCGTATTGTACCGAATACGAGCAAAGCCCGAGCCATTTCGCAAGCTTTGCGAGAAAACCGGTATCCGCACGTTTTGAAAGCGCCGCCGTCGCTTCCCGCAAGCGCGGCAGGATATAGTATAAATTTTCTTTAACGGGCAAAAATCCGGAGCTCTTGATCCGCCTGATCAGACCGCGGCATTCATTTTTCATAGTTTTGTCAGACATAACGCCACCTCCGCGCTGATTATTGCACGTCCGCGCGTTTTTTATTCCGCTTTTTCGATTTGGTGTTGACATACGCGGATTTTTGGTATATAATCTGATAAAAACGATAAAATACCGGAAGAATGATTATGGAGAGCAAAGAAAACAAATTTAAAAGAGTCTTAAAAGAATACTCAATAATGACCGCCGCCACGCTTCTTATGGCGGCGGGGATATACTTTTTCAAATTTCCGAACAATTTCGTCATGGGCGGCGTCAGCGGCATATCGATGCTGATCGGCAGTCTGCAGAACGCCGTATCTCCGGCGACTGCGATGCTGATTATAAACTTCGCGCTTTTAGTCGTCGGGTTCATCGTGTTCGGGCGCGAATTCAGTATCAAAACGGTCTACTGCAGCGCGGTGCTTTCCGTCTCTCTCGAGATACTCGAGCTTCTGATACCGCTTGACGGTCCCATAACCGGCGATACGATGCTCGAGCTCGTGTTCGCGGTGGCGCTTCCGGCGGTCGGCTCCGCCGTCGTGTTCAATCTCGGCGGTACGACGGGAGGCACCGATATCGTCGCGATGATCTTCAAAAAGCATACGCATCTCAATATCGGCGCTTCGCTTTTCGTCGTCGACGCGATCATAGTCGTGTTCGGATTTTTCGTAAACGGCGTAAAAGCCGGTATGTATTCGCTCGTCGGTCTTTTGATCAAAGCGCTCGTCGTCGACGTGATAATCGAGAACATCAACATCAGCAAATACTTCTTCATCGTCACCACGGTGCCGGATCTTATATGCGAATATATAAACGTAAATCTTCACAAGGGCGCTACCGTATGGCAGGCGAAGGGCTCGTATACCAAAGAAGACAAGACGATAATCCTCGCGGTGATGACGAGAAGTCAGGCTGTTTCGATGAGAAATTATATAAAATCGGTCGACAAAAACGCTTTCGTCGTGATCTCGTCAACGAGCGATATTATCGGAAAAGGCTTCAGAAGCACTTAAAACGCCGCCGATCGAGGCGAAAAAACACGAAAAAAAACGGCGCGTGACTTCAAAAACGCTCCGTTTTTCGTTTTCAACCCGCATAAAATGAAAGAACCGGTGGTATATAATGCAATACGGGGCATGCGGAATGTTCAAAAATGCACGAAAAACAACCGTTTTTTCAAATAATTCTGTGATTTTGGGAAAAAAATATTGCATTTGTACTTGACAATTCGAAAATTAGAGTGTATAATACACAATATCAAAAAAAAGGAGGAGTTTCAAATGAAGAAACTTACAGCAATCTTGTGTCTCCTGCTTGCAGCAAGTATGGTATTCTCGCTCGCTTCCTGCACGCCGAAAACTCCGGACCCCGCAGGTACCGGAACTAACCCGGTCGGCACCGAAGCAAAGACAGAAGAGCCTGATCCCGTACCTGATAATTACGCTGAAACATCGACAACTATATACAATGCAGTTCTCGGAGATTTCAATGCAGCGTATCAGGCAGCAAAAGCTGAGACAAACGTATCCAAAAAATGGGCAATGATGGCTATCGCAGAAGCGAAGCTGATGGAATCGGCAGTTATGCTTCCGACCAGCACTTCCGGCGGTAACTATGCTATCTCCAGAGTCGCTCCTTACACGATCGATTACTCGCTGTGGGGCAACGACGACGAAAAATGGCAGACAGCTCTCATCGCCACCGAGTTCATCGAAGCCGCTCACAGAACCGAAATGAAGGCGAAATGGAATGAACTCAAAGGCACCGGCGAATATCTCGCTTGGGCAAAACAGTATCTCGCCGATAAGGGCTACACCCTCAAGACGACGTACAGCACCACGTTCAACAGCTTCCCGAAGACCTGGGACGTTCTCGCGACCTCCCGTGCGGCTGACTCTCAGTTCCTCGTAAAAACTTACGACGGACTTCTTGAGTATGACTGCGAAGGCACGCAGAAAAACGCTCTCGCAACGGAAGTCAACGTTTCCGAAGACGGCAAGACCTACACGTTCAAACTCCGTGACGCTGTCTGGGTAGACAGCCAGGGCAGACAAGTTGCCGACGTTAAAGCCGACGACTTCGTAGCCGGTATCCAGCACAGCATCGACGCTAACGGCGGCCTCGGCTACCTCGTAGACGGCATCATCGTCGGTATCCACGACTACATCGAAGGCAAAACGACTGACTTCTCGACGGTCGGCGTAAAAGCAACCGATGACAAGACTCTCGTTTACACGCTCGAAGCACCGTGCAGCTACTTCCTCACGATGCTCGGCTACGGCATCTTCGCTCCTCTGAGCAGAGCCTACTACGAATCCCAGGGCGGTAAATTCGGTGCCGATTTCGACGCCAAAGCCGAAGATTACACCTACGGTAAAACTCAGGACAACATCGCTTACTGCGGCGCTTTCATCGTAAAGAACGCGACCGACGGTTCCATCATCTCGTTCGAGAAGAACGAAAACTACTGGAACAAAGACGCGATGAACATAGACAAGATCGAATACCTCTACAATGACGGCAAAGACGAAATGAAAGCTTACAACGATGCCAAAGCCGGCACGACCGTAGGCGTAGGTCTTACCACCGCCAGACTGAAACAGTGCAGAGAAGACGGCCTGTTCGATAAATACGGTTACACCTCCGCTACGGATGCGACCTCCTACATGGCGTTCTTCAACATCAACCGTTTCGCTTTCAGAGACATCGGTCTGCACACCGTCGTATCTCCTCAGACGGCCGAACAGGCTGCGAGAACCAACAAGGCTATGCAGAACGTAAACTTCCGCCGCGCTCTTGCTTTCTCGCTTGACAGAGCCAACTACAACGCTCAGGCTGTCGGCGACGAACTCAAACTCGTCTCCCTCAGAAACAGCTACACGCCCGCTAAATTCGTATACCTCGAAGAAGACGTAACCGTTGATCTCAACGGCAAAGCGACCGAATTCAAAGCCGGCACGCCTTACGGCGAAATAATGCAGGCTCAGATCGACGCTGACGGTCTTACCATCAAGGTTTATGACAAAGCAGCAGACGAAGGCAACGGTTCCGGCGACGGCTATGACGGCTGGTACAACCCGACCGAAGCTATGAATCAGCTCAATACCGCTATCGCGGCTCTTGCCGATCTCGGCATCACCAAAGACAACCCGATCCAGGTAGACCTTCCGTATCCGTCCGCTCGTGAAACCTATACGAAGAAAGCTCAGGCTGTCAAACAGTCCGTTGAAGATGCTCTTCAGGGCTACGTAAAGGTCAACCTCACCGAGTGCAAGACAGACGAAGAATGGTACTTTGCAGGCTACTACACCGAACACGGTTACGAAGCCAACTACGACATCTATGACCTCTCCGGCTGGGGCCCCGACTACGGCGATCCCTCCACGTATCTTGATACGTTCCTTCCGGACGGCGCAGGTTACATGATCAAGTGCATCGGTATATTCTAATACGATTCAATTGAATTTGGGTAGGAGGATGGACTTTTGTTCATCCTCTTACTGCCATAATGACGTATATCCCTTCCCGGTGATCCCGGGAGGGGAAATACCGTATTTTTACGGCGTGTTTGTGCAATTCGGCACACGCCGGACTGTGCAAACATACCGTAAAAGGTGTAAAAAATAACGGGTGAACCCGAACAAGAGTGGTATGATATGACAAAATACTTATTGAAAAGACTGCTTCGCGGTTTTCTTTCGATCGTAATGGTCGTTGCGATAATCATGATACTCATATACACGTTCATCAACAGAAAGAACATCTTCGGTCAGGACACTTACTGGACCAAGGTAAGCTCCAACCAGAGAACGGTATACGAGTATACAAGGTGGGAGGAATACGGATATCTTGATCTCGTGATGTATACCGACTGGCTCAACGATCTGATAAAGAACGGCGAACTCGCTCCCGAAAACAGAGATAAGGTCGCAAACATCGGTAAAAAGATCGCGGACGATACTCCCGAAGTAGCCGAATACGTAAAGAAATTTACGGAATATTATCAGAACAACGGCTACACGGTAAAGAGACTCGAAGCGAAAATGCTGACCGCGACTAAATATCTCGGCGGCGGTAAGGAATACCTGTTCGCATTTCGCGACAAACCGCTTATCAGCAGGCTCTGGAATTATTTTTCGAAAATGGTAGTGGTCGATAATATCCACTACGTAGAAGAGGATATCGGCGAACGCGGGATCAAGCTCACGCTGCACGATCCCGTTTACGGCGGTGATAAATTCGCTCCGGCTCTGATAGGCAACGGGACGAAACACAAGTATTTACTGTATTTTGACGACAGATTCCCGTTCATACATCAGAATCTCGTCACGATAAATATCGGTATGTCGTATTCAGTCAACCAGGGTATAGATATCGTCAATACGATGACGGACCCGCAGGGCAAACAGGAGCCGCGCGAGGTGATATATCCGACCGGACTCGTTGAGCAAAGCTGCGACAACCTGCATACGGCTACTTATTCCGCCGGCTCGAGAGACAAGAGCATTATCACACAGGAACGCTTTACGGACGATTACACGAAAGTGACTCTGTATAAAAACGGCTTGTCAAAGATCGGTTATTCGTTCATTATCGGTATTATAGCAACGATATTCGCCTATGCGCTCGGCATACCGATCGGCGTCATAATGGCGCGAAACAAGGATAAACTGATCGACAAGCTCGGTACCATCTATATCGTATTCATCATAGCGGTTCCTTCTCTTGCTTATATCTTCATGTTCAGGGCGTTCGGAAGCCTGTTCGGATTGCCGACCACGTTCATGATGGAAGACGCGGGCAACGCGCTTATGTACGTACTGCCGATCGTATCGCTCGGTCTGCCTTCGGTAGCCGGCTTTATGAGATGGCTGCGCAGATACATGATCGACCAGATGAACTCCGATTACGTCAAATTCGCGCGTTCGGGCGGTCTTTCCGAGAATGAGATATTCAGAAAGCACATTCTGAAAAATGCCGCGATACCGATTATTCACGGCATACCGGGCGCGATCCTCGGTTCGGTCGTCGGCGGTATCATCACAGAGCGTGTGTATGTTGTTCCGGGTACCGGTAACCTGCTCACGTCGGCTATCAACGCGTACGATAACGGCGTTATAGTAGGTATAACGCTGTTCTATGCGACCATAACGATCGTATCGCTTATACTCGGCGACATACTCATGTCAATGGTAGACCCGAGAATTTCGTTCACAACAAAGGCAAGGTGATCGGCATGAATGAAGAACTTGTAAAAATAGACGATCTCGGCTTGTCCGAAGAAGAGCTGTTCTCTCATTACGACAACAACGAGATAGAATCCGAAAAAATAACCGCGCCGCGTTATTCGTACTGGCGTTCGGTTTTCAGAGTATTCTTTAAGAAAAAGATCAACATCATCATACTCGGACTCTTACTGCTCGTTATAGTATTTTCTTACATTTACCCGATACTGGTATCTTACGAGCAGTGGGGCAACCTGAGAAACTACGAATCGTGGCATCTGACCCCGGGCGACGCGTACAGGGTGCTCGGCTTCAACCTGCATACGCTTCTCGGCACCTACGGCGCCGGCGAATCCATCTGGGATTCCGTATGGTACGGCGCGAGAACGTCGATATCGCTCGCATTTCTGTGCGCTCTGATCAATATGGTCATAGGCGTGCTGATCGGCGCGATATGGGGCTTCTCCAAAAAGGTCGATGTCGTTATGACGGAGGTCTATAACGTAATAGCAAACGTTCCGTATCTGCTTATCGTCATGGTGTTCGTGCGCATACTTTCACCTTCGTTTATTACGCTCGTGTTCGCGCTGACTATCACCGGCTGGCTCGGCGTAGCGTACTTTATCAGAACGCAGGTCATAATCATACGCGACAGAGAATATAACCTCGCGTCGCGCTGCCTCGGCACACCGATATTCAGAATAGCCACGAAAAACATACTCCCGTTCATGACGAGCGTTATCGTTACTCTGGCGGCTGCCGAGATACCCAGTTACATTTCCTACGAAGTGTTCCTTTCCTACATCGGACTCGGTCTTTCCGCAAACGAAACGTCTCTCGGTAAGCTGATAGAAGCGGCGAACGGCGCAATGAACCAGTTCCCGTGGGAATTCTGGAGCCCGGTTGCGATAGCTTCTATCATCGCGGTCGTTTTGTACGTCGCAGGTCAGAACCTCGGCGACGCTTCCGACCCGAGAACGCATATGTAAGGAGGTACTTATGGAAGACAAGAAAAAACTGCTGTCCATAAAGGACCTTGAAGTCAAATTCCGCGTCCGCGGCAGAATACTGACCGCGATCAGAGGCATTTCGCTCGACATTTACGAAAACGAATCGATCGCCATAGTCGGTGAATCCGGCTCGGGCAAATCAGTTTTCACGAAGACCTTCGCCGGCATGCTCGACGATAACGGCTTCATCAGCAACGGCGACATCATCTTCAACGACGAAGAGCTTGCCGATACGGTTGTAAGTCTCAAAGGCGTCGGCAGAAATCTGCGCGATTCGGCAAAGAAAAAGCTCGACGTCTATTCAAAATATGAAGCAGGCGCTGAAGAATACAACGCCCTCATAGCTTTGGAGAAAGAGAACAAAGACAAAAAAGAGCTGAGCGAAGAAGACAGAGAAAATTACGAAAAGAAGCTTTCCGATATCACCTTCAAGCGCACCGAAGCGGCTAACTACAGACAGACGCTCGACTCGGCAAAAGAAAAAGCGAAGATCAAAGAGATCTCCGAACAGATCAAAAAATACGACGAAGAGATCAAAGCCGTAAAGGCGGAGATGGCGGAGAAGATCAAAGCGCACAGAACGGCTCTGCAAAACGATAAAGCGTATATCGAAGAATACGCGCAGAAGACCGCCAAGCTTCGCGAGCAGTATCAGAACAAGATCGCCTCGTATGAGCTGAGTGAAGAGATATCCGAAAGGAACCTCATAATAGCGAACGAAATATACCTTTCCGTCGGCAGATACGGTATATCCAAGCGTATCAAATATATCAACGCTTTGCTGAAGTCTTTCAAAAAAGCGATGAAGCTCGGCGTTGATCTCAACGATGAAACGCTCAGAAACGGTATTTTCGATAACGTCGTTTTCCGCGTCAAATATCTCGACGAGCACGACGATATCCTTCACGGCACGTGCGTGCTGAACCTTGCGAAGATCAAGTATTCCAAAGACTGGAGCCAGATCCGCGGCAGAAGGATCGCCACGGTCTTCCAGGACCCGATGACGTCGCTCAACCCGATAATAACGATCGGCAAACAGATCACGTCGATAATCCTGAAGCACCAGAACTGCACCGAGACCGAAGCGAGAAAAAGAGCGCTTTTGCTGATGCAGAAGGTCGGCATCCCGAACGTCGAAAAACGTTTCGACGACTATCCGTTCCAGTATTCGGGCGGTATGAGACAGAGAATAGTCATCGCTATCGCTCTTTCCTGCCAGCCGAAAATACTGATATGCGACGAGCCTACGACGGCTCTCGACGTTACGATCCAGGCGCAGATACTCAAACTGCTCAAGGATCTGCAGAGAGAATTCAATTATACGATAGTATTCATCACACACGACCTCGGCGTCGTCGCAAACGTTGCCGACAGAGTTGCGGTGCTTTACGCGGGTCAGGTAGTGGAGATCGGCTCGGTCGAAGATATATTCTACGATCCGCGCCATCCGTATACGTGGGCGCTGCTTTCGTCGCTTCCGCAGCTCGCGCAGAGAAATACGAAGCTTTACTCGATCTCCGGTACGCCGCCGTCTCTGTATAATAAGATCGTCGGCGATCCGTTCGCACCGAGAAACCCGTACTGCCTGAAGATCGACACGCTCAAAGAACCGCCGATGTTCAAGGTAAGCGAAACTCACTATGCAAAAACCTGGCTGCTCGACCCTCGCGCACCGAAGTACGAGAAGCCCGAAATAATTCAGAACACCCACGATAAGCTCATCAAGGCGTTCAACATTCAAGGAGGTTAAGGCTGTGGCAGAAGTATCAATAGTAGAAAAAAGCAGTTCCGCCACGGCGTCGCATCTGCCCGATCACGGCCCGATCGACGAAAACGGCAGAGAAGTACTCCTTTCGCTCCGCAACGTTGATATTACGTTCGGCAAAGGCGACAAAGCCGTTAAGGCTGTAAAGAACGCAAGTTTTGATATCTATAAAGGCGAGACGTTCTCTCTCGTCGGCGAATCCGGTTCCGGTAAGACCACGATAGGCAGAGCGGTCATAAGAGTCAACCCCTGTTCGAGGGGCGATATACTCTATAAAGGCGTCCGCATATCCGGTAAAATACCGAGATCGCTCGACCGCGAGGTCATAAGAAACATACAGATGGTATTCCAGGATCCCGCCGCTTCGCTTAACGAACGCGCGACGGTCGAGTATATCATCTCCGAAGGCCTTATAAACTTCAAGCTCTACGAGAGCGACAAAGAAAGAATGGAGAAGGTCGAAAAGATAATCACGGAAGTCGGACTTCTGCCCGAACATCTGACGCGTTATCCGCACGAATTCTCCGGCGGTCAGAGACAGAGAATAGGCCTTGCGAGAGCAATGGTCATGGAGCCGGAGCTCGTCGTCGCCGACGAACCTATCTCCGCTCTCGACGTTTCTATCCGCGCTCAGGTCCTCAATCTGCTGAAGAAATTCCAGAATGAGAGAAACGTGACCTATCTCTTCATAGCTCACGACCTTTCGATAGTCAGATTCATATCCGACAGAATAGGCGTTATATACAAGGGCGAGATCGTTGAGATCGCCGAAGCGGAAGAGCTTTTCAACTTCCCGCTTCATCCGTATACGCGTTCGCTCATATCCGCGATACCGATCCCGGACCCGATTCTCGAAAAGAACAAAGAGCTTTTCACCTACGATCCTTCGGTACACGATTACAGCGTCGACAAGCCCGAAATGGTCGATATAGGTCATAACCATTTCGTCTACGGCAACAAAGCCGAGATCGAAGAGTATAAGAAGATCAGAGAGACCGACGTTCCGATGAAGACGATCACGATCCGCGATCCGAACGCCCCGGTCGAAGAAAAAACGGATGAAGACAACGTCAGCAACGAACCGATACTCGATACGCCTATCGGCGATACCGGCAGTATCTGGTATTCGATACTTTCGTTCCTTTTACCGATCCTCGGTCTGATCGGCGGACTTATATTCAAAAAGCATAACTACATCAAGAACTTCAAGGCGTGCTTCAAAGGCGCGCTGATAGGATTAGGCATATTCGCAGCTCTTGTGATACTGTTCCTGATCTTCCTCGGAATCGCTCATCTTTAATAAATGAGAAGTTCCGGCAGATCGAACGAGCCGTATGTCAAACCGGTCAAATCGATCGAATTATCGGAGAAGCATATCGGGCTCAGATTCGTTGCATTCATCCTCGCTATCGTTGTCGCAGTCGGCGCGCTGACGTTCGGCGTTATATCGCTTTTGAACCGCGGCTCCGGCTGGAGAACGGTAAACGGCGGTAAGATACGCGGTTTTAATTACGACGAAGAGATCGTATTTGAGTATAACGCGAAGGACGCGGGCGAATTCAAGCGTTTGCAGACGTTATATTCAAGCCTGCTTGACCGCGTTGCGCCGCTGTTTGACGCCGATAACGAATACGAAGGAATAAGTAATATCTGTTATATAAACCGGCACCCGAATGAGCAGATCGTCATAGACGAGCTGCTCTATTCGGCGTTTGAGGTAATTGATAAATACGACCTTCGTTCGGTATATACGGGACCGTTTTACGAAGAGTATAAAAACCTGTTTTTCAGCTATAACGACGACGACGCCGAAAGCTTCGACCCGGACGTGAATAAAGACGTGAAGGAAAGAGCCGGTAAGATCGCCGCTTTCGCAAAAGACAAAAACAGCGTACAGTTGAAGCTTCTCGGCAAAAACACGGTCACGCTCTACGTATCCGGAGAATACGAAAACTACGTCAAAGAGATCGGCAGCTCCTCTTATATCGACCTCTGGCTCATCAAAAACGCGTTCATAATAGACTATTGTGCCGATATCATCGTCGGAAGCGGTTATTACGGCGGCAGACTGTCGAGCTTTGACGGATATCTGCGGGTGTTCGACAAGGGTAACGAATACACTTATAACGTATACGATATGTCCGCGGGAAAAGCGTACGTTTCGGCGGATATGACGTACGACGGAGTTATCAGCGCGGCAAATCCGAGAGTTTTTCCTCTCGGCAGACTGGACGATACACGGATATACGTTTATGAAGACGGGCGGAGAAAAACGTCGTATCTCGATCCGACGACCTGTTCGGACCGGTATTTCGTACCGTGCTTCACGGTTTATTCATACAGCGAAAAATGCGCCGAGGTCGCGGCGAAGGCTCTCGTATCGTTTATCAGCGAAAACGGGACGCTCGGTTATATCGAGCGCGTTGAAGGCTTTGAATACGTTTACAGCGAGAACTTTCACGTAAAGCATTCGGAAAAGAACTTAAAGATCAAAAACTATCTGAAAGAACAATAATGAAAAAACTGCCGCGATCCGCGACAGTTTTTGTATATCAAAGGAGATATCATGATAAAAATCGAGAGGATCACGTTTGACAGAAAATATAACGAAGACGGAGCCGGGTGGTTCGACGTTTTCACTACGCAGAAACCCGTCATAAGCTGGAGCTGTATCGGCGGCGAAGGGCTCACACAGACGGGGTATGAAATAGAGATAAAAGACGGCAAAAAGACGCTGTTCACACACAAAGCCGACTCTCCGGAGCAGACGTTCGTTTACGGCGGTGAGCCTTTGCCTGCAGATACGAAGCTCAAAGTATACGTCACGGTAAAAACGAATGACGGACAGACCGACACGGCGCATAACGAATTCGTCTGCGCGGGAGAACTGAACGCGCCGTGGATCTGCGCCGCGGAAGACAGGGAAAACGTACCGGTCATATTCTCGAAGCGTATCGAGATAAAGAAGCCTATCAAAGCGGCGTATCTGTACTGCTGCGGCATAGGCTATCATATGCCGCAGATCGACGGAGGCGATATATCATACTCAGATTTCGCCCCGGCGTTTTCCGATTATTCAAAAACTTGCTATTATAACGTCTATGACGTATACGGAGAACTGAAAAGCGAAGGCTGCCATGATATCGAGATAACCGTCGCCGACGGCTGGCGGCGTATCTCCAGCACGTTCGTCGATAAACACCTCGGCGGCAGAAAGATCGAATTCGACGGCGTACCATGCCTTTCCGCCGAGCTTCATATTTATTACGAAGACGGAACGTCTGAAACGGTAAGCACGGGCGAAGACTGGTCTTATCATTACGGCAATATAGTATATTCGAACATCTATAATGGCGAGCATATCGATCTTACCGCCGAGCCGACCGAAAAACGCGGGGTGAAGCTGTACGACGGCGAGCCGCTCGGCAAGAGAAGATTTCAGCTCCTTCAGCCGGTACGCTTCACCGACTTTGAATGCGTATCGTGCCTCAAAGCGGGCGACGGTTACGTTTTCGATTTCGGGCAGAATATCGCCGGATACGCAATAACGGATATACCCGCTCTGCCTTACGGCGCAAAAGTCACGTTTTTATACGGCGAGATGCTCAATTCCGACAGTACGGTATATACCGCGCCTCTGCGCGAGGCTGAGTGTACCGACGTTTTCATATCGGACGGAAGAGCGCAAGTGTTTGCGCCGCGTTTCACTTTCCACGGTTTTCGCTACGTTCAGGTCAGCGGTCTGCCTTACGCGAGAAAAAGCGATTTGAGAGCGTGGGCGGCGTTTTCTTACCTTAAACCTTTGCGCGAGAGTTTTACGGACGGCTTCGACTGCGGCTCGCCTCTCGTGAACAGAATACACTATAACGCGTATATGACGGAGCTCGACAATATGCTCTCGATACTCTCCGACTGCCCTCAGCGCGACGAGCGAATGGGGTGGCTGAACGACGCGACGGTAAGATTTGAAGAAACGCCGTATAATTTCGATATCGGCGCGATGTTCCCGAAGATTGTGCGCGATATACTCGACTCGCAGAAAGAGAACGGGATGATCGGCTGTACCGCGCCTTTCATTTTCGGTCAGCTGCCCGCCGATCCCGTCTGCTCGTCGTTTTTGATCGCCGCGGAACGGGCTTATGCGTTCACCGGCAATACGGACGTGATAAAAGAAGGCTACGAGGGCTTCGAAAAGTGGGAAAAAGTGCTTCTCGACCGCTCCGACGGCTATATAGTCAACTACTCGTATTACGGCGACTGGGCGGCGCCTTCCTACGCCTGCGTGACCGAAGAATTCGCCTGCTCCGCAGTTACGCCCGGTATACTT
>JAEEGL011359536.1_pt1 | contig 29050 bp, 14 predicted proteins | sample 9134231 | NCBI WGS metagenome assembly JAEEGL01 (sample SAMN16246548, study PRJNA631951) | gut metagenome | biome: gut microbiome; feature: rumen; material: fiber-attached | host: Bos | place: Iran: Karaj | collected 2018-10 | reverse complement strand
GTTCCCTTCAAGGTGACCATCGGCGATGCTACTGCCATCAAGAGCGTGAAGGCTGGTGTTGACGCTAATGCTCCTGTTTACAACCTCGCTGGCCAGAAGGTCAACAAGAACTTCAAGGGCGTAGTGATCCAGAATGGTAAAAAGATGGTGAAGTAAGGTTGTAAAGTAATCAACTTACACATTGAATATTTAAATCAGGGGTGCCGCCAATCGGCACCCCTGATTTTTTGTCTCAAGCTCATCATACAATCATAGTTCGGCGGAATTGGTAAATATTTGAGACAAATTCAAAATCCCTGTTGGCGGAATATTGCTACCTTTGCAGCTGAAAACGCATGTAAATTCAATGGTATTAAGAATCAAATCTATTTCAAAGAGTGTAATATTCTGTTTGTTATGCACCCTGGCAGTCTCTGCACAGGCTGCTGCCACACTGCGTGTCACCAGTCAGGGTGGGGGCTTTCCCTTAGTGGCTGATGGACGGGCTGCTGCCATTTCTGTATCACCGAAAGAACCGCTGGTGGTCGGCAAGGTCGCCCGTTTGTTGGCTGACGACATACAGCGCGTTACTGGCCTGCGTCCTGCCGTCTCTGCCAAGAGCAACGACAAGGCTTCGGTCGTGATAGCTACCATCGGACATAATGCAGAAGTGGATAAATTGATTGCCAAGGGACGCCTTGACGTATCGGCTATCCGTGGTGGTTGGGAACAGTTCGTCATCCGTGAGTTAGACAACCGCCTGTATATCGTGGGCAGTGACCGGCGGGGAACGGCTTACGGTGTGTTTGCGCTCTCTGAGCAGATGGGTGTATCGCCTTGGTACTGGTGGGCCGACGTTCCCGTGAAGCAAAGGAATGCCCTCTATGTGACGGCAGACTATACCTCCACAGCGCCTACCATCAAATATCGTGGCATCTTTATCAACGACGAGGACTGGGGCTTGCTGCCCTGGGCTGCCAAGAACTATGAGAAGGAACTGGGCGATATAGGTCCTCGGACATACGCCCGTGTCTGTGAATTGCTGTTGCGTTTGAAGGCCAACATGCTGGCTCCTGCCATGCACAGCTGCACGGGGGCATTCTATAGCCACCTGGAAAGTGCAGCAGTGGCTGACTCCTTCGGCATTATCATCACCACCAGTCATTGTGAACCCCTGTTGCTAAACAACGCCGCCGAGAGTGAGTGGAACCAGGAGCGCGATGGTGACTGGAACTACAAAACGAACAGCAGGACCATCTATCGTAAGTGGGATAACCGTCTGAAGGATGCTGCCCGCTACGAGAACATCTATACCGTGGCTATGCGTGGTGTCCATGATGCCGGGCTGCGTGGCAACCTGCCCATGAATGAGCGCGTCCCCTTGATAGAACAGGTTATCAGCGACCAGCGGGCTCTCCTCAAGAAACATAAGGCATATACTCCCCCTTATTCCCCCTCAAAATTAGAGGGGGAGGCCGAAGACTGGGGGAGTCGAAGAGGGGCTGGGGGTGAGGCTTTGCCCCCCCAGATCTTCGTACCCTACAAGGAGACGATGGATATCTATGAGAACGGTCTCCGTGTGCCCGACGATATCACCTTAGTCTGGGTGGATGACAACTATGGCTACCTAAAACGCGTGTCAACGCCAGCTGAACAGCAGCGCAGCGGACGTGCCGGTGTCTATTACCACCTGTCGTACTTAGGTGCTCCGCACGACTACCTGTGGCTGAATACCACGCCGCCCGTGTTGATGTACGAAGAGCTGAAGAAAGCCTACGACCACGGTGCCGACCGCTACTGGCTGCTGAATGTGGGCGACATCAAACCCATGGAGCTGGGCATCCAGACATTCATGGATATGGCGTGGAACCTGTCCGCCTTTGACATGGAGAACGTTAACCGCCATCAGGCAGCATTCCTCGCCAGTCTTTTCGGGAATGACAATTGTCAATTATCAATTGTCAATTATCAATTTATTCTTGATGACTACTACCGCTTGGCCTGGATTCGCAAACCCGAATACATGGGCTTTGAATACGAATGGGACGATGCGGCTCATACTGGCCTGAAGCCTACGGACTTCTCCTTCAAGGAAGGTGACGAGGCCCAGCAGCGCTTGGCCGATTACCAGCGCATCAGCGATGAGGTGGAGCGGGTAAATGAAGAATTAAGAATTAAGAATGAAGAATTGGCTACCGCCTTCTTCCAACTGTTGCAGTTCCCCGTGCAGGCCGCTTACCAGATGAACCGTAAGTTCCTGATGGCGCAGCTGAACAAGGAACTGGTTGCTGAGGGCCGCTTGGCTGAAGCCAACTGGGCAGCCCGCCAAATGGAGCTGGCATACGACAGCATCCGGGCGCTAAACCGTCGCTATAACCAGCTGTTGGGTGGCAAATGGAATGGTATGATGGACGTTCCGCCGGGCTATTGTGCCCTCTACCACCAGAAACCCGATGTCGTCTATACCTCAGGAGCCGGTGAACAGCCCGTTCTGTTGACCCCGTTACGCGGCAGCCGCCGTCAGAACAGCTATACCATTGACCTGGCCCATACGCTCAGTGCCACACCGGGTACTACCGTCATTGGTGGCTTGGGTTACGACGGTCGGGTGGTACAGTTGGGCAAGCCCTCTGCCTCTTCTGCAACAGAAACAGCTACATATCCCTTTGTAACTCCTGCCTGCGACGCTGTCGATGTGGTGCTCTATACCGTTCCCTTCTGGCCACTCTATGCGGGCAAGTCGAATCGTGTAGGCGTCAGCATAGACGGTTCACCTGTGCAGGTTTTTGAGAACAAGTTCCACGAATACAGCCGTTCTTGGAAAGATCAGGTGATGCGCAACGCTGCCGTCTGTCGGCTGCACTTCGCCCTCGACGCCTCGAAGACCCGTCACACCCTGACGCTTCACGGCATTGACCCGGGTCAGATGGTGCAGCGAGTGGTCATTATAAATGAGAAATGAGAAATGAGAAATGAGAAATGAGAAATGAAAAATGAGAAATGAGAAATTACTCCTGCTGACGGCCCTGCTGACGGCCGCCAACCTATGGGCACAGCCCCGCTTCAGCAAACCACACGGACTCTATGATGACAGGAGCATCAGCGTGGCCATCACGCCGACTGACCCTGCCGCCCAGGTGCGCTATACCACCGACGGCAGCACGCCCACCGCACAGAGCAAGCTCTACACGGCACCGCTGAACCTGACCGCCACCACACTGCTGCGTGCCGTGGAGGTGAAGGACGGTGTATTGTCCGACAGTATCGCTACGGCATCCTACATTTTTGTCAGTTCTGTGCTCAACCAGCCAGACATTCCTGACGGTTATCCTGACACGTGGGGCTCCTATACCCAGATCAGTGGTACTGCCCCTGCTGATTACGGCATGGATCCCGAGATGACACAGAATGCCACCCTGTCGCCGAAGATTGTGGAGGGGCTGCGCCAGTTGCCCATTCTCAGTATTGTCACCGACAAGGACAACCTGTTCAGTCATGAAGCAGACCCGGAAACGGGCGGTATCTACATCTTTACTGGCCCTCCCGTGGGCGATGATACGGGACACGGTTGGACGCGTCCTGCCAGCGTCGAACTGATGGGCGGTCCCCAGCAGCACGACTTCACCGTGGGCTGTGGCCTGCGACTGCATGGTGGTCATGGCCGTCTGGCAGAGAAGAATCCCAAGCACTCCTTCCGTCTGGTGTTCAAGAAAGAGTATGGTAAGAAGACGCTGAAATACCCCCTCTACGGAGAGGATGAACCGCATAAGTTCGACCAACTGGTGGTACGTTGCCACTTCGGCAACGCCTGGCAGCACTGGGGAGAGGGCAACCGCGAGAAGGCACAATACACCCGTGACGTGTGGGCCCGTCGCATGCAACGCAAGATAGGACATACCAGTGTCAATGCCCTCTACGTACATCTGTTCCTGAACGGCATGTACTGGGGCCTCTATAATATCGCTGAACGTGTCGATGACCAGTTTGGCTCCGACCATATAGGCGGTAAGAAGAGTGACATCGACGTCATCAAGGTAGAAGAGGACGGCGGCAACCATATCGAGGCCAGCGAGGGAACCCTCGACGCCTGGGCAGAGATGGTGACCATCGCCCGCATTGTTGGCGGTGCTTCTGCTAATATCACCCCCCAGGAAGCTTACGAGCGCTTGGATACCCTGCTGGACATCAACAATTTCATCGACTACATGATTATCAACCAGTATGCCGGTAATACCGACTGGGATCACCATAACTGGTATGCCATCAGAAGGCGCGGCAACGACAGCGTCCGCAGTGAGGGATTCCGCTTCCTTTGCTGGGACTCGGAGATTATCTTTGAGAATGTCAACGAGAACGTGCTTGGCAAGAACAATGGCTACACCACTCCTACGGGTATCTTCCACAACCTGCTGATGAACGAAGACTTTGCCCGCCGCTATGTGCGTCGTGCCAAGGAGCTGCTCGCCGAAGACGGACTGTTAGGACAAAAGTCTGTCACGCAGGTATGGGACAGCCTGTACAACACCATCTCCATGGCCCTCTACGACGAGGCCGCCCGCTGGGGCGACTATCGGCGTGACGTACACCCCTGGCAGACCAAGGGTAAGTTATATACCGTCGATGAGACCTATATGAAAGAGCGTAGCCGCCTGTTGAACGACTATTTCCCCTACCGTACCGATAATGTGCTGGACCAGATTACTGCCTTCATCAACATCGATGACTTCGAGATGCCTGACGGTTGGGTGCCATTGGCTGCTAACATGTTCTATGAATGGGACAGCACGGGCAAGGATGCTACCCCCTTGGACAAGTGGGTAAATGTTGACTGGAACATGAACAGCGTCGCTGGTGGCGGTACTGCCGTGGCAGGTTTTGCCAATGTAGAGTATAACCGCTTTGCCGACATCAGCGCTTACGAAAAGATGGTTATCCGAGGCAGTGGCAGTGGACTACGCGTCTTGGCCAACCGTTTGGTAGATCACGGAGAATGGAAGCAGATCGTGGTGTCGTTCGATGAGTCTGACCCCTACTGGGATGATGACCTGCAGGCCATCGTCATTCCCTTGGAGGACCTGAAGAACAAGGAGACCACCTCTAATAACGAGCGAGTAGATGACTTCGTACACCTGAATGTCTTGAAGGTTGACTGGAACAGCTCCTGCACCGTGCGGGGCGTCTATCTTGTGCCTGCCGGTTGGGGTGTCGATGTTGCCATGGGTGACGTGAACAACGACCGTGTTGTGGACGTTGAGGATGTCGTTGGCATCGTAAACAAGATTCTTGGAAATCCTGCCGACACCTTTGTCGAGGCAAGTGCTGACGTGAACGGTGACGGCAGGATAGACGTTGATGATGTCGTGGCTGTGGTCAACATCATCTTGGGTCAATAGTGATTAGTTCATGGCGAAGAAGACGCCGTCGTTAGCCATCATGCGGGCATCATAGACACCGGCTTCGTTCAGGCTGAGATCCTTGGTCTGACCGTTGACGGTGGTCTTGATAGTGCCGTCGGCATTGAAGCGGAAGAGTTCCTTCACCTAATAAAATGTGAATTATAAATAAAAGACAGATTCAGGTCCCATGTTGAACAGAAGGTCCAGGATGCTGAGGTTGGGTAGGAAGCCGTGCTTGTGCTGGAACACCTGCCAGTAGCTTTTCGCCGTGAACGTCGGGTCGGCCTGTGGGTGCTTGGCACTGATGACGTCGCGGAAATCCTTTATCAGTTCATAGTTCATAGTGCATAGTTCATAGTTATCCTGCTGGTTTGTAAACTGTGAACTATGCACTATGAACTGTGAACTATACACCGCCTGCGGCTGGATGTCGATGAGTCGGCAGATAGTTTCGCGGATGGTCTCGTTGAAATCGACCAAAAATTCATATTTCTGTTCAAAGAACGGGCGGATGTCATCGGCATAATACTCAAAGAAAGGACTCTCGCTGTATGCACTTTGCAGGGCGTTCCAGTGTACCCTCCGCCACTGGTTGTGGTCACTGATGCGAATATCGCGCACCAGACATTTCTCATTTTTCTCATTCTCAACTGGCACGGTGAGTGCCTGAGTGCCGTTAGCGGTGGCAATAACGCAACGGTTGCGGTAGGTCTGCTTCTGGTAGCTGTCGTACTGCTCAATGATGCAGCGGTCGTACCGGTTCAACTTCTGATACCACTGCACAGGTCCGAAATAGGTGGTTTGCAGGAGTGCCGTGGTCATTGCAGCCGGAAGTTCTTGCGGTTATACACTACGGTCACTACCCTTCCCACGATGCTGCTTTCAGGAATAAAGCCTAAGTAGCGGGAGTCAGCGCGATTGGCCGGGTTGACGGATTCTAACCAGTAGAAGTCGCCTTTGGCACAGTTGACCAGTCCGGGGACGGTCAGCGTGCCGTCTGCCGTGCGGATGGTATCACCGGGAACGGCAGAACAGCGGGCGATGCAGATGCCGGAGACAGCTTTGTCGGGTACTTGAAAGGCCACGATGTCGCCCCGATGTATCGGTTGGCGCATCAGCCTGCTGTAGGGCAGCAGTCCATTGCCGGGAATGCGCAGTCCGTAGCTGCAGCGGTTTACCAGCAATCTGTCACCGTCCTGATAGAGCGGTGACAGTCCGTTGCCCATGACATCATGAATGGAAAAGGCTAAAGTACGGAATAGCAGCATCAGTAGAATTGCTGATGCAAATGCTATCACGTACTTCAGCCAGTTTCTCATCCTTGTTTAAGCCTTCTTACCTCTTACTTCTTACATCTTCCTTCTTCCCTCTTACTTGATATTATCAACGAAGCGGAACAGGCGGCTCCAGCGGATGCCTCCGAAACCAGAGCGGTCTGGGTCGCTGCTCCACCAGATGAAGATGGGTTTGCCGACGATGTGGTCTTCTGGCACGAAGCCCCAGTAGCGGGAGTCGAGGGAGTTATGGCGGTTGTCGCCCTGCATCCAGTAGTAGTCCATCTTGAAGGTATATTTCGTCGTTTCCTGACCGTTGATGATGATCTTACCGTCTTTGACCTCTAAGGTGTTGCCCTCGTAGGTACGGATGGGTCGCTCATAGACGGGCAGGTTCTCTAAGGTCAGCGTAATGCTCTCCCCCTTCTTAGGAATCCACACGGGACCGTAGTTGTCGCGCGTCCAGTGCATGTTGCCGTTCAGCGGATAGATGTCCCACTCGTCAGCCTCGGTGTTCAGCGCGATGCTATCCACCAGGTCGGTACGCTTGCGCAGTTCCTGAACGGCGTAGTTGGTCAAGGGCATGTAGCCGAAGGTGTTCAGGCTCATCAGGTCTTCCATGGTGATGCCCAATTCCTTCATGATGTCATCGTTGAGGCGCTGTTTCAGTTTGACGTGGTAGGTATATTGTACGTTGTCGGGTTCCTTGTTGGCCTTGCCGTCCAGGTAGATGATGCGGTTCTTGATCTGCAGCGTCTGACCGGGCAGTCCCACGCAGCGCTTCACATAGTTCTCGCGGCGGTCGGTGGGGCGTGTCACGATTTCGCCAAACTCCTGACGGTTGTTCTCGATGTATTTACGGCCAAGGGTATATAGCTCATTGAAATACTTCATGCGCTGCATGACTGTCAGCGAGTCGGGGTTGGGTCGCTCCTCCCACAGTCCGTAGCCATAGCCGTAGCAGTTGCGGTAGAAGTCCTCCGCCTGGTGTCTGATGTCGGCTGTCAGCGTGTCGCCGGCAGGATAGTTGAACACCACGATGTCGTTCAGTTCCACCTTGCCCAGTCCTTTCACGCGGCGGTAGTCCCAGTGGGGCCACTCAATGTATGACTTGCACTGGAAGAGGGGCAGCGTGTGCTGGGTCAGCGGCATGGTGAGCGGCGTCTCAGGGATGCGCGGACCGTAGCTGACCTTCGACACGAAGAGGTAGTCGCCGGTGAGCAGGCTCTTCTCCAACGATGACGATGGGATGACATAGTTCTGGAAGAAGAACAGGTTGATGAAATAGACGGCTACCAGTGCAAACACCAGCGCGTCAACCCATGACATCACCCAGCGGACGGGTCCTTCTGCATCCTTCCACCACTGCCAGTTGATTTTCTTAGTAATATATACGTCGTAAATGAACGGTATGACAAGCAGTCCCCACCATGACTCTACCCAGTAGAGGAACAGCAGGTAGCATATCAGCACGGCAATGAACTTTGCCCACTGCACTTTCATATTCAGCTTTTTCTTTTCTCTCTTTTCCATATTATTTGCATCAGACTTTATTTTTTGCATCGGACTTTCACGGACTTTATTTTTTGCATCGGACTTTCACGGACTTTCACGGACTTTTTTCTACTTCGTGGACTTTTTATTTGCATCGGGTTTAAATTAGTCCGTGTCAGTCCGTTTAGTCCGATGCAAAAATTTGTCCACTGCAATAAGTTCGTGTCAGTTCGCTGCTTAGAACTTAAACATGTCGGAAATTGTCAGCAGTCCCTTATGCTCCTTGGTGTATTCGGCAGCGAGTACGGCGCCGAGGGCAAAGCCCTGGCGGGAGTGGGCATCGTGTGTAATGGTGATGATGTCGGCCTCCGAGTCGTAGCGGATGGTATGGATGCCAGCTACCTCGCCGCGACGGATATGATCTACACGCAGATACCTCTTGTCCGTGGTATCTTCTTTCCATGCCTCCTTACGGTCAATGTTCTCCACAATTTCCTCAGCTAATGTGATAGCTGTTCCGCTGGGGTGGTCCAGTTTATGTACGTGGTGCGTCTCCTCCATCTCCACGTCGTACTGCGGGAACTGGTTCATAATCTTGGCCAGATAACGGTTGACGGCCGAGAAGATGGCTACGCCGATAGAGAAGTTGGAGGCCCAGAACAGCGTCTTGCCCTCCTGACAAGCCTTGCGTACGTCGTCGCCGTGCTCTTTCATCCAGCCAGTGCTGCCGCTGACCACCTTCACGCCCTTTTCCCAGGCTTTCAGGTAGTTGCCGTATGCCGCCTGCGGAGCGGTGAACTCAATGGCCACGTCAGCGGATGCAAATGCAGGACTGTCGAAGTCCTGCTGGTTATCGATGTCGATGATACTCACAATTTCATGTCCACGGCTGATGGCTATCTGTTCTATCATTTTGCCCATCTTACCGTAGCCGATTAAAGCTATTTTCATAATGTCGATATAATATAAGTTTTATTTCTTTACCTATCCGTTTCGCTTGTTTCTATAGATGACAATGCCCAATACGACAAGCACTACGACTGCTATAATATGAATCCAATCCATAAGTTTCTACGTTTTATGTTGTTAGACAGGTGCAAAGGTACGAATAAGCGAGCACAAAACAAAACAAAAAAAGATTTTTTTGTTTTTATTGTCGAGCGTGAGTACTTTCGAGCTTTGCTCAAAGGTACGAATAAGCGAGCAAAAAACCAAATTTTTTATAAAAATATCATTTGCCGTTTTTACTTCTGCCCTTCTGGTGAGTCATAATAATAGATGGATATCAACGAACAGACATGGGAGTTTATCCGACAACACGCCACAGATGACGTGCGCAAACTGGCATTGCAGGGTTCCAAAGATCCTGCAATAGACCTTACTATAGCCCTGCAGCAGATTGCGGGACGTCAGACGGCACAGCGCAAGTTGCCGTCGTGGGCTACTGTTGACGGCATCATCTATCCTCCCCACCTCAACATGGAGCAATGTTCCAGTGAGTTGACGGCAAGGTATAAGGCAGACTTGGTAGGCAGGGGCGATAGCATCGTTGATCTTACCGGTGGCTTTGGCATCGACTTCTACTGGATGTCGCAGGGCTTTTCGGAGCGTACATACGTCGAACAGAATTCAGAACTCTGTGCCATTGCCAAAGAGAACTTCCGCGTGTTGGGACTGTGCTGTTCTGTATGTTGCTGTGACGCAGACACTTACCTGACAGGGATGCCCCACGCCGCCATGGTGTTCCTGGATCCGGCCCGCCGCGACGAGCACGGTGGCCGCACCTACGGCATTGCCGACTGCACGCCCAACGTCCTGGAACTGCTCTCCCTGCTCAGCGATAAGGCCGACCGCATTATCCTGAAACTCTCGCCGATGCTCGACTGGCGCAAGGCCGTCAGCGATCTCCACCACCCGTCATCCACCACCGTCCACATTGTCAGTGTTGATAACGAGTGCAAAGAACTGCTGATTGAAATGACAAATGCAGATGAAGAAATGAGAAATGACCTCCGCGAGACAAGGGTGGTGTGTGTCAATCTGTTGTCTAATGGTGGCCGACAGGAGTTCGCATTTGGAGGGCAAGGCTCAAATACTACAGGAAAAACTTTTGGGGATAGTTTCAGTCCTCATTTTCTCTATGAACCGAACGCCAGCATCATGAAGGCAGGCTGTTTCGCCGAACTGGGGCAGCGTTATCCCGTTCATCAGGTGGCACCTAACTCCCATTTGTTCCTTTCTGACGATGAAATCGGCGATTTCCCTGGCCGAAGTTTTGAAATATTGTCCATTTCATCGATGAATAAGCGGGAAATTAAGGAAAAAATTAACCAAAAATTAACTCCGTTGAAATCGGCAAATATTGCCGTTCGTAACTTCCCGCTCACTGCTGACCAACTCCGCAAAAAGCTCAAGTTGCACGATGGTGGCGACACATATATCTTTGCCACGACCTTTGCCGACGGCCAGCACCGTCTGTTCATTTGTCGCAAGAGCAGATTAAACAGCACTACTTGTTCTGTTCCAGATAATTCGACGGGGTCATGTGTGTCAGTTCCTTGAACTTTCGCTGGAAATAGCTGCGGTCGGTGAAACCGCAGGCTTCGGCGACGGCCTCGTTGGACCATTCGGGATGTTCCTTTAAGAGCAATTTGGCCTTCTCGATGCGCAACTGGTTCAGCCATGAGGCATAGTCGGTATGGTGGCTGTTCAGCCAAATCGTCAGCCGTTCCTTCTCAATGCCAATCTCGTCGGCCACCTCCTGAATGCTCAGCCGCTGACGGCAGTAGTGTTCCTCGTCGGTCCACTGGTCAATCTTCCGCTGCGTCAATTGTGCCTTCTTGTCTTTGCTATCTATCAGCCCCGTCTGCTTCTGGTTGTTCTCGGCCAGTTCCACACGTTTCAAGGCGTTTTCTGCTCCGTAATTGATGAAGCGGCTCACACAGTAGTAGATAAATCCCATGAGGAATATGGAGTAGAAGAACAGCACCGGCCCTGACAGGAAGATGACGAACGGAATGAGAACGGCAATGCCACAAAGCATATAGACGCTTCTCTCCATCCATCCCAACAGCACCGTTTTCTCCTCGCCGTCATAGTATTGGTTCAGCGCATGCCTGATATTGCCGAACTCGTGCCAGTGCAGCCATGTGTGATACACTTGCATGATTGCAAAGATGATGGCAGCACAGTATTCTGCCGTGCGCATTGAGGGGGTGTCGCTCAGCAACGGTCCGCCGCTGACCAGCGTGCCACAGGCCAGAATGCCCATAGCCACGACCCAGCAGCCCAGTCCGAAGAATCGTTCCCGCCGTTTGATATGGCCGCGACGTTGCAGGTTTAAGATGGCCTGGCTGACCAGCCACGAGGAGAGCATGAAGAATATCAGATTGACGGCCACGCCCTGTGTCACGCCCATTGCACGGAAGTGTAGTGTGTATTGCAGCAGAAACTGCATGGCTATCAGTCCAATGCCTGCCACCATCAGCCAGCGTGAACGGTTGTACACCTTTCCCACATGCTTCAGTTTTCGCGATGCCAAATCAAGGGTCAGTGCCGTTGTCAGCATCATCGCTCCGAATTGTAACTCTTCTAATGTCATTTTTCGCCTACAAAGGTACGAATTAGTGAGCGAAAAAACAAATTAATTTGGTTTTTTCCACACCTTATTTTTGCCTTGTTCTTTGTAGGCAGTGAGCCAACGGCATAGTCCAAGGAATCAAGCTTTGTTTTTTATGTCTAAGGAATTAAGGAATTAAGGAACGGTGCATGCGATGGGCTTGTCGGTAGTATCAAGGAGCCAAGAATATTCCTAAATTCCCAGATTCCTTAGACAAAACAGGCAAAATCCCGATGAAATGGGCGAAAATTGAAGGTGTGGAAAATTTTCTGGAAAATTTTCCACACCTAAATCTCAAAGATTTCACACATTTCTAAAATTTTCCACACCTTTTTTCAGCATATTTTTGTAATTTTGCGCACGAAAAAAGGACGAGGCTCCCTACGGAACCATAAACCCTAACCATTAAAACCATTATCATGGATAGTTTAGACATTATACCGCTCTGTCTCTACGCCCCCCTTCGCCATCTTGGCGTTGTGGGTATAACAGAAAACACATAAACAAATATATAATCATTAATTAAAAAAACAACAATGAAAAAACTGAAAAGAAAGTTTCTGGCGCGGGCAGCCATGACGCTGGCCAGCGCCTTGACGCGAAGGACGGCAGCAGTGCTCGCCCTCGCAATGCTCACTACGGCTACGGCGTGGGCAGAGGTCGTGAACTTGACCGAAGACACTGACGAAACCGAAGGAACGGCTGCACGCTGGTATGTGAACATGAAAGGATCGTATAACACGAGCGATAACACGCTCACCCTTGCCGATGTCAGCATCACCTCCTTCAAGGTTTATGATGATGGCGGCAAAAGCGGCAACTACGGCGGCAGCCACCAAGACTATCTCACTATCACCGTCCCTGAGGGTTACAGAATACAGCTTTCTGGCAACATCACGACGGAGAAAGGTTGTGACAAACTGACCGTCTGGGACGGAACAGACAGAAAAGACGACAGTAAGAAGTTGCTTAATCGAGTGAGTAGCACCATCAGCAATACCCTTACCGCCATCACCCCCGTTGTCAGTAGCGGCCAGAGCATGACGCTCTACTTTGAATCGGATGGAAGCAGCTCCTACGCAGGCCTCGACCTCACCGTGACGGTCTTCAATCCTACCACTCCGCATGACGTCACCATCAGCAATCCCGCCCAGGGCGGCACTGTCGAAGCCAGCCCCACATCGGCCAAAATGGATGATGTGATTACCCTGACCGCCTCTCCCTCAAGCGGATATATGCTCAACGACCTCACCGTGAAGGATGCCGACAGGAACGCTATTGCCGTGACAGATATGCTCTGGTACACCAACATCAACACCGCCACCTTCACCATGCCCTTATCCGCTGTTACCGTCACCCCGACGTTTACCAACAATCTGAGCGCAGACGGCGGACTCTACGTCAACATGCCCACAACGAGTAACAAATTATGTACCGTCCCCGCAGATGTACTGTCGTTCAAGGTCTATGACGACGGCGGTCCCAATAACAACTACAGCAGCTGCGATGGTTACCTCACAATCACCGCCCCCACGGGCTGCTACTTGCAGCTTTCGGGCAACATCGCAACGTCTTATTATGACAAACTGACCGTTTGGGACGGAACCGATACTAACAACAATGAAAAGAGGTTGATTTACGAAGATTGCTCCAACCCTGGTGACCAAGTAGCCATCAACACCGTGCAAAGCACCAGCAATAGCATGACGCTCTACTTCAAGTCGAGTAATGGAAACAATCCCGGCCTTGACCTCACCGTGACGGTCTTTAATCCTAACGCACCGCACAGCATCACCATCAATAATCTTAACAATGTGGACGGCAGCGTGGTCACGGCCAGCATCAACAACCAAAACGTCACATCGGCCACAGTGGACCAGACCGTCACCCTGACAGCCTCGCCTGCAAGCGGCTATATGCTCAGCGGCATTACTGCAACTAACGCCAACAGTAATTCCATTGCCGTGGCATGGGATGGTCCGTTCTCCAACACTGCAACGTTTACCATGCCAACTTCCGAGGTCACCGTCACCCCGACGTTCACCAACAACCTGACTGCCGACGGCGGCCTCTATATCAACATGCCTGCTACCGACAGCAAGTCGCTCACCATCCCCAGCAGCGTACAGTCGTTCAAGGTGTATGACAGCGGCGGCTCCAACGGCAAATACAGCGACAACTGCGGCGGCTACCTCAAACTGACCGCCCCCCAGGGCTATCAGCTGCAGCTTTCGGGCAACATCATGACAGATTATACTAATGACTATCTAACTGTCTGGGACGGAACAGACACTACCGATGACAGCAAGAAGTTGCTTAATAGAGTGGGTAGCAATGGCTGGGGCACGCAGACGGCCATCACTACCATCGTCAGCAGCGGCGAGAGCATGACGCTCTACTTCTTTTCGGACGCAAGCAGCACCTGCGATGGCCTCGACCTGACGGTGACGCTCATCAACCCTAACGCACCGCACAGCATTGCCATCAATAATCCTAACAATGTGGGTGGCAGTGTGGTCACAGCCAACCCCACGTCGGCCACTGTGCACCAGACCGTCACCCTGACGGCCTCGCCTGCAAGCAACTATATGCTCAGCGGCATCACCGCCACCGATGCCAACAGCGATGCCGTCGCCGTGACATGGGATGGATGGTTTTCTAATACTGCCACATTCACCATGCCTGCCTCCGAGGTCACCGTCACCCCGACGTTCACCAACAACCTGACCGTCGATGGTGGTATCTATATCAACATGCCTGCTACTGGCAGCAAGTCAATCACCATCCCCAGCGGCACACAGTCGTTCAAGGTCTATGACGACGGCGGCTCCAAACGCAGCTACAGCGACAACTGCGACGGCTACCTCACCCTGACCGCCCCCACAGGCTACAGGATACAGCTCACGGGCAGCATCAATACGCAGGGTCCAACTTATGTCAAGGACTATCTGATTGTCTATGACGGCATAGACAACACCGCCACGGAACTAATCCAGCAGATGTGCAGTACCGCAAACGGCACTTGGACAGACATCCCCCTCATCGTCAGCAGTGGTGAGAGCATGACGCTCAACTTCAAGTCAGACGACACCTACAACTTCAATGGACTCGACCTCACCGTAAGGCTCGTCGACCCCGAAGCGTATCACAGCATCACCGTCAATAACCCTGACAATGTGGACGGCAGCATAGTCACAGCCAACCCCACATCGGCCAAGTTAAATCAGGATGTCACCCTGACCGCTGACCCCGCTGAGGGCTATATACTCTACGGCATCACTGCTACCGATGCCAACAATAATGCTGTTCCCCTGACATGGGATGGTTGGTTTTCTAATACCGCCACATTCACTATGCCTGGCTTCGACGTCACCGTCACCCCGACGTTCACCAACGACCTGACTGTCAACAGCCTCTACTTCAATATACCAAAGGCTGGCAGCAAGCCGATTACCATCCCCAACGGTGTACAGTCATTCAAGGTGTATGACCACGGTGGCAAGGACGGCAGCTACGGCAACTGCGACGGCAGCTTAGTCCTGACTGCCCCTGAAGGGTACATACTACAGCTTACAGGAAGCGTCTCGACGTCAGGGTTAGAACATTATGACTATCTGACCGTCTATGACAACAACGAAACCAGCGGCACTAAGTTGGTTGACGAAATGTGGAGTACCGGAGCCAACGTACCGACCGACATCCCCACCGTCACCAGCAGTGGACGGTACATGACGCTCTACTTCTATTCTGAGCTGAGCGGGTATGACGGTCTCAATCTGACAGTGACTCTCGCCAAAAACGACACGAAGTATGGCATCACCATCAACAATCCTGACAATGTGGATGGTAGCGTAGTCACAGCCGACCTTGCAGAGGCCAACGTGAATCAGACCGTCACCCTGACGTCCTCACCTGCAAACGGCTACCTGCTCAGCGGCATCACCGTAACGGATGCAAGCAGCAATGACATCACTGTAGCGTGGGATGGTCCGCTCTTCAACACCGCCACATTCTCCATGCCCGGTTCGGCTGTCACTGTCACCCCGACGTTCACCAACAATCTGACTGCCGACGGTGGCCTCTATATCAACATGCCTACGACTGGCGAAAAGTCGGCCACCATCCCCAGCGGCGTACAGTCGTTCAAGGTCTATGACGACGGCGGCAAGGATGGCAACTACAGTCCCAACTGCAACGGCTACCTCAAACTGACCGCCCCCGAGGGCTACGTGCTACAACTCTCGGGCACCATCTATGGAGAGACCGATGACCGCTGGACCATCTATGACGGCACCAGCACCACTGACGACATGTTAATCAGGGAAATGAGCGGCTATGGATACCAGGGTACGAGAGACCTCTACACCGTCTCTACGGGCCGAAACATGATGATCTACTTTAATTCGGACGACGACAACTATTGCTACCCGGGCCTCAACGTCACCGCTACCATAGGTCACCGCATCACCGTGGCCGACGGCATTGTGCATGGTGCCATTACTGCTAACGACTTCGCCGCCGACAATGAGACCGTCAACTTGACTATTACTCCCAATGCTGGCTATGAGGTAGGTACTGTCAGTTACAACGGCACGGAAATTACACCCGTCAACGGTGTCTATTCATTCACCATGCCCGCCAACGATGTTGTCCTCTCGGCTACGTTCACAGCCATTGAATACTACATCGCTGCCGACGGCACGAAACAGCAATGCATCAAATACACCGAGCTGACGGGCACAGAAACGACGCTCGCTGCCGGCTGGTACGTCGCTAAAGGTACTGTCAACTACACCGGCGCGCTCACCCTCTCCGGCGACGTGAACCTCATCCTCGCCGACAACGCCACTGTCAACATCGGCACCGAGGAAACACCCGTCTCGGGCAACGGCATCGGCGACGACAGCAACAACGCCACCATCACCATCTACGGACAGAGCAAGGGCGCCGACCGAGGCCATCTGAAAGTCTATGCCTCCGGGTGCGGCATCTGGTCCTCCAACGGCGACTTCAACTGCTACAACGCCAAGGTCACCGTCAAGTCCTCCTTACTCGGTATCCGGGCACAGGCCACCAGCGACGCGACGAAGGGAAACATCAACATGAAGAACACCACCGTCAACGTCAACACCACCAACGGATCTTTCGGATATAACATCTATGCACAGGGCGGCAACATTACCATCGATGACTGCGACGTGACCACCACGGCCAACGGCGGCTATAACATCTCCAGCGAGGGCGACATCACCATCAACAACTGCAACGTGACCGCCACGACCACCAAGAACGACGTCATCAATGCCGCAGGCGGCAACGTGACCATCAACGGCGGCAAAGTGACAGCCACGGGAGGTACCAGTACAGTCGGCATTTCTGCCCAAAAGTCCAGCACAGGTGGCGACATCACCCTGACCGATGCCACCGTCATAGCCACCTGCGGCACTGGTATCATGTCAGCCGGCGGCAACATCACCATCAACAGCGGCAACGTGACAGCCACGGCCTCCTATTATTATGGCATCTACGCCAACGGCGGCAACGTGGCCATCAACGGCGGCATAGTCGAGGCCAACGGCAATAGCCCGTATTCAGGCATCAGTGCTAACAACATCACCCTCGGCTGGACCAGCACCGGCGACCAAGTCACCGCAAACAGCTACGACGGCACTGTGAAGATTGCCGACGGTCAGGCCTTCACCGACGGCAACGGCCACTACTACGCCGGCACCCTCACCGACGACGAGAAATCCGCCATCAGTGGAAAGACGCTGACCCGTCTCACCGCCCTCCAGCTTGCTGACGCTGCCGACAACTCCGCCGCCATCGCCAAGTGCAATGGCGCCACTGGCCTCAACATCACCCTCCAGGGTCGCACCCTGACGAAGGACGGCAACTGGAACACCCTGTGCCTGCCGTTCTCGCTGAGTGCCGAGCAGATTGCAGCCAGTAGCCTGGCCGGTGCAACCATCAAGGAGCTGGACAATGCCGCTGATGCCACAAGTCTGAGTAACGATGGCACACTGACGCTGAAGTTCACCGACGACGTGACGACTATCGATGCTGGCAAGCCTTACATCGTGAAGTGGACAACGACGGGTGATAACATCAGCAATCCCGTATTCGAGGGCGTGACCATCGCCAGCACCACACCGACAGCCGTCAAGAGCGACGACGGTAACGTGACCTTCGTAGGACAGTACTCACCGTTCGGCATTGTTGACACCAACATCAACTCTATCATCATGCTCGGTGCTAACAACACGCTGGGATACTCACAGAACAACCGCACGCTGCGCTCCTTCCGCGCCCACTTCGAGGTGCCTGAGACTGCTAACGTCCGCGAGTTCGTACTGGACTTCGGAGACGACGTTGCCACGGGAATTGTTTCAATTCACAATTCACAAAGCACAATGCATAATGACGCGTGGTACACCATCGATGGCCGCAAGCTCGGCAGCAAGCCGACAGCCAAGGGCGTGTATGTGAACAATGGCAAGAAGATTGTGATTAAGTAATAAATGGCATCGGACTGACACGGACTGACACGGACTGACACGGACTAATTGCAGCGGACTAAACGGACTGACACGGACAAATTTAAACTCGAATAAAAGAAAAAGTCCGTGAGAGTCCGTAAAGTCCGATGCAAAAAAGAAAAAAGTCCGAAAAGTCCGTTAAGTCCGATGCAAAAAAGAAAAAAAGAAAATTATGAAAAAAGAATATATAAAGCCCACCATGCAGGTGGTGAAGATACAGCAGCAGTGCCAGATGCTGGCAGGCAGCGTGGGTGCCAAGAGCCTCAGCAACGGAGATGGTTTTGTGCTGGATGAAAACGGCATCCCCGACAACGTGCTTGACATGTGACATCCTAATTAAATAGGAAAAAATTGAAGGTGTGGAAAATTTCAGATAATTTTTCCACACCTTATTTCAAACATATAATTGTCATGAGTGAAGTAATAATATTATGAAAAAGACAAAGCTCATAGGTACGAATAAGAGCGAAAAACCAATTTATTATGAAAAATGGCAGTTTCCCGATGAAATGGGCAAAAATTCAAGGTGTGGAAAATTTTCTGGAAAAGATTCCACACCTAAAGTTCAAAGATTTCACACATTTCTAAAATTTTCCACACCTTTTTTCAGCATATTTTTGTAATTTTGCACGTGAAAAAAGGGCGAGGCTCTCTACGGAACCATAAACCCTAACCATTAAAATAGTTATCATGGATAGTTTAGACATTATACTGTTCTGTCTCTACACCCCCTTCGCCATCTTGGCGTTGTGGGTGGTAGGCTGTCTGTTTACGGGCAGGACAAACCTGATACCTCGGTTCATTGCTAAGTGGTTCGATAAATAATATACATTAATAATAATACGACAATGGAAAAACTGAAAAGGATGTTTTCAAGGGCAGCCGCGATACTGCTCAAATTACACAAAAGGAACCGTCCCTTTTGTGTAATTCTCATGATGTTGATCACCACAACGACGGCTTGGGCAGCAGACATCACGCAGAACACGGCGGTGGTAATCAACAGTGGCAACAAAGCCAAGTACCACAACAAGAGCGTCGCGGGTACCGTGTCTGGCACTTCTGAGGCAGGCAACATCGACTATTTTATCTCGAAGGGAGCCATCGTGGTGGACGGTATCGAGTTGAACCTGACCATTGACGGGTTCAACGTGAACTATTCCGACCGATACACCACGCTTTCGGGCATCTCACTGGTCAACGGTGCCAAGCTCCACCTCACCGTGAAGGGCACTAACACGCTGACGGCAGGCTATGGCGGCGCGGGTATTGCCGTGCCTTTTGGCTGCTCGCTCGAGATTACCGCGGCCAGCACGGGTACGCTGAACGCTAAGGGAGGCAAGAACTATGGCGGTGGTGCAGGCATCGGCTCAAGTGGCAATGGCCATATCACCCAAGACACTTCCCTGTATCCTCAGGGCTGCGGCGATATTACCATCAACGGAGGCACCATCAATGCCCAGGGTGGAACATGGTATGTCTATTACACTGCCACCGGTGGTGCTGCCGGCATCGGAAGCAGTGAGTTCAGTGGATGGACTGTCAACGGCAGCACTTTTGGTGATAACACCTACGTCAACAACATCACGGGCAACATCACCATCAACGGGGGTACGGTTCATGCAACGGGTGCCATCACTGCGGCTGGCATTGGCGGAGGTAACAATGGAACGGTCAAGTCCATCACCATTACCGGAGGAAATGTCACTGCCACGGCGGGTTCCCGTGCTGCTGCAATAGGAAGCGGATATAGCGGTGCTACCGACCAGGAGGATAAACTCACCTGTGCCAACATCAGCATTACGGGTGGATCGGTCACGGCTAATGGCAATATAGGCTACGGCGAAGCACGGGGTGCTGGAACCAATGTTGGCGGCAACGTGACCATCGGCGAGGCTGTTGTGTTGAACTGTTCGGGTACCATCAGTCCTTCTACCTATTGCTTCAGAAAACGCACGTTCCACATTACAGCCTATGATGCGTCGCTCACTGCTACTGCTTCCAATGTGCCAGTACAGTTGCCGGTGGGGAAGACCGTCTATAACGATCTCCTGGTAGTGACACCAGGAATCGGTACAGCCGCAGTGGATGCACTTTACGCTGACGACCAGCTCGTCGGTTCAGGCACGCTGACGGTCAGGGGCTTCACCAGCGAAGCACTGTCGCTTTCCCAAAGCAGCCACGACATTGCACTGGGAGGCTATTGCTACGACTTCTCGGGCACCATCTACGACAAGAGCATTGCGTTGGGTACCACGGCCACCATTTCGCTCGACGGTGTCAGCGACATTTATGTCAACGCCACCTACACCCCTGAGACGGCTGGCTTTGGCACGACAGCGGGCGTGGCCCGCTTCAGCGGTTATTTCATTACCCCCAGCGAATTGTCTGATGAGCAGACCTTCCGCGTGACAGACAGCAACAATCATGTATATAAAAAAACGGTTACTTTCCCAGCTACTGTTGCCCACAAGAGCGACCTGAACTTTACGATTGCGGATGGTAGCGGTGTCAGCGAAGTAAAGTACATAGATGAGAACAATACGGAACAGACATGCACGTCGTTTCAGTTGCTTGACAACAGCGCGTCATGGGGTACTGAAGGCAATACTTCGTGGCTTATGTTGTACAGTGACATCACCGTCAACGAGCGCATTACCGTCAGCGGTACCGTTAACCTGATACTCTGCGACGGTGCCTCGCTTACTGCCAGGGAAGGCATCTCCGTCTTAGAGGGCAACAGCCTGAACATCTACGGACAGCAGAGCGGAACAGGACGGCTTACTGCTGACTGTGGCAATAAAGACAATTATGCGGGAATTGGCGGTTATTCTATAGTGAAAAACTATACATCATTGAATGACTATGCATGTGGCAGCATTTCCATCTATGGTGGAACGATTACGGCCATTGGCGGCTATGGGGCAGCTGGCATTGGTGGATCAATCTGTTTAGATGGTGGCACAGTACGCATCTTTGGCGGAACGGTGACAGCTACAGGTGGCAATATGGGAGCAGGTATCGGTTCCGGTTACAGCAGAACTAATGTTATCAGGAACGGTGGAACCATAGAAATAAGTGGTGGCACCGTCACCGCAACGGGCCAGGCAGGCGCTGCCGGTATCGGTGGTGGAAGAAGTTGTCATGGAGGCACAATAACCATCAATGGCGGGACAATCACCGCAAGAAGCGTGAATGGCGTATATGACAACTGGGGTGCCGCAACTGGTGCAGGTATCGGCGGAGGCATTAGAGAAATATATGACAACTTTGATAAGGGTGGCAGTGCAGGCGTGATTACCATCAATGGTGGAACCATTATAGCCAGAAGCGATGGCACCGGCATGGGTGTTGGTACGGGCGGTGCCGGTACCGGCTCGAATGGCTATGGTGGTAGCGGTGGTAGCGTGAGGCTTGGTTGGACAAACCTCACGGATGCAATCTATGCTAACAGCTATGGCGGCGAAAACTGCACGGTGACCTTCAGCAACAACTTTATGCTGCAAGGCACCGACACCAAGGCCACTACTGACAATATCGGTGACAAGACCATCGTGCCCCCTTGCAACATTACCTTCGACGCCAACGGCGGATCTGGAACGATGAACAACGTGATGATGGCTGCGGGTGCAACTTACCAGCTGCCCGAGTGTGCCTTTACCGCCCCGACGGACAAGATTTTCTATCGCTGGCAGATAGGTACAACTGAATATGAGCCAGGGACTAGCATCACCGTGAGCAGTGAACCCATCGTGACAGCCCTCTGGCGCGAAGGCAGCAGGACAGTGACCTTCAATATGAATGGCCATGGCTCGGACATTGAGGCACAGACCGTGCCCTACAGCACTGCGGCCATGGCACCCGACCCCGCACCCACCGCCGAGGGCTACGAGTTTGCCGGATGGTATGTCGGCGAGACACCCTACGACTTCAATACGCTCGTAACTGCCCACACCGAACTGACTGCCCACTGGAGCAAAATAGTGGACGCACCCACGCTGACCGTGACAGGCAGCTACACCTATACAGGCGAGCAAATCATACCCACCGTCATCGTGAAGGACGGCGAAACGGTGGTGTCCGAAAGCGAATACACCGTGACGACGACGAACACCACAAAGGCCGGAACTGCCACCGCGACCATCACCGACAAGGCGGGTGGCGACTATAAGTTAGGCAGTGTGAATGCGGAGTTTGAGGTGGCCAAGAAGTCCGTCGTTGTGAGCGGCATCACGGGCAAGAACAAGCACCTTGACAATAGCGCCAGTGCTGAACTGGACTGCAGTCACGCCGTTTTCAGCGGCACCGTGGAGGGTGATGTGCTCACCGTCTCTGCCACAGGTACTTTTGACGATGCCGTGGTTGGTGAGAACAAGAAGGTCAGCATCAGCGACCTGACGCTGGGCGGCAGGGATAAAGACAACTACGTGCTGGCCGACGAAGGACAGCAGGCCACTGCCACAGCCACCATCTATGCGCCCCACACCGTGACCTTTGCCGACGAGACCAGCACCATGCTCGACGGTTTCCCCGTCGAGACCGTCCTGAACGGCCAAAAAGCCACAGACCCAACGACCGACGCGAACCGCCCCGTGAAGGACGGCTACCGTTTCATGGGCTGGAACTATGGCGACGAGGCGTTCGACTTCGACACGCCCCTTGACTTTGAAACCACTACCGCCCTGACGCTGACGCCACGGTTCCTGAAGTTGCACAGCGTTGCGGGTGCACCCTACGACGGCACAGGCACAGGCCGCGTGACTTTCGACAAGACCGTGGCCGTAGCCGGCGAGGAGGTCACTGTGACTGCCTCGCCCAACGAAGGTAGCGAACTGGCCAGCCTTAGCATCTATTATACAGAGGACAACAAGAACACGGACATCCACTTCACCATGACGGATGAGAACCAGGCCAAGTTCACGATGCCCGACAAGGACGAGGTACACGTGGGCGGCGTATTCACGCTGAGCAGCAACCTGCTGGCCGGGCTGAAGAACAACGAAACCGGCTACTATGAGGTGACGAAGGCAGCCGACCTGGTGCTTATCTGCACTTGGATGGCGGCAGGCAACCAGATGGAGAACGAGACCATCCAACTGAAGAACGACATTGACGTGAGCGGTTCGCGCTTCAAGTCTTTCCCCTATATGAAGAAGGGAACTTCACAGCAATATGTGTTCCTGGGCACGCTCGACGGTAACCATCATACCATCAGCGGCATCAACATCAACAACGACGGCAGCGCGGGTCTCTTCGGTGTGCTCGGCGGCACGGTGAAGGACTTGACTGTCATTGGCTCTGTGTCGGGGTCTGGTAATTTAAGCAGTGTGGGCAGCATCGCCCAAGCTGTGCAAGAAAGCGGTCGGATTCAGGACTGCGTGAGCCTCGTGGAGGTGACGAGTGGATACACAACCTTTACAGGCGGCATCGCTGGTACGAACGACGGCACCATCAGCGACTGCTACTACTTAGGCGCTGGCGTGCCTGGCACCGTGGGCAGTTATAGTAATAATGTAGCGGCCATCAACTGCACCGCCCTCTACGCCGTTGACGGCAGCGACAATGAAAACAGCGGTGTCGTGACCCTGGGCAACACGACCAGCGACGGCACCATCTATGGCGACCGCTACCATGAGGCCGGCAGCCAGGTCACGATGACACTCACGGCTGGCGGAAAGGACGGCTGGACGCTGAGAGGCTTCAAGTATCAGAACAACAGCTACGAAGACGTGAACCTGACCGACAACGGCAACGGCACCTATACGCTGACCGTGCCAGAGGAGAACGTCACTCTCCTGCCCAACTACCGATACGACGGACTGACGCTGCAACAGGATGCACAGAACCGCTACCTGGTGACCTCGGTTGCCGACCTGAACGAGGTGGCGACGGTGACCAGCGTGCTCGACGGCTGTAGCGACATGACTTTCCTGCTGACCAACGACATTGAGTTTGGCGAAAACGACAGCTTCGGCGGCATTGCCGTGGGCTTGACCGATGAGTATGGCAACGATGTAGGTTTCAATGGCACCTTCGACGGCGGCGGCCACACCATCTACGGCATGAACATCGAAAGGAAGGCACAGAACCTGGGCTTCATCGGTTACCTGACGGGCACGCTGCAGAACCTGACGTTGGCCTACTGTACTGTCAACAATACCAGCGATGCCGTCAATACCTATGCCGGTATGCTGGTGGGTTACAGCTACAACGGCTATTTGTCACACTGCCGCGTCATTGGCGGTGAGGTGAGTGGTGCCAATGCCGGTGCCATCTTTGGCTACAGCTACGCCCAGGCCGAGGACAACCTCTACAACGACGAGGTGGCCGTGGTCAGCGGTGGCAACACGATGGCTCCCGGAACGTGCGGCACTAGCGAAGGTGACGATGGGTATAAGAACGCTGCCCTGATAGGCTGGCGCGTCATCTTCCTCGACGACAGCGGACAGTTGGCTCCGGCACAGTTGGTGGCCGACAGAGACGCTGCCATCAAGCCCGAGGTCAACCCTGCACCACGCGAGCACTTCACCTGCGCCGACAAGTGGAAGCGCGGCAACAGCGGCACGGAATATACCTTTACACAAAGTTGGCAACCCGACAATATTACTGCGAACACCACGCTCTATCTCATCTGGGAAGAAGAGTCCAAGTACACCGTAACCTACAGCGGCAACGGTGGCAGCGGGAGCGATGTGAGCCAGCAGGTCTATGCCTCTGAGGTGAGCAGTTTCCACCTGCCCGACTGCTTCTACGATGCGCCGGAAGGATGCCACTTCAGCGCATGGCGCATTGGTGGCAACGACTACGCCCCAGGCGTAACGGTTGACTTCAGCGGCAACATCACCGTCACGGCACAGTGGGAGCGCAATGCCTTCGAACTGGCCGACAACACCGAAAACACCACTGTAATTAATACGTGGAAGAATAAGGTGGCCGACGTAACCCTCAAGAAAAGGACCCTCTACAAGGACGGCGCGTGGAACACGCTGTGCCTGCCCTTCGACGTAACGATTGCCAGCAGCCCGTTGGCAGGCGACAATGTCGTGGCTATGATGCTCGATGCCGAAAGCAGCGGACTGAGCGGCACCACGCTGACGCTGAACTTCGAACCTGCCCAGAACATACCTGCAGGCATACCATTCATCATCAAGTGGGATAATACGAGTGCAGACCTCACCGAGACAGACCTCGTATTCAGCGGCGTGACCATCAACAGCACCTCTACGGAGATTAGCTTCACGGGCGGTACGTTCAAGGGCACCTACAGCCCTGTTCCCTTCTCGGCCAACGACCAGAGCATCCTGTTCCTCGGCGCAGCCAACAAACTGTACTGGCCGAACGCCGTCATGACGCTCAACGCCTGCCGTGCCTACTTCCAGCTGGATGACGGACAGCAGGCCCGCGAGTTCGTGCTGAACTTCGGAGACAACAACGAGGTAGCTACTGGTATTTTAACCACGAATTTTTCGAATTTCACGAATTCTGATGCGTGGTACACGCTGGACGGACGGAAGCTGCAAAGCAAGCCGACCACAAAGGGCATCTATATCAACAATGGAAAGAAGACGGTGATTAAGTAATAATAAGAATATGAAGAAAGAATATATGATACCTCGGATGGAGGTGGTGATAGTGAATCACAGTCAGCCGTTGCTGACGGGCAGCGCTCTCGACAGCGTAACCAGCAACGTCTTCGATCCTGAGATCACCGGCGGTGGCGGTAATGCCCGCGCCCCGATGTTCGATGACATGGAAGCAGAGATCAACGCCCTTTTTGGTCAATAACACTTAGCCTCACAAGGGGACTAGTCCCCCTGTGAGGTCATTTACTCAATGAGTAATTATATTTAGTGGCCCACTGGCGAAATTTACTCAATGAGTAATTTCCTTTTCCCAAAACGTTCCAATGTCATTGTCGCGTCGTATTCTCCACGCGCTGCACATAGCGTACTAATTCCTTTATGTTCTCTTCTTTTAATAACCGGTTATTTGCTGCAGCATGATGATATCATCTCTCTCGATGTTCACTTTTCTGGTGCAAAGGTATTGTGTTTTGTTGGAATATGCAAGGGAACTGGTGGGGCTGCTCAAAACCTAATTTGCAACGTGCTCAGCGTCAGTGGATTAGTTTCGCGCTGAGCTAAACAGATGGTTTTGCGCAGACTCGCAGCGTACCCCGCGTTTTGCGCAACATTTTAAGGTACCTACACTGCCTACACTGAGCCTGAGTATCAGCGGGTTACGAACCAGGTACCCTACACTGGAGGTAGCACTGACACCTACACTGGAAAATCTTTCAACAAAATAATGGGGACAGCCACTGACTTTTCAATTTTCTAGAGAATTTGTCGGTTACTCATTGAGTAATTTTCATTAGTAGGCCACTGACGGAATTTACTCAATGAGTAATTTTCGTCAGTTAGCTATTAATTGGTGTCAGATGTCTGATGGAAGATGTAAGATGTTTGCTTTCAGTGCCACCTCCAGTGTAGGCAGACAGCATTGTAACCCATTGATACTCAGGGTCAGTGTAGGCAGTGTAGGTATATGATTTTCTCAAGCTATATACTTGTTAATTTTGAATAAAACAAATAAAAAATTGGTGGTTAGAAAAAAAATGCTTATCTTTGCACTTCAAATATAATTGTTACCACCATGTCAGCAGTAGAGATTCGGAAAGTCACCAACAGGAAGGAACTGGATGCATTCATCCAGTTGCACTATGATTTGTATCGCGGCAACAAATACGATGCCCCCAACCTGTATGCAGACGAACTGCATACGCTGCGTAAGGACAAGAACGCCGCCTTTGAGTTCTGCGAGGCAGAGTATTTCCTGGCTTACCGGGACGGCAAGGTGGTGGGGCGCGTGGCAGCGATCATCAACCACAGGGCTAACGAGCAGTGGCAGCGCAAAAGCGTACGGTTCGGCTGGATAGATTTTATTGACGACGTGGCGGTCAGCCGTGCATTGCTCGATGCCGCTGCCGACTGGGGGCGTGCGAAGGGCATGAAGGAAATCATCGGTCCGTTGGGCTTTACCGACATGGATCCGGAGGGCATGCTCATCGAGGGCTTTGACCAGTTGGGCACCATGGCTACCATCTACAACCACGCCTACTATCCGCAGCACATTGAGCAGCTGGGTGGCTGGGAGAAGGACAATGACTACGTGGAGTACAAACTCATAGTGCCGGAGAAGGGCATGCCCGAAAAGTTCCGCAAGGTGGCCGAGCTGGTCATGAAGCGCTACAACCTGCACCCCATGCATCCCAAGCGCAGCCAGGTGTTCGGCAAGGAACAGTACGGCCGCAAGGTGCTCGACGTGGTCAACAAGTCGTTTGGCCACCTGTATGGCTATTCGCAGATGACGGAACGGCAGATTGACGAGTACCTGAAGATGTACTTCCCCATGCTCGACATGGATATGCTCTGCCTCATCGAGGACTGGAACACGCCTGACCACGACGTGATAGGTGTGGGCATCTCGATTACCAACATGACACGGGCTTTGCAGAAGTGCCGCAACGGACGGCTGTGGCCCTTTGGCTGGTGGCACTGCCTGAAGGCGCTGAAGTTCCACAAGGCGGAGTGCCTCGACCTGATGCTCATCGGCATACTGCCCGAATATCAGCAGAAGGGTGCCAACGCCCTGCTGTTCTACGACCTCATACCTATCTACCAGAAGTACGGCTTCAAGTGGGGCGAGACGAACGTGGAGATGGAGACCAACGAGAAGGTGCAGTCGCAATGGCAATACCTGGAACATATTCAACACAAGCGTCGCAGATGCTATAAGAAAATACTATGAACGAAGAGAAAGACATAATCCCCCAGGAAGAAGTCGTCAAATATGACGATGACAACATCCAGACCCTATCAGGCTTAGACCATATCCGCTTGCGTCCCGGCATGTATATCGGACGACTGGGCGACGGCTCCTCGGCAGAGGATGGTATCTACGTGCTGTTAAAGGAGGTCTTCGACAACTCTATTGACGAATTCAAGATGCGTGCCGGCGACCGTATCGAAGTCAATGTTGAAGACAATCTCCGCATCTCCGTCCGTGACTACGGACGAGGCATCCCGCAGGGCAAACTCATTGAGAGCGTCAGCATTCTGAACACCAGTGGCAAGTTCGACTCCAAGGCTTTCAAGAAGTCTATTGGCTTGAACGGTGTCGGTGTCAAGGCGGTGAATGCCCTGAGCTCACATTTCGAGGTGGCCAGCTACCGCGACGGCAAGGTGCGCAAAGCGGTCTTCGAGTGTGGCAGGCTCATCTCTGACGTGACGGAACCTTCGCAGGACGAGAATGGTACCTATATTTATTTTGAACCGGACAACACGAAGTTCCAGCACTACCGGTTTCACGATGAAATCGTGGAAAATATGCTGCGTAACTATACCTATCTGAACACGGGACTGGCCATCATGTACAACGGCCGCCGCATCCTCAGCCGTCATGGTTTGGAGGACCTGCTCAAGGACCGCATGACCAACGATCCGCTGTACCCCATCATCCACTTGAAGGGCGATGACATCGAGATAGCCTTTACCCATGCCAACCAGTATGGCGAGGAGTACTACTCGTTCGTCAACGGCCAGCACACCACTCAGGGCGGTACCCACCAGAGTGCCTTCAAGGAGCACATTGCCAAAACCATCAAGGAGTTCTTCGGCAAGTACGAGTACGGTGACATCCGTGCCGGTATCGTGGCGGCCATCGCCATCAACGTCGAGGAACCCGTCT
>JAEEGL010057129.1_pt1 | contig 29050 bp, 25 predicted proteins | sample 9134231 | NCBI WGS metagenome assembly JAEEGL01 (sample SAMN16246548, study PRJNA631951) | gut metagenome | biome: gut microbiome; feature: rumen; material: fiber-attached | host: Bos | place: Iran: Karaj | collected 2018-10 | reverse complement strand
GCTGATGACGCTGTTTCCTTATACGAAGCCCCGGAGCCACCGGGGGCATCCCTTCACTATCGGCCTGGGGGACCGGCTGGGCCTGGCGACGCCGGGACATGTGCGGGCCATTTCGGGGTATGATGTGTTTCCCGTTTTTGCGCAGCAGTCCATCCGGGAACTGACGCTCACGAAGCGGAGCTTTGCCGAGGTGATTGCCGCCGCCGCCTTCGGGGTATTTCAGGAGGGGTATCAGGGCGGCTACGGGGCCGACGGGGACCATCTGAAAACGAAGAAAGAAATCGCTTACGCGCTGGAGAGCGGCTGCAGCATGATCACCCTGGACTGCTCGGAGCAGATCGACACGACGGTGTCTGCGCTGTCCGACGAGGAGGCCGCCGCGGCCTACGGACGGCTGCCGGAGGAAGTGCGGGCGCGCTATGAGGCGGGTTACCTGGACAAGGAGCTGCCCCTGGCGGGGCGCCTCTCCCTCGCCGAGCTGCAACGGATCGTGCTGACCTTCCACAGGGCCGTCGATCACGCCATCGATTGTTACCGCTATATCCGTGAGGAGCATGGTTCCGACGCGGATTTTGAACTGTCCATTGACGAAACGCTGACGGTCACCACGCCGGCAGAGCATTTCGTGATCGCAAGCGAGCTGGCGATGCAGGGTGTAAAGCCCGACAGCGTCGCCCCCCACTTCACCGGGACCTTCGAAAAGGGCGTCGAGTACTCCGGTGACCTGCACGCTTTCGCCCGGGATTTCGAGGTGCATCAGAAAATTGCAGAGCATTTCGGCTATAAACTGTCCCTCCACTCCGGCTCGGATAAGTTCTCTGTGTTCTCCACCGTGGGGCGGGTGACCGGGGGCCGGGTGCATGTGAAGACGGCGGGCACTAACTGGCTGGAGGCCATGGCGGTCATTGCAGAAGCGGACCCGGCGCTTTACCGCCGGGCCCACAAATACGCTCTCGCCCATCGGGGCGAAGCGGAGAAGTATTACCATGTTTCCACGGATGTGCGGGAGATCCCCGATATCGACCTGCAGAACGACGCCTATCTGCCGGAGTATCTGCGCCTCCCCGCTTCCCGCCAGACCCTGCATATTGCATACGGTCAGCTGTTGGCGGAACCTTGGTTCCGGGAGCAGTTTTTCCGGGTGATAGATGAGAGAGAGGAAGCGTATTACGCAAAGCTGAAGGCGCATATCGGAAAACATTTGCGGTTGTTGACAGATGGGGTTGAAAACAACACAGCATCAAATTAGTTTCGTGATAATCTGTAAGGTAGCATTCCTTGATGCGAGTTCGTCCGCACTTGATCTTAGTTCAGTACCTTACTTTTCCTTTCGCAACCGCCTTCAGATGCTCACCGTAAGGGCTCTTCCCATAGGCTTTTGCGCTCTCCATCAGTTGTTCTTTGTCAACCCATCCGTTGATGAAAGCAATTTCTTCCGGTGCTGAGATCGTTATGCTCTGTCGAGACTGGATCATTTCGACGAAGTTGGCCGCCTGGAGCAGGCTTTGCATCGTCCCCGTATCCAGCCAAGCGAAACCGCGGCCAAGAAGCTGAACATCCAAAAGCCCGTCCTGTAAGTACATCTCATTGAGCGTCGTGATCTCTAACTCGCCCCGTGCCGATGGCTTAACCTGATTGGCACGCGCCGCTACACCCGCTGGGTAGAAATACAGGCCTGTGACTGCATAGTTGCTCTTCGGCTCCTTCGGCTTTTCCTCAATGCTCAGCGCCTTGCCATTTTCATCGAACTCCACCACGCCAAATCGCTCCGGATCCGGCACATAGTAGCCGAAGACTGTCGCTCGCCGGTTTTCTTCCGCATTCCGAACAGCCTCCTTCAACATGGAGCGAAAACCGTTACCGTAGAAAATGTTGTCCCCCAGCACCATAGCGCCGGGTCCGCCGGCGAGGAACTCCTCGCCCAAAATGAACGCCTGCGCCAGGCCGTCCGGAGAGGGCTGCACCTTGTAGGAAAGGCTGACGCCAAACTGGCTGCCGTCCCCCAGCAGCGCTTCAAAGCGCGGTGTGTCCTCCGGCGTGCTGATGATCAGGATATCCCGGATCCCCGCAAGCATCAGCGTGGACAGCGGATAGTAGACCATCGGCTTATCATAGATCGGAAGCAATTGCTTGCTCGTCACCTTTGTCAACGGGTACAATCTTGTCCCGCTGCCGCCGGCTAAAACGATTCCTTTCATGCTCTGCTCCTCCTCAAAGGTATTTGGCTGCCCATTCAAAGGACTGCTTCCGGAAGGCCGGGTGCGCAGAATCCTTCGGACTTGTCTGATACGCACAGTCCAGCTTTGGCCACTCTATTGCGATTTCCGGGTCATCCCAAGGGATGCCGCCTTCAGATGCCGAATCATACACGTCTGTACATTTATACACGAACTCCGCAGAATCGGAGAGTACCAGAAAACCGTGGGCAAAGCCCTCGGGGATGTAGAACATGTTTTTCTTCTCCGCCGACAGGATCGCACTGACCCATTTCCCGAAGGTCGCAGAGCCAGGGCGGACGTCCACGGCGACATCATAGACCTCCCCATGTGTGACACGGACCAGCTTTCCCTGCGTATGCTCCTTCTGAAAATGCAGCCCGCGCAAAACGCCTTTCGTGCTGGAGCTTTCATTATCCTGAACGAATTCTTTGTCGATCCCCGCGGCGGCAAAGAGTGTTTTTTTATAGGTCTCCATGAAGTAGCCACGGGCATCCCCGAAAACCTGCGGTGTGATGATCAGCACGCCGGGGAGAGCGGTTTTCTCAAATGTAAAGGCCATTTACAGCTCCGCCTCCTTCAGATATCTGCGAACGGCGTCCTTCCAGTCCGGCAGCGGCTGAAAACCTGCCTCGACCAGCTTGCGCTTGTCCAGCCGGGAGTTGAATGGACGCGCCGCCTTGCTCTGGCCGTACTCTTCCGTAGAGACCGGGATTATCTTCGTCGTCAGGCCGTACTGCCGATAAAACTCACGGCAGAAGTCGTACCAGCTGATGTAGCCGCCCTCGTTGGTAGCGTGATAGTAACCGTATTTCTCGGTTTCGATCATGTCCACGAGCAAGCGCGCCAGATCCGCCGTATAGGTCGGCGTACCGATCTGGTCATTGACCACCCGGACCGTGTCGTGGGTCTTGCCGACGTTGATCATGGTCTTGATGAAATTCTTCCCGTTCAGACCGAAGACCCAAGCGATGCGGACGATGAAATAGTTCTCCAGCGTACCGGCAACCGCCAGTTCGCCGTCCAGCTTGCTCTGTCCGTAGACGTTCAGCGGCGCGTAACACTTATCGTCCGGCTCCCAAGGCCGCTCGCCCTGTCCGTCAAAGACGTAGTCCGTGCTGATGTACATCATCTTCGCGCCTACAGCCTTCGCCGCCTGCGCGATATACAGCGTCCCGAGGCGGTTGATGAGGTCCACCTTTTCCCGGTTTTCCGCTTCCTCCGCCGCGTCTACCGCCGTCCAGGCCGCACAGTGGATGACTGCGTCTGGCCGCACTTGATCGATAACAGCCGCGACAGCCGCCGCATCGGTGATGTCCAGCGGGATGTACTCCGCCTTTGTCACCGCGCTGCCGTCCTGTACGCCGGAATACTCAGGACGAATATCCGAGCCCACCGCCTTATGGCCGCGAGCGATCGCTTCATTCACAACGTCGTGGCCAAGCTGTCCGCCGACACCCGTAACGAAAAGTTTCATTTCCTGTCTCCGTACATCTTCTGATAGTAATTCTGATATTCCCCGCTGATGATCTCCTCCCACCAGCTCCGGTTTTCCAGATACCACTTAATGGTCTTCTGAATGCCGTCGGCAAACTTCGTCTCCGGCAGCCAGCCCAACTCGTTGTGGATCTTCGTGGGGTCGATGGCGTAGCGCAGATCGTGGCCCTTGCGGTCTGTCACAAAGGTGATCAGGTCCTCGCTCTTGCCCAATGCGTGCACGATCAGCTTCACGATGTCGATATTCGCCATTTCGTTGTGCCCGCCCACATTGTAGACCTCGCCGATCCTTCCCTTACGGAGGATCAGGTCGATGGCCTTGCAGTGATCCTCCACATAGAGCCAATCGCGCACGTTCTTCCCTTCGCCGTAGACCGGCAACGGCTTGTCGTTCAGGCAGTTGGCGATCATCAGCGGGATCAGCTTCTCCGGAAAGTGATAGGGCCCGTAGTTGTTGGAGCAGCGGGAGATGGTGACCGGCAGGCCGTAGGTACGGTGGTAAGCCTGCACCAGCAGGTCGGCTCCGGCTTTGGAGGAACTGTAGGGTGAGCTGGTGTGGATCGGCGTCTCCTCCGTAAAGAAGAGGTCGGGCCGGTCCAGCGGCAGGTCGCCGTAGACCTCGTCGGTGCTGACCTGGTGGTAGCGGACGTTGCCGTACTTCCGGCATGCGTCCATCATGACGCCTGTGCCGAGGATGTTGGTCTGAAGAAAGACTCCCGGGTCCTCGATGGAGCGGTCCACATGGCTCTCCGCCGCGAAGTTGATGACCGAATCCGGCTTCTCCTCCTCGAAGATGCTGTAGATCTCGTCCCGGTCGCAGATGTCCGTCTTGCAGAAGCGGAAGTTCGGCTTGTCCATCACGGGAGCGAGCGTACTCAGGTTTCCCGCATAGGTCAGCTTGTCAATGCAGATCACCCGATCCTCCGGGTGCTCCGCCATGTAGTAATGTATAAAGTTGCCGCCGATGAACCCGGCCCCGCCGGTGATGATGGTCACCATATTTGAGTTCCTTTCAACAGAGAGTAGGTTGATGATTCTTAGTGTCTTTTATTGCATGTAATACTTCTTCTACTTTTCTACTGATCATCCAGTTTCTATTAATGACCGTTCTATTTTTTACGTACTCGCAGAATTCATTAATCGAGTAACTGACGGTATCTTTTTCATTATCGAAATAATCCGTGGATTCAAAAGATATATTCCCATCCTCTATAAACAGTTTATCCAGATTCGTCTCTCCCATCATATTGCAAGATACTATCCGGTTTCTGGATAATATTCGGATTTGTCTTTCTTTTCTTGGGCAGGCTAAAGAAACATGTAATTCAACGGGAATATCATTCACTATAAGTAAGACAGTCTGACTCGTCAAGTCAGAACCACCCTCAACGCTCCATTCAAATACGCTATTAATACTATACCGGTAGTTTGGAAACAGGTATTCAATAATAGACAGCAAATGAACTCCTAAAGTTTCCATAGCGGTTGAATCGGAGTAGAATCTTCCGAACTGGCACATCGTCATACGAATACACTGGATTTCAACCAATTGATCAATCATTTCTTTTATCCTGTTGACTGATGGCGAGTTTATATACTCGTAATCTGTATATAGTACCTTTCCCTCCCTTTCTGCAAGAGTGAATAATTCCTCAGCCTCTTGAAAATCCGCTGTAAGAGGTTTTTCGCAGAACACATCAAGACCGTTTTCGATTGCGGTCTTTGAGTACATATAATGTGTATGCTGAGGTGAACAAATGAACGCAACGTCAGCCTCTGTATGAAGAAGGAACTCAAGGAATCCTCTACTGCTCTTTTCTGTATAATTGCCAACAAGCTCAAAGTATTCATGGTCGTGAATGTATCGTTGAACGATTTTTCCCCACTGGCCATTTCCTACCAAGACACACTTGATAGGATTGCTTATTCTATTCATCTTGTAATCCCAATCATCATGAGCATCTCTTTTGCAAAATCCTTAAAGCGAAATGCGCCGCTTTGTTTCAGTTGTTTTTTTATCCTATAGAAATCATCTTTGTTCATGGTTCGATATGCATGTCCCAGCTTAAGTTGAAGACATCGATTATGGATCATTTTGAGTAGTGCGCTTCTTTCATCATCGTTCAAACTCATATATTTGATCACATTCTCATATAGCAACTCCATATTATTAATATCCCTCAGTTCATTGACCGAATGCTGGTTATTGCTGTGAATATAATACCGATAGAGAGGCTTATCCAAATACATAGGGGTAAACTGGCAGATAAAGGGAAAGACCAGTGGAATCGCTACTCCTGCCCGAAGTTCAGAAAAGAAACGTTTATCTGGATACACCTTGAGAAATGTGTTCATTTTAAGCATAAACGCTCCAGGCATGTATCCTGCATCACGGTTTTCAATAAACCTGGCTATAAGATCATCCTTATCACGGAAATCTTTTGACCATCCTTTTTCTATTATTCTTGTTTTATCATTTATATTGTAAATATCAACCGCATTAATCAGGATATCTGTTTGGGGGTTGGACATAAAAAAAGTGATCTTATCCTGAATATACTCCGGTTCCATAAAATCATCGACATCCGGCCATGTCAAGTATTCCCCGTTTGTTGCGAGTACTCCATCTTGTACTGCTTTCATTTGTCCTTGGTTCTGTTTCTTAATATAATTAAATCGAATACCAGCCTTTTTCAACTTTTCCATATAAGCATTGATTATAGTATCGCTATTGTCAGTGGATCCATCGTTCACCAAAATGACTTCTATATTTCGATAGGTCTGATTCAGAATCGATTCAAAATAGTACTCCAAAAAAGGTTCGCCATTGTAGCACGGTGTAACGATGCTAACCAAGGGAGACGTTGTTTCCATTTGTTACTGTTTACTCCTCTCTAATCAGATATATGGACCACCGTCAGAAACTGAGATGCCAACACGAGGAAAATTGAGTCAATAGCTATGCTATTGTCAATAAAGCAATCCTAGTATTATATTCATGCTGATATATGGAAATAATCGTCAATTTAAGTGTTCGCTGTTAACCAGTTTTTCAACGGAACTGACCACATAGTTTTCTTTCTTCAGAATCAATTCCAGTAATAGTTCACAATACTTAATAATAAGGAAACCTATACCTCCCAAAAAAGAACCAACCCCAAATACAACCATCCCGATTCTAGGTAATTCCGTTTTTAATCCAGGCAAACAGGAAGCAACCAAAAAAGCAACAAACAGAAGGACCATGCATAGCTCGCCAATCAATCCAATTTTCGGAAACAAACCGGTATATGCCAGTAATACGCTCATACCGGTTTTGCTCTTATTCTGTGCAACGTTTTTGTTCACAGAAAACGGCTTGAGCATCTTGTCCCCAATGACACAGGTTTTTAAACCGGAATTAGCATACAGGGCTTTTCGATATAGGATCGTCTTGCTCATTCTCGATGCACGATTGATGGCTCTGCGTGTAACGATCCGGAATCGCTCTGGCATAAGTTCCATATAGCTTCGATTGTAACTATTATATAGATTATAGAATATAGCGCTTCCTAAGTCCTTATTACTCTCAGATGCAAACGTGACGATATCATAACCATCGACAGCTCTGCAATATGCTTCCCACAGTTTATCTGCATATTTTGTGGTATCCTGCATATCTATCCATTCAATTTCAAAAACATAATCTCCGATACTTAAATCAACACCAGCCTCCATGCCAAGCTCTCGTCCATGATATACACTCATGGAAACTAGTGACACATTCTCAAGCCTTTCTCTTTCTACAAGTTCACGTATACGTTTTACGCTGTCATCTGAAGATGCATCATCCACACAGATTACTTCGTATTTTGTAAAATGATCTTGCAGAAAACGATGCACCGTGCTCAAAAAGACCTGGATGTTCTTTTGTTCATTATGCATATAGATGACAGCTGACACAAACTTGCTTTCTTTACTCATCGGTTTATCTCCTCAAGATTAGTATGTCATCTAAATCATAGACCGTATTGATTTTGCCGGATAGTACGCTAATAAATGTTGGATTGCTATTTGATATCTTAATTACTGTCGGTCTTGAATCGTCAACCTCTGAAGATTTCAGAATCGGTTTCATTGAATATAGAGACTGTCGGTATTTGAACAGATATGAATCATTAAGATATTTTCTTGCTAACGCAGACATATACTCCCAGGCGGAATTCGGCTTTCTTGTACATAGATTGCAATTTCCCAAGTTTGAGGGTGAACAAACACTATGCTCAACGCCGCTCTGACAATTAAAGGTAGGTAGTCCAGAGTAACTGGTAACATGTGGAGTAAAGGAAACGGAGGTCAAAGAATGCAGACCTGTTTTTCCAAAAGGCATAATTGAAAAGAACGGACCATCCATAACCGTAAAGCCGATTTCCCTTAGCTTATCATTTACGTCACACAGTATGATTTCACATAATTCATACTTGATCTTGAATAGATCATACCCCAGTTTAGATAGAATCTGATTTACGCTGGCATATGTGACATTCAAGACGAAACTGGTTTCCGCACTTTCTCCGTTCGACATTACCAGACTGTAATGATCTCCGATCTCATATATTTTCTCGACTCTCGTATTGTAACTAATACTAACCGTTGGAAGCATTGAGATTTCTCTTATTAAGAAATCTCTTAGGAGCATTGCATCATAAGTATATTCCTCAGTCAAAAAAGCTCCGTCACACATCCCGGCTTTGAAATAAGAATCAACCGAAAGTCTGTCGCACTTGATTCCAGCATCTCGGCAGAATTTTTCGAACTGTTGTGCTGATGTCCATGAGAAATAGCTGGAAGTGGCATAAATCTGATTGAATTTTTTCAAAATACAGAATTCAAAATCATCGCAAAACCGCTCAAAGTAATCTGCTGATTTTTTCGCCGTTGTTAATGATCTTGGGTAATGGTAGCCCATATGAACCCTTGCCTGGTTAATATAGGTAGCACGAGAGAATGCTGCGCTTTCTTGCTCAATAACCAGAGTTTTTAATCCACTTCTCCCGCAAATCCATGCAGAGTAAAGCCCATATAATCCGGCCCCGATAATCACTCTATCGTATGTCATAATCAAAGCTGATTGTTCAGCATGCTCCTTTCCAGTCTGATATCATCATATATTCAAGTGATGTTCTCCTACTGCTTCGTTTTTCCAGTCAAAAAACTCAGAATATCCCGAATTGATATTTTTTTCGCAACAATTATGAAAATGAATAATAGTATTGCGTATACAAGTGCACCGGCGATTATCTCAATGACGAGTCTCGGAAAAACCATAAGGTGAATTCGGTCGATCAGCATAACGCACCCATACATGATTAGGCCAAAAAAGACATATGGGATGCTTTCCCTGACATACCGCTTAATTGGCAGTTCCCTACGAACGGCGAAAGTCTGATAAAACGCCACCGCAAATTCTGCAGCAACTGTGCCAATCACCGTACCCATGGCCCCGAACCGAGGGATCAGCAGATAATTGATGACAAAATTGATTACAGCACCGTATACAGTCGCTCTGATAAAAATCGACTCTTTGTTCAACGGAATGAGGTATTGCATCCTGATTGCATTTGCCCAAGCAAGAAACAGCACAGTCGGCGCAATAGCTTTTATCAAATCACCGCATTGTGTAAACTCTTCCCCCCAAAACCACACAGAGAATGATGAAGAAATCGCAGCAAGTCCGAATGCCAAAGCGGTAGCCAAGATCATGGATCCCGAAAGAGACATGCTAAGATACTTCTGCGCCTTCTCTTCACCGTCTGTTTGCGTCAACATATTGGTGATTCTTGGGAGCATAACTGTTCCGACCGCAATGATCACGCCGCTTGGGATCGACATGATCTTTTCGGTATTCTCATATAATCCCAACTCGCCTTTGTTATACATAGCTCCCAGCATAATTTTATCCATATACTTATATATGCTGGCAGCAACAACAGGGATAAAGAGGGTCAGCATCGGTTTGACGTTTAAGATAATGCTTTTAAAACTGACTCTAGTAAAGATGATCTCTTTTTTTGCAAAAGGCCAGAGAACGATCTGGCTTGCCAGAAAACCAGCAGACATAATGACTGTGTAAAGGCCGACGTCGTTTTTCGTTTTTACAAACAAGAAAATACTTGAAACCGTAGCAATTTTAATAACAAGGTTTCTGGTTACAGTTAATTTGAATTGTTCTAGTCCGAAAAGAAGCCAGTTAATATCCAAAACTGCTGAAAGAACATATAGCAACAATATGGCAGACAAGCTGTTTTCCGCTCTCATCTGCACTTGCGTAATAAAATATGCCGCAAGAACAATAACGCCCATCGCTAATTGAACTAGATAGATGGACCAAAAGACTTCCGAGGTTCTTTTCTTATCTCCTTTCACCTTCGCAATTTCCCGTGTTCCGTGATTACTAACCCCCAGAAGTATGAACAGAGAGAAGTAATATGCGATGGAATAATAAAACGCATATTCCCCCACTCCCTCCTTTCCTATCACCCTGGCCAAATAAGGAGATGTGAGGAGCGGCAGGATCACAAGAAGGACCTGATAAGATATCTGATATATGATATTGCGCTTTAGTGACGACATACTCTAAATCACCTTTTTGTTACCGCTTTTCTCCGTTTTTCCTTTTATTGAATGTGCTTTCGCTTAACAAGCTTTGCCAGACGATACAGCGGTTCCAGTCTTCCAACGAGATACATCACGGTATTTTTTGCCGAGGATCTTGGAAGTCGCATATAACCATGTCTGCAGCTTTTTGCGATGATGCGGTCGATTCTTCCATCCCAAAGATAATCGACGATCTGATGCTGGCTTTTGGAAAAAAAATCAATTGATGCTTGGATTCCATCCTCAAATGATATATCCCCTCGATACTCGGGAACTGCGTTCTTGATCTTCCGGTTGTCAAAAACCATATTTCTTGTCTTATCCCCCAGCAGTTCCTCAACTTCAAATCCGGGATTACGGAAGGTCTTCATTGTATCCGCGCTTATTTCGATCATCTCAGCTTCTGCACCGATCGCACCTTCGATGATCTGCTTTACCTCTCCCCATGTGTAGGTATGATCGGATGTAATGTGAAACGCCTCGTCGTAGGCTTTTGGATTGTTCATCAAGCCGACAACGCCTACCGCAAAATCCCTTACATTCGTGAGCGTACAAACCGCATCAGATTTTGCCATAATAATAGGCTTTTTATTTTTCATTCGGTATATGATCGTATAATACTTGAGTGGAGCGACTTGGAAGGGGATTCGAGACTGACTGTATGTAACATAAGGTCTGACGATCGTATATCGAAATGACCACTTTCCCCGGGTCAGATAATCCTCACACTCCGCTTTCCTGACACAATAATCCCACACGTCATTATGAATATCGTCATCCTCACGATACAAATGACTGCCCTGTACTTCCTTATAGCATGAAGCTGATGAAATAAAGAAAAACTGGGTGCAATTCTCTCCGACAACCTCCACTATTCTTTTTAGCTGTTTTATGTCTCTGGATACGAAGTCAACAACTACATCATAGTGAACAATGTTAATAGTATTCTTCAAGTCAGTCACGGTAGAATTGAGCACATCCGCAACCATGTTTATAGCGCTGGAATTAAGGAATTCAGTCCGATGGCCTCTGTTTACCGTGTAAACTTCGAATCCTTTCTCTATTGCCAGCCGACACACTTCTGTGCTTAGGATCCCTGTTCCGCCAATCAGCAATACTTTCAATGCAATCGCTCCTTAATACAGTGACCATATTCCTTCCGTAACATTTGAATACCGCAAATCCTTATTCCGTGTATGGATTATCTTAGCGGGAATTCCTCCATACATATTGAATGGTTCGCAGCTTTTGCTCACCACTGCCCCTGCCGCAATGACGCAGCCCTCTTCTATGGTCACTTTCGGTAGGATCGATACCCTGTTGCCGATCCAGGCATGGCGCTTGATCGTAACCTTGCCGCCTTTATTGAGACATCTGAAATATGGGTCTTCCGTATCATGCTGTTCGGTCCAAATCCATACTCCGGTGGCTAGCACGACATCGTCTTCGATTTCTATTCCGTTTCGGCCGTCTAAGATAGCGCCAACGCCGATCACGCTGTTCCCAATCTTAATATTCCAAGGTGACCTGACCTCACAGCCGCCGTGAATGACTGCACGGGAATTAATGCGCATACAGAAAATATACTTAAAAATAAGTCGTCTGATAGTGTGGCTGGGGATATGCCCTATCCAAATGCTTGTATACCTGCATAGCCCATATGCGAGATTATCCAAGCGTCTTACACTTCTTTTGACCCAACTGATTTGGGTCTGAGCATCAGGCTGAAAACGCATACTGTTTTCGTTCTTTTCCTGGTTCGCCTTATTCCTGTCATGTGCCCTTCTGACCCGCGCATACAAGGCGCATACCATCATATCTAAAACAGTCAAAGCAAATAATACGATCCAGACCCATGTTCCAAATGACATTCTCTCACCCCTGAGTATTCCGACAGTTGATGGCTTCCAAGAGAAATCCTCTGCTATTCTCCCTCAGCCCATCCAGCTTTTTATCAACCTTTTCATAATCAATGTCTCTGATTTCGGCTTCCTCGACCATTTTCCTGCCGTGCATCATCCTGTCCAAAAGGTCCAGTTGTTCCAGGATTCCGACCTTGCGCGTGTCGACTCCGTCAAACACATCCAAAACATAGAAGTTTTTATGAAATGCGATGGATAAGGCAGTTCCGTGAAATGAATTGGTGCATACAAGTGCTGCATGTTTGATTAAGGAGAGAAATTCCGATGGCCCGGCATCAATGATATTAACAAAGCCGGCTTCTCTTTTTGGCCACTCCGGCGTACAAACAAGGACGCGCTTCCCTAAACGACGGGACAGTATCTGTAATTCTTCCACATTGTTTTTCCGTTTATCGTAGCCATCCAATGAATAGTAAAAAATGTAATCGTCTTGATTGCTGTTCCCACTCGGCTTGAGGATTCTGTCATACTCGGCAGGATCAACCAGAAGTGTCGGATCCAGAACAGTATTTACATGTGTATCAATGATCCGCTCAAGAATCTCAGCAGCGCTTTTTTCCCTGGTCGATACAGCTTTGTAAGCTTCAATCAGAGGTTTATAAGGCGTCATATCTGCTTCCGTCGAATTTCCAAGACTCACTGCATACGCGATCTTTTTGTTGTTGTCTTTCACAAAATCGAGGAAATACGCCGTACTGACATCCGCTTTCTTCCTCACATTCCAAACCTGATCGCTCCCGGAAATAAAGCAATCGTATTTGCCTGCATAGATCTCCAGTTCTTTGGCAGTCGAAGCCGTTTCACCGGTGAGCTGAAGCGACTCTTGCAAAAAAGAATCGAACCGCTGCACCCGCTTCAGCCTGCCGCTGTGATAGGGAAGCATCAATGCATTTTTCACAACGCTCTTTATTCCATTTCGACGGGGATACAAGGCGTTGAAATCGACCTGTGATTCAGACCTGAAATCCAATATGTCGCATTCAAACTGTTGATCTATCAAAAACCGTTGGAGCGCATAGGCCTGGATCACCGCGCCATAGTTATGCGCCGCATGAAACGTAATAATCGCAATCTTCAAAACAGGTTCTCCTTGTATCAAAACTGCCTATTCTTCATGGTTATTTTTCTCATCATCTTTGTGGGCAAAAGCATTTTTACCCTCTCTTTGATTCCCACCGTTTTACGTACAGCGGTCACACCGTCGTATAGTCTCAGATTGCGAACTAACTTGGCGCTTCTTTCGTCCTGCGGATTCCGGTTGTGGCTATATATTTCTTCCCAGCTGCTATCCCCGATGCACAGGCTGCTCTTGTCCATCTTCATCCATTCGGTGTATGCATGTCGATTGTTTATGATCAAAGCTGATGTTCCCAATCTGTTCCCGTAGGGTTTGTCTCCGACAGGTCCATGAAAGTCGCCCAGAGTAAAGTCAGAATAGTGTTTCTTTTCCCGATAAGGGCATTTTTTGCAGCTCTCCCTTTGTAGGATTAGGAAAGCAAGTCCAACTTCAGTATTGTAAAACTGTTTTACAATACGCTTTCCGTTTTCAAATGTAACCCCCATAAACTGCGGAATCCAGTTATCAAGCTCTTTCCACTTAAAGCGCATATTGATGCAGGTGATTTTGCTTTTCTTTTTTTGCTCCAGTCTTCTGGAATAGTCTCTAAACACCTTTGGCGTAGTAGTTCCTTTACAAATGTAGTCGACTGTCCACAAGGCATCATATTCTTTCCCTAAAAAGCGCTTCAATGCATCTACTTCACACGCTGCGCCTGAAAACAACACTGCCTCCCCACATTCAAGTTTTTCTTTGATCGCCTGATAAATACCCGTTTTTTCACTCTGGAGATACTTTGAACTTCGCATCTTTTCGAAGTCTTCCTGGCTTTGGCTCAGGATGTGTCTGACACCGGAAAAGTCTTCCTTGTACACTACGCCGGAAACCCATCCATTCGGATACTTCTTTATAAACTTCTGACGTAAAAATGTGAATACTCCTCCTGATGCGCTATTGATAAGCACATCCTCGTCTTTATTGCTGATTCCGAAGTAGACTTCGTTCTCATTTGTTTCCGGCACCCTGTTATGCATGGGGCATACTTGAACGCATTTCCCACAGGATATGCAGTTTCCGGAAATGCCAGGGACAAGAAAACCCAGATCATCTTCCCGAATCGTTATGGCTCGCGCGGGGCAGACACTCACGCATACTTCACAGCCGCAGCAATAATCAACAATTTGTATATTGTCCCTCATTAGAACCCCTTCGTCAGCAAGAATAAACTCAAACTATCGCTCTTTGTTCTTCGGCTCACCAATACGAAATCCGCCAAAGAGAACGCCGTCAACTATATATACTTTTTTGATGATATAGCTTCCAGCCAGGCATATTGCTATTGCAACGATTGTATTCAAAAGAATCGAATTATAAAGACGCATTCCAAAATCCAGCAAATACTTATGGAGGATATAAATATATATCGTATTACGACCAACATAACATATAGTATCTGGATTCATACTGCATCTTGTCGCTACGTGACAAAGAATACTTCCAATGCATATAAAAAACGCACATCCTAATGGTGAAACAACATAATGATTGTATACTCTAAAGCCATATGACTCGCAAAAATGAATAATACTTTTTATGAGAGAAGGTGATACCGACATCGTTTCAAGGAGGCTTCTCATAATTCCCTCCACATGAGAATAATCCTTCCAAGAATACAGCAGCATAGATAATGGAAAAAGTACCAATGCGCCCCATTTATAGCGATTCAATATGGATCTGATGCTCTTCCTTTTTGCAAGGATTACGCCTCCCCAGAAGAAAGGATAATACAGAAGAGTCTGACGCAAAGACTCGCAAGGATAGACTTTATATAGACCAAGAAATATTACAAAAGGCAGAATAATAATAACTAGTTTTCCCTTCTCAAGAGTGGAAGTACAATAATAGATTACATCATAAATGAATAGAACCAGCAAATACCAATACTCGGGCATAATGAAGGTTTTTTCAATAATAGCAAAAATGGAAACTCGGCCAGATATCAATGTAGTAAGTATTGCCCAAGCAACAAGCGGCAACATTAATCGGATAAACCTTTTTTTGATCCACAAGAACCCCGTGACTCTAGACAGACCAGATAAGTAACCAGAAACCCCCAAGAACAAAAACATATGCCATGAATAACAACACAAAAACACTATATTATTGTCTAAATCGGGATTCTTGATTGATGCAGCGTGACCTACTACGACAGCAATAATCAACAGTCCCTTTATTACATCAATTAATATGCTTCGTTCTTTTGTTTCTGCATTTATCGTACGGTTTTCCATTGCTCTTTCCTCATTTATCCTAGGACTCCTGCAATTGCGCTCGTTTGCCTGCGTAGCTATGGAATACTAGGGACCGCTGCTTCCAGTGAAACGGTATATTTGATCCGTTTATCTCTGCTCTCGTTCAATCCGATCAATATAAAATAGAGCATGCATGAATTGGGGCTGAGTGCGACTTCGTTGAACAAGGCATTTATCAGAAAAGCTATCAGCAGTGACTGTAACAGGATACGAGTTCTGGAGTTAGTCACGAATTTCTTCGAAGCGTTCAAAAGCAACTTCCCAAAGAAAGCCAGATATGCCAGTAATCCAATGAAGCCCAGCTGAGAAATGATCATTCCGATTCCTGTTTCCGCTGATACCAATGCCGCTTTCTTTTCTGCCGCAAACATCCATGCCATAACACCAACACTTCCCACCCCCATTCCAAACGGGTGCTGTGCCAACACACCAATACTGTTTAGCAATCCCCTAATATGCGCAAACGTGCTACCTGAAGAATGGTACTTGGAGTAAACAATAAACAACGAACCGGCAGCAAGGACAGACAGGAGAATAATGGGGGTTGTCATTTTGAATCCTCTCGTATTCCACACCCAAACAAGGATGAAAACCAAAAAACCAATAAGTGCTCCCTTGCTGACCGACATAATGCAGGCGGCAAAAAGAAGAACACTCAGGACTTTTCGTCTTCTGTACCAGGCAAAAACAAAGGCCGCAAATAAAAACGTGCCAAGGTTAACCGGATCGGCAAACGATGCCACCATTCTTCTAAGCTGATGCCCTCCTATCCGTTCGGAAGACCACCAGTTTTTCGGTATCCCCCACGCGTTTACCGCGATTCCTTTCATTGGCCAGAGTTTGGAGATGTTGAGTGCAGTCCATACGCGAGTTCCTGCGCAGTATTCAAAGAAACCGAAGACTACCACTGCGACAATGATAACGCCCAATAAACGATACATCTTTTCAACATCAATGCTGTTCGACATCAATTTGACAGTCAAATACACGACCATACAAGCGACAATGTTCCGATAGCAGGAAAGAAATGCTGATATAGTTGTTCGGTAAGGAATATATAGGATTAGCGCCTGCAGCGTGACGATAAGCAGCACCCCCAATATAAGCATATCACTCCTACGTATTCCTTTCTTGAACAAAGCAATTATCAAGTATTCGATATACAGAATAAAATTAATGGATAGCAGTACCTGCAGCTCCATAGAGCTAAGGTTATTTACCGCCAGCCCCAAATAAATGTTTTGAAACGCTGTAAGGAACACAGGAAAAGCAAGTAAATGACTCCATACAGCGCTGTTTTTCTTCCTGCCGCTTGCAAGTCCTATCAGCCCCATCATCAGCAAAAAAGCGACAACGATCAGGAATTCGATCTTTTGCGGCAAAACAAATGCTCCGGCTGCAACAACCGCAAACCCAGAGTACATGAATAACGGCCCCAGTCTAGTCTTTCGAACTACCAGTGAAGAATTACTCATATGCTTTTTTGACCGCTGCTCCTATTGCATCCCAACTCAATCTGTCTGTCAGAACCTTTTTCCCTTCAGCAGCAAATCTTTGAGCCTCATCAGGATGCTCTAAATACCATATAATTGCATCTGCAAGCGATTTGGCATCCCCAGCCGGAACCAACAATCCGGTCTCGCCGTTATCAACGACCGTGAGAAATTCGCCTTCTGTAGTCGCAACGACGGGCTTTTCATAAGCATACGCCAGAAGCACGACGCCGCTCTGATAGATCTGAAGATACGGCAGCGCGACGACATCCGCGGCATTGAAATAATACTTGATCTCGTCGTCCGGTATAAACCGGATATCCGTCCGGATGTGCTTCGAAAGGCCAAGCCTGTCGATCAGCGTCCGGTATTCGGAAAAATCATCATGCCAGACCTTTCCGGCGATCAGGCACAGCGCGTCCGGAAACTGCTTCGCCACATATTCCATTGCTTCGATCAGGATCCCTACGCCTTTGACCTTTTTGATCTGGCCAAAGAACAGGATAATCGGCCGGCCCTCCGGCAATTTCAGATAGTCCCGGCTTTCCTCTTTTGTCGCCGCTTCTGCATATTCCATATAATGGCCATGCGGAATATATCTGATCTTCTCCTTGCTGACGCCGTATGTTTTGATCAGCTTCTCTTCATTCATCCTGGCCTGACTGATCACCATATCCGATTTTGAATAGATCTTTTTATGAAAATGGAAATCATAGAACTTTTTATTGAATGGAAGCAGATCGTGGATCGTTGTGACGACCTTGACGCCATGGCGTCTCAGCTTCCTGTGATACTGCCAGTCAAGCGGCGACAGGATATACCATTGGACATGCAGAACATCGACTTTGTTATCAATGCAGTAATGAAAAACCCGGTCGAAGCTGCGTTGATAGCTGACTGCTTTGCCTAGCGGATTCTTAATCATGCTGTAGTTTTCAAACAGCGGCAAAAAAGGAATATCCGGATACGCAGACACATCATCCGTTTGAATCCCGCACACTTCGATATCCACCCCGGCATTTTTTAGCCCTCGCGCTAAGGAAAAGCTGTATTTGTTGTTCACTTCAGGTATCTGATTCAATAATACAACCTTCATACACTTATCTCCCTGGCTATGCAGTTACCTCGTCAGGAATCTCTCGCCTTTACCGACTCTTTTTCTCCAATAATCCAGCAGATCATGCATGGTTTGTTCGAAGCTGATTTCTGGTTCCCAGCCTGTGTGAGCTTTGAATTTCCGGCAATCCGGAACCTGCAGGTCAGCGTCGATCGGCCTGAAACGTTCCGGATCAGGAACCACTTTAATCTCGTCTTTTTTCGTGCTGAATGAAATCAGCGTATTCAGCGTATCTCCTACCTCGCAAGTATAGCTGCCGCCGATGTTATAGTATTCGCCAGGAATCGGATTGATTGTCACAAGCATATAATAAGCGCGCACCGCATCACGTACGTCAGCATAGGTTCTCAGACTCTTCAGATTACCGACCATGACCTTCGGTTCTATCATTCCGGCCTCAATCATGGCAATCTGCTTTGCAAAGGTAGATTCGTGGAACACATCGCCGCGGCGTGGGCCGGTGTGTGTAAACATCCGAGTTGTCATAACCGTCATACCGTATGCTTCGGCATAATATCTTCCCAGAAGATCAGTTCCTGTTTTTGAAATAGCATAGGGGGAAGCCGGATGGAACGGGCATTCTTCATGAATCCCCGTTACAGGCTTCTTTTCTGCCGGAATGCGGCCAAATACTTCGGAAGAAGCGCACACATGGATCACCGGCTTGTAATCCTTGTCCTCTTCCATCGCCAAGCGCAATGCCTCCAGCAGCCGGCATGTTCCGAGGATATTGGTATTCAGTGTATCTACAGGCGCAGTAAAAGAGGTCTTTGGATAGGACTGCGCTGCCAGATGGAACACATAGTCCGGCTTGATCCTGTTGATCGCAGTGATCAGGCTGATTTCATCGTTCAAGTCTGCATACTCAAAGAAAACGCGATCTTTTCGGTTCACGCGGTCCAGAAGATGCGCGACATTATCCAGAGGACTCCTCCACCGGCATACACCATACACTTCCCAGTCTGTGTTTTCCAGCAGATAGTCTGCGAGGTGGGAACCAACCATACCCGTAATCCCTGTGATCAAGGCCTTAATCATTCTGAATATCCTCCAACTCTTTTCTGATTTTTTCCGTAAACGTATTATCCGGCAAAATACTGTATGCCTGCAGATACAAGCTTTTCATCTGGGTGATCCTCGGTCGGTTTTCAAAAAACTCTTTGCCCGGCATGGAAATGGTGTACTTGAGTCTACCGCCCAAAAGCCGATTAAGCTCATCCGCCATTCTGACTCGGCTTACCAATTCTTTGCCGGCGACATTCAAAAACGTTGGCTGGTAGGCATCCCAGTGATGTGCAAAATAGGCTACCACTTCGACCACATCCGAAACGACAATCGCATTGCGATAGAACGGATGAAAAACATCTGCGGCTTCCCCGTTTCTCATGCAATTCAGACAATACGTATAAAAACGGTCCTTTGCAGACGCAACATAGGAGAGACGGATCGCCTTGAAGCAACCATCGTCTTTAAACTCATCCTCAACCGACTTTTTCATTCTTCCATACGGAGTAACCGCTTCCGTCCGGCTTTCTTCATCATAGATTTTGCCGGGGATGTCCCCAAACACCGCATCCGAAGAAAAGAACAGCACACGGCACTTCCTATTTATTGCTTCCCGGATGAAATAGCTCGTACCGGTTACATTGATCCGCCAGCAGGCGTCGAACTCCTTCGCGCACTGATCGGGTCCGGAGATTGCGGCCGTAAAAATGACATAATCTATGTCATCCAACAGGGAATAATCAAATATCTCCGCCTCGGCCAAATCCACGTACGCATCAGCATTTCCGACCCGATCCAGCTTTAAAACAGATTCGATCTCCGGGTCTGCATCCAGCCGTTTCAGCAAAAACTCAGCAATATATCCTGAACTACCAACAAGCGCCGCTTTCAATTCTTCTCCTCCTTCGGTTCATAGCTTTCAGGCGTATAGTGCACGACCTGCGTTCCGCCGTCCTCAAATCTGAATGGCACATGGAGACAGTTCTTCATCGCCTTCAGGATCTCGTCTTTCCGCTCGGGTCTGACATAGAAAACAAGGAATCCCCCGCCGCCGGCGCCGAGCAGTTTCCCGCCACGCGCCCCGGCGGCAATGCCCTTTTCATACAGCTCGTCAATGGAATCCGTGGTGATGGCACTTCCGGTCTGGCGCTTCAACCTCCACGTCTCATCAAGCAGACGTCCGAAGTCGTCCAGATCGCTGTGCTTGTCTTCCAGAATCCTCTGTGCCTCGTTTACGAGCGAATACATCTGGAGAAGCTGTTTTGTCTTTTCCGCGTATCCGATCTGGTTCACCTTCTGCATTTCGGAGGAAAAGCGCGTAAAGCCCGTGAAAAACATCAGCAGATGATCATTCAAAAGTCTCTTCCGCTCCGGATGGATGATCACGGGGCGTACCTCATATGTGCCGTCCTGGTTGAACTCGATCCGATTCATGCCGCCAAACGCCGCGGCGATCTGGTCCTGCCATCCGCCCGCTTCGGCACACAGCACGCGCTCCAGATAAATCGCCTCATCCGCCAGCTTCTTTTTATCTGCGTATTTTCCCTTGAGCGCATAAAATGCATTCAACATGCCTACGGCGAAGGAGGAAGAGGTTCCAAGGCCCGATCGCGCCGGCAGGTCCGCCTCATAAAGAAGCCGAATCTCATGCATGTCCAGCATTTTCATGGCATTGCGGATCGCAGGATGCTTGATTTCCTCAACGTCAGACACATATTCCTGTGCTGAGTAGGTCAAATGGGTAGACCAGTCGAAGAACCGCGGCAGATGGCGGACCGTAACATAGCAGTATTTATCAAAGGTCGAACTTAAAACGGCTCCCCCATGTTCCCTGAAGAAGCTTTCCATATCTGTCCCGCCGCCGAAAAAGGACATACGAAACGGGGTTTTTGTAATAATCATTTTTCTTTTCCTTGACTATTCATTACGAATCACTGATAATCGTCTTTCGGAGCTAGTTGCAATCAATAATCAACATGGAAGCGCAAAGAATTAATCGCTATATTCAGCAGGATAACCCATACGTACTTCGGTTGAGGCCATCCAAAAACCAGGCCGACAAACAGCAGAATGCAGTTTCGGTATTTTGGGCCAATCAGATAGTATCCAGCTAAAGGCAAAGGTAACGACTAAAGCAGGAAAACAACCGAACTGAAACCCAATTTGAGAGTACCCTCCTCTGAATGTTCAAGGCACTATTCTGTGGGCTGCCAATACGAGCTTGTCCGTGACTACCATGACCTGCTCCATACCTTCAGATACTTATCACCGATCTGCTTCCAGCTATATGCGGTCCGGATCCGGTTTTTTGCAGCCTCACCGAAGCTCTTTCTATCATCCGCATCCATCTGATCAGCAGAATCAATCAAACTGCTGAGACTCCCCTCATCTTTACTCCAATACAACGCCGCATCCTGACCTACTTCTCTGTTGAATCCCACATCTAGCAGCAAATTGACATCCGTGCTCCCCAATGCTTCAAGCAGACTGGGATTCGTCCCTCCGACTTCATGCCCATGAAAATAACCGTATGCACATTCCCTGATTTTTTTCAGCAGTTCCCGGTCATATACAGTCCCGACAAACTTGATCCTGGAGTCAGATGAAACGTGGAGTTTTTCCTCCAGTTCTGCCATGAGCTTTTCATTTGCGTTCGTAATGATCGCAAAATACTTTTTGCTGCGGCACTTCATGAACTCCCGAATCATCGTCTCATAGTTGTTCTCCGGAACAAAACGGCCAACGACAAGATAGTATTGGTTCTCTGTCAGTCCCTTTTCCTTCAACCAATCAGCGAAACGCGGATCATCGTTCGCCAGCTCACTTTTCACGATATCTGCACCGTATGCGATAAATACCGTGTTCGGATGCTGGTATTCTTCTTTAATATATTTCTCAATATTCACAGAATCGCAAATGACAAGGTCAGCCGCCTTGACCATCTTCTTTTCTGACCACTTCCAGTATTTTCGGATCGGGGCCGACCACTTCGCCCGCTTCCATTCGTGTCCGTCGGGGTTCAAATAGTATTTCCCGCCGATCTCACGGATCCGTTTGACCATTCCGTTGATAAAAACACCGATGCGGCAGGTAAGGATATAGAAAATGGGATGATCGATCCGGTGTTCCCTGCAGTAATTGATCGCATAGTTGAGCGCTGCTCTGTCATAATGAACGGCTACAGCCGGACCGATACTAGGACAGGGGATTTTAAACACATGCGCTTTTTTATATTCAAACTCCGCTGCCGATCCATCGGCGAGTGTCTTTGTGACATGAATCCCAGGCAGCTTGCTCTCATCCATGTACCCGTCACCATTGGCTTTGCAGGCAATATGATACTTCACGGACGGTTCATTTTCATGTTCACCTATCAGGCGATCAACAAAGGTCTCATACCCGCCGTATTGCCCAATGGATTTAGCCCCAATAATAAACACATGCTGTATGGAAAACTCATCCAACTCCTTATTCATCTCAGGCCCTGCCTTCCTTTAGGTTGTTGTGCATTGACCATCGCATTATTTGCCGAAGAATCTTTCCTCTAGCATCAGGCACAAACAGTGATAGACCGGAAGATGCAGTTCCTGAATCATAAAGGTTTCCTCTTCCGGCACTCTGATCATCACATCGGCAAACGCAACTAGTTTTCCGCCCTTTGCCCCGGTCAATCCGATCACCTTAATACCCAGTGCCTTGGCAACCACGGCTGCCGACAGGATGTTCTTACTGTTGCCCGATGTCGAGATACCCAAGAAGACATCTCCCTCCCTGCCAAACCCAAATAACTGCTGGGCAAAAACGCCCAAACCGTCGACATCATTGATATAGGCAGTTGTAAGCGATTCAAGCACAACAAGCGGGATTGCCGTCAGTGCACACTCCAAATTCTTTGCCAATGCGTCGCCAAGCTCCACGTCAATCCTCTTGAGCTTTTCTGAAAATTCCGCAGAAACGGGTCTCGGTATCTTAAACCGCTTCATCAACTCGCCTGTGATATGCTCGGAATCTGCCGCAGAACCTCCATTACCCGCAATAAGCAGCTTATGATTGCATAAATAGCAATCCTCCAGTATGTCGAATGCAGCCGCGATGTCTTCTTTACAAGAGTTCAACTGCGGATATCGGCTCATCAGTGTAGTCAGGTGCTTCTCTACCCTCTGTTCCATTTTTTACTTCTTTCTGTTTTGCTTGATTATTATCCGAATATCTTCTTGACTGCATCGAGTAGATTGGACGCAGTCAGATCCTGGCCAAAGTCCACATCGGGATCCGATGATAACAAAGCTGTGTGACAGCCGGCATTTTCTCCACAGCGAACATCGTTCTCGCCGTCACCGATCATCCAGGAAGCGGACAGGTTAATATTGAAGTCAATCGATGCGGAAAGAATCATCCCCGGTTTTGGCTTTCTGCAGTCACAATCAATCTTCAATTCTTCAATTTCTCCTGGATAGCCTTTATGTGGATGATGCGGGCAATAATAAAGGGCATCGATATACGCTCCGCTCATTCCTAATTCCGTTTCCATCTTTTCATGGATTTTCTCAAGTTCCCGGACAGTGACCTCGCCCCTTGCAATCACAGGCTGATTCGTCACAACAACCACGAGATAACCGGACTCGTTGATCCGGCGAATCGCTTCGGCAGTTCCGTCAAGCAATTCAAAGTCTTCAATGTGGCGGAGGAATCCCACGTGTTTATTAATCGTCCCATCTCTATCCAAAAAAACTGCCTTTTGAGGTTTCGATAAATTCTTCGCTGATACAATTCCGGCAGCAAAATCCCTTCTAACTTGCTCAAACCGCTCCGGCGTACCCATATCCTTGCAGTATTCCGGGCTGTCATACGCAAACATGACGCCTTTTTCACATAACGGCTTGAGGATTTGGCGATCAAGATCCACACGTCCTGAGTTCAGCCCTACTGTTTCCAGGACTATTGGATCAATAATATGGAGTCCGGCATTAACCCGATTCTTATAGTATTGCGGTCTAGTATCCTCCTTTGTAAGCCATTGCGTAACGGCGCCAGAGCGATCAGTCACAATCAGCCCAGAGTCATATGGGTGAGAGTTCGGATGGGTAAAAAGGCTGACCAAACCTCCCTGTGCCTTATGCCATGAGACAAAACGATTGAAATCCACATTAAAAACAGCATCCCCATTGAGAAGCAGGAATGGTTCTGTCAGTTCATTCTTGAGCTGAAATAACGCTCCCGCATTGCCCAGCGGCTCCTTCTCCACGAAATATCGAATCCGCACACCGAACCGGCTGCCATCCCCAAAATAAGCAATGATTTTATCCGCCATATGTCCGATTGTCAGGATGATTTCACGGAATCCCTGAGAAGAAAGACTGTCAATCTCCCATTCCAGCACCGCTTTTGTCTCTATTCCGTCAGATATCGGTATCAATGGTTTCGGTATATCAGGAAATAGTTTGGAGATTCTTGTCCCTTTCCCTCCTGCCATTATCACGGTCTTCATGCGTGTATTCTCCCTGAGAACATTTTTTCAGATATGTATCACTGAGATTTCCAGGTTTTCACAAGCCAAGCATCATTTTGCGCCTTTTCCCGCGAGTACAACCCAAACCGTTTTCCAGAGGATCTTGATATCCACTCCGATGTTCCAACCCTCTATATATTCCCGGTCCAGCTTAACAACTTCCTCGAAATCCTCAATCTCGCTACGGCCACTGATTTGCCACATGCCAGTGATGCCAGGTTTTGTACTCATACGGGCACGATGATGCAGGTGATACCGCTCCCATTCATCAATGGTAGGAGGGCGGGTGCCGACTAGGCTCATATCGCCTTTCAGGACATTCCAAAATTGCGGAAACTCATCCAGAGAGGTATTGCGGATAAAATTACCGATTCCCTTTGGCTTGCCATCTCTGCCCTTTTTTTCGCTACCGATGATGCGCGGGTCATCGTCCAACTTGAACATCAGGCGCCCCTCCTGCCCGCTGGCCTTGACTAGCGCTGCCTTTCGCGCCTCCGCATCCATATACATGCTGCGGAATTTGTACATCTTAAAGCGCTTGCCATTTCTGCCGATGCGTTCCTGCTTGAAAAACAGAGGACCTGGTGACTTGCTCAGAATGAACGGCGCGATGCACAAAGCGATCAGCACCGTGACCGCCGTTCCCACAATGCCTCCGACTACGTCAAGGACTCGCTTGAGCGCCAGCTGCCAGGCGGGTGTCATTTTCATGCTGGTCGTGATCACGAGGCTGTCACCGATGCGTTCCAGAACAAAGTCACATCCAGAAAGGCTCTGATATGCAGTGGCGTCGATATGGATCGTCACGCCCATTTCCCGAAGGCTGGAATAGACGACCTCGTTAATCTCGTCCTCCTGAGGAAGCCGAACATAGACTTCATCCACCCAATCATGGAGAATAAAGTCGTCAATGGTCTCTCGATTTGCCACCACCGGGATTCCCTGAATCAGTTCGCCTGTCATATCCCGGTCGAGAATAGCGAGGCCCTTGACATATGTATTGCCGCGCTTGTCTCTTCGGATGCTCCCGATGGCAGTCTCCACTTCAGCATAAGTTGAGATCACGAACATGGAACGGTCGAAATCGTTTTTTCCCCAGCGGATCTCCTTATAAACGATATCGACCAGATAGGTGAGGAAAAAATGCAGTACCGCCGTCAGGGCAATCAGAATCCGGGAATAATCATCGCCGCTCTTGGTCGCAAATAGGTAAACCGCCGCCGCGGCCAGGACGAGGAAGGAATGTCGGGCCCCTGCAAATAACTGCCGGAACCATCCACGCTTAAGGATGCCGCTGTAGGAATTGAACAGCACTGCGACGAGAATATCGAACACAGACATCATGATGATGATGTTGGCGTACATCTCCTGCGCATAGGGGTTTTGACCTTTTCCGAAGCGGTACCAAAAGGCGAGGATAAATGCAATTTGTAAACACAGCAAATCGAACAGAATAAAGTCAAGATGCTTGCTCCAACCTTTGGTCGGCTTTTTATACATTCGTTTCTTCCCCTTGTTTCTTTTCTTTCGGGAACTCTGTATCTGGGCGCGCAAACGCCGCTAGGGGCAGCGCCAGCGAGATATTATAATGCAGTTCGATCAGATGGTGTTCTGATATTGAGTGAAACGCAATCAGTGCCAAAACCAGCGCCAGTTTTCTGTCATCCGCTTTTTGTAACTTGCTCACACAGAAAACATGAAGGATGACTACAGCAATCAGGAACACATAACCGTATCGAATCAAGGAAAGCAAATAACTATTGTCGATAAAATTGTAACCGTTTACGAGTTCCTTTCCCAAATGGACTTTGCCATAACCGATCAGCTCAAAATTGCTGCCAAACGGGTGCAGTCCGTAAGTCTCCTTTCCCAGATTGGCAATATAAAACCGATTTGATACTATGTCCAGTTTCTCGGATAGTTCTCCTCCCCTTGCATATGCAAACAGTAGGAGAACCGAAGTGCAAGCGAAAAAGGCGACAGCGAGTCGAATAAGCCAATCACCAATCAAACACATCCGTGGATGCTTTGCCAAAATGCGCTGGTGGAAGAGGTAATAGAGGATAATCGCAGCAAACAGGGCGCTGCAAACCATGCTGGTTACGCTGTACGCAATCTTCCAAGAAACCGCAAATGTGATAACCGGCAGAAACAGAGTTACCCAATCTGGAGCCCGTTTAAGTGCAGGCCACAGGTAGACCAGCAGAAAGAGCACCAGAGAGGCAAAGTCCGTCGGGTAAATCGTTCCCATTGAATAGCGCAAATGTCCATCCTTAAGAAAAACCAAGTTTTCAATTGCTCCAATTAGGGCGGCGATCACAATAACCGTAAGCGCAATTCCAACCGCAATCAAGTATGTTCGTATGATTTTATAGTAGTCCATCTCCAAAAACCCGATCGTGCAGACTGCGAGAAAAAGGAAATAACTGCTTCTAACGACATAGAACACACAACAATAAACAGCGCAAAGCACAGCGCCAATCCACACCTTTGGATTCTTCACGCCAATCAACAGTACTCGACAACCGCCAACCAACATCAGAAAAGCAAGAAGCACTATCTTTGCTTTCTTCGGTATGTCCCACGGGAACATTGACATCGAATATACCATTGATGCCAAGTAGAGTCCGGTTAACACAAGAAAAATGACATCTAAAGCATTCAGTTTTCTGCTCGATGATGCTCTCAATTTCGCTTCTACCATATAAGCCCACGCTCCCGACATGCGCTGCATGAAAACTCTTCACATTGTTTTTTTCTTCTGAACGAACTAATGAAACACTGCCATAGATAGATAGAACAAAAGTAATCAACTTCATGCAGCGTTGTGTTTTACCAGTATCGGCGGAGTTCTCTTTTTCGATGGTTAAAGGTTCTATTTCAAGCTACCAAACAGGACCTGTCACCACAAGGGGGGGCGTCAGTGCAAACATAGTAGCCAGTTTTTGCTTACATCTGTCTTCGAAGACTGTGGTATCTGAACTGTCCCCTTTCAATGTCGAAGACCAGTTTGGCTTTGTCCTGACATTCAGCGATTAATACTGTATAGTTATGTTCATCCGCTCTGCTTGCTCTACCCCTATGTCATTCGCTCGAAGGAAAAAACAGGAAAACTGTCAATAGCGATTTGCACATCGTTTTAAAGCGGAAATCAATTGTCGAATAGAACGCCATATAAGGGGTTCCAACACAGATATACCCATAGTTTACTCCTTGGAAGAGTAATGCACTCGCTCGTCAACTGGTTTATCATTGTACTTACGAACACCAGCATGATTATACCATAGTTTTGAGATTACTCAACTGGCATTGCATTCCATTCTATTATCTCCGTGAGTGCCGCTTTAACGAAAGGATTTATGTGCCTTAATGTGCTCTTTGCCCGCTTTAACCAACTCATCATTGAACGAGAACAGGGTGATTTGATTATTCATAACCATAATTATAGCGCTTATTCAGCTCCTAAACTATAATCTGTTCGGTGTTGTCCTGCAGGCTTTTCATTAGATTTACCGACAGATCAAATTGAATGATTATCCGGTATTATCGCCTTAATCTTCTGTAGTGTTAATGGGGAACTTTCATTCCAATCGGGTCATTCAGTTTCCCTTCTCTTCTTTTTTACGGTTGATGATAATCAGCGACATGCATAGTATGAAGCCAAGGACGATGATCGGACCGGCTGTCATAATGAGTAATTTGACGAACGCACCTGAAGCAATACCCGGTGTTTTGTACTGAAATCCAGCAACGTTGACGGACATCTCATTGATCTGCTGCGCGTTATAGCTTTCCAGCATCGCCTTGAAGTCGGCAATCACAGCGTTACCGTCGGCTGTGAGAGTACGGATGCTCTCCTCCAGCATGGCGCGCTGGGAACTCAGTCTGCGCTCTGATTCCGTGATATCCTCAGGCGTCGGCTGATGCACATTTTCAGCAGTGCTCTCACCTTCCGAATTCTCTGAGGCTTCTTCTGCGGCGTCCGGTCGGAGATGGCTCGTGCTGCTCAGCAGGTCGTTGATCATCAGAGTGTAATTGGTGATCTGGCTGCCCAACTCCGTGATGCCGTCTGCGACTTCCTTTCGCCTGTCCACCAGCGCGTCGTAAGTCTCCGAGGAGTTGCCGTCGATTTTCGTCAGGGAATCCGCGCTGCTGAGGTAAATGATCTCATTCTTTTCATAGGACGCGATCAGCTTGTCCAGTTTGCTGAGTTCCTGATTCTGCTTCTCCCGCTGGATGCCCAGGTCGAGGATCTGATACTGATACTGGGTCAGCATCCGCTCCGT
>JAEEGL017276632.1_pt1 | contig 29051 bp, 20 predicted proteins | sample 9134231 | NCBI WGS metagenome assembly JAEEGL01 (sample SAMN16246548, study PRJNA631951) | gut metagenome | biome: gut microbiome; feature: rumen; material: fiber-attached | host: Bos | place: Iran: Karaj | collected 2018-10 | reverse complement strand
TACTTCAATTTTGAAGTGCCGACCAAGCTTAAAGGCGTCGATACCGGCATCCTCGACCCGCGCGACACCTACGCCGATCCTTCCGTCTGGGAAGAAAAGGCAAAAGACCTTGCCGGCCGCTTCATAAAGAACTTTGTAAAGTACGAAAGCAACGAAGCGGGCAAGGCGCTCGTGGCGGCGGGCCCGCAGCTTTGATGCGCGCGGCGTGAACCAAGCGTAAAAAACACAGAATAAAATAAAACCGGGAAGCGATTCCCGGTTTTGTTTTGCGTATTTTTATTGTTATTCCGGCCAGACGAATGTCGGGTTAAGGTCCTTTTCGCCGTTGTCGATCAGCAGGTTCTGCCCGGACATCGCCTTGTTGGTAAGCGTTAGGAACACCACCCATTCGGCGACTTCCTCCGGCTCCATCCAGCGTTTCAGCGGAGTGACCGCCATTATGCGCTCCCAGCACTCCCTGTCGTTCATCACCGGGGCGTTCGGCGCGGTCTTCACGCCGCCCGGCGAGATCGCGTTGCAGGTAACTCCGCGGGGCGCAAGCCGTATCGCGCAGTTGCGCATATATCCCAGCAGACCGGATTTGGAGGCGGCGTATTCCGGGAACTCCTGCCCCGAAACCGCCGAAGCGGAGGCGTTGAACAGCACCGAAACGAGCGAGCCGTTGTCCTTTATGTATTTTTCGGTAACGTTTATCGCGCCCTTTAAGTTGTTTCCGATGTCGTCGCCGCTGTTCTGCGTCCCGGCGTTGTTGAATATCACCGCGACGTTTTCGATATCCGGCAGGGAAGACGCGTCCTTTACGTCCGCGATATGGTGAACGTATCCTTTTTCGTCAACGACCGCGGGACGCAGGTCTATGCCGTGCACCTCGTGCCCGAGCGATAAAAATTTCTTCGCCGCGGCGGAGCCGATCCCGCCGGAAGCTCCGGTAATAAGTATTTTCATGCCTTTGACGCCTTTTCAATATATTCTTTGCCCACGCCGTCTTTCTTCCACCGTTTCAGCACGGCGTAGCCGAGCGGCGAGAATACCACTTCCATCAAAAGCTCCAGCACCGCGCCGAGCAGCGAGCAGGTCACGCACTGGAAAATAGTCCAACGGAACCCGTCCCAGTATATCGGGGCGAACACGGTAAAAGTAAGCAGCGCGAAGATCAGGTTGTCGAAGAACTGGCCGACAAAGGTGGAAACGTAGCTCCGCACCACGAACGCCGCCTTTCCGTCCGGGTTTTTCTTAAAAGCTTTGCCGATCCCCCAGTTAAGGAAATTGTTTATAACGGCGGACGCGAGGAACGCCGCGGTGCTGCTTAAAAGTATGAACCACGTGCCCCCGATTATCGTGTTGAACTCGGTGTAGTCGATCTCGGTGGGGATAATGCTTACAATATAAAATATAAGGCACACCAGAAGGTTCGTCGCCATGGCGAAGACCGAAAGCTTCGTCGCCGCTTTCGGACCGAACGCCTTGGTAACTATGTCCATACATAAAAAGGAAAGCCACGAAACCAGTATCCCGCCGTCTATCGCGATAAAGTCCGATTGATATATCGTCTTGTTTGCGAGCAGGTTCATCGTTATCACCGAAATGCAGAAAAGCGCGGTGACAGCCGACGGGATGCTGCGGAACAGCAGCTTTGTGTCCTTTACAAAGGACCGGATCTTGTTCTCTTTCATTTTGTTCTCCTTGGTTTTGATTCACGGCGGGGCTTTGGATTATTTGCGCTGCTGCGAAACAGCCCCGGCGTACGGAGGATTTAGAGGCCGAACTCCGTTTTGCACATTATAGCACACCGTTTTGCGGAATGGAAGAGTTTTTCTGTTTTTTTTTGGAAAAATTAACGCCGAACCGGGCGGCGTTCAATAAAAGGCAGTGCGGCGGCGGTTATTTTGTATGATCCGACAAAACGAAATTTTATTAACGTCTTGAATACGGCGCAAACATTTGATATAATTAGAAACAGTTTTGAAAGAGGTGAATCTTATGTGGCTGAACGTGGCTGTCGGGCTGCTGATCCCGCTGTTGGGGACGACGCTCGGCGCTTCCTGCGTGTTCTTTATGAAAAACGATCTCAGCGAACGGTTAAGCCGCGCGCTTGCGGGCTTTGCGGGCGGGATAATGGTGTCCGCCTCGTTCTTCAGCCTGCTGCTCCCCGCGCTGGACCAGACGAAAGAGCACGGCAAGCTTGCGTTCATACCCGTCGGCGTCGGCTTCTTCGCCGGGATGCTGTTCCTGCTTTTGCTGGATAAGCTGGTGCCGCACGTTCACCTGGACAGGTCGGAGGAAGGCCCCAAGGTCGGGCTCAAAAAGACCACCAAGCTGTTCCTCGCGGTAACGCTGCACAATCTGCCGGAGGGAATGGTGGTCGGCATAGTCTTCGCCGGCTGGATCTACGGCAAAAGCGATATCACTCTCGCGGGCGCGATGGTGCTCGCCGTCGGTATCGCGCTGCAGAACTTCCCGGAAGGCGCGGTCGTTTCCATGCCGATGCGCGCGGAGGGGATGCCGAAAGGGAAGACGTTCATCTTCGGGATGCTTTCCGGCGTTATCGAACCCGTCGGCGCGCTTATGACGGCGTTCGCCGCCTCGCTGTTCCTGCCGATAATGCCCTATCTGCTCGCATTCGCCGCCGGCGCGATGTTCTACGTGGTGGTGGAAGAGCTCGTCCCGGAAATGGCAAAGGGCGACCACAGCAATTTCGGCACCGTCTGCTTCGCGGTCGGCTTCGTGCTTATGATGGCGCTGGATATCGCCTTCGGGTAATACATAATAACGAAAAAACGCTCCCGCCGGAACAAAGGCGGGAGCGGTTTTTTATTATTTTTTAGTCTGTTCAGCGTTCCGCTTTCGCGGCGGCGCCGGAGGCGTGCTCGCCCATAAGCTTCACGAAATCGTCCTTCGGTATCGGACGGGAGAAATAAAAGCCCTGCAGATAATCGACTCCGAGCTTTTGCAGGAGCTCCGCCTGCGCGCGCGTTTCCACGCCCTCCACAAGCACCTCCGCGCCCATTTGTTTAAGCATGCTCACGTTGCTTTCGAGTATCGTCATGCCGAGCGCGCTCTTTTCGGCGCCCCACAGGATGGATTTGTCGATCTTTATCACGTCGAAATTCATCGAGAACAGCGACTGCACGTTCGAATATCCGGTGCCGTAGTCGTCCATATAAATACGGAAGCCGTTTTCCTTGAACTTTTTGACCACCGATTTTACGATGTCGTAGTCGTTCGCGTCGACCGATTCGGTTATCTCGAAATTCAGCATCGACCTGTCGACATTTTTCTTCTCGATAATCGAAAGCGTGCGCTCCGTAAACCCGGGCTGTATGCAGTGCAGAACCGAAAGGTTCACGTTTATGCTGCTCATACCGAGCTTCCCGGGAACGCCGCCCGCGATGAAATCGCAAACGCTTTCCAGCACGAAATCGTCTATCTGACCGATAAGGCCTATATGCTCCGCCACCGGGATGAATTCGTTCGGCATTACCTCGCCCAGCTTTTCGTCGTGCAGGCGAAGCAGCGCTTCGGCTCCGTGCAGTACCATTCCGGGCGCGGTGAAGGTGGGCTGATAGTACACCTCGAATTCGCCTTTGTCCATCCCGCGCTGTATCGCGCTTTCAACGGCTCTTTCGCGCAGGAGGTATCCAAGCTCGTTTTTCCCGCTCATAAGCGGCTCGTGGTCGCGCGGGAGCGGGCTGTCAGCCATATCGTAAACCTCTTCCGACGCGGTGAAATCGTCCGGGCACCGGGCAAGCATCACCGTCCCGCGGAGCAGTACCTTCGCGTTCTGGCAGTTCCACGGCTCGGCAAACCGCGCGGAAATGCACTGCGCTATCTCCTTCGCGGTATCCTCGTCCTGGCGGGTAAGCACCGTAACGAAGGTGTCCGGCGCGGTGCGGTAGATGTGATACCGCTTTACGTGGTTCTTCAGTTCGTCGAAGATCATCGTCGAGATGATCTCGGTATTGTTGGAGCCGGTCACGCGGCGAATGGTGTCGGCGTTTTCTATTTTAAGGCAGATAACGCGGAACGGGTATTTGTTGGCGATAATGTTGTCCAGATCGATTTTAAGCGCCTTGCGGTTGTAAATGCCCACGTCCGCATCCATGTATTCGCCGTCGTTTTCCAGCGTAAGCAGCAGCCCCAGGTAAGCCAGCGCTTCCGAAAACAGCTCTACGCGCAGCTTAATAAAGAACATCTGCAGCACGATGCCCAGAATCACCATCGCAAGGAAATACGCCATGTCGAGGCGGCGCTTGAACGTGATCGCACGCCAGGAGGCGAAGAGGTTCACAATAAAGAACAGTATGTAGAACGCCGAAACGACGTAAAGCAGCGTAACGCCCCAGCTGCGCTGGTAATCCAGCGATTCGCCGGCGTAAACAAAGCACTGGCGGTGGATCGGGTTGGTTATCATCAGCAGCTCCAACAGCAGGGTGGGGACAGCGAACAGATAGCGCTGCAGTTTGGTGAAACTGCGTATCTTGCCGGTTATGCAAAGTATATAGTAGCCCAGCAGCGGGAGCAGCGCGGTGTGAAGCAGGAAATAAAACGTCTTTAAGAACCCCGCCAGATGCAGCAGGTTGTCACTTTCGGCGCGCAGGGGGTAAACCAGTTCGTAGGTAAACTCCGAAACGGTGTTCAGCAGCAAAAGAACAAGCATCATGATAAAGAACTTGCTCTGCGGTTTGTCCGTCCTCTTTTGAATAAAGGTGTGGACGATGCAGGTAAGCGTTATCATAAACGCCGCCATATGGAACGCCGTTCCGACGTAGTAAGAAAGATCCATAACAACTCCCGCGGGTTTGCGCCCGTCCGTTAGTTTACGGCATATATTACTGTATAATTATACCGACGTAAAGAATATATCACATTATATCACAGCAGAAACGTTAAATCAATCGTCTTTTTGTCGATAACTGCGTTTTTGCAAGCGCTTTCTGTGTATATTCACCACATATATCACTTATTAACATACGCGTGTGCGTGTAAAATACAAATAGAATAAGCGCCGGGAAATAAAAAGCGCCGCTGCGTTTGCCGCGCGGGGCGCAGAGGTCAGTCCTTCTTTTTGAACAGCAGCTTTTTTATAACGCCCTTCGGGTCGGATACAAGCAGTATCACGAGCCAGATGATAAGCCCGAGCGCGACGACGGAAAGCCCCAGGAACGCGTCGTTGAGCATATCCTTTACTTCCGGCTTGAAATAATCCGCGCCGAGCTCGGCGTACTCGAATATCGCGTCGACCAGCCACATTATCGAAGCGCCCCAGAACATAAGGCACAGTATGCCGGTCTTCATTTCGCTCTTCGGGGCGTTCTTATACCATATCACCGTGCAGATCACGGCGGCGAAAACCGAAATAAGCAGAGTCACTGTCGCGCACCCCTTTATTCCTTTGCGGGAGCGGGCTCTTCCGCCTGTTTGAGCGCGCGTTTTTCGATCAGCGCGCTCACGCCGACCATAACGAGCCAAACTCCGGTCACCAGCGCCGCCATCGCAACGCCCGCCGTCGACATCTCGTGCAGCATCTCCGCGGCGTCGCCCGGGTCGGCGGCGGCGGTCAGGAAGGGGAACCACGGCACAACCTCGCCGTGCCAGACGTGCTCAAAGGCAAGCAGCGCGGAGCCGCCCCAAAGCAGACGGTTCAGCCATTTGAGCTTTGCGGAGAAGGGGAGCTTCACCGCTTTTTCGGTATGCTCGCCGTCCAGATTTACTTCAACTGCGGCGGGCTCCTTTTCTTTTCTTTTAAGGATCGCGGAAACGGCGGTGGTAACTATCGCTTCCGCCGCGGGGATAAGAAAACATGCCATGGTAAACACCTCCCAAGTTTTTACTATTTGATTATAATAAATGTTTCTGTTTTTGTCAATAGTTATATTTTTTATTCAACATATAAATATTTCTTGACTAAACCGACAAAATGGTGTATAGTATAATCGTATAATTATGAAAGACGAGGGCATTGTTATGGGCAAAAGCTTGGAAGAATGGAAGATCGGGGACCCTATGATAAACGAATGGGACTATTGGCAGGATCCCGATTACGTTCCGGAGGATCCGGAAAAGGAAAAACTCGTTACCAAACTAGCAACCCTTATCACCGACAGGATACCCAAAAAACTGCTTCACAAAATAAATAACCGCGATCCGGAATACTGGGTCCTCGATATGATACTCAACAAGGAACAGGTGAAGTTCCTGCTCAGCTTCAAAAAGACGAGGGTGCCTTATACCGTCGAGGAGCTCGCGAAAATTAACGATATGCCGCTTGAGGACGCGCGGAATATGGTGGAACGCCTGCGCTGGATCGGCATTATCGAGCAGAACCGCGCCAAAACCCCGGATAAGCATCTGCAGTACGAGCTGCCCATTTTCGTTCCCGGCAGCGCCGAATTCATGATGATGCAGGACAAGTTAACGGACGAATATCCGCAGATCGCCACCTTCTTCAACCTTATGACTCAGCTCCCGCTCGGCGGCGTGACTCAGCTCGTGCCTCCCGGAGGCGCCGGGATAGGTATGCACGTCATCCCGGTGGAACGCGCCATTTCCGCCGAAAGCCAAAGCGTCCCGGTGGAGCATCTTTCCCGATGGATAGATATGTACGATAAATACGGCGTCGGGCAGTGCTCCTGCCGCAAACAGCAGCAGATGCGCGGCGAGGGCTCCGGCGAGATCTGCGGCGAATACTGCATCGCGATGGGCGATATGGCGGAATATATGGACGACCGCGGCATCGGGCGCTACATAACCAAAGAAGAGGTTTACGAAATACTCGAACGCGCCGAACGCCACGGCTACGTCCACCAGATAACCAATATCGACGGCGAAGGCAAGATAGTCGCCATCTGCAACTGCGCGCCCGGCGTCTGCAACGCGCTGCGCACCTCGCAGCTCTACAATACCCCCAACCTTTCGGCTTCCGCCTACCGCGCTCACGTGGAAAAGGAAAAATGCGTCGCCTGCGGCAAGTGCGTGGAGGTATGCCCCGTAGGCGCCGCCAAGCTCGGTCAGAAGCTGTGCAAAAAAGACGGCTCGGAGGTAAAATACCCCAAAACCAAGCTTCCCAACGGGCGTCTGTGGGGCTCGGATAAATGGAACTACAACTACCGCGACGACGCGAAGATAAACTGCTACGATACCGGCACCGCCCCCTGCAAGACCGCCTGCCCGGTGCACCTTTCGGTGCAGGGCTATATAAAAATGGCGGCGGAGGGCAGATACGACGAAGCTCTGCGGCTTATAAAGCAGGACAACCCGCTGCCCATGATCTGCGGCGCGGTCTGCAACCGCCGCTGCGAGGACGCCTGCACTCGCGGGACCGTGGATAAACCCCTTGCGATAGACGAAATAAAGAAATTCATCGCCTCGCTCGACCTTAACAAAAAAGACCGCTATATCCCGGTCTGCGAAAAGCACGACGGCGGCTTGTGGGGCGACGAATTCAAGGTCGCCGTTATCGGCAGCGGCCCCGCCGGGCTTTCGGCGGCGTATTTCCTCCGCCGCGACGGATATCCCGTTACCGTGTTCGAAAAAGAATCCCGCGCGGGCGGTATGTTGATGCACGGAATACCTTCCTACCGTCTGGAGAAGAATATAGTCGAAGCGGAGATAGAAGTTATTAAAGAAATGGGCGTCGAATTCAGGTTCGGCGTCGAGGTGGGCAAGGATACCACCATAGAACAGCTCCGCAAGGAGGGCTACAAGGCGTTCTTCATCGCCATAGGTATGCAGGGCGGCCGCCTTGCCGGGATCCCCGGCGAGGACGCGCAGGGCGTAGAGACCGGCGTGGATTTCCTGCGCCGCATAAACAACGACCACGGCGTTCGCCTCAACGGAAAGACCATAGTCGTCGGCGGCGGCAACGTCGCGATAGACGTCGCCGGAAGCGCGCTGCGCGCCGGGTCCGACGAGGTGACTATGTTCTGCCTCGAACAGCGGGACGAGATGCCCGCCGCGAAGGACGAGGTCGCTGAAGCGCTGGAGACCGGCGTGAAGCTGGAAAACGGCTGGGGCCCCAAGGAAGTGCTTTCCGAAAACGGAAAAGTCACCGCCGTGGTGTTCAAGAAATGCACCCGCGTTTACGACGCGGACCGTAAGTTCGCCCCCGTTTACGACGAAAACGATACCGTGACCGTCCCCTGCGACAACCTGCTTATGTCCATCGGGCAGAGCGCGCTCTGGGGCGACCTGCTCAAAGGCACCAAGGCGGAGATACGCCGCAACGGCACCGTCGTCGCCGATCCGGTCACCCGCCAGACCGCCGAACCGGATATCTTCGTCGGCGGCGACGTGTTCACCGGAGCGCGCTTCGCCATCGACGCGATAGCCGGAGGGCGCGAGGGCGCGGTCTCCATAAACCGCTTCGTGCATCCCGGCAACAGCTTAACGCTTGCGCGCGACCGCAGGGAGTTCGTCGAGCTGGATAAAAACGATATCGCCGATCCTTCCAAAATGGAATCCTTCGATAATTCTCCCAGGCAGATCCCCGGCGCGAAAGCCGGCAAGGCGGGCGCCACCTTCGAGGACCTGCGTCTGACGTTTACCGAAGAGCAGGTCAAAAAAGAAGCTTCCCGCTGCCTCGGCTGCGGCGCCACTACGGTGGACGTGAACCGCTGCATCGGCTGCGGGCTCTGCACCACCAAATGCGAATTCGACGCCATACATATCACGCGCGACGTTCCCGCCGCAAGCAATATGTACCGTTCGGAGGACAAGGTGAAAGCCCTGCTGCCCTACGTCGCCAAACGCGCGATGAAGATAATCGTTCACAAGACCGAGGATAAATAATGGACTCCAACCGTTCTTTCGATACGCTCGAGGTCCGCGCCGGGCTGGAGGCGGAAAACGAAAGTTTTGCCGCCCTCGTGCGCGAGCGTCTGCAAGCCGAAGGCGCGTATCTTATAAACCTTATGGCGTCTCCCGGGGCGGGGAAGACGAGCACGCTCTGCCGTATAATAGACGCGCTCAAAGAGAGGTTCTCCATAGGCGTTCTGGAGGCGGATATGGACGCGGACGTCGATTCGCGCACGGTCGCCGCGCATGGTGCCGCCGCCCTGCAGCTACACACCGGGACTTCCTGCCATATGGACGCGCGTATGACTCTGCGCGCCCTCGATTCGTTCGGAAAACTGCCAGAAGTGATAATACTCGAAAACGTGGGCAACCTCGTCTGCCCGGCTGAATTCGACGTCGGCGCCGATCTGCGGCTTATGATACTCAGCGTCCCGGAGGGCGACGACAAGCCGCTTAAATACCCGCTTATGTTCAAGGTGTCCGACTGGATGCTTATAAACAAGATCGACACCGCCCCGGCGTTCGATTTCGATTTCGCGCGGTGCGAAAAGAACGTGCGCGCGCTTAATCCGGGAATGAGGATATTCAGGATCTCCGCCAAGACCGGCGAAGGCGCGGACGCGTTCACTGCGGCGCTCGAGGAAGAGATATCCGCGTCCCTGCGCGAAAAGCGGGAGGCGAAGAATGCTTAAAGTTATAGAATTAAAACGCACCGTTACCGATTCGAACGACCGCGACGCGGCGCTGCTGCGCGGAGAGCTTAAAGAGCGCGGGATATTCCTTATAAACCTTATGAGCGCCCCCGGAAGCGGCAAGACCACGCTGCTGTCCCGCACGATAACCGACCTTGCCGGGGAAGCCGCCATAGGCGTTATGGAAGCGGATATCGCCTCCGACGTGGATGCGGCGCGAATAAAAGCGTTAGGCGCCGAGAGCATACAGGTGCATACCGACGGTATGTGCCATATGGACGCCGGAATGACGCGCGCCGGGCTCGAAGGGATGGAAGACCGCCCGGGAATAGTCTTTCTGGAAAATATCGGCAACCTCATCTGCCCGGCGGAGTTCGATACCGGAGCGCATAAGAACGTTATGATCCTTAGCGTCCCGGAGGGCGACGACAAGCCGCTTAAATACCCGCTGATGTTCACGAAAAGCGACGCGCTCGTTATAACCAAAACGGATACGCTGCCTTATTTCGATTTCGATATCGAAAAGGCGGCTTCGCGCGCGAAAGCGTTGAACCCGGATATCGCCGTGTTCCCGGTGTCGGCAAAGACCGGCGAGGGGATGCGCGCGTGGGAGGATTGGCTTATCTCCTCCCGGGGGGAGTGGAACGATGCATGAACTCGGCATTGTAAAACACGTTATAAAAACGCTGGAGGAGGTCGCCGCGGAAAACGACGTGCGCCGCATCGGCAGCGTAACGCTCCGCATAGGCGAGGTATCCGGCGTGGTGGTCGAACAGCTTGTCGACTGCTGGAACTACTTCCGCGAAAAAAACGCGCTCGTAAGGGGCGCGGAGCTTAAGGTGGAGCCCGTCGAGGCGCTCACACGCTGCACCGAATGCGAAACGGTATATAAAACCGTCCCGCAGGGGAAAATATGCCCGAACTGCGGCAGCGGCAGCACTTATCTGCTTGTCGGCAACGAATTTTCGATCAAGGAGATCGAAGCCGAGCTGAACGGCGATCCGCCGGCGGACGGGCAGGGCGGGCGGTCATAGGCGGCGTTTTTTTCAAAAACCGCTTGACAACCTATCGCCGCTTTGCTATAATAAGCGCGAAAGAATGCATATTAATTCACTTTAAGGGCAAAACCGGAGCGATCCGGCGACGCAAAGCCACGGGACTCACCGAGTCAGCCGGTTGCAAACGAGTATTTGCAGCCGGCTGCTTTTTGTTTCCGGCGCGGGGTGAAAGAACGCATATGGAAGAAAAACCGAAGAAAAAACCCAATATCCGCCTTCTTGTGTTCAGCGTCGTCGGCTACGCGCTGATCCTCTTTCTGATTGTCTCCGCCGCGTTCGTAATGATCTCCGGTTCAAGCGGCTCGTCGCCGTTCGTCGGCGGATATTCGCTTATGTGGGTTAAAACCGGCAGTATGGCGCCGCTTATCCCCGAAAAAAGCTATATCCTTGTCGAAAAAGCGCGGCCGGACGAGGTCGCCCCGGGCGACGTTATCGCCTTCGTTTCCGACGATCCGGATATTTTCGGTCAGCGCAACGTGCACCGCGTCGTCGCGATAGACAAAGACTCGAACGGCGGCTTTCTGTTCACCACCCGCGGCGACAACGCCGAAACGAACACCGTCGCGGACAGCGTTCCCGCCAGGGGCGAAGCGCTCATCGGCAAATACGTAATGACTATGCCGCTTATGTCCGTGATGGGCAGGGTGCTTTCGAAAACCGTGGGGCTTTTCGTCGTGGTCGTGCTTATAATCGTCGTGCTGCTCGTTATCTATCTGCCGGAGATCGCAAAGGTCGTGAAGAAGGCGAACGGCATAAAGACCGAAAAACAGGCGGCTATCGACGAGCTCGTGCGGCAGGAGGTGGAACGCCTTAAAAGGGAGGCGGAGGCGGCGCAGACCGCCGAAAAAGAGCCCGAACCCGCCGAAAATGACGAAAATGACGAAAATCGCAAATAAAAATGCAAAAAAAATTTATAAATATTGAAAAAACCTCTTGACATTTCAAAAAATCGGAGTATAATGTACTCGAAATTGTATAAAGGCAAAACAGTCGAAAGGCTGCGACGCAAAACTACAGGGTCTTCTTAAAAGACAGCCAGTTGCACGGTTTCGCGGATCAAATCCGCATTCTTCGGGTGCACGGGGCTGTCGATTTTTTTTGGAGGTTCAGGCGTATGATCGATCAGGTTCAGTTAAGAGAAGCGCTTTCTTCCGAGCTGGAACCGATAACCGTTTACAAACAGCCCGTCTTCCCCTGCAACGGTTCGCCGGATCCCGTCGCGTACCGTACCGAAACGGTGCTTAACAGCACGCTCGTCGGCCGCCTTACGCCGGAGGATTACCAAAGCACGGCGGATAAAAGCAAAAGGGGGATATTGCTTGCCGACCGCACGCTTTATTCGGTCTGCAGGGCGATATCGCTCCTGCCGGAGAACGAAACCCGCATAAAATGGTTTTCGCTTTATTGCCCGGTGTCGATGATCACCGGAACGGACCTTGTCGAAACGCTCGGCAAGCTCTTCGGCGGCGATAAAGAGAAATTAAAAAAGTTAATGCTTGAATTCCCGGTCTCCGCGCTTTACGAGGACAGCGAAAAGCTGCGCGGCACGCTGCTGGATATGAAGCTGCTCGGAGTTAAATCCGCGCTCTCCGGCTACGGGACGGAATATTGCCCGATGATGCGCCTCGCGGCGTTCCCGTTCGACTACGTCATCCTCGCGCCGGAGGTCAGGGAGCTTATGAAGAGCGACCCGAAGGCGGCGGAAACGCTTATCGCCTATGCCCGCAGTCTCCGCGTCGAAGTCGTCGCGACGGGCGTCGAAAACGGCGAGCAGGAAGCCCCTATGTTCTACCGGGCGGATTGCTTCGGATTCACCGTCAACGGCGAAAAGGAACGCCTTCTTCCCGAAAGCAGGGTAAAAGTCACCGCGGACGGGCTCACGTCGTTCTATATTAAAACTCTTAAAGAACAAGAGGAACGGAACGAACGCGCGGCGGATGAAGCCGGCGCGGCAGAAGAATGAATCATATCATAGTATAACGGTGAGGTCAAATGGCAAGAACGTCTGAAAAACGGGTTCTCCGACGCACTGCCAAGGAGATCAAAAATTACAGAATACTTATCAAGATACTCCCGATCATCGCCGGACTTTTAACGATAATCGTCGTTCTCGGCTACATAATCGCCGTTCTGTATAACAAATACGGCAGCTTCACCGTTATGGTGAACAAGTTCGACAGCGCGGAATACGGTCTTGCGCTTTCCGAAAGCAGGGAATTCATCACTCACACCGCGCGCCTCAATTCCAAAGCGAGCGAGGAGATAACAAACATTTCCGGCGACGAACTTCCCAAAAACCTGGATACCGACGTCGGCGGCATAAAGCACCACGAAGGCGATAACTTCGTCGCCTACACCTTCTTTTTAACGAACGTCGGCGGCAAGATATACGACGTGGAGTATACGATGATAATCGTCAATATGACGAAGGAGATCGAAGAAGCCGTCCGCATCCGTTTGTATATCGACGGAGAGTATACCGATTTCGCCCGTCCCCGCACGGACGCTTCGGTCACCGGAATAGAAAAAGAATATACTTATTGTGACGAGGTGTTTTCCGACGACAGAACGGTCACCCGCGGAGTGCTCGAAAAATTCACGCCGCTGCTCGTAAAACGCTTCACGGTGGTCATCTGGCTGGAAGGGGACGACCCGGAATGCGTCGATAAGATAATCGGCGGCCAGTTCAAGGTGGATATGAATTTCAGCGTGCTGAAGATACACGAGGAAAACGAAAGCTCCGCCGAAACAAGCGAATAAACACGGTCAACCGCCCGGAAGGGCTTTGATAAACGCAAAAAAACAAAAAAAAATAAAAAAACATCAAAAAAGGAGTACACACAATGAAAAAACTAATTCCCGCAACAGTAATGCTGCTCGTGGCGGCGATCCTCATGTCCACCGCTTCGTTCGCATGGTTCTCCATGAACAACACCGTTCGTGTGACCGGCATGGAAATCAAGACCAAAGTGTCCAGCAACCTTATGATCGCACGTGACACGCTTGGCTCTACCCAAAGATTAGGCGACGCGAATTTTACCGGTGAAGATCTTGTTCAGGTCGTCAAGGGCATTCTTGAACCCGTTTCCACCCAAAACGCCATCGACTTCTTCTACACCACAGATGCTAAAGCCACCGGCGAAAAGAACAAACCCGTTTCTTCCGAAGCATTTATTCAGTATGTTTCCAGTGCCGCGGCCTCTGATGCTACTACTTACACCGATAAGTTTTCCGAAGTTTATGGTGTAACCAAGACCAGTGCGAATACAATGATTTCCGGTCAGGACAAAGCTGTTCCTTACGTTGACTATGTGTTCCAGCTCAAAGCGACCAACACCAATCAGTCCGGTGATCAGTATATCAATGTTACGAAGCTTAACCTTCAGTATATGGGCAGCGGCGATACTACTACCGCCCATCGCGCTGCGTTCTTCGTAAAGGATATCACCAGCACCGCTCCCGCTGGCGGCCCCGAAGGCAGTTCCGCCACTTATGCCGTTACTTCTTCTGCAAACTTTGGTGGCAATATTGTTAATGGCACCGGCTCGTATGACACGGCTGTTTACGGTGGATTTGCCAATTCGCTTGCAACCGTTCCTGCCAACACCACCAAATACTACAAAGTAGTAGTTCGTTTCTGGCTCGAAGGTCAGGATACCACCTGCAACAACGATACGTTCATGCCGCTTAATGATCTGTGGAAACTTGGTATTGAACTCAAACTCGAAGATACCAAGACCAGCAATCAGACCGAGATCACCAAGATCGGTTCTTCTGCAGCACTGCTTGGCTAATTAAAAGTAAAGTCCCATTTGGTTGTATACCAAAATTCTCCCCCGACTCGTTCGGGGGAGTTTTCTGTTTTTTGCGATTTTTCTTGATTTTTCAACGCTTTTCGGTTATAATGAGCGTAAGCTGATAAAATAAACTACAGGAGCGACCGTTATGGACGCAAACGAAAACGCCAACGCAAGCGCAGCCGTCGGCGAGCAGAAAACGCCCGCGGGCATCGGATGGAAGCTTTTTAACGTCTTTTCGAGAATAGACACGCAGACAGTCGCCGTCGTCATTCTGTTTCTGCTTTCGCTGCAGCCGCTGTTCGGAATTATCGAAAAAACCCCGGCGCAGTACGATCTTGTCGCCTTCTATTACGCCAAAACAATATTGATCCGCTTCCTCGGCTGCCTCGGCGCGGTCAACTGGTTAATGGATTTTTACTGCAAGGTATATATCCACAAAAAAGACGCGTGGAAGCAGACTTTTCTCAAACGCCCGTGGACGGGTTTTTTGGCGGTCCTGCTCGTATGGTCGCTGTTCGCCATTCTCATCGCGTATAACAAGGACCTTGCTTTCTTCGGCGCCGCGTACCGTTACGAAGGCTTTCTTTCCTATCTTGCCTACGCGGGTATTTTCCTCAACGCCGCGCTCATAAGGGGCGAAAAACAGCGTAATATCCTTTTCGCCGCCACCGCCGCGGTCTCTTCCGCGCTCGCCGCGCTCACGCTTATAAAAGAAGCGGCGGGCTCGTCGTTCCTCATGTTCCGCAACGGGCAGGTCGGCGCATTCAGCGGCACGTTCATAAATTCCAACCACTACGGCTATTACCTCTGCGTTTCGCTCATCGTTATCGCCGGGCTTTATATGTCGTCCGCAAAGCTTTGGGGAAAGCTGCTGTGCGGATTTTGCTTCACTCTGAATCTCGTCGTGCTGCTGTATAACGGCTCGCTCGGGCCGTACCTGGCGATAGCTGTCGGGCTCGCGCTGTATTTCGTGTTCTGCCTGATACGCAAAGGGTTCAAAAAGTCCTCGCCGCTGCTCGTGCTTATTGCGCTGTTCGTAGGGCTGAGCTTCCTTCTTAACGGGCAAAAGGTAATTAAAGATATCGGACTTATATCCAGGCAGACGGGCGAGGTCATCGAGGTCATTCAGTCCGGCTCCTCCGATACGCCGGAGGGCAGGAAGGCGATAGAAAGCATAGGGAGCGCCCGCGGCGCGCTTTGGGAAAAAACGCTTAAAATCATCCGCGAAAACCCGGTGATGGGCGTAGGGACCGACAACGTTCAGCTTTATATCAACAACGGCATCCCGCACAACGAATATCTGCAGATCGCCGCCAACCTCGGGATCCCCGGGATAGCGCTGTGGCTCGCCGCGCTGTTAAGCTGTTTCGCGTTTGCGGTGAAGAACCTTAAAAAGTTGAGCGACGGCGCGCTTGTCGCCGGGATGGCGGTGCTCGTCTATTGCGTTTCCGCCTTCACCGGGATAAGCATCCCCGTCGCGGCTTATCAGCTTTTCTTCTTCCTCGGGATGCTGACCGGCTGGTTCAAGAAGCGCGACGAAACGGTCATGAACGAAAAACTTATGGCGCGGCTGGAGCAAAAGAGCGACGTACCGCAAGACCCCGCGCCGGAAGAATAAGCGATCCTAACAACCCCCGGAACGGCTTCCGGGGGTTTTTTTTCGCTTTTGCCGCCATATAATTGTAAATATATACAAGTTTTAATAGAATTTATTAAAAAATAATTAAAAAAGTACTTGAATTTTATATATCATTGTGTTACAATACATCTGTTATAAAGGGCAAAACCGGAGCGATCCGGCGACGCAAAGCTATGGGACTCACCGAGTCAGCCGGTTGCATAAAACAGCGGCTGACTTTTTGTTTTTTTTCAAAATCAAAAACGCCCGCCGGAAGGAAAGTGAGATTATGTCACGGGAAAAGAAAACCGGAAAGGATCCGGTCAAAAGAACGCTTAAAATCATCTTCAACGTTATCATCGCGCTGTTCACCGTTTTCGCGCTGTTCGTCACGGTCATAGCGCTGTCCGCCAACAACAGCAAGGACGGCGTCCCCTCCGTCTTCGGCAAAACGTTGCAGACTATCGAATCGCCGTCGATGGAGCCCGCGCTTATGACGGGCGACCTTATGATCGGCAGCAAATTAAGCGACGAGGACAAGCTTTCGCTTAAGGAGGGCGATATAATCACCTTCCGCGGCTGGGATATCACCGGGGACGGTCAGCCGGACCTCATAACCCACCGCATAGTCGAAGTGGTGACCGCCGAAAACGGCGCGGTGTCCTATTGGACGAAAGGGGACAACAACCCCGTGCGGGATGATTCCCCGGTAGCGCGGGAAGACGTGCTGGTCAAATACAACGGCACGCGGTTCGCCGGGCTCGGCAAATTCCTCGGCTTCCTCCGCACGCCGAACGGGTTCTTGTTCGTTATCGTGATCCCGCTCGCCGCGTTCTTCATCTACGAACTCGTGATGTTCATTATCCGCGTAAAGCGCGTTAAGAACGAGGGCAAGCGCACCGTTTCCGCCGCGGAGGAGGAAGCGATAAAGCAGCGCGCCATAGAAGAATACTTAAAATCGCAGAACAATAACGGCGGCGGAGATAAATAGCCGCCAAACCATACGCCAAACCTTAAAAACGCCGGAAGGAGGAGCAGTCGGATGCTTGAAAAGCTTGCGAAAAGCCAAAAAAGAAAAATACTGGGCAGCTTCGCGGCTACCGCGCTCCTCGGAGTTCTGGTCGTGCTCGTCGCGGCGATGTATTTCAATTCCGCGCTCGGCTGGTTTTCCAAAAACAGGCAGGTCGGCGCCGAAGGCACGGGCGTGCGCGTGCTCGGTATGGACGCGGAGGCGGAATACACCGTTTATATCTTCGACGCAAAAGAAAACGACGTTCGCTATACCGGCGACGGCGAGGAAGGCGAACCTCATATCGACGATATGAAGATGCAGGTCCACGACGTCATATTCAAAAGCCGCAACAGATACACCCCGGCGGTCGTGCATATCCGGCTTTATAACATAAATTCCGATCTGCGCCGCAACGGCACCGTTTCGTTAACTATAACCCGCAACGGCGCCGCCGCATACGAAACAAACTCGAGCGGCACCCTGATGCTCCCCGAAAAATCGACAAGCATCCTGCGTTATACGCTGGCGAACAACAAAGTTTCAAGCTGGCTTGGGACAGATCCTGACGCGCACACCGCCGCGCGGGAGACCTATGATAACCTTGACGCAGCGCTTTACGAGCGTATAGTTACAAACAAAAACTATTCTTCCACTGAAAATGTCTCGCTGCAGTCTGCGGTATTCACTACGGTAAGCAAATCCGGAAACGTTATTGCAAGCATAGTAAAAGCCGATTTTATAACGCTCTCGGTCGGCTATACCGCCGCGCAGGTCGCCGACGGCACGTTAGACCTGTTTCTGTATGTCACCTACGACGAAGACCTTGTGGAACACTTCGAACAGGCGGCGGGTATAGATACCGACAGCACCACGGTGGGTAAGATAACCACTCTTTATAACGATCTTACAAACCTTTTAATCGATTTCTCTGAATGATAAAGAAAGGAGACGCGAATAGACTATGAAACGCAAATCCGCAATAGCAATAATATGCGTGTTGGCTGTGCTGCTGCTCGCGGCTCCGCTTTCCTACGCATGGTTCTCTTATTCGCTTAAAAGCGAAGCGCATATGGATTCTTACGTCCACAAATCCTATTTCGAATCCGGCGACGGCACCGGCGCGACTCAGTTTGCGGGGAGCGGTCTTTCAAGCGAAGAGGGCTGCGCTTTCGAGATCAAATATCCCGTTCAGCTTTACTATTTTGCGTGGCTGCAGGCCCTGGGGTATTTTAACATCCCACAAAACGGCAGCGAGATCGAGCAGGTGTATTTCTATCTGTCCGACGATCTGGATATGACCGGCTGGGTGCTTCCCCAGGTCGGAACGCAAACCTATCCCTTTGTCGGCAACTTTAACGGCAACGGTCATACGATATCCAATCTCACCGTTCAGAACGTTGAGGGAACGGATCCAAACGCATGGACGGATAAGCCGGACGATATTACCGGGCTGAATATAGTCGGCTTTTTCGGCGTGGTCGGTTCGCTTAATCCCGCGGGGAGCGCCAACGCGGGAGAGGTCAACGCCGCCGTCAGCAGCGGAAGCAGTTTCACGCCCACTGCGGGCTATACCTATGATAACGCGATCAACGAGATCAAGAACTTTATCCTCGAAGACACCGTTATAAAAACCGATCTTGCAAACTCTCTTGCCGGGATCGCCGCGGGTTACGTAAACGGTACTATGGAAAACGTAAAAGTCGTGGGCGGCACGCTGCACAGCACCGCTACCACGGCGCTTACCTACACCGCCAACCTTTCGGATTACGGCGCGGTGGGATATTGCACCGCGGATTACCGCGGCACCAACAGCGTCGTTACCGTTTACGTATATGACCCGCAGGTCTACACCAATGCAAACGGATCCGCGATGGAGCAGGGGAACAACTGGGGCAACAGCGTGGAGATCCAGACGATGTACGAAGACCTTAACGCCGTCTATTCCGGGTCCGGCAGCGCCATTACCTACGCCAATTCCGTAACTGTAACCCACCATGCCGACGGCACCGTTACGGAGGTGCTTTCCAACGACGGCACCACCGTTAACCTTACCGTGCAGACCTACCCGGTGCACGTTACGGAGGTGGACGACGACGGAAACGTTATAGCCTCCTATGCGCTTATCGAGCAAAACGCCACTTCCGATTTCGTTTACCTTTACGGCGAGCATCTTGCCGATACCGTCACCCAGCAGGTCACCGACGTATACGAGAAGGATTCTTACTATATCTATCACGACGACGGCACCACGGCGCACAACCTGGCGTTCAGCGGCACCGCTTTTTCCGACGAAGCCCGCGCAAACGCCACCAAATGGGTAATAGAGGATTCCGGGACCGATACCAAGGTCATTTACACAATAATAGGCAACAACAAATATTACCTCAAAAACGACGCGGGCGCTCTCGCCTACACCGGTGCGGGCGTAACCGCCGCGGTCCCCGCGGACGCCACCGAATGGACGGTTACCGATACCACCATATCCAACGACGGCAGGTACCTTTGCTTCCGCAGCAACGAATGGCGGCTTATGCTTCAGGACCGCCTGCTCATTACCGACGATAACGAGGTAGGCGCGCAGCACTTCTTAACCGTGGTAAACGGCAATTACGCGGACACCATGGTGCGCGACGACGCGGTTTCCTGGACCAAGACCATGGCTTCCGACGACCCGGACGAAACCGAATTTTACCTTTCCGCCACGGTAGGCACCACCACCTATTACCTTTCGCAGAACAACGGCAACCTGCTGCTGCAAACCATCGATTCACCCAACGCCTCCACGGCAAAATGGAAATACAAAGCCGCTACCGAGACCGAAAAATCCAAAGTTTACACAGTCTATAACAACGACGGCGACGGCTACGCCCTTTACTACGAGGATTCGGACGACGTGCTTAACTGGGCGCTGACCGACTTTTCGGAAGTCGCCGCCGGCTCCGGCTCGGGCGACTCTTTCGGCGACTCGATCCCGATGCAGACTATATACAATCAGCTGAAAGCGATCCGCGATACATATTCCGTAACAACTTATACCAATTCAAAGCTCATTATAGTCGACGAAGCGGAAGGAACCACCAACGAAACTACAACAAGTGCAACGCTTCCCACACAGAGAAGCACTGCCGGCAACTGGTCTGCACAAGTCAGGACCTACCAGTTTCTGCCTTACGGGCAGGTAACGCTTACTGCCCGCGACCTTGAAAACAATACCAACGACTATATTTACGTTACCGATACCAGTGACACGAACCCCACCAACGTTGTCAAGGTCGTTTACCATACCGAAACCGAAGAGGCTGTGCTGATTTCCAAAAACGGCAATTACCTTAACCTTAACGCCGCCGGAAGCGCGGTTACCACCACGGCGCTATCGACAGGCAACGCCAAATGGCGCCTTACAAATCAGAGGTATCTGCGTACCGAAATAAACGGTGTGTGGTATTATCTCAACGCCACTAACGCGCTTACCGTCGGTGCAAACGGAAGCACCCAGTGGACGCTCGGCGACGACAACACGCTTTCTTATACCTATCAGGGACTTACCTGGTATCTCACCTATAACAACGGGTGGTCGGTAATGCCCGGCAAAACGGCTTATTACATCTACAGCGGAACCGATTATTTAAGGCGCACCGGCAATACAACCGTGGGCAATGGCACTCAGGCTCAGGCGTCCGAATGGTTCTACGACTCCACCACCGGCAGGATCCGCATGGTGTATAACAACACCGTGTATTACCTCAACGCCACCAACGCGCTTGCGTTAAGCACCACGGCTAACACCGTGTGGACCTGGGACAACAACAACGGTCGGTTCAGCTACACCTATAACGGAGCAACCTGGTACCTGCGCTGCAATAACGGCACCTGGGGAGTTTCGCGCATTGCCGATTCCGTGCTTATTACCGACGGGACAAACTATTTGACCTACACCGGTTCTCTGGGTTCGGCAAACGCCGAAGCAAACGCCACGGATTGGGTATGGGATCCCGACAACGGCAGGATATATACCTTTTACAACAACACGCAGTATTATCTTAACGCCAGCGGCGGCACTCTTTCCGCTTCCGGCACCGCAACAACCGCGTGGACTTACGACAGCGCAAATCAGCGCATTTACTATAACGACGGAACTCGCAACTGGTATCTGCGCTATTCCGGCGGCTGGAGTCTGTACCCCACGGATACGACGTACGCCATCCACTCCGGCGGCTCCTATTTCGGCGTGTCCGGCACTAACTTTACACTTGCAAACTCTGCTTCCGCCGCCTGGGCGCTGGACGGCAGCAAGATCTACACCGTTATTAACGGCACGCCTTATTACCTTGTCGGTTCTACCGACGGCAGCGGCGCACTTACGCTTACGACCACCCGCGCAAACGGAACCGATTTCAGCTATACCCTCGGCGGCGGAACGGTTTCCTACACCGGAAACGGCGAAACCTGGTATGTGTACGAGCGCAACGGGGCGTGGACTGTATTCCCGGCGGCCAACGCATACACCGTTTCGCAAAACGGCGTTTACCTTAACGCCGCAAGCAATACAACGGTTTCCGGCGATACCGATTCGGGTGCTGCTACGCTCTGGGTCTGGGACGGCACCAACGGCCGGCTTTCCACCTATTACAGCGGTTCGTGGCGCTACCTTAACGCATCCGGTTCGACAGCAGTGCTGTCCACAAACCCAAGCACCACATGGACGCGCGGCGGCGACGGAGCGTTAACGTCCGGCGGGCAGTTCCTGTTCTACGAAGGCGCATGGAACATACTGGATACAAACACCACGTTCTACGTTATAAAATCCGGCGACGATTATCTTTCCAGAAGCGGTACGACGCTGCAAAACGGCGACGCCGGCGACGCCGTATACTGGCGGATGGACGCAAACAACCGCCTGTACGTTAACATTAACGGCACGCCTTATTACCTGCGTGCGCAGACCACCGGCATTTCGCTTAACCAGACTGCTTCCAACGGCACGGTCTTTAACTACGATTCAACGAATCACAGAATGACCTGCACAATCGGCGGCAACACCTACTATCTGGTTTATGACGGAACAAACTGGACGGTTCGTAATACGTACGTTAAAAGTAATTATATTGCAACAACAGTTAACAATACAACGTATTATCTAAACGGCAGTTCCAGTGGAGTATCAACCGGTACAGTACAAAACTCCGCAACCAAGTGGGTGTTCAACGGAACGAGCGGTACTGTTTCAACAGACATTAACGGTACAGTATACTATCTTGTCGCAGCGTTGGAAACTAATAATACACGCGCTTCAACAAACCTCACGATGTCGGACGACGTAAACCAAGCAACAACTTTTAATCTTACTAATAACAACTTAACTTGCACTTTGAGCCCGGCGGGTACAAGTACTACATACCGGCTTGCTTATGATTCACTTGTAAATAAGTTGAAAATTGTTGACACAAGCTCTACATTTTACACTTTATATGTCGGTAGCGGCAGGTATTTGGATTTAAACGGGACAACTTTTAGGACTGACGGCACCTCTGACACGGATGCGACACTTTGGAGTTTTTCTAATGCTGCAGTTCCAAATAATAACAATTCGTATACTTCGACGACGATTTCAACGTTGGTTAACGGATCACGGTATTATTTATTGATACAAAGTTCAAACGATACTTCCAACAGGGTTCTAGTTAATACCACTTCAACGACATTGCGGTATTACCGGGTGAATTATAACGGAGGCAGTTATGTAATTAGAAGCAATTCCAATAGCGTTTATCTCAACTGGTATGAAAGCGGTAATAGATGGACAGTTTATACAAGCGTTGACGGAGACGCGCCCGTTGTTCGAACAGCTGTCAACTTTACGGCGGCAACAGTTCAGTTGATTGCTGCGGAAAACTATATTACGGATGAAGAAACGGCAACCGTTGTTTCTTCTGCTGGCAACACGTTCGGCACAGTCTCCGCGTCGACCATACAGTTTGATTCGTCCAGTGTAAACCTTACGGCGCGCATGACCGACCGGGATTATTCGTTGATCTCGTTTACGGAACAACGTAATGCGGCGCTGACCGTAGAAGATACCGACGCGCAGACGTTCACACGCACGGAGTACACCGAGCCGGTGGGCGAGACGTATTTCCCGCTTTCGGTAGAGAATACAACGGAGGGTACAGACCCGTATACGGTGGCGAAGAGAAACACCGGTTATATCATAAGCGGTTACAGCGACGAGACGGGCGATATCCGTGTTTCGCAATACAGAAAAACGAATATAACGAACTCTCTTAACAATACCTATAACAGCGGTCAGCTTCAGACTACGCAGATCTACACCAGAAACGCAAGCGGCCCCACATTGCTTACAACCACGTACGTTAACAACAACTTCAAAAAGTACAGCGACTCCGTCGTTAACGGCGAAACGGTGGAAGGTTCGCTTACCAAACTGAACCGGACGCTAAGCGGGACCCAGAACGTTTACGGTTTGCACTTTATGAACGCGCAAATAAGCACAAACAACCTTGCGGTGCTGCCCTATGCAAAGATAAACGGCAAGGAATACACGGATTACCAGATGCCGAAGGACAGCATAGACTTCACGCTTAAAGAACGCGGCTACATCAACTTCTTCGCCGGGACCTACTACAGCGACAACAACTGCTTCTTCTCGCTGCACAAGATAGAGCGTTACGAAGAAACCGACGCGGAGGTTATCGCCGGGACCAAAAACGTGCGCGACCTCAAGTCGATCAAAGAGATAAAGGCGATATACGGCACCGGGAACGAAAGCGACCCGTACGTCTATAAGTTCAGCGATACCGATTACGAGACCTGGACTTTCTATCCCAGCGGCAACGTAAAAGAGCACAACACTTATACTTCGCTGCCAAACGGGTATTCAAACACGGCGCTGTTCGACACCTCTTGGATCACCGATACTTCGATCAACTATCAGTCCAGCTACGCGAACCGCGTGTTCTACTTCGAGATCCCGGTCGACAAAGGCGAATACGCGCTCGGCTCGGTTTCCGGCGGCACCGGCGCCTACCTTATGTACCTCGACATAGGCACCGCCGGAACGGCGCTCAAGCCCGAGGGCAACGCCAGACTCGAAGAAATCGTCTTCAACGACCTCACGGTGCTTCGTTCCGACGCCGGAACGGTGACCTACACGGTAACCGGCGGCACAAGGCCTTACGAGGTCAAAACCAATCCCACCTATTTCCCGCTGGCGTGGGGATCCGAAAACGGCGTGCGCACCGGAGAAGTCGCCGACACCAACACCGGCTACGTTATTTCCGGCGCAAACACCGATTCCAGGCCGCCCGGCGACATACGCGTCTCGCGGTACACCAAATACGCCAACGGCAACTGGGCAAGCATACGCGCTTCGCTTACGTCGCAGGACTCCGCGGGTATATTAAACGATTCCGCGGTATACACCATAATCGACGGGCAGCAGGTGAACATCGCCGACTACGGCATAGGCAAGCTTTACACCATGCAGTACGGCACGGTTGCAAAAAGCGTAAACGCCATGCTTTCAAACAACCAGTACGTCTACGGCCTGCACTTCATGCAGGCGACCATTAGCAAAGACAGCACGGTCACGGCGGAAAAGGCGGTCATTAACGGGGTGGAGAAAACCAACTATGTTATGCCGCAGGACTGCATCGATTTCAACGTCGCCACCAAGGGGCGCATCGCCTTTATGGCGGGCACCTATTTCAGCGGGTCCAACGGTGTGCAGAGCTTCTTCTCGCTGCACCGCATCTTCCGCGACGGAAGCGGCGCGATAACCGACATCAAGCAGCTTTCCGAGATATATACCGACGGCGACGCCGAGCACGGATATATCTACCGCTTCGCCGGCGACGCCGCCTATTACAACGCCGACGGAACGCTTAACGGCAATTCGGTGCCTTCCGGCTACGTGCTGATCTACGACCTCACGGCGATCGACGATCCCACTTCTCTGGCAGGGATCAGCGGTCTTACACAGAACTCTGTTTACTACTTCGAGATCCCCGTGGACGCGGGCGAATACGCGCTCGGATCCTCCAATTCCGACGGCGCGTATCTGATCTACCTGGATATCGCGGCGAACGCAAGTTTCGCGGTACAAACGGTCATCACCGAAGTTACGGTACGTGAGGAATACACAAACCATTTCCCGCTTGGAGTCGCGTTCGTCGATTCCGCGGATTCCACGGCGTTCGATACCAACGGGGCCGCCGATCCCGGAAAATCCGGGTTCATTTCGATCCCGGCGGGCGCCAACTCCAACGGCGATACCGTTTTCGCTATGGCAGAGGACGGCGATTTCAGCGTTACCAACGCAGCTTCTTCGCTTGCCGGCTACACGGTGCAGACGATAGCGCAAAACGGCTCGCTCACCGTTAACGGCGTGGCGGTGCCCGCGGTCATCGAATCCACCAGCGTGACCGAAAAAGTTACGGTGATCATGCTGGATCTCGGCGGTACTACGACCACCACGGTTACGACAACCACGCAGACTACGGAAGGGAACAATGCTCCTGTTACCACCGTAACGCAAACGGTCACCACCGAGTTCAACGGTTCGACATCTACTTCGACCACGTCGCCCGCACCTTCGTATAACGGGCACACGCTTATACCCGACGACCTTACTTCGCAGACGGTTCCCAGAGCCGAAGCGGATAAGATACTGGTGTTCAACTTCGTTGCATCCGGCGTCGACGCAAGTGCGGAACGCTCCGGAATGCCCAACATAGTCGAAACCGAGTACGTAATTACGGTTAACGACAGCGCCTACACGGTGTTCGACGTTGCGCCCGACAACGATGCGGAACCCGCGGTTCCCGCCGCGACCTACAACGTGGTGCTCACCGGCACAGCCGGCACGTACGAGGTCACAATTGCCACTGCGGACGCAGGCTTCGTGTTCAACCTGGGCGGAGCTCAGGTGGAGGAAGGCGACACGGTTACGGTCACCGTAGCCGCCGGGCCATAACGCAAAAACTCAACAACTTAAAGCCGCTTGACATAATGTCGGGCGGCTTTTTTCCTGCCCGGGGCGGGGAAACGGCGGTTTTATATCGGTTTTTTCGCCGTTTTTCGGCATTTTCTTGAAAATACATATTGACTTTTCGCGTATTATTATATATAATTATTCCGTACATTTATAATTAGGGGATAACTATGCCCTTTACGGTGTGCAAACTTTGAAGAAAGTTGAGACGTCTTTTATGAAAAACGAAAAAACCAGGAAGACAATCAAAATAATACTTAACGTATTGCTTTGGGTGTTCGTGCTTTTCGCTGTCGTCATAACCGTTCTCGTGTTCGCCGCTCAGAACGACGAAAACGGCGTCCCCTCGATAGGCGGCAAGTGCATAATCACGATCCAGTCCGATTCGATGAAGCCCACCTTCGAGCAGGGCGATATGATCATCGGTCAGAAGCTTACGGACGACGAGAAGAAATCGCTCAAGCCGAAGTCGGATGATTACGAGGGCGATATAATCACCTTCCCGATAGAGATAAACGGCATCCCGACTTTCAACACGCATCGTATAATCGAAGTCGTGCGGGACGAAAGCGGCAACATTACCGGGTACCGCACCAAGGGCGACAACACGCAGACTAACATGGTCGCCGACACGGACACCGTCCGTTGGGAAAAGGTGGTTTCCAAATATACCGGCACTAGGATGGCGGGGCTGGGCAGGTTCCTCGATTTCTTAAAATCCAGCACCGGGTTCCTCGTAGTCATAGTCATTCCGCTGGTCCTGTTCTTCGTCTATGAGCTTATACGTTTCGTGTTCGCGCTGAAGACGGTGAAGGGCAAGGGCGCAAAGCAGATCTCCGCCGAGGACGAAGAGGAGATCAAGCGCAAAGCCATAGAGGAATTCATTAAACAGCAGGAAGCCGAAAAGGCCGCCAAGGAAGCCGGAAAAGCCGCGGAAGAGGTCAAGGACGAAGTTAAAGAGACCGTCGAGGAGAAAGCGGAGGAAGTGAAAGAGACCGTCGAAGAGAAGGTCGAAGCCGTCGAAGAAAAGGCGGAAGAAGTAAAAGAAGCGGTCGAGGAAGTAAAAGAGACCGCCGCGGAGACCGCCGAAGAAGTAAAAGAGACCGCCGAAGAAGTAAAAGAGACCGCCGCTGAGACGGTTGAAGAAGCGAAAGAGACCGTTGAAGAAGTAAAAGAAACCGCCGGGGAAGCCGTCGAAGAGGCAGCCGCGGAGATAAAAGAAGCCGCGGAAGAAAAGGCGGAGGAATGAAAAGCAAAAACATAACCAAACGATAACAGAGCCAAGTCCTCCCTGATAAGTCGCCGGATCGGGCATTCGGGGAGGACGGTTTTTAAGATTCAACTTATTTTTCAACGTACGGAAGACAAGGGGTATTATGGACGCATATCTTAACTGGTTCTACGCCTTTGCGACAAAGATGTTCAAGGGTATCTGGCAGGCGATATCCAACTTTTTCCTCGGGATAGTTCAGATATTCGACTTCCCGGGATATATCGATCAGCTTGCCCAGTATAAAAACGAATTCGGAGTCGTAGGGTGGATATTCTGCATCCTCAGCTTCATAATCGTTTATGCTATATGGGCGATAATCATTTTCGTCATCGTACTGCTTATAAGGAAATACATTCGTCACAGAAGGACTCTTGTGGGCAACGAGGACCTGCTGGAGGAGATCGCCGATCTGCATCGCGACGTGCTCCGTCTTACCAAAGAGCGCGAACGCATTATGGCGCTTAAGGTCGGCGTGAACGGGCTCACGCTCGACGAGGTGAACAAGATCTTCGCGGAGCAGGACGAGCTCGCCGCCGCTTCCTACGCCGCCGCGCAGGAGAACGCTGCTGCCGTACCCGGGACCGCGGCTCCCGCCGAGAACGGCGCCGCCTCCGGCACCGAAAACGGTACGCAGACAAGCGTTTCCACGCCCGACGCGAACCTGCAGAACGACCTTTCGGCAAGGCGCTTCTTCCGCCTTTCCGGCGTCGACGACAAATACGAATACTACCGCGCGCCGGAATACGACAACAGCATGGGGCTTAAAGAGATCTGCGAAGACCTTCGCAACTTCGCCTGCTCGAGGATGAAGCTTTTTTACGAGATAAAGACCATCCGCCTTATGTTCGCGGGGCTCGCCTCCACCAAGCTGATAATCCTGCAGGGCATATCCGGCACCGGCAAAACCTCGCTGCCGTATATGATGGGCAAATATTTCCAGAACGACGCGACCATAGCATCCGTCCAGCCGTCCTGGCGCGACAGAAACGAGCTTTTCGGCTACTTCAACGAGTTCACGAAGAAGTTCAACGAGACCGAAGTGCTTAAAAGGATCTACGAAGCGTCGTATAACGACGATATCAACATAATCGTGCTCGACGAAATGAATATCGCGCGAGTGGAATACTATTTCGCAGAAATGCTTTCGATACTCGAAATGCCGGATCCTACCGAATGGAATATCGAGCTTGTTCCCTCGGCCTGGAATTCCGACCCGATCAAGCTCGACGAAGGCAAGCTGCGCATCCCGCAGAACGTGTGGTACATCGGCACCGCGAACAACGACGACTCGACTTTCGCCGTTTCGGATAAGGTCTATGACCGCGCGCTGGTTATAAACCTCGATAAAAAGGGCGTGCCGTTCGAAGCGCCCGCCACCCACGCCAAGAATATAAGCTATTCCCACGTGGAGGAGCTTTACAACAAGGCGATAGCGGAGCATCCCGTCAGCGCCGAAACGCTTGAAAACGTTCAAAAGCTTGACCTTTACGTTATCGACCACTTCCGCGTGGCGTTCGGTAACCGAATAATCAAACAGCTCAATATCTTCGTTCCGGTCTACGTCGGCTGCGGCGGCACCGAGATCGACGGTCTGGATTACCTGCTCGCCACCAAGGTGTTCAGGAAGTTCGAATCTCTTAACCTCGGTCTTATAAGGGACGAGATCCGCGGGCTTATCACCTATATGGACAAGATATTCGGCAAAAACGTAATGCAGGAATGCTACGCTTATCTCGAAAGACTGCAAAAGATGCTCTGATAAAGCATATTGTTATTAAAGAAGAAAGGAGAGACG
>JAEEGL014577144.1_pt1 | contig 29051 bp, 18 predicted proteins | sample 9134231 | NCBI WGS metagenome assembly JAEEGL01 (sample SAMN16246548, study PRJNA631951) | gut metagenome | biome: gut microbiome; feature: rumen; material: fiber-attached | host: Bos | place: Iran: Karaj | collected 2018-10 | reverse complement strand
TTTTCTTATATTTATCATTGTCTATGTACTATCGTGTTTTCCTCAGCCAAAAGGCATTCATTTTGTGCTACAGGCTGGATACATGGAATAGGTCTCAAATCATTTACAAAAATACAAAAAAACTTTAAGAAAAAGACACTAAGACAAGATATTTAGCATTTTGTGCGCTTTTGGGGAAATGTTCACAGCTGAACGATAATTAAGTAAGATAAGATTAAAAAAGGACGGCGAATTGACGAAAAAAATGATTGTTAAATTACACACAAATCGACTATTTTTCGAAGAAACGCATTATCTTTGTATTTTGAAACAGGCCTGAGGCAGAAGACCTCAACGTCACCTTCAACACACTGTTGGAAAACAGCTTGGGGATTCGGTCTCAACTGGAAGAAAGACGACAACTCTAATAATATATGAATTAACCATCCATGAAGACTATCCATCAGACTTTCATATCGGTGTTTCTGCTGATGATGAGCATCATGCTGGTCGCATGTTCTGAAAGCAGAAAGACCTACAAAATTGGCGTGTCGCAATGTTCCGCAGGACAATGGCGCGAAAAGGTGAACCGGGAGATGCTGGCCGCCCAACACCTCTATGACACAGATGTAAAAGTGGTGATAGCCAATGCACACGATGACACAGAGCTACAGATAAAGCAGATAGACAGTCTGTCGGCAAGCGGCATCGACCTGTTGGTAGTGGCACCGAGTGAGGCTGTTCCCATCGCAGAAGCCATCCAAAGGACACGGAAGAAAGGCATACCTGTCATCTTCTTCGACCGGAAGGCTGAGACCAACGACTATACAGCATTTATCGGTGGAAACAATGTGGAGGCCGGACAAACAATGGGTGATTATGCAGTGCTTCTGGCCAAACAGATAACAGGGCACCGCCCCGTGGTGTTAGAGGTGACCGCGGCGATGAACACCTCTCCGGCCAGAGAACGGCATCACGGCTTCACAAAAGCCATGGAAGGTCACTCCGAACTGGAATACATCTGTAAGGAAGGAGACTGGAGCTCGGACAAAGCCTGCGAGATTGTGGCGGAGCAAATAGCGCAAGGTCCCTTCCCCGACATCGTGTTTTGTCACAATGACGGCATGGCCACTGGTGCCTACAAGGCAGTGGTGGAAGCCGACTGTGAGGGCAAAGTCAAGATGATTGGCATAGACGGCTTACCGGAAGAAGGCATAGAGTATGTAAAATTGGGCCATCAAGTGGGCACCTATGTCTACCCCACCCATGGTGAGGAAATCATCTTATTGGCACTCCGTATACTCAACCACCAACCTTTTGAACGGGAGAACACGCTCAAAGGCATGATTGTCACTCCCGAAAATGCTGAGCTCATGGCACTCAACAGCCGTGAACTGATCAAGCAGAACGACCACATGATCACCATCCATGACAAGTTGGAGGACTTTTCCTATCTCTACAACACCCAGCACAAAGTGTTGGTGGGTAGTTTCGTCTGCATCGCCTTGTTGCTGGCAGCATTCATCATAGCCTGGCGGGCGTTTCTCCAGACACGCAAGACCATCAGGCAGCGGCAGACGATGAACGAGGAGCAAGCACTGTTTTATACAGATGCCGGCAACCGTAAGCTGAGGCAGATTCTTGTAGGCCAGCCCGACGACCTGCCACCACCCCGCACGCAGGATGTGCTGTTTGCCGAGCAACTCAATGAAGCCATCCTCAAGAACATGTCCAACCCCAACCTGAAAATGGAGGACCTGGGCGAAGAAGTCGGTTTAGGGCGGGTACAGTTGTACAGGAAGGTGAAAAACCTGACAGGCCAGACACCTGTGGAGTTGCTTCGTGAGATGCGCCTGCAACGAGCCTATGCGCTGCTGACCTCAACCACCAAGACCGTTTCTGAGATTGCTTTTGAAGTAGGTTTCAACACTCCTGGCTATTTTTCGAAATGCTTCAAGGAGCAATATGGCAAGCTCCCTATGGATTTGCGAACTGAAATAACTGACTAAACGAAACAAACTTAATAGTCTACATTTGTTTCATGTAACATTTTTAATAGTCACTGAACGAAAATTGATAGACGGCTCTTTACGTGGTTAGTATATTTGCGCCAATATTATCAAAATAGTACTAACCAAAACGTAAGAGTAAATGAAAGAACTGAAAAGACTCCTGCTGAGCTTTACGCTCATCTTTGCGGGTACATTATTGTACGCGCAAACGGGACCGACGTTCGACGGCGAAAACCTGATAGAAGGCACGGTGACCGACGCTTTCGGCCCTGTCATCGGCTGTACTGTGTTGGAGAAAGGCACGTCAAACGGAACAGTCACCGACTTCGATGGCAACTTCAAACTGAACGTTCAACCGGGCAAGACGCTTGTATTTAGTTATATCGGCTGCCTGACCGTAGAGTTGCCTGCCGCCCAAGGCATGCAAGTAGAGTTGAAAGAAGACAGCAAGCAATTGCAAGAAGTGGTGGTGACAGGTTATACCACCCAGCGCAAGGCCGACCTGACAGGTGCTGTCTCCACCGTGAATGTCGACGAGCTTGCCAAGCAGAACGAGAACAACCCTGTCAAGGCGTTGCAAGGACGTGTCCCCGGCATGAACATCTCCGCCGACGGTTCACCATCCGGTTCTGCCACCGTCCGCATCCGTGGTATCGGCACGCTGAACAACAACGACCCTCTTTACATCATCGACGGTGTGCCAACGAAAGCCGGCATGCACGAGCTTAACGGCAACGATATTGAGAGTATTCAAGTGCTCAAAGACGCTGCCTCCGCCAGCATTTATGGTTCACGCGCTGCCAACGGTGTCATCATCATCACCACCAAGCGCGGCAAGGAAGGCAAGGTAAAGATTGACTTCGATGCCAGTGTTGCCATGCAGACTTACGCCCACAAGATGGAAGTACTGAACGCAAAAGAGTTCGGTCAGGTAATGTGGCAGGGATATGTCAACGACGGTCTGGATCCCAACAGCAATGGTCTGGGCTACACTTACGACTGGGGCTACAATGCCCAAGGCAATCCTGTGCTCAACAACATCACAATGAGCAAATACCTTGACATGGCAGGCACCACCCCCGCAGCAGACACCGACTGGTTTGACGAGACCACCCGCTCGGGTTTGATACATCAGTACAACGCCTCGTTGAGCAACGGTTCTGAGAAGGGGTCGTCGTTCTTCTCATTGGGATACTACAAGAACAAGGGTATCATCAAGGAGTCAGACTTTGAGCGCATCTCCGCCCGTATGAATTCAGAATACAAGTTGGTGAAGATAGGCGACCGTACCGTTGTGACCGTGGGCGAGCACTTCACCCTCAACCGCACCAACGAGGTTCAAGCCCCTGGCGGCTTCCTGGAGAATGTGTTGCAGTTCAACCCCTCTCTGCCTGTGCGCACCACCAACGGCGACTATGCAGGACCAGTGGGAGGCTACCCCGACCGTGAGAACCCTGTGGCCCGTCTGGACCGCAACAGCGACAACCGCTATACATACTGGCGCACTTTCGGTGATGCCTATATCAACATCAATCCTTTCAAGAACTTCAATATCAAATCCACTTTCGGTCTCGACTACGCTCAGAAAGAGCAGCGTATCTTCACCTATCCTATCACTGAAGGCACTGTGGCCAACTCCATCAATGCTGTGGAGGCCAAACAAGAGCACTGGACCAAATGGATGTGGAACGCCATCGCCACCTACAACTTAGAGATTGGCAAGCATCGTGCTGATGCCATGATTGGTGTTGAGGTGAACCGTGAGGACGACAAATGGTTCAGCGGCAAACAGTATGACTTCGTGGTGCTCAACCCCGACTACATGTGGCCTGAGGCCGGTGTGGGAGAGTCTGAGGCATACGGTTCCGGAGAAGGCTATACACTGACCTCTTTCTTCGGCAAAGCCAACTACACCTACAATGACCGTTATCTTGCCAGCATCACGCTGCGTCACGACGGCAGTAGCCGCTTCGGCCGCAACAGCCGTTACGGTACCTTCCCCTCAGTGAGTGCCGGTTGGCGCATCAGCGAGGAGCCTTTCATGCAGAATGTAAACTGGCTCGACAACCTGAAGCTCCGCGCATCATGGGGACAGACTGGTAACCAGGAGATTTCAAACCTGGCCAGATACACCCTCTATGTGAGCAACTACGGTGAGGCACAGTTTGGCGGCCAGAGCTATGGCACCAGCTACGACATCGCCGGAACCAACGGTGGCCAGACACTGCCCAGCGGTTTCAAGCGCAACCAGCTTGGCAATGACGACCTGAAGTGGGAAACCACCACCCAGACCAACTTAGGTTTCGACTTCGGTCTTTTCCACAACAGTCTGTACGGTTCTCTCGAATGGTACTTCAAGAAGACAAAAGACATCTTGGTCTACATGCCGGGTGTAGGTGTGATGGGTGAAGGTGCCAGCCAGTGGATCAACGCCGGTGAGATGGAAAACCGAGGCATTGAGTTCAATGTGGGCTATCGCGGCAAGATAGGAGCTTTCCAATATGACATAGCCGGCAACATCGGCACCTACCGCAACGAGGTGACCAAGATACCGGAGACCATCGCAGCCAAAGGCACCTTCGGTGGCAATGGCGTGGAGAGTGTGGTAGGTCATCCCCTTGGAGCACAAGTGGGCTACGTTTTCGACGGTATCTTCAAGAGCCAGGACGAAATCGACAACCACGCCTCACAGAACGGCGCTGGGCTGGGACGCATCCGCTGGAAGGACCTTGACGGCAACGGCGTGATCAACGAGAAAGACCAGAAATGGATTTATTCACCAGTGCCCGATTTCACATGGGGTCTGAATGTCTATGTACAGTACAAGAACTTCGACTTCACCATGTTCTGGCAAGGAGTGCAGGGTGTGGATGTCATCAGCGACCTTAAGAAAGAGACTGACCTCTGGAGCGGTCTGAACATCTCCAACCTGAACAAAGGCCGCCGTCTGCTTGACGCATGGAGCCCCACCAACATGGGCAGCAACATTCCTGCCATCAGCACGATGGACAACAACAATGAGAAGCGTGTGAGCAGTTTCTTCGTCGAAGACGGCTCTTATGCCAAACTGCGCACCATACAATTCGGCTTCAACTTCCCGACAAGCGTTATCGAGAAACTCTACATGCAGCGTCTGCGCATGTACGTATCAGCTCAGAATCTGCTCACCATCAAGGCAAAGAATTTCACAGGCGTAGACCCGGAGAACGCCAACTTCGGCTATCCTATTCCGCTCAATGTGACTTTCGGACTCAATGTAACATTCTAAACCATCAGCAATCATGAAAACAATAACCAATATCCTCAGCGCAGTTCTTGTCGTTTTCAGTCTTTACAGCTGCAACGATTTCCTCGACGAGCACACACCGCAAGGCACACTCAGCGACGACCAGGTGAAGACCTCAGAGAATGCGGAAGCCATGGCTGTATCGGCTTATGCCATCTTCACTACAGCAGAAGACATCAACTCCTCGTTCTCCATGTGGAACTTCGATGTGCGCAGCGACGATGCCTACAAAGGAGGCAGTGGAACCAGTGACGGTGACGTGTTTCATCAGCTGGAGGTCCAGCAAGGTGTGCTGACCACCAACTGGAACATCAACGACATGTGGGTGCGCCTTTACAATAGTCTTTCGCGTGTCAACAGTGCCATCGCACTGCTCAACTCTTGCGATGACAGTTATGCCATGAAGCAGCAGCGCCTGGCAGAGATGAAGTTCCTTCGCGCCTATGGCCACTTCCTGCTGAAACGTCTGTACAAGAACATCCCCTTCGTGGTGAACGAAAACCTGACCTACGACGAGTATAACGAGCTTTCCAACAGAACCTACTCCAATGATGAAGGTTGGCAACTGATTATCGACGACCTCATGGAGGCTTACAACACCCTGCCGCAGACACAAGCCGACAAGGGCCGCCCCACCAAAGCCTCTGCTGCAGCCTTCCTCGCAAAGGTATATCTCTACAAAGCCTACCGTCAAGACGATGCCAACAGCAACCAGGTGACCGAAATCAACCGTCAGGATCTGGAGAAAGTCATTGAATTCACCAATCCTGCCCTTTACTCCAATTATGGACTGGAAGACGACCTTCACAACAATTTCCGTCCCGAAGAGCAGTATGAGAATGGCAAGGAGAGCCTCTGGGCCATCCAATACTCCCGCAACGACGGTTCCACCTACGGCAACCTCAACTGGAGTTATGGTCTGATTCCTCCCAACATTCCCGGCGCCACCGATGGAGGCTGCGACTTCTACAAACCGAGCCAGAACTTGGTGAATGCCTACCGCACCGGTGCAGACGGTCTGCCCCTCCTCGACACGTTCAACGACAAGGATTACGACAAGTCGAACGACAACGCCGACCCACGTCTGTTTCTCACCATTGGCATCCCTGGCCTACCCTATATGTTCAACAAGAACTACATGATGGAAGAGACCAGCATCTGGAGCCGTTCCAACGGTCTTTATGGCTACAATGTCTCTCTGAAACAGAATGTAGACCCCGCCCTGATAGACAGCTATCTCATCAAAGGCTCCTACTGGGCCAGCTCGATGAACCGCATCGTCTTCCGCTATGCCGATGTGCTGCTGGAGCGTGCCGAGGCATACGCACAGCTGGGCCAGCCCGACCAGGCTATCACGCTGGTGAACCAGATCCGTACCCGTGCCGCCGGCAGCACCCAGATGATAGGCAACTATCAGAGCCAGTATGGTGTGAAGATGTACATCACCAATTACAAAGGCAGCTATTCCAAGGAAGACGCCATCAAGATTGTGAAGATGGAGCGCCGTCTGGAAATGGGTATGGAGAGCGAGCGTTTCTTCGACCTTGTACGCTGGGGTGATGCCGCCACCGTGCTCAACAAGTACTACGCTGAAGAGATTAGCCACTGCGCCATCTACAACGGAGCTCACTTCACTTCCAACAAGGACGAATACCTGCCTATTCCCTTCGAGCAGATCTCAGCCTCCAACGGCCACTACACACAGAATATTGGTAACTGGTAAAATGTAACACAGAAAACAGTATGAAAACAAAGATATTCAACATCATAGGCGTCATCTGCATGCTTTGTGGTTTTGCCGCCTGTTCCGACGACAACGTCAGCGACCTCCAACTCAGCGGCGACTGTATGGTTGAGGCTTTCGCCCTTGACAACTACCAGGGGAACATCGACCTCGCGTCACGCAGCATCGTGGTACGTCTGCCTGAAGTCTATGAAACTTCAGCCATGAAAGTGACCCAACTCGACCTCTCCAACGGCGCCACATGCAATGTGCAGCAGGGAGCGACTCTCAACATGGACGCAGCAAAGGTTTTGCACGTCACCAATGGCGACGTCTATCTCGACTGGACCGTATCCGTGCTCCACGACGAAGCCCGAATCACACAGTTTGTCATCAACGACATCTACATGGGAACCATCGACCAGGCCACTAAGACCATCACAGTGTATGTGCCCGCCTCTATCGGTCTGACCAGTCTGGTGCCCACAATCACGTATAGCGCCAACGCCACCATCACCCCCGCATCGGGAGTGGCCCAGGACTTCTCGCAGCCTGTAACTTACAAGGTGACCAACAACTCTGCCGAGAGCGTCTACACTGTCAAGGTGATTGCCATCGATAAGCCATCGGCTCTCTTCGTAGGCTCCACGCCAACGATGAACGACCTCGACCCCGAAGCCAAGACAGCCTGTGAATGGATGCTGGGCAACGTGCCCAACTCGCTCTATGCCTCCTTCGCCGACCTTGAAGCCAACACAGTGGACCTCTCTGAATGCAAGGTCATCTGGTGGCACTATCATGTGGACGGTGGCGTGGATGGCCACGATGTCTTCGCCGCCAAGGCAACCGACGCATTGGCAGCCAAGAACCAGCTGCGCGCCTTCTATGAGAATGGTGGAGCATTCTTCCTCACCCGTTATGCCACCAACCTGCCCTCATTCATCGGAGTGACCGGCGACGACGAGTGGACAACCCCCAACAACTGCTGGGGTCAGAATGAGGATGGAGCAGAGCTCTGCGGCGGCCCATGGTCATTCCGCATCTTCGACGGCAAAAACGACCATCCGCTCTGGCAGAACCTCATAGCCGGTGACAATCCCAACGAGGTGTACTGCACCGACGCTGGCTACCACATCACCAACTCTACGGCTCAGTATCACATCGGTACCGACTGGGGAGGCTATGACAATCACGACGCGTGGGAAGCCCGTACAGGAGGTAAGATTCTCGGTGTGGGTGGCGACGGCGCTGTCGTGGCATGGGAATATCCCGCTCAGGCCGGCAAGGGTGGCATCATCTGTATCGGCTCCGGATGCTACGACTGGTATTCATACACCTATGAGGCAGGCTACACAGAGAACTACCATCGCAACATTGCTATCATTACACAGAACGCATTCAATTACCTAATGAAATAATACGAGACTATGAGACGTACATTTATATTTACCCTGTTCGCTATGATGCTGTCAGCCCCTGCGCTGACGGCATGCAGCGACGACGATTTCAGTGGCGACCCTTCGAAGGACTGGGCAAACACCGCCACCTTCTTCAACTCCGCTGACGAGAATGGCTTCTCCATCTATTACAATCCCGCCATCGGACGTTGCGGCGACCCAATGCCTTTCTATGACCAGAAGGCCGGCGAGTTTAAAGTGCTTTACCTGCAGGAGTATGACAACAACGCCACCTACAACTATCATCCCATTTGGGGTGTGTCGACCAAGGACGGCGCCACATACGAATCATTAGGCGAAGTGCTGCCCACCGGAACCTCGACAATGGAGCAGGATGCCGCCCTTGGCACCGGCTGTGCCATCTACAACGAGAAAGACGGACTCTACTACATCTATTACACAGGTCATAATCCCAACTGCAAGAACGTGGAGGCCGTGATGCGCGCCACCTCTCCCGACTTCAAGACATGGACCAAAGACGCTTTATGGATGCTCAAGGGCGATGACTATGGTTACTCACCTGTCGACTTCCGCGACCCCCAGATATTTGTAGCCGAAGATGGCCTGTATCACATGGTGATTTCCAGCAACCTGAAGTTTGCCGAGTTTACCTCGAGTGACCTGAAGACCTGGAATCACGTCGGACAGTTCCCCATGATCTGGGACCGTATGCTCGAATGTCCCGACATCTTCAAGATGGGCAACTACTGGTACCTGGTCTACAGCGAGGGCTACCGTGCAAGCTGGAGCCGCAAGGTGAAGTACATGATGGCCACCACCTATGAAGGCCTGAAAGCTTGCTTCAACGATCCGGGTGCCAACTGGCCGAAAGACGGTCATGAGGGCATATTGGACAGCCGTGCCTTCTATGCCGGCAAGACAGCCTCCAACGGCACCGACCGTTACATCTGGGGCTGGTGCCCCTACCGCACCGGTGCCACCATCCACGATAAGAACATCAATGTGGGTGCGGGTGGAGAGCCTAACTGGTCAGGCGCTTTGGTATGCCACAAAATCATCCAGCACAGCGACGGTACACTGACCCTCGGCGAAGTGCCCGCCATGGCTGCCAGATACGACAAGGCACAAAACGTGACTGTGATAGAGTCCAACGGCTATTCCAACGGCACACTGTCTGGCGACAATGCATACGTGCTCTACAACCGCTTGGGCACAAGCAACCACATCTCTTTTGACGTGAAGACATCGAACAACTGGGACAAGTTTGGCATCTCGTTGGTGCGTGGTACTGACTCAGAGAAGTACTACACCATGGTGGTGAATCCCGAGTGGGAGGATGGCCGCAAAGTAAACTTCGAGCAGGAAGGTCCTCAGGGTAAGGGGTTCATCGAAGGAATCGACGGCTATGTCTTCCAGCGTCCGGCTGACAATGTGTACCATATAGACATCTACACCGACAACTCGGTGATGGTGATGTATATCAATGATGTGTGTGCATACACCAACCGCATCTACGGCATACAGAAAAACTGCTGGAGCATCAACAACTATGGTGGCAATATCACCGTATCCAATGTCCAGGTCAGTCAGAAATAATCTCTTAAGGTAATATAAAAGAACATACCCTTAAACACAGGCTACGGAGTTTTGGAGTCAGAGAGCAAATGTGAGCCACGCACCTCTCTACATCCATTACTCCGTAGCTTCTTTTATTGCGCAATCAACCCGTTTGCGGTATCGATTGTGAAAAAGCGAAAGGCTTATTACAAATCCGAGTTGAATAAGAGATTGAAGATGGCTTCAATGTCCCTGGCGGCACGCTTATCGTAGAAGCCGTCGTCGGTTTCCTCAGAGTTTGTCTTTGTCTCGATGCACTTTCCGTTCTCGTCGAAGTAGTAGCGCCATTCCCATTCCTCACCTTCTTCCCTGCTTCGGCAGTAAGTGAAAATGATGTCGTCGCTTTGAGGGTCAAAGAGATATTCGGAGTAGGCATCGCGCATCATTGATGTGCTTTGTTCGCTGATAAAATAACAGGTTTTATCGAAATAAACATTGGTTACCGTTGTCCGTGGTGCCTCTTGTACACCTAAGTCGTGTGTGGTGATACGGCAATTGTTTGGCATTTCCTCTTTTTCGTTCTTGGCGATTTTATCCTTGGCCTGTGCGTAGACAGTGCGGATCTTGGCCAAGCGCTGTGCCTTGGGAGTGGTCTTTCCCGTTTTCTCTTTGTCCAAAGGTGAGAAGTAGCCGTTATAGGTTGCCTTATTGAAAACCTTGAGGAAAAACTCCGCTTCCTCTCTTTGGCTGTCGCCAGAGGTCCAACTGTTATGCGTATTGTGCTTTGCTTCTATGCACTTGCCTTTGGTGTCATAATAGTAGCGCGACTCTACCACAAATCCGCCGTCGGTCTCACCCCTCATAAAGCAGAACATCACCTTTTGGTCCTTTGGGTTGACAAGTATCTCAGTGTATGTGGTGTGCCCGTGGCATGACCAGTTTTCAACGATAAAATAAGGATGTTTGACGGCTACGCCATCAGGATAGGTCTCATCGAAATAGAAGTCGATTGTCTGCATGTTGTAGAGCGGCACATCCTCATCATCCAGATGATTCAGTTCGATGCGCATATCCTTGGGCGAATTGGCACCCTTTCCGTTTTGCTCTATCTTTTTCTTTGCCTGGGCGTAGACTGCACGAATCTCCTTGATACGTGCGTCTTTTCCCTGTGCGCTTACAGCCATCACTGTAAGAAGCAGCATTATTACGATTGAAAGTTTCTTCATGGTTGCAAATAATAAGTGAATCTATAAATTTTGAATCCGCATATAGCAAAAAAATATTCAGTCAAACAAACGTCCTAAATTACCGGAGTAATAATCAGCAGCCTACAATATATTTGCTTCCGGGCAACAGTGAAAGCAGCTTTGTGGTCACGGCTGTGCAGACAAAAGTGAGCAGCCCGATGACGGGTATCACCAACCATACGGGCAATAGAGGGTTAGCAACATCGCCGCCTATCAGCCACTGGGAGATATGATAGAGGAAGAAGATGTGCATCAGATACATACCGAATGTCAGTTTTGCAAGGTTATTTATCCAGCGGGGAGCCTTGTCGATACAGGTGAACAACAAGAAAGAGCCGAAGGTAGCAAGCACGACATTAGGCGTGCAGAATTCCCACGACCACTCCAGCATTGGCGTTTCCATCATCTCACCCGGCACTCCTTTAAACCAAAAGCTCCATGCCGTGAAAACTGCACCAATGACAAAGCAGAGTATGCCCACATTCAGCCGTCTGACTTTTGACCAATGGATATGCACACGGATATAATGGGCCAGCACCAGATAGCCTAAATATCCTGAGCAGTACCACAGGGCGGAGAACTGGTTCCAGAAACACTCGCCCCAGATTTCCGGCGAAACGAACCTATGAAGCCAGGGTGCGAGCGTGGAAATGCCAAAGAAAGTGAGAAAGATGCGTTCATCCTTTGCCGAGGCACGCTCCAGCCAAGGCGACACGACAGGGATAATCAAATATATGCTGATGAGCGGATACATGAACCACAGATGGCCAGCCCAGGCCGGGAAGTTGAATGGCAGCCTCTTCAAATCAGTCAAAGCCTGTTCCCATGTGCTTCCATCCCATGCCAAAGGCAATACAGCATAAAGAACCAGAAATACAACGAATGGCGGCAGGATGCGCAGAAAACGTCGGCGATAAAACTGGCTCATTGTCATGCCCTGCTTCATCGGCACAAGCAGGAAAGCTGATACAATCATGAACAGGGGCACAGAAATACGTCCCAGCGCCCCATCATAAAAAGCCACCCACAGGCGGTTGCTCTCATTGGCCACCAACGAGATATTATCATGATGTACATAAAAATTCTCACTGGCATGAACTACCATTACCAGCAGACAGGCAACCACCCGTATGTAATCGACAAATGCAATTCGTTCTTTCATTCTTTTCTGCAATCGTAATGCTATAATTCTTGACATCAAACTAAAAAGCCAGTTTCTTCCACTGAATCTTTGGCTCCAGCTGCTCACCCAACGACTTGATGATTTTCTCGGCCTTCTCCTTTGATACAGGTTCATCATTGATCGTGTAGTAGCTGTCGCCATATTCTTCTTTCTCATTGTCATATTCCTGCAGGTCGTTCAGTATCATATCGCATTGACTGTTTTTCAGTATGACATAGACATCCGACATGCAGAGAGCGCCACAGGTGCCTGAGTGGCTGACGGCTCCGTTGTAGAAGTTCAAAAAGCGGCGGTCGCTCTGGCCTGCCAGCAAACGAACTGTAGTGGCAACGGAAAAGACGGCCTTATAATCGCCGTCATCGGTCTGCAGCAACAGTTCAGGCATTCCGTCATGGTCGATATCCATCATCGCATACTGCGTGAATGGTATTTGCAGGACTACAGGATAGACCCTGTCATACTCGGCCTGACATGTCTCCAGTTTGTCGATGGCGGTCTGCGGACGGACGGGCTTCATGCCGTCCCATGCGTAGGTGTGTGTGATGATGATGTCTCCGTAATACTCGCAAATCTTGAGGTTCTTTCCTTTTTGCGGCAGATAATACCTGTGGCGATAGTTGGGAAAAGAAGGAGTGAACAGACGTTGCATACTCTTCTCTGGAACGAGAGTCGCCGTCTTGGGGTCGTAGTCATAGAAGCAGATAAAGACAAGTTCTGAAGGTTCCATCCTGCTGAACGAGATGGCAAACAACTTATGTCCGTTCTTTCGGTTCCACACGCATGCACTCATAATCTCGTCGGACTCAGCATCAGGATTGTCCTCCGAATAGAAGACATAGCCGTTTTCCACGTCCACTATCTTGTCGTTGTTGTCATATGGAGCAATCGTTTTCGAGAACTTGAGCAGCTCGCGTCCTGTATATGTGGGCCAGGTCTGCTGGAACGCACTGACCAACCCCAGGATGTTGGCGCCCGCGCCCACCTTGATGTTCTTGGTTGTCCACTGCTTTTGGATCGGATCAAGCGCCATGGGCTTCTGTGCCTGCACGTTCATGTAGACCATTGCCAAGAGGATGAATACAGACTTTTTCATAATGTTTCTTTTTAGAAGGTGTTTTTTATGGATGTCGATGCAAATATATAAAAAAAATGAGAAAGTAATATTATCATTGGTTTTTAAGGCTGGTTTTATAAATTGTCCGTCCCCTGAACACCCTGTATTCCAAGTCTGTCAATGTCAGGTTGAAAGAAGGCGGCGACATTCTGCTTATCACCCTTTTTATGTCCGCCAACTCCGCATCAAGTGCATCGACCCTGCCCAAAGTGACATGCAGCATGAAGCGGGATTGCAACACACAACCCACGGCTTTCATGTCGGCACGGATGGATTCGGTCAGTGCAAGAAAATCCTCAGGCACATGGCTTGCGCCCAGATGAATGATATGTCTGCCAGACTTGATGGAGAAAGCATCCAATCGGTCAAAAGTGATGGCTGGTGCCTTTGCGGTGTACAGATGCCTCACCAATAGCGGACGTATGTCGACGCCCTTTGGCATGTTGTCGATGAATGCCATTGTGATATGATAATACCCTTTCTGCCACCTGACAGGAATGCCGGCAAAAAGGTTCCTCAACTCCTCAAGCCAAGAATCATCAAACTTGATGGGTACTTGTATTTCCAGATAAGTCTTCATTCTCTATGAAACTTTATTATTACATGTTTACCAACAATGTGCGATATTGGTGAGAAAGCATCACAATGTTTGGCGCAAAGATAATAAATAAAATTATATTTCCATCACGACCATTACGGATAATACGTAAATTCAAAACTGCCCGGCTCTAACCCAATCCACTAAATGGGCGGATACTCCCTGTTAGGACTTATCGGTTTGATGGTCTTCTTGTGAGAAGAACAAAAAAGAGACCGGCAGACACCGGCTTTGCACATTTTTTTGTACTTTTGTCATCGTATCACAACTGCCATACCATGAAACGGATATTCTTAATCTTCATCGTCCTAGCCACCACCCTAGCCGCCATGGCACAAGCCTCGCAGCCTTGTGTGGTGAAGAAGTATAACCAGAAGAAGCAGAAGACACCTCTGGCTGGGGTACAGGTGGAGGTGCGCGACGCAGGGTCGGCCACATCGGCAGGAAACGGCACTGTGACATTGAAGTTCGCCACCCTGAAACCGGGCGACCGTGTCACACCGCGGCGCATCACAAAGTCGGGCTATGAAATCTTCAATAAGCAGGCCATCGACCAGTGGACCATCTCCCGTGGCGCCACATTTGAGATTGTCCTCGTGCAGAGCAGTTATTTCGCACAACTGAAAAGCAAGCTCACCCAGTCGTCCACCGACAACTACAAAAAGAAATACGAACAGGAAAAAGCTGAGAAGGAAAAGCTCTTAAAGGCAGGAAAACTGAAGGAGGAGGAATACCGGCGGCAACTCAATGACCTGGAGAACCAATATGACAACGCCCTGAAAAACCTCGACAACTACATCGACCAGTTCGCACGCATCGACCTCAGTGAGGTGTCCGACGAAGAGCAGCACATCCTCGACATGGTGGAGGAAGGAAAAATCGACGAGGCGGTGAAGGCATACGAGCAACTCGACATCAGCGGCAAACTGCGTCAGGCAAGGGAGAACCTGAAAAACCTTGAGAAGGTAGAGACAAAAATCAAGGATGAGAAAGCGAATAACAAGCAAGTCATCAAAGACTTGAAGAAAAAGCAGCAACGCGAAATCGCCACGCTGAAACTTGCCGGCGGAAAGGAAAACTATGACAAGGTTTCACGGATGCTGAAAGAGAATGCCTTAGCCGACACCACAGACTTCGACGCGGTGTGGGATTATGCCTGTTTCGCTAAAAACCAGCATGATTTCAAGGATGCGGAGCGGTTTTTCCTCATTTGCCTGAATGGCAGCAAGCATAATCTCAATCGGCTGGCAACCATCCAGAACAACTTAGGACTTTTGTACGAGGACCTTCACAACTACACGAAGGCGGAGCAATACTATCTTCTGGCATTAAAAAACTATACCCTGTTGTCCCGCCGGAATCCCGAAGCCTACCGCGCCTCTCTGGCCATGACACAAAACAACTTGGGGATTTTGTACCGCAACCTCCACAACTACGCCAAGGCTGAGGAATACTATCTTCAGGCATTGGAGAACAAAAACCAACTGTTCCGCCAGAATGCCGATACATACCGTGCCTCCTTGGCCATGACCCAGAACAACTTGGGGAATTTATACTGGAACCTCCACAACTACACGGAAGCGGAGAAATACTATCTCCAGGCGTTGGAGAACTATACCCTATTGTTCCGTCAGGATTCCGATACCTACCGCGCCTCAGTAGCCTTGAGCCAGAATAACTTAGGGATTTTGTACGATGACCTCAAAGACTACGCCAAGGCGGAGGAATTCTATCTTCAGGCATTGGAGAACAAGACCCAACTGTTCCACCAGAATCCCGATGCCTACCGCGCCTCCTTGGCCATGACACAGAACAACTTGGGGAATTTATACCGCAACCTCAAGGACTTCGCCAAAGCGGAAGAATCTTACCTTCATGCACTGGAGAACTACACCCTGTTGTTCAGCCAAAACTCCGATGCATACCGTGCCTCGTTGGCCTTGACCCAGAACAACTTAGGGAATTTATACGATGACCTCAAAGACTACGCCAAGGCGGAGGAATTCTACCTTCAGGCATTGGAGAACAAGGACCAACTGTTCCGCCAGAATGCCAATGTCTACCGAGCCTCCCTGGCTTCAACCCAGTGGAACCTCATGCTGCTCTATGAAACGATGGAGAAGTGGGAGAAATATGACGAGATGCTGGAAAAGGCACTGAAAAACTATGAGGAACTGGCACGAAAAAACTCCCGATACCAAGAAGATGTGGATGAATTGCGGAAGAGCAAACAACAAAGGGCGGCAGCAAAGGGGCAATAACACTATGGTTTCAAATGGGAAGGACTTTGTTGGGGTTCTGCTCAAGCAGTGAATGATTTTGCTATGAATAACACTTGTGCCACATTTGCTTGCAGCGAATCGTTCTGGCGCTCGGAAAAATTGAAGTAAACTTCATTTTTCTCTCGCTTGTGCCACGAATTGACACAACTATTACATATATTTGCAATTGTTTGAAATAAAAATATCGATAATGAGAGTATTCTTCAGTATAGACTACAAAGGCGGCAATGCATATTTAGGAATGAAAGAGCAGCCAATGATGATGGACCTGCAAGTGGCGGACATCGGGAAACTTCTTGACTTTCTGGAACTGCGACTGGGGCTGTATACAAGAGTCGCATCTGACGCTGACAGGCTCGTGGCATACTACAAGTGTGTACGCGACTATATGCACGACCACAAGGACGATGCCGACAACCAGTTATTTGACAGTTATACTGTGTCACCATTGGCCACAAGCCGTGAGATGTTGAAATGGCGCGACGCTCTTGCTGCCTGTGGATGGAGCAAGGATACACCTGCTGTAAGCCGTAGACTGAAAGTGCTGCAAGGAGTGGAGCAGCTTTTCTCAGAAAAAGGTTTCACGGATATCAGTACACGGCAGAATGACATTATGGCCCGTCTGAGTCAGAAGAAAGGGATTATGAAGGACGTGACATTCGTGATGCCCTTCGACCCCGAACTCCTCCACCCTTTGCTCAGGGATATATTCAAGCTTGCCGTGGCAGACGGAGCGAGAATAGAGCGGCTTGACATACCTGTAATCACAGGGGCTGATAATCTCGCCGACCTGAAACGGTTGCTGACAAGCCAGTCGGCAGAAAAAGTCAAGCTTGACAAGGAAGACCGTTCGGTGCAAATCTGGCAGTTCAAGGACGACATGGAAGCCGAGGAGTATCTCGCCATGCTGCCTGATGACACCTTCGATGTAATCATACAGCCGAACACAAAACTGACAGACAATTACCTGCACATGATGGGCAAGCCAGTGACAGGTTCATCGGTAGCCAACAGTGCGCCACAAATTATTCAGTTGTTCTTTACAGGGGTGGCCATGTTGGCCCGACCACTGAACATCGGAGCACTGTTGCAATGGCTGTACGCGCCCGTCCACCCTCTGCCTGGATTGCTGAGATACCGTCTGGCAGAGCGTCTGGCAAGGACAGGCGGATGGCTTCCTGAATCGACGGAAGGTGGAAATGATGATTGCTACCAGCTTGTAAAAGACTGGACAGAGGGAAAGAGCGAAGTTGAAAAAGGACAGCCGATTGACAAGAAGGAGCAAGATGCACGGCAGTTTAAGGCCTCCATCTTTCTGCCTGACTTTGACGGCGGGAACGAGGACACCATTACCGCACAAAAACTGCACACCTTTCTGAAGGAGCTGAGCGCATGGAGCAGACAACGCTCGGCCATCGTCGCACAGGAAAACGAAGATGACCTACGTATCAAGCAGCTCAGCAGGCTGTCGGAACTTTGTGACACACTGAAGAATCTGACAGACGACTTCCTACCTACAGAACAAGTGAGATACAGTGAGATAGAGAAGCACATGGCCTGCCTGTACGAACCGTCGGAGTTTATGCAGTATCAGGCTCAAGCCGCATCACGCCTCACTGTCACATCACCTGGCCAGATGGCAGCAAAGGCAGAGAAAGTGCTATGGGCAGGTTTGCATGATTTCGATCCCATGATTCCATCCACTGACTTCCTTACTCCGTCTGAACGGGACAAATTGAAAGACCAAATCAAATTGTGGGACAGGGATGACGTGCGTAGAATCCAGCAACAAACCCTGCTGCTGCCCCTGCTGTTCTGCCAGAAACAGCTGACACTGGTGACACTGGAAGTAACCGGGGGAGAACTTGTGAACAAGTATCCGCTGATTGTGCGCATGGAACAGCAAATAGAAAACTACGATGACTTGACAAGCAGACCAACGATTGGCGACGAATGCTATGTGCCCGTGGAAGCTCTCACCAACAATGCCGTAAGTGGCAACAACGGACTATATACGGAAATCAGCCGTACCGACCTGATAAAATGGAAGAAGCATGAAAGCCCCACTTCGATAGACAAGCTGATGCAGAATCCATTAGACTACACGCTGGAGAACATCGCATACATCAGCGACAACGGACAAAGCAACCTGAGCAACATAGCCATGACGAAAGGCAATGTGGCGCATGCTGTCATACAGCATTTGTTCTATGTGCCGGGAGAACTGAAAAGCGGATATGCGGCAGCCATCAGAGAACGGGTGGCGACTAATTACAAATCGGTCTTCGACAAGGCTGTGGAAACCAAGGGAGCCGTGCTGCTCCTCCAAGAGAATGCCATAGAACGCCGGCAACTGTTTGAGCATCTACGGGAGTGTATCGACCACTTGATTGATATTATAGACAAGGACCACTTGCATGTGGTGGCATGTGAGAAGCATCTTGACGGCAATACCTTCGGGCTCCCTGATGAAAATACTCCTGCAATGCACGGCTTTGCCGATATGATGCTGGCCCGTGAAAACGGACAGCATATCATCTTCGACTTCAAGTGGACATCCTCGAAAAGCTACTACCAAGGACTGCTGCAGAAGAACCGCTCCTCACAGCTGGCCATCTATGCGGAGTTGCTGAGTGAGCTGACAGACGAAAAGTTGCTGCCGACAGCCTACTTCCTAATGCCACGTGGCAGATTATACAGCACGGAGCAATTCAAGAGCTACTGGTCGACAAAAATCGAGGTGGATGAAGGATGCGAGGGCGATATCATCAGCAAGATTGTGGCCTCCTACCGCTACCGTCGTGAGGAGATTATGAAAGGAAAGATTGAGATGGGTGAAGGGATGGCGCTGGAAGCCCTTGACTACTTCAACGACACAGAGACGTACAATCTGTTCCCGCTGAAGCCAGAATACGGATGCGATGACATCAAGGAGGTGTATGGTTTCAGCAATTATAAAAACCTTAAGAACTGAAGGAGGAAGCATCATGAAAAATGTGACATATATCAGCGCAGGAGCCGGCAGCGGCAAGACCTATACCCTGACAACGAAACTGGCGGAACTGGTGGCGAAGGACAAGAGCGATTCCGAACATGTGGAACCAGAACAGGTAATCCTGACCACCTTTACGGTGAAGGCCGCCAATGAGTTCAAGGAGAAAGCCAAGGCCGAACTGTACAAGAATGGCAAGTATGACGAGGCTTCGCGACTGGACAGTGCCCTCATAGGCACCATCGACAGCGTGGCAACCTCACTGATACAGAAATACTGGTATGCCATAGGCATGTCGCCCAAGCAAGGCGTGATGGACGACAGTGCCAAGGCGACATACATCAACCAGAGCATCGCCAACATCCCGACGGACGATGACCTGCATTTCTTCGCCAAGTTCCGCAAGACATTCAACATCACTGACAGTGATGCCCATCCCGACGAGAATTTCTGGAAAGACCACCTGAAGGACATCGTGGAAAAGAGCATCAGCTTCGACATCACGGATTATGCGAAAAGTGTTGAGACGTCATTGGGCATATTGAAGAAACTATGCAACGCGACGCATATCCACATTGAGCAAGGTCAGCGCATAGCAGTGCTTGAAGCTCTTTATACGGTAATTGAGGGATGCCGTGAGTCGGGCAGGAAGGCAAACACGCTCAAAGCCATCGACACGCTACGGAAACAAAGCCGTTATTTGGAAGACATAGAGTGGTATTCAGAGTTCGTAAAGCTGTTAGGCGGAGCACCCGCACTGCCCAAGAACGCCGTGCCTATCCCCATCCTCGAAAATGCCAAGCAGAACGCCGCCGACATGTGGCGCAGCCAGGAAGTGTATGATTTGCAGGAGAAATACATCCAGACCATCTTCCGACTGGCAAAGGAATGGAACGAGCAATACACACAATACAAACTCAACAAGCGCATCGTCGACTTCAGCGACATCGAGCACTACATGCACAAACTCCTCCAGGACAAGGAGGTGGCAGAGGAGATAGGCCGCACGTACACCCACTTGTTCGTAGACGAGTTTCAGGACTGCTCGCCCATTCAGGTGAAGATATTCATGGCATTGGCCGATGTGGTGAAACAGAGCTTCTGGGTGGGCGACACCAAGCAAGCCATCTATGGATTCCGTGGAAGCGACACTGTTCTAACCAAAGCCGTGGCGGATGCCATCAGCAAGAAAAACGGGGAGGACAGCTGCTGCACAGTGACATTGGGAGAGAGCTGGAGAAGCGTTCCCTCATTAGTGAATGCCAGCAACAAGACCTTTGTGGAGATATTCCGTTCCGTCTTCGGTGAGGAAACGGAAAAACAAGTAATCCTGCAATCAGCAATGGAACGACATCCCGAACTTTTCAAGGTGAAGTTGGAGGACAGGGCAAAACATCCCCTGCGCTACCTGAACATCACAAAGAAGAGGTCGTCAAGGTCGCCGAAACTGAGTGTTGGTGACGTGGCACAATACATAAAAGATGTGCTTGACCAAGAACAAGTAACGCCATCGGATATCGCCGTTCTCGGCAGGACAGGCTTCGACCTTGACGACGTGCAGTCGGCACTGGCGGAATTAGGCGTCGCTTGCGACCGTGAGACGACACTCGACAAGGAAAGCAAGGCTTGTCAGCTGATGATGGCGCTGACAACGTTGACCGTGAATCCGCAAGACGACCTGGCCAAGGCAGAGATAGCCTACCTGACACAGGACAACATGGGCGTTGGGGCAATAATCGACTCCAAACTGGAATACAATGGCACGCCCAAAGAGGAGCGCAAACCCTGGCTTGGCGACACGGAAATGATAAAGAGAGTGAACGCTCTGAGGCCCCATGTGATGTATCAAGGAATAGGCGCACTCATGGAGACACTGGCCGTGGAACTGGATGTAAAGAACATCATGGAACGTTGGGGTATTCCCATCGAGGACTCCATGACAAACGTGAAGGCACTCATTTCGGCTGCCAAGCAGTATGAGGAAAGGAGCAACGAATTAGCTCTGCCTGCCACCCCGTCAGGCTTCTCCGCTTTTCTCGATGAGAATGAGGTGAAATTGCCCTTTACAGGAAAAGGCGTGCAACTGCTCACCATGCATGGCGCGAAAGGACTGGAATGGAAATATGTGTTCCTGCTCATGGATGAGACGTTGGATCCCATGACCGTGCTGAAACGCGAACTCTATGGGATTCATCATTTCCACCCCGAAATGCCGTCGGCAGAAAATCTGTATCCGAAGATGAGCATCCGCCTGATACCCTGGATTTTCGGTTCCCGTAAAAGTAATGTGCCGGAAAGCATCGCCAACATTCTGTTCGCCTCGGAGGATTATGAGAAACTGTACAATCATTGCATCGAGGAAAGTGCACGACTGCTGTATGTAGGCATGACGCGTGCGGCGGAAGTGTTGGTACTCGTGCCCTGGTTCGCAAAGAAGGAATTCGACTGGTTCAAGCGTTCCGGACTTCCCACAGCAGGCAACACCGACAAAGGAGATGTGCTTGGCGTCGGTGCGACCTTTGAGGTCATCAAGATTGAATGTCCGGAGGAAGATGCTGAGGAAGGCACGGATGAGGAGGGTAATATGGATACCGAACTGACTCCTAGAGTGTATCATCGGCTTGACTACCATTCCGACCATCCTTCCGAGGCACAGCAGCGAATGGTTGCCCCAAGCGGACTGAAAGGACGGGCCGATACCGTGAACATCGTATATCGCAGTGAGCAGTTTATCAAAATAGCCTCCGGCAAGCTTCATGGCCGTTCATATTCAGAGGTGGGAGATTGCATACACAACGTCTTTGCCGCCATTGAGCATCTTGACCAGGGAGAGGTGGAACAACTCATCCGCTCTCATGCCATGGACGATGTGCTGCCAGAGGCAAGCGAGGTCATCCGCTCATGGGACAATCTGCAAGGATTTCTCTGCAAGGAATTTGGCAAACCCTTGGCAGAATTCCACGAACGCCCGTTCCGCTATTTGTTGGAAAACGGCACTATTGTGAATGGCAGCATCGACTATGTCTACCGCACAGCAAACGGTGACGTATTGATTGACTTCAAGACATTCCCGCAGGTGGAAGCAGTCACCGACCCGACATCAGAGCACTATGCCGGTCTGTATGCCGGTCAGCTTGATGCCTACACCGATGCCTTGGAAGCTGCCGGTGAGAAAGTCATCAAGCGATTCATCTACTATCCCGTGAGCGGACTACTGTGTGAGATAGGACGTTCGGATGCATAAAAAGAAACGACTACAAACAAGGCGATGAGTGACAAAAGAAAAAGTGAAGAGACCGGCGGCAAGGGCTGCGGCCGGATTGTCCTTGACGAAAAGAACAGTATAGCACTGGGTGTTTCGGCCAAGGAGTTTGATGCAATCTGCAACGGTGAGACTCAAATCATCAGTGTTGATGTCAATGAGGATACCAACGAAAGCGTGTTGGAGAATATCCAAGGCCATCTCATCCTCTGCTGTGACGAAATGCCAACCCATTACTACTACTGCTATTTCTGGAATGGAGGCGTGTTCCCATACGTGGTCAAAAAAGACCTGCAATATATCAAATTGCTTAGCAAAGGTCGTGAGCTTGTTCTTCGCATTACAGGACACACTGAAACTGTGAAACAGAGATATGTTATCGTTAACAACGAACAACTCGAGCCCGATGACGACGGTGATGCCTGTGAATGGACTATTCATTTCGAAGTGGAGAAGTGCCAGGGAACTTTGTTCACCACTATGAATTCAAAGGGGCAGAAATCCAAGACCTATCTGCTGCGTTGGAATCCAGCCATCAGCAGTTTCCGCCTGGATGACTATCGGAAGGCCACGGAAGAGCGTCCCAATGGTTTTGGTATGAACTGGAGTGTCTATGAATGGGAAGAGGCTCACGAAGGCGATCACTTCTATATGCTCAGGACTGGCGATGACAAGGCTGGAATCGTGTTTAGGGGTGATTTCACAAGCGAGCCCTACCCTGGCGAAGACTGGGCCGGCAAAGGCAAACAACGATATTACATGGATATGGTCTGCTACGGCAGTGTGCCCGCTGATGAGCGACCTCCCCTCAGCATCGATGTTCTTGAAAAAACCATTCCCGACATCAATTGGCAACGGGGACACTCTGGAGAGTTGTTGTCAGAAGAGGACGCAGCGAAATTAAATGAGTTGTGGAATAAGATATTGTAAACATTTTTGACCAAAAACATACCATAATGAAGGTTTGTATCATAAAAATATAGAATTATAGTTATGGGATGGGATGTAGAACAAATCGGATTAAGGCATAATTTGCCAGTCGATGACCCTATTGCAACTGCAAAAGAAGTTGCAAAGAGAATGAATCAGAATATCATACTCGTGTATAGAAATGAATACGAGTATGATATAGCAAAGAATGTCGTAAGGGAAACTAACGGTTATGAATTGATCGAACTTGGGAAATTTGAGGTAAATAGTTCTGGTGGCTACCTGCAGATGATAGCCTCTGATTACCAGGCACATCAATTTGAAAGATTAGTGGGTATAGAAAAACTGCGTAAGGCAACTTTCTCAGGTTATTTTGCAAATTCAATTCTTAGTGATCTTGAAGACCCCTACGACCTATACGAAATAGAAGATAATGAAGAAAATCTTAATATAAGGATATTCAAAGAGAATGTAAATCTTGATGTATATGTTTCGGGAAGATGGAGCACATGGGAACGTGCATTTCATCACTCTGATTCATATCGTGAATGGTTGCACGATTATCGGATGCGGATATATAAACAGGCAAAAATGTTTGGTTGTAACGAGGTCATTATCTGTTCCGACCAAGGCCCGGCAATGAATATTTACGATAATATGCATTATTCATCAGATGCCCTTAAAGAATATGCCCGTTCTTTCCAATACCTTAAAGAGTCTCATTGGGAGGAAGACTCTGATAAAGAGGAATGGGAAAAACATGCAAAACACATTATGTTCTCATCTTTTTTCCAAAATCAACTCAACTTATCAGAGGAAGATTTCGTAGAAGTTATTTTTGATGACTTCAGCGATATTGACAACTCATGAATAGTAATGTGAACGTATTAACAAATCCGTAATATACACATGAGAATAGACAAAGTTCGTTCTGATATAACGTAGGTGGGACGGCAAAAACCTCATCACTGTAAATTATAACGACTACTGAACTTATAAAAGGCAGAAGTTGGCATCCTTTCATAAAAGATAGAAAAAAAATAGAGGTTGTCCCATGTTTTGAGGCAACCTCATTTTATTTTTGCACAAAATTATAATGTTAATTCGATGGATAGAAGTAAGGTAATACATCTTGAAAAAGCAAACACTCTTTCTAACTTCCTAACTCAGGAAGAGCGTGAGAATATTGTTTCTTTGAAAATCACAGGTTTCTTAGGACGGCAAGATTTCGATGATGTTTTGGATGACATGTGCTATTCTTGTGGGATATACGATGAGGATGACAACTATCATCCTGACTATGAACTTACTTCTGCTTTAAGACATCTTGACATGGGAGAGGCTACTTATGTTGATGGTGAAGAACTTCCATACTTCGGATATCACTCTCTATTAGTGACGGTGGCCTTGCCACAAGGCATCAAGTCCACACAAGAGGAACATGAAACAGCCCTTTCCGGATCTGAGAATTTACGTACTCTCATTTTACCAGAAGGATTAAAGATAGTGAATGGTTTCAACTCCTGTCCTAAACTGACAGGTTTAATACTTCCAGAAGGTTTGGAAGTGATAGAGTCACATGCTTTCTGTGGGTGCGAGGCCATATCATCCATCCGTATACCAGCATCCGTTGAGTATATAAGTGGCAGTAGTTTTGCAGGTTGTAATTTGGCTGCATACAAGATTGATGAGGGTAATCCATACTATGCGGTTGTGGATGGCGTTTTGTACTCAAAGGATCTTAAAATACTTGTGGCTTTCCCAACTGCCTATCCTAACAAAAACTTTGTAGTACCCAATACAACCGTTGTTATAGGTGAACATGCTTTCTTTTTTAGCAGAGTAGAGAGTGTTGAACTACCTAATGGGCTAATGACTATTAAAGAATGGGCGTTCGATGCCAGTCATATTCATAGCATAAATATGCCCGATACAGTTACAAGCATCGGAGAAGGTGCTTTCCGATTCTGTTTAGAGCTGGAGCAGGTGGGGTTGCCGGCAAAACTGAAAGAAATACCACGGCAAACATTTGAATCTTGTTCTATGTTAAAAGAACTGATTGTACCATCGACAGTACGAACAATACATTACTCTTCCCTTATCTGGAGTCATGGAATTGAACGGCTTGTACTTCAAGATGGATTGAAAGAAATTGTTTCAGACGGAATAATGACAGTCAGTGACAGCAAGATTAAGGATGTTAAGCTCCCCAAGACGTTAAAGAAGGTTCCTGGTGGAGTGTTTAATTATAGTCCCCATCTCAAGTCTTTCAACTTGGATTCAGAGAATCCATATTTCTGTATTATTGGTGATGCTTTATGCTCTAAGGGAAAGACACTGTTCTCTGTACCCAACTACTTTAGGGAGATTTATACTTTTCCTGAAGGTATAGAAGTCCTTGCTGCTCGTGCTTTTATATATTTGCCGCGGATAAAGTCAATAACGCTTCCATCAACTTTGCGTGTAATTGAAAGCAGAGTATTTCAAGGAGATGATTCTTTAAAATCCATCAAAATACCAGCAAGTGTCGAACATGTCGATATTGATGCACTTTGGGCTGATAATTTGAAAACGGTTGTCATGGAAGGTAATGTTCCTCCTGAAATGACAGGAAACGTCAAGGATGATGAGTGGAGATATAGAAATACTACTTTGCTTGTACCACCAGATGCTGTCTCTGCGTACAAGGCAGCTCCAGGTTGGAAATGTTTTGTAGTTAAAGTAAATAACAATTAAATATATGCTAATAATATGTCAGATTACTTATACGCAGTGATACCCTATAAAAGTGGGATAAATTTTGATCCGAATGAAGAAGAACCATTTAGCTTCGGGCCTGTTCTTCCAGAACTGAAAGGCATTGATTCTGAATTTGTGGAAGAAGATGGCCTTATACTTTTTGCGGATTTTCTTATGATTAATACCTGTTATAGGCAGTCTGCATTTACTGACAATAAAAATGGATATAATTGGATCAGGGCTGAAATTTGTCAAATTGCCAGAGCATTGGGTGCATGTGAAGTCTGGTATGTCGCGGAATTAGCAACGGACAAAATGAGTTTAAAAGGATTCTCTTTTGATGATTGGATTCAGAGCTTTAAGAATGGTGAAAGGTATGCCTCGGAACTGAATATTAATGTCTTAAAAGATAAATATATATTCACCTACTATCATGATGATTTCTCTGATATTATCATGGATAAACCAGAATAATTGTTTCTATAGTATGATTTAATGCTTATGAGAAGTGATAAAGAATACCCTGCAACACATTCCATGTCAACTGCATGGTACTGTGTAGATGAGGACGGCAATATTGGCATATTCGATATTGAGGATAATGGGCCTGTGCCAAAAGATGGTTACGAAGATAACTGTGTGGAAGAAGTTTTTTGGGAAGAGTTTTCACATGAAGAAGAGAAGTTTAGAAGATTAAATCTGGAACTAGAGCAAATCCCTCAGATGTTGGAGCCCTCAGATATTGAAGACGTTTGGGAAGACAGTTATGATGGCAAAGAACTTGTAAATACATCATGGATGAATGTCATTATTCAAATAGACATGGGCAAATTTGACATTCTGAAGAAAGCTATCGATATGGATGACAGTTCATATCATCCACTTGTTTGTCTTTCAGAAGAACAAGGCTTGTTTTATGTGGATTTCTTTTTTAACAAAGCTGGTGTTAAACTTCTGGAGCAAAACAATGTTGTTATTGCCAAGTATAAAGCCCCTGAATACAATACGCCTCAGAACATTGAAAATGAAGATGAGAGAACAGATGTACTTCGTGAATCCAGCAAATACCCATTGTTTTTGTACTTACAGGACTATTGGCCATTTGCACGTTCAGCGGTAAGGCTCAATAATCCTCATAGTCCCATGAAATTGGAACAGCTTCCTATGGAAATACAAGAGAAAGTCCGCAAACTGCCTCTTAAGTTCAGAGAAGCCGAACGAATTCAACTTGCGGAGTTGATGCCGGTAGATGTATCATGCTGCCCTGAATATGTATACGATGGAAAGGTGTGGTTACAACTTAGATTAAGTGATGATACAAACGGCTATTATTGCGAAAAGAATCACAAGCTTATTCGAGAATCAGAATTCAAGAAATACCTTGAAGATGGTAGCGCAGAAGAATTTGACTGGGACAAACATCGTGCATTAAAATGATTGAACTACTCTCAATAGACCTATCCAACTATTGCTCCAAGCAATGTCCGTTCTGCTATAACCATAGCAGACGTGAAGGCAATACGTTGTGGAAGCCACAGGAAGTGATTGACTTCGCGTCAGACTGCATAGAGCATGGCGTGAGGGCGGTTTCCCTGGGCGGTGGTGAGCCTTTTGAATATGATGGCGTATTTGAGGTGATTGATGCACTTTATCCGAAATGCTATCTGTCTGTTACCTCCAACGGACTACCGTTGGAGAATGAGCGAATTTGGGGTATGCTGAACGTGCATAAGCCAGACAAGATTCATTTCACAATCCACCAACCTGAAAATGATGTCGAAGTGATGAGAGTGGAACGCCAAGTTCAACAGATAGCATCCATTGGAATCAAACCAGGGGTGAACTTGTTGGTCGGGGCTGACAAGATTGAATTCGCAAAGAAGGTATATAACCAACTAATCGAGATCCTGAACAACGACCAAATCATACTCGTTCCCCAGCGTTTTTCAAACACACCCTCTCCGAAACAACTTGCTTCGGTGGCAAATGGAAAACCATTCCAAAGCCCGTCATGCCTGCTCAAATGCCAACGCCCAGCAAACTTCTGTTCTGTTTCATGGGATAAGAAAGTAAACTCATGCAGTTTCGCTCCCAACAAGGTTTCTCTGGACACTCTTGATTACGCAGGGCTTATAAATGCGCTGGTAATGGTGAATTGGAAAAAATGTTCCTGAAATTGAAAAAACGGGAGGCCACATTTGCCAGCGGTGAATCGTTCGGGCGCTCGGAAAAATTTAAATAAACTTCATTTTTCTCTCGCTTGTAGCACATTTGCCAGCGGCGAATCGTTCGGGCGCTCGGAAAAGTCTGAAAATATTTTTTTCGTCTTTTCTCTCGCTTGTACCACATTTGCCTGCGGCGAATCGTTCAGGCGCTCGGAAAAATTGAAATAAACTTCATTTTTCTCTCGCTTGTGCCACGATTTGAGACAGCCTTGTTTTAACTTTGCACCATCATAATAAAAACAGTTGTGGTCATCATATTCGCAACTAATTAATTCTAAGGGTTATGCCCCATACCAGCAGTGATGCCAGTGTGGGGCTTTTGTTATTCGTTATCGGTGGTTTTAAGCTTTTCTCTCGCTTGTACCACATTTGCCTGCGGCGAATCGTTCGGGCGCTCGGAAAAGCCTGAAAATATTTTTTTCGTCTTTTCTCTCGCTTGTACCACGATTTGACACAAGGGGGTCGTACCTTTGTGCTCGTAATCAAAATCAATGACTATGAACA
>JAEEGL015329307.1_pt1 | contig 29052 bp, 19 predicted proteins | sample 9134231 | NCBI WGS metagenome assembly JAEEGL01 (sample SAMN16246548, study PRJNA631951) | gut metagenome | biome: gut microbiome; feature: rumen; material: fiber-attached | host: Bos | place: Iran: Karaj | collected 2018-10 | reverse complement strand
TATGATATTATATTCTTCTGGGTAGCTAGAATGGCTTTCCAAACTGAATACACACTAGGAGATAGACCATTTAAAGATTGTGTAATTCATGGTTTAATACGTGATAAACAAGGAAGAAAAATGTCTAAATCACTAGGCAATGGAGTAGATCCATTTGATATGGTAGATAAATATGGAGCAGACTCTCTTAGATATTACTTAACTACTGACGGTTCTATGGGACTAGATTTACGATTTGATGAAGTTAAATTAACAGCAACATGGAATTTCATTAATAAAATATGGAATGCTTCTCGTTTTGCATTAATGAATATTGAAGGCTTAAAAGAAATTAAATTAAATGGTTTAAAACCAGAAGATAAATGGATAATTAGTAAATATGAAAAAACAGTTAAAATGGTAACAAAACATATGGATAAATATGAGTTTAATCTAGCTGGTAGTGCAATATACGATTTTACATGGAATTTATTCTGTGATTACTATATTGAAATGGCAAAGTATTCATTAGATACTGAATCTACAAAATCAACACTTTGCTTCATATTAACTGGAATATTAAAAATGTTACATCCATTTATGCCATTTGTAACAGAAGAAATATATTCAATGTTACCTATTAAAGATAGTGAATCTATTATGATTAGTGACTATCCAAAATATGATAAGAAATTAGTATTCCAAATTGAAGAAGATGCTGTAGATGATGCAGTAGAATTCATTAAAAACTTTAGAAATATAAAAGCAGAAAATAATATAACAAAAGATGCTAAAGTAATGTTTGATACTGAAGATGATAATGATTTAATTGTAAAAATGCTTAAATTAGATGAAGAGCATATTGTTAAGAAACCTCTTGGAATAAGAGCATATAAAGTATTTAGTGCTAAAATAAAAGCACAAATATTCTTTGAAAAGATAGAAACTGAAGCAGATAAATTAGCTAAAGAAATGCAAATAAATATGTTAATAGATTCTATCGCTAGACGTGAAAAATTATTAGCAAATGAAAATTATGTTAATAAAGCTCCAAAGAATATTGTTGAACTAGATAGAAAGAAACTAGAAGAAGAAAAAGAAAAATTAGATCATTTATTAAAAGGATAAGAGAAATCTTATCTTTTTATTTGTTAAAATAGTATAGAATTATATTAATTTATTTGATAAAATTAAAACATAATAGAGGTGAGTGAAATGGCACAAACAGGTTGGACACAAGAAAAGATAAGTGGATATGGTAGTTATTCAATATATGTACCACCAGGAGCAAACTCAAGTACACAAGTATATGTTTTTTCTTGTAATCCACATGATTATGGAAATGGATGGCTTTCATATGTAAAACAAAAACAAGCAGAAAATCCAAATGCAATATTTGTTGTTATTCCATCTATTCAAGATGGTTCTGAAAGAAATAATGTGACAAATTATATTACAGATCAAATACTATCTGTTACTAATGAATATAATATTCCATCAAGTAACATTAATATGTTTTCATGGAGTAATGGAAATAAAGGAGCATCTGCGATTGCATATAATTTAAATCAAAGAGGAATGACAATAGGTAAATATGTTACATTTGCAGGTATATTTACAGAAGGAAGTATAAAAGACTTTACTAGTACTTATCAAACAGGAAAATCATCTACTGGTCCATATATATTTGTAACAGATCATTCTACAAATTCAGATATATTAAAAAATACATGTAGTGATTATATAGTAGTAGAAGTAAGCAATTCAAATAATCACTCATTCTGGACTGCAGATAATGAAAATAATTTAATAGATTTCTTATTCTTTGGGGAAGACCCAGCTAAGAATTTAAAAATAACTAGATATGTTAATGGAGTACCACAACAATTAACATATGAAGAATTTATGAAAATAGTAAATACTAATACAGTAACAGCTTTATATGAACAATATAAAGATGATTTTAAAGCATTTTCATCAAACTTTACTGGACAAGGTGATACATTAGGATCTAATCTTGCATATGTATATAATTCAATGTCAGATGTAGAAGCTATGATACAACCAAGTTCAGATATTAATCATACTGCTGGAACTGGAGAATCATCTATAATTTCAGCAATGTATGCAGCAAGTAATTATTATGGAAGTGTTACTAATAAGTTATATGAGAATTTAAGTGATGAAACTACAGCTATTAGAGCAATTGCTGAAGCAATATTTAAATTAGATGGAGCAGCTTCAGAAATCGCTGAAACTTCATTAACTGATGGAATTAAAACATTATATAGTACAAGTAATCCTTCTATAGCATCAGAATTAGAAAACTTAAAAAGTGCAACAGGTAAATTATTAGAGAATGCATCTGCTGCTGTAACTGGAAGATATAATGAAATTGAAAATTTAATTGGTAAAGATGTAGAAATAGGTGGCGTAGGTAAAATAAGTAAAGGAATGTTAGATAGCGCCATAAATGACATAGTACCAGCTTTAAATAAAGAAGTAGAAGTAGCTAATGGAGTAAAATCATCAATAGATAGTTTCTTAGGTGGAATTGGTGGTAGCTCTTCATTATTACAAGGTGGAGTTTGGGAAGATGTTAAAACTAATTTAGAAACATATAAATACTTATTAGATCATAATATCGCAGCTTCTGAATTTATTGAAGAATCAATAAAAACAGCAATGGGATTAATATATGATTATTTAGGTGAAGATAGTGAATTAGATGATAGTAAACTTCCTGAATTAAGGGATGAATTATCAGCTGCTGAAAAGAAACTATCCGATTTAGAAGAACAAAAAAGACAAATGGTGGCTTCTCAACATCAAGTATGTGATACAGATGGAAATGGAAATGCTACTAATTGTAGATTGGAACCATCTGATGCTGAAATAGCTGCTGTTCAAGCTTCAATAGATGAAGCAAAAGAAAATGTTGAAAAACTAAAAAAAGAAGTAAAAAGATTAGAAGATTTGGCTGCGGTTATTAACGCTGCTCAAGATATAATAATGGATGCAATAGACCAAGTAAAACAATCTTATGAAAATCCAGTATCAAGTACAGAAAACAATTCACCATTTACAGCTAACTTTGAATTAAAATTAGATGATTATCATCTAGAAGATTATGGATTAGATCCAAATAAGAATTATGCTAAATTAATAGATGATAGATATGAGGAGATGAATCCAAAACCTGCTGATAGTGGAATGTCACTAGAAGAAATATTAGCTCAACCTGATCCTAATACACCAGCAGGTAATAATAACAATAACAATTATAATGGTGGAGGTTATCCAAGTGGTGATACAGGTGTTCCATCACAACCAAGTGTTACAGTAACACCAACACCAACTCCAACAGAGACTGCGCCAACACAGACAACTCCAACAGAAACAACACCAACAGAGACAACTCCAACAGAGACAACTCCGACTGAAACAACGCCGACGCAGACAACTCCAACAGAAACGGCACCAACAGAGACAACTCCAATTACGCCAACGCAGACAGTTACTCCTAGTCCAACACCAACTGAAACTATTACACCAACACCAACACCTGGACCTAGCGAGACAACAACACCAACACCAGCAGAAACAAAACCTAGTGAAGTTGTTAAAACTGGCGGTGGCGGCGTAAGTAAGAAACCAGCACCAAATACTGATCCATTAACAAAGCCAACTGATGCTGTTGTTGATGAACCAGTTATCGAAGAACCAATCATCGAAGAACCAGTAATAGATGAACCAATCATAGATGACTTCTCAGAACCAATAATTGAAGAACCAATAGTAGAAGAGGTTATACCTACTGAAGAGCCAGCAACTCCACAAAAAGATAATTCAACTAAAGTACTTGGAATTGCTGCTGGAGTAGGACTTGCTGTAGGAGCCGCAGCTCTTGGAGCTCATACTATAATGAAATCTAAAGATGATGACGAAGACGATAATGGAGATTATGGTTATGAAGATTAGAATACTAGATAAAACTAGTATTCTTTTTTATTGAAGTAAAACAATAAAAATGGTAGAATACTATTAGAATAGGAAGGTATTCAAGATGAATGGTAGTAGTTTTTTTCTTGGAAACAATAATAATATTGATGATGATAAAAACAATACTGAAAATAACACTGAAAATGAATCAGAAGAGAATAATACCCCTAAAAAAGATATAACAATACCTAAAGGTTTAATATTTGGAATAATTGCAGCTGCATTAGTATTAATGGTTATAATAACAAGTATTAGTTATAAAAAGAAAGATAATACAAATGAAGGAAATGATTATGAATCTCGTGGAATTAGTATTTCATTTAGAAAAGATAATTATTACTGCAAAGAAGGGGATATAATTGAAACTAAAGTAAATATTATAAATGAAAAAAATAAAGATTTTTCATTAGTATTAGATTCAAGTAATGAAGATATTGCTTTAGTTGATGAAAAAGAAGAAAGTCAATCAAATTGTGAAGATTGTAGAAGAGTTATTATAAAATGTAAAAAAGTAGGAGAATCTACTTTAACAGCAGAACTTGGTAGAGGCATTAATGCAACTGCCAGTTTAATAGTGACTGAAAAAGGTGTAGAAATAGTTCAAGAAAAAGAAGATGAAGAAGAAAAAGTATTAGAATTTGGAAAAATAATATTTGATCAAGAAAAATACTCTTGTCTTGAAGGAGATACTATTGAAACAAGAATAACAGCAGGTATGAATTTTACTACAATAGATACAGTTAAATCATATTCTTCAAGTAATGAAAAAGTAGTGTCAATAGATGAAAAAACACAAAATAAATCAACAGATTTAAATCGTAAAACAATAAGAATAGTTTGTAATAAAAAAGGAACAGCAACCCTAAATACAGTATCTGAAAATGGTGCCAAGGGAAGTGCCCAAGTAACGGTTAGTTCTAAAGATGTAGGTGTCATTGCATTCTTAGAACAAAGTTATTCTTGTAAAGTGGGAGAAGTTATTAAAACATCTATCACAACAAAAGGAGCAGTTAATCCAAAAGCAAAAATGACTTATTCGTCAAGTGATAAAAATACTGCCAAGATAGAAAGTGATACAACAAGTTCTAGTTGTATTGGATGTATTCCAGTAAAAATAACATGCCTAAAAGAGGGAAATGTAACATTAAATGTAACTGCCGAAACAGGAGCAAAAACATCTACTAAAGTTCAAATTAATACTGCAGAAGTAGGTTCAATTAGTTTTGAAAAGAGTAGTTATACATGCAAAACTGGTAATACAATAAATACAGTTTTAAGAGCAACAAAATTAAATGTTAATACGACAAAAGTAAGCTATGCATCAAGCAATAGTAATATAGCATCAATAGAAAAAGATATATCAAGTGCTGTTTGTGCAGATTGTTTTGCTATAAAAATTGGATGTAAAAAAGATGGTACAGTAACACTAAGTGCAATAACAGATAAAGGAGCAACAGCTTCATCAAAAGTAACTGTATCAACAACAATTGAAACAATAAACTTTGCACAAGAATCATATACGTGTACAGAAGGTGAATCAATTACAACAACAGTAAGTTCTTCTTATGGTTCAAATGTATCTATATCTTATTTAACAGATAATTCAACACTAGCAACAATAACAAAAACAGGAAATGGTACTTCAACATGTCCAAAGTGCCAAACAATAAGAATAGATTGTAAGAAACCAGGAACAGCAACATTATCTGCTCAATATAACGGTACTAAAGGAACAGCAAAAGTAACTATTAATAAAAATAAAGGAGCAATTAGTTTTGCTAATAATGTTTATACTTGTAAAGCAGGAGCATCTGTAAAAACTACTTTAAAATTAACAAAACCAGTTACTACTTCATCAAAAATAACTTTTTCTTCAAGCAATACTAGTACTGCAACAATAGAAAAAGATTCAGGAACCACTCCAAGTTGCAGTGATTGTGTAGCAGTAAAAATAACATGCAAAAAAGAAGGTTCAGTAACACTCAATGCTGAAGCAGATACAGGAGCAACGGCTTCTTCAACATTAACAATTTCTGGAGTTGTAGAGCAAGTTAGTTTTAAAGATTCAAAATATGAATGTTATAAAGGTAAAAGTATATCAGTAAAAGTTAATACTACAAGTGGACCTAGTGCAAATATAACTTATACATCAAGTGATAAAAGTATAGCAACAGTAGAAAAAAATACATCATCATGTTCTGGATGTCAAAACATAACAATTAATTGTGTTGGTACAGGAAAAGCAACACTAACTGCGACATCTATTGATGATATCACATCAAGTACAACTGTAGAAGTAACAAAAGATCCTGGAATAATTAATTATGAAAAGAAAGAATATTATTGTTATCCAGGAATGAGTCTTGAAACAACAATATTTGCAAGCGTTCCAGAGGGTGAAACAGCAGTAGGAAAATATAGTTCAGATGATACTACAATCGCAACAGTAGATGATAAAGTTGTTTCTGTAATTAAAGGTGAAGACTCAAAAAAAGTAAGAATAAGCTGTATTTCATCTGGAGATACAAATGTGCATGCTGTTTCAACAACTGGAGCAGAAGCATTATCGCAAGTACACGTTGTAAAAGATACTCCAACAATTACTTTTGCTGAAAGAAGTTATTCATGTACAAGAGGTAAAACTATAGATACTACGGTATCAGCATCTAGCTTGCCAGATGGATCACATACAATTACAAAGGTTGACCTAAAATCTAGAATGGATACCTTTTATGCTTCAGTATCGGTTGATGGATCATATGGAGAAACTACTAGAATTAAAATTAATTGTTTAAGAGCAAAAAAAGGAACAATAAGTATAGTTGCAACATCATCAGCAGGTGCAACAGAAACAGTAGGTGTAACATACCCACAATAGAATACTAGAAAATACTAGTATTCTTTTTATTATTTATGATATAATGAAATGTAGAATAGGAGTAGGTTGCTATGTTTGGAAAGATACTAGAAATAACAGAAGATTCAGTTGTAGTACAAAATATTAGTGGAAGAGTAGAAACTTCATTATTAGGACTACACTTAGTTTTTGAAGATAAATACAAAATTTTAGCAGAAATATCTGGAGTAGATTCAGAAAAAGTTTCTTGTATACTTATGGGTGAATTTGTAGATGGTCGTTTCCATGGTGGACTTGATCATAAAATATCTCCAAATAGTAATATTAGAACTGTTAATAAAGAGGAAGTTATTGAACTTTTAGGAGAACAAAATGTTGACTCTCCAACAAGTTTATATATAGGTAAGAATATTACATATGAAGGCTTTAATGTAGCAGCTAATATAAATGAATTATTTTCAAACCACTTTGCTATTATAGGTAACTCTGGTTCTGGTAAATCTTGTACAGTAGCAAGAGTTTTCCAAAACATGTTCTATAGAAAAGAGAATATTCCATATAATGCACACTTTGCATTATTTGATGTTTATGGTGAATATCATACAGCACTTGATGTTATTAATAAAACTCAATATTGTAGATGTAAATATTTAACTACTGATGTAACAAAAGGTAATAGCAACTTAGTTAAATTTCCACCTTATTTATTAGAAGTAGATGATATAGCTTTATTACTAGGAGCAACTAGCCCTCTTCAAATACCAATTATTGAAAAATCACTTAAATATGTATACTTATTTACTGAAGAGGAATCAAAAGTAATAGCATTTAAAAATAGTATTATTGCAAAAGCAGTATTAGATATTTTATCAAGTGGTAGAAATCCTACTCAAATTAGAGACCAAATAATCGCAGTATTATCTTCATTTAATACTTCTGATTTAAATTTAAACAGTGAAATATCTCAACCAGGTTATGTAAGAACACTTACACAATGTTTAAATATAGATGCTACTGGTAAAATTAATACAATGCAATTAGTAGCAGAATTCTTAGAAACATTTGTAAATAATGATTTAGTATTAACTGATGAAATGAAACCTGATTTTTATACATTAAAAGACTTATATGATGCATTAGAATTTGCTCTTATTAGTGAAGGCGCATTAAAGAGTGATAATGTATTTGATTTAAATAATATTTTAAAAGTAAGACTTGATGGAATTATAAATGGAACTTATGGTAAATACTTTGAAGTAGATAAAAAAATGACTAGAGCTGAATATATTAAAGAGTTATATTTATCTGCTGATCATGAACAAGTTCAAATAGTTAACTTTAACCTTAACTATGTAGATGAAAGATTTGCTAAAACATTAACAAAAATATATTCTAAATTATTCTTAGATTATGCAGTTACATTAGAAAACAATAAAGATTTCTCAGTAGAAATTATGCTTGAAGAAGCACATAGATATGTAACAGTAGATTCAGATACAGAAATCTTAGGATATAATATATTTGATAGAATCACTAAGGAAGGTCGTAAATATGGAGTTATTTTAGGATTAATAACTCAAAGACCTAGTGAATTATCAACAACAGCATTATCACAATGTTCAAACTATATAGTACTTCGTATGTATCACCCTGCTGATATTCAAATTGTAAGAGATATTTCAAATGGTATCTCAGAGCATGATTTAGATAAATTAAAAACATTAGCTTCAGGTACAGCACTATGTTTCGGAACAGCATTTAAATTACCATTATTTGCTAAAATAGATTTAGCTAATCCAACACCATCATCATCAAATGTAGCTGTTTCAAGACAATGGTTTGCAACACCAGAAGTAATAGAAGAAAAGAAAAAAGAAGCTTTCTTCAAAAATGAGTTCTAAAAAAAATACTAGCTAAGCTAGTATTTTTATTTTATTCATCTTCATCTTTTGTTTGAGATTTTTTAGGTTTAGAAACTCCTTTAATTTGATAAGGATTTTCTTTAGATCCATCACCTGAAGCATAGAATGTATATTCATTAATATCAATAACTAAATATAAATATTCCATTGTATTAGCTTTAATTGGTTCAAACATACTTCCATCAAATTTATATAATTGATAATCATTATCACTTGCTGGAGTTATTGTCCATTCATTAGATTGTGAATTATCATGAATAAAGTTCTTATTAACACAAGATCTTGATGCCATTGTTTCACAATATGGGTCAGTACTAATTCTCATATATTTATAAGGAGTAATAGTACCAGCATAATATTCTTTTTCACTTAATTTAGCACATTCAGTACTTCCATCTTTTGTTCTATCTTCTAATGTTCTAGGACCAATACATAATTTTCTAGGAACTAATTTTGATTTTTGATCTTCTGAGAACACATCAGAAGAAGTATAAATATATTCTAATTTTTCAGATAAAACACTATCATCAAAATTATTATATCCAGTACTTTTCTTTTCATTTATATTATATCTTCTATCATAAACACTTCTTGTTTTATTTGAAGTTTTAATAGCTCTCATTCTAATCTTATTATCTGGTGATATACTTAGTACTTGCCATAAAGTATCTTCAAACACACTACCAACTCTTGTATATCCAAAAGCAACATAGTTGTTAACATTATTACCTCTAAAATAATAAGTTCCATCTATATTTTTATATAAACCATTATCACTTGTAACAACTGGATTATCTTCAATAATCTTTTTATATAATTCTATTGTTATATAATTCTCACCACAATTTAAATAAGTTGTATAAGAATATTTACCATCTATTTTAGTAACAATAACATTAGCATTACATTTTTCACTATCTCTAACAAGTTCATCCATTGGTTTAATAAGTTCTGCGTTTACTAAAGTTTGATATTGAATAGAATACTTAGTATTATCAGTAGGGAACTTATCTTCATGTGTTTTAACATATTTTTTAGCAGCTTCAGTAATTCTTTCTTCTAAAGCACTATATTTAATATATTTTGGTTTCAAAGCAGATACTAACCATAAAATAATAAGTAAAAGAATAAATACAAATATAACTCCACCAAGTAACCAAATCACTTTCTTTTTATCCATAATTTCACGTCCTTTTATTAAGTTAATTATACTATAACTAATAATATTAAACAATTATTTTGATAATAATTCATATATCTTCTGTACATCTTTTTTAGTAGTTTTTTTATTATATGAAGGTATTATATGTAGATGATAATGTTTTACTTCTTGAAGACTACCATTATTTTGAACTAGTCTAATACCATCTGGTGATAGCTTTTCTTTTAATAAAGACATAACTACCTTACTAGCTTTTTGTACTTCAACTATATATTCACTAGTAATATCTTCGTTATCTAAAAAATGTTTTTTAGGTACAACTAAAGTATGTCCATTAGCAACAGGATTAATATCTAAAAAACATCTAACATAATCATTTTCATATACTGTATATGATGGAATATCCCCATTACTTATTTTACAAAATATACAATCCATATTATTCACCTCAAATTAATTATATATTAAAAATGATTAAATGTTAATAAAATGTAAAAAAATAAAAAGTGTATAAAAATCTTTTTTAATAATGAAACTAATATCTAAAAATAAATTATTGTTTACAAATAATTTATTTTTAGATTATAAAACTATATTTAAAACAATATTTTTCCAATTTGAAGCCAAAATATCAAAATGATATATTGCACTTGAAAGGAGGTAAAATGTTAAATCAAGTAGTTATAGCAGGGAGGTTAACTGCAGATCCAGAAATAGTAACAACAGAAAATAATAAAAAAAGAACTTATATGACTATTGCGGTACCAAGAGGCTATAAAAACATGGAAGGTACTTATGATACTGACTTTATCAAGTGTGTCTTATGGAATGCAATAGCTGAAAGTACATGTGAATATTGTAAAAAAGGAGATATAGTCGGTATAAAAGGAAGACTACAAACATCTAGTTATGAAAAGGATGGTGAGAAAGTATATACAATGGATGTTATAGCAGAAAAAGTGTCTTTCTTAAGTAGTAAGAAACCAGATGAATAATCATCTGGTTTTAAATTATAAAAAACATTTCTTTTTAAATATACTTATGATAAAATTTATATAGAATATGGAGTTGATATTATGGGAATGTTAAAGCCAGGAAAATACGATAATGGAGAAGTAGTTGATTATGGTGGAGCATATGTATGGATACCTAATGATTTAGATAGCACAGCAACAGCCACTATAGTTAACCCTGGACAAGGATCATTTGGGCAAATGTGTGTTAATTTGTATGATCCTATAATAAATCAAGGAACTAACCAAATAGTAGTAATACCTAAATATGCTAGTTATATGTATGGTGAAGGAGCTATGCAATCTGCTTATACAAATAGTAGACAATATATAGCAGACGTTTGTAATAAAAAAGGCGTAACACTGACAACGATTAATACTTTAGGTTCATCTGCTGGTGATAGATATGCATTAAAAGAATTTTCTAATGCATGTAGAGATGGAGTAGATAATGGTTATTGTGTAATAACCGGAGCATCTACAATACATGGAGCAAATCAAGCAGGTCAACGATATACAAATGGACCAAACTGGGCATTCTTAACAGATGAAGAATATAGCTATATGCAAGGTAAAACAGTATATGTTTTTGAAGGAAAAGCAGCAGAAAAATATAGTTATGTACAAGCACTTGTACAACATGGAGTAAACGTTGTATTAGTTGAATGTAAGTCAAATGGGCATGACCAATTATCTTGGAATCCATTACATACAAATATATTTGATTTATTAGATGGAAACCCAGATGCATTTTTACAAGATAGTAATTATAGTTTCTGGAAATGTGTAGATCCAAATAATATGGTATGGATAAGTTTATCAGAAGATGAATTAAGAGAAATAAGTTCATCAAATTATATGGATGTATTATTAGAAAAATATCCAGAATTATCTGACTTTGCAGAACACTATAAAACATCTAAAAATGATACACTAGCTTCAAACTTAGTATTTGTAAGTAACTCAATGAATGATTTAAAGAGTAATATAGTGGCTAGAGAAGATTTTAATTATAGTGGTGGAGCAGGAGAAGCACAAATAATAAATGCTATGTATAGTGCTGCTGATTACTATAGTGGAATTAATAATAAAGTATATTCAAATTTAAGTGCAGAAGCAGATGCTGTTTATGCAATTGCTAATGCTATATTTAAGATGGATGATGCAGCTTCAATGGTTGCAGAAACATCTCTAACAGATGGAGTAAAAGGATTATTTAGTACAAGTAATCCAGAAGTAGCAGAAGGATTAAATAAATTAGATGCCGCTACTCAAAACTTATTAGATAATGCAAGCTCATTATGTGATACAACAAAATATGAATCACTACAAGGAATGTTAACTACTGGTGATGGAAATATTGGTAAAATGAGTAAATCTGCTATTAATGACGCAGTTAATTCTATCGTACCAGTATTACAACAAGAAGTTACAACAGCACAAGGAATGAAGAGTTCACTTGAATCATTTATGAGTGGAATAGGTGCTGGAAACATGCTTCAAGGTGGAGTATGGGACAATGTAGCAAAGAATTTAGAAGCATATGGTAATTTATTAGATTCAAGTGTAGCTGCATCAGAATACATGCAAGATGTATTAGAAACAGCACTTGGTATGTATATCAACTTCTTTGATAATGCAAATAAAGAAGTACTAAGTGGAATTTCATCTGCTGGATGCGGTGAATTCGCAGGTTCTATTGATGGAATAATTGATTCATTAAAAGAATTCCATGATGATGAAGAAATAGATACAAATAATAAAGATATATTAGATCAAGTTAAATCTAAACTAGAAGAAGTTCAAGAACAAGCACAACAATTATATGATGAAAATAAACAAAAATTTGATAGTGAATGTGTTCCATGGCCACATCAAGAAGATGAATGTACTGGAACTGATGCTAATGGAAACTGTACTGGATGGAGAAAAGTATGGGTAAAAGTAGAACCATCAGTTTGTGAAGGATATCAAGAAAGAATGGCTGTTGCTGAAGCAGCAATGAATACTGCCAAGGCATTACAAGGAGTAGTTGATTATCAATTAGAAAGAATAGAATCATTCATTCAAATCACAGAACAAGCAAGTCAAATGATGATGGATGCAATAGATACTATTAGAAGTGTATATGAAAATCCAGCTGATATAATGGAAGGTAATGGAGACTTTAAAGATAAATTTAAACTGGATTTAAGTAAATATGGAATAGATGATTCAACAAATTATAAACAATTATTAAATGATTATTATAAAGCAATGAATCCTGATCCAGAACCAAAAGCTAGCCCTGAAGGAACTGCAGATCCAAATAACCCAGCAGGAACTCAAAATCCAAGTGGAAATAATAATACTGGAGGAAATACTGGCGGAGGAAATACAGGTGGAGGCGGCGGAGGCGGTGGCGTAGCACCTGGACCAAATGTAGAAATGCCTACAAAAGATCCAACTGTTACACCAACAACTACACCAAGTCCAACAACTCCAACAGTAACAAGACCTACATATACAACTCCAACATATACTACACCAACACCTCCAAGTACTAGAACAACAACAACTTCAACTCCAACACCAACTACACCAAGTCAAACTAGTACACCAACTCCAACTAGAACAGTAGTTATAACAACAGAAAGTGGAGATGAAATAGTAGCGCCTACTGAACCAAAAAATGGAAATGTAGTAAGAATGGGTAATGAAAGAAGACCTTCATACTCTAGTTCAACAACTAAACCAAATACTACTAATCCAGTAGAAGGACTTCCAGATGAAGTAATTGAAGAACCAATCATTGAAGAACCTATTATAGAAGACTTCTCAGAACAATTAACAATTGAACCAGAACCAGAAGAAGTAGTAATACCAGAAGTACAATCTGAACCACAAAAAGATAATAAAACAATGAAAACAATGGGAATTGCTGCTGGAATAGGTCTTGCAGTAGGTGGAGCCGCTCTTGGAGCTCATCAAATGATGAAAGCACAAGATGACGATGAAGACGATGACTACGGTTACGATAAATAATTAAAATAAAAAACATCTTTATTGAACTAAAGATGTTTTTTTTGTTATACTTTAAATAGTTAGGTGATAATATGATAGACGTAATAATACCAGCATATAATGCACATGAATATATATCATATGCATTATCAAGTATCGCAGCACAATCAATGAAAGACAAATTAAAAGTATATATTGTTAATGATTCATCAGATAAAGATTATTCTGAATTTGTAAAAAGATATAAAAAAGATTTTGATATAACAGAATTAAAAACACCAGAAAATGTAGGACCAGGATTATCTAGACAATATGGAATAGATCATAGTAGTAGTGAATATATTACATTTTTAGATGCTGATGACGTATTTTATGAATATTATTCTATTGAAGATTTATATAAATTTTTACAAAGAAATCCACAATATGATGTTGTAACCAGTAACTTTATTGAAGAACATTATATAGTTGATAGGATAGAACATAATACTCTTAATACAATATGGATGCATGGAAAAATGTATAAAAGAAAAATTCTAGAAGAAAATAATATCAGATTTAATGATACTCGTAAGAATGAAGATACTGGATTTAATAAATTATTATCTTTAATAACTAATTATGGTTATTTAGATAAAATAACTTATGTATGGAAAAAGAATGATAGTAAATCTATAACAAGAAAGAATAACCAAGAATATGCATTTACCGGATTAGAAGGATATTTCTATAATGTGTACTGGGCATGCACTGAAGCAGAAAAGAGAAATATATCACCAAATAAAATAGGTATACTTGCTTATGAAACTATGATAGATATTTACTATATATATTTAAGAGATAGATTAAAACCAAACTCAGATTATTTGCTTAAATGGGCAAAAAATTTAAAGGGTATGTATGATAAATATATAGGTTCTTTATCAGAAGATGAAATAAGAAGATCCGAAAAGAAACAAATGAATGAGAGTATGATTAAAGTTAAATCTCATGATATGTTAAATAATGATATATCATTTAATAAATTTTTAGAATTAATAGACAAACAAAAAATGTAGGATTTCCTACATTTTTATTATTATCTAATAGTTGATTTATAAAACTCTTTTTGTATTTTATTAGTACTCCATAAGAATTGATGAAGAGTTTTATTAACAATAAGATCAAATTCACCAATATATTCATATACAGTAGGTTCAAATTTTAACTTAAATTCATTTAATTCTTTATATGGATTACTATCATTAAAATCACCAGTTATACCATATAAATCTAAATATAAGAAACCTTCATCTTTATAATCTTTAATTAATTTATAATACATATATGTTTTTATATCAATTCCATTAAAATCTTTATTGCAACCAGATATAAATATAGTAGCTCTTCCTTCATGCTTTAAAATAAATGCACTACCAAGAACTTCTTTTTGATCTCCATCATCTAACATCTTAGTATTAGCTATAGTTATATCAGCAGATATTTTATTAATTAATTTATCAGATTCCATCTTTTTATTATATAGATTTTGATCCATTGGATTATCTCTAAAAGCAGAATTAATTCTATCATTATTAGTTTGTTCATAAGCATATTGCTTTTGAAGATATTTAACATACATTTGATAATTTAATGTAACAAGAATCAAATCTACTTTATTTGATACAGCAAAATATTTATAAAAAGTTCTATAATATTTTGGAGTTTTAGCTGATTTAGTTTTAATAAATTCAAAGAAAGTATCAAAATCTTCTTCAGTTCCTTTTGTTAATGTAATACCACTAAGTTCATTATTACGAAGAGTATTAATCATATGTTCATTTAATAAATCAAAATCATATTTTGGTAAATAAATAACAGGACTATATCTTGGAAGTAAAGATTCAAAATATAAGTGATCTTTTAATTTAATATAACCAAGAGATCTAAGTGTTTGAATTAATGCTTTACTTTCAGGTTTAATATCTTTAATTTTATTAACATAATCAAGTATTGAATAAGTTATTTCTGGATTAATCTTAATAAAAGCAAATCCTCTTTTATGAAAATAACGTTTAATAGCGGAAGTAAATCTAGTTAATAAATCTGTATCATAATAATCAATTAAAAATCCACGAGGAGCATAGCCATATTTAATACCAGCACTTAAAGTTTTATAAAGAATAAGACTAGCTGCGACTAATTTATTATTATCATAAGCTCCAATATACATAACACTATAATCACTATGTCTCATAAAAGAACCATATTCTTTAGTTTGAAGAAAATTCTTTAATGGATGTACTCTTGCAAATTCATCAAAAACATTTTCATTTATTTCACTTATAACCATACTTATCATCCTTACATTCATAATAATTATAGCATAATTATTAAAAAAATAGTATAATTATTATATAAACATTGGGGAGAATAATATGAGTAAAATAGTTGATATTAAAGCAAGAGAAATTTTATCTTCAAATGGATATCCAATAGTAGAAACAAAAGTAATAACAGAAAAAGGATTTACTGGTGTTTTTGCATCTCCCTCATCACCATTTAAATCTAAAAAAGAAACAATAGATTTAAAAGATAATGATAGTAGATATTTTGGATATGGAGTAAAAAAAGCAGTAGAAAACGTTAATACAATTATTAGAGATAATATTATAAATTTAGAAGTATCTCATCAGAAAGAGATTGATGAAAAACTTATTGAAATAGAAGGAACAAAAAAGAAAAGCAATCTTGGTTCTAATGCAATATTATCTGTTAGTATTGCTTGCTTAAAAGCAGCCGCTAATGAAAAAGGCGTAGATATTTATAAATATTTGAATCCAAAACCACACAGAATACCAAAAGCAATGTTTAATATGGTAAATGGAGGAGTATTATCTAAAAATAATCTTGATTTTAAAGAATATATGATTGTTCCTAAAATGGAAAGTTTTGCTGAAATGTTAAGATGTGCATCAGAAATATTCCATGAATTAAAATTCTTATTTGATAAAGAAGGTATTATATCATCATATAGTGATGAAGGTGGTTTTACTCCTAATGTAGAAAATAATAAAGTTGCACTAGGTTATATAGTAAAAGCAATTGAAAGTGCTGGTTACCATCCTGGAAAAGATGTATTTATAGCACTAGATGTTGATGCAACATCAATTTATGATGAAGCAAAAGGAACATATAAAATAGAAAATAAATTTTTAGATAAAGAAGAATTATTAGATTATTATTTAGATCTATTAAAAAATTATCCAATTATATCAATAGAAGATGCCTATGCAGATACAGATTATAGTGGATTTAAATTAATAAGTGAAAAATTAAAAAGAGGTCTTAATATTGCAGGAGATGCTGTATTTGCAACTAATAAAAAAGCACTTAAAAAGGGAATAGATGAAAATATATGTAATTCTATTGTTATTAAACCAAGTTCAATTGGAACATTTTATGAAATGTTAGAAACAGTAGTATTAGCTAAAAAGAATAATTATACATGTATTATGTCACATAGAAACTCTGATACAGCAGATTCATTTATTATAGATGTAGCAATAGCATTAGATATTCCATTTATAAAATGTGGATCTCCACATGGTATGGAAAGAATAGAAAAGTATAATAGATTACTTGAAATTGAACAAATACTTGCAAATGATAATTAAATATATTAAACTATTAATGTTGCAAAAAGCGCAGAAATAGTGTATAATCAGCAAACGAAGGGTGAAATATATGGAAAAAGTTTTAATAGTAATAGCAATTTTATTAATAGGAATCGTTTTACTCCAAAGTAATAAAGCAAGTGATGCTAGTCAAATTATTACAGGTGGTAATACTATGCTTATGGGTAAAGTAAAAGAAAGAGGAGCAGAGAAATTTATAACAAATTTAACATATGTCCTTGGATTTGCATTCATAATCATATCATTTATATTATCAATTAAATAATTTGAGCAAATATCATAAACTATTTGCTTTTTATTTATATAAATTACTTGTAAATAAGGCAAATATATTATATAATCTAATCATGTTTTGTTTGAGGGAAAGAGTAGTAAATATAAGAGTTTTAAAAGAGAATTAGTGGTTGGTGAAAACTAATAAACAAATATATTGAACTTGCTTTTTTAGAAACATAAGCAAATCTGCTATAAAGATTAAAGATGCATAAAAAAACTTTATGAATTAAGGTGGTACCACGGGATTAATCTCGCCCTTAAGTTATAAAGTTTTTATTTTTTTGAAAGGAGAGAAATCATGAATGAAATAGTAAAAGCACTTATTGAATTTGTATTGTTATTTTTACTGGTTTTCTGTACATATAAATTAATCTACAGAAAGAAAAAAGATTTTTCTAAATTAAAAGATAATAATTCAATAAAGACATTTGTGCTGAAGTATGATTTAGATGTAAGAAAGATTGATTATAGAAAACTAGTAAATGTTATTTTATTAATTAATTCATTTATAATATCATTTACTGCAATTATAATAATTCAAATAGATAGTTTAATGTGGTCTATATTAACAAGTGTGTTTATTATTTTAGTACTCATGATAACTCTATTTGAAATAGCTGGAAGATATTTTAAAAAAGAAGAGAAAAAATATAAAGAACCAGTAGTTGAAAAAGAAATAGATAAAGTAGTTAAAGATATAAAAAAGAAAAAGACAAAAAGAAAGAAGGAAAAATAAAATGTACGATTTTAAAAAGATAGAAAAGAAATGGCAAGATAAATGGGATAAAGAAAAAACATTTAAGACAGGAGAAGACAAATCTAAAAAGAAATTTTATGGATTAGTAGAATTCCCATATCCATCTGGTGCTGGAATGCATATTGGTCATGTAAAAGCATATGCTGGATTAGAAGTAATATCAAGAAAAAGAAGAATGGAAGGATATAATGTATTATTCCCAATAGGATTTGATGCTTTTGGTTTACCAACAGAAAACTATGCTATTAAGACTAAAACACATCCAAGAATAGTAACAGATAATAATATAAAAACATTCACAAAACAATTAAAACAAATGGGATTCTCATTTGATTATGATAGAGCAGTAGATACAACTGATGAAAAATATTATAAATGGACACAATGGATATTCTTAAAAATGTTTGAACATGGATTAGTTTTTAGAGATAAAACATTAGTAAATTTTTGTCCATCATGTAGAGTAGTTCTTTCTAATGAAGATTCTCAAGGTGGAAAATGTGATATTTGTCATAATGAAGTTGTTCAAAGAGAAAAAGATGTATGGTATTTAAGAATAACTGAATATGCTGATAAATTATTAGAAGGTTTAAAAGAAGTAGATTATTTACCAAATATTAAAGTTCAACAAGAAAATTGGATAGGTAAATCTACTGGAGCAATGGTAGACTTTAAAATTAAAGGTTCAAAAGAAAAATTAAAAGTATATACAACAAGACCAGATACATTATTTGGTGTAACATTTATGGTTATCGCACCAGAACATCCATTAGTTGATAAAATGTCTAAAAAGATTACTAATATGGATGAAATCTTAGCTTATAGAGAAGAAGCTAAAAAGAAAACTGAATTTGAAAGAGTAGAATTGCAAAAAGATAAAACTGGTGTTGAAATAAAAGGAATTAAAGCAATTGATCCAGTTAATGGAGTAGAAATACCAGTATTTGTTGCTGATTACGTAATGATGGGTTATGGAACTGGAGCTATCATGGCTGTTCCTGCCCATGACCAAAGAGACTATGATTTTGCTAAGAAATTTGGTATTGATATTATAGAAGTAATTAAAGGTGGAGACATTTCAAAAGAAGCATATACTGGCGATGGGGAAATGGTTAACTCTGATTGGTTAAATGGTGTTGATAATAAGAAAGAAGCTATTGAAAAAATGGTAGACTTCTTAGTAAAAAATAAAGTTGGAGAAAAAGCAATCCAATTCAAAATGAAAGACTGGGCATTTAATAGACAAAGATATTGGGGAGAACCAATACCTCTAGTACATTGTCCACATTGTGGAATAGTGCCAGTTCCTTATGAAGAATTACCATTAAAATTACCACCACTAGAAAAATTTGAAGCAGGTACTGATGGAGAAAGTCCACTTGCTAAAATGGATAGTTTTGTAAATTGTAAATGTCCAAAATGTGGAAAAGATGCTAAACGTGAAACAGATACAATGCCACAATGGGCTGGATCATCATGGTATTTCTTAAGATATATTGATCCACATAATGATAATGAATTAGCTTCAAAAGAAGAATTAAAATATTGGTTACCAGTTGACTGGTATAATGGTGGAATGGAACATGTAACAAGACACGTTATTTATTCAAGATTCTGGCATCATTTCTTATATGATATAGGAGTAGTTCCAACAAAAGAACCATATGCTAAAAGAACTGCTCAAGGATTAGTTCTTGGACCAGATGGAGACAAGATGAGTAAATCTAAAGGAAATGTAGTTGATCCATTAGAAGTAATAAATGAATATGGAGCAGATACATTAAGAGCATATATCTTATTTATGGGTGAATATGGTTTAGAATGTCCATGGAATGAAAATGGTATTAAAGGTGTAAGTAGATTCTTAGATAGAGTATATAATTATCAAAATAAATTAAATGATGAAAAAGGATTTACTAAGAAATTAGAACCTATTATTAATAAAACTATTAAGAAAGTATCTAATGATTTTGAAAGCATGAAATATAATACAGCTATTTCATCATTAATGATTTTATTAAATGAATATGATAAATATGAAACAATTACTAAAGATGATTATAGAGTATTCTTAACATTATTAAATCCAATTGCTCCTCATATTACTGAAGAGTTAAATGAAATAGCATTACATAATAAAGAAATATCATCACAAGAATGGCCTAAATATGATGAATCAAAATGTGCTGATGAAGAAGTAACTGTATCATGTTCAGTAAATGGAAAATTAAGAGCTACTATTAGTGTACCAACAAATATTACTGCTGATGAACAAGCTAAAATTGCTAAAGAGCAAGAAAATATGAAAAAATATATTGATGGTCATGAAATAGTAAAAGAAATAGTTATTCCAGGAAGAATAGTAAATATAGTAGTTAAATAAAAAGAGTTGTAAAAAATACAACTCTTTTTTAAAGAAATATTTATTTTTAGACATAAATTATATATAATAAAAATTGATTTTAGGAAAAAGATATATATGAAAAAAATAATAAAAAAAATTAGTAAATACTTAGTAATATATAGTATTGTAGTTGCTTCAATATATCTTTTTTGTGCTTTTTATAATTCAAAAGATATTGAATTAAAATATTATAGTGGTCCTAAATTGAGTCTAAATAAAAATACAATATATTTAGAAGTTGGATCAAGTGAAATATTAAAATTAACTTATAATAAAAAAATAAAAAATATTATATGGACTAGTTCAAATAATGAAATAGCTAGTGTTAATAATGATGGTGAAGTAATAGCTCTAAATGAAGGAGAAACAAAAATAACTGTTAAAGATGGTAAAGAAGAAGCTATATGTGATGTAATAGTATTAAATAGTGAAGATGAAAATATAACAAGTGAAGATAGATTTATTATTTTTGATTTAAATAGAGAAATAAATAATGTAGTTCAAAAGAAAAAAATAGTAGATAATCAACTACCTAAAATAAATAAACCAGTAAGAGAAGGATATACATTTATTGGATACTATGATAGCAAGGATGAAATGTATTATAATTCAGAATGTAAACCAATAAAAATTCTTGATAATAATAAAAAGAATATTATTTTATATGCTGGATGGAGAATAAACACAGCAACTATTAAATTTCATCCAAATGGTGGAAAAGTAAAAGAGCAAACAGAAGTAGAAGGTAAAATATATAACTGGAGTGTTAAAGATGATTTATTATATTTAAATGATAATTTATATACTACAAAAGTAGATTATAATAGCTATTTATCATCATCTGGATTAATAAATTATAATGGTTCAGTATTAAATATTACAAAAGATAATTATAAAGCAAAATATCATAGTGAATGGTGTACAAAAGATAATGTATGTTATAGTCAAGCACTTAAATATCATGCTTCAGATTTTTGTAATTTAAATAAAGATAATTGTATAGTAGATTTATATTTAAATTGGGTTTTATATAACTATGTTGATAATAATATAGGTGACCTAAATAAGTGCTCAGAAAAAGCTAATAAAACAGGTAAAATATATTCATGTGTTGATATGTATCAATTAAGAAAAAACCAACTTCAAAATGGTAGTACACAAATACAAAATTTTGCTATAACAGATAACTATATTTATTATGCAGTACCATTAAATGGAGCATGGGAATCTTCATGTAAAAATGATTTAAATTGTTTAAGTAAAAAACTAGATACTATGGGAGATAGTTATATTGAAAGAGTATCTAGAAAAAAAGATAAAAATGGTTTATATAAAAGAGAATTAATATATACTAAATATTCTGGTCACGCTCAAAGTTTTGATGCAGCCTCTTCAATAGATGAAGAAGTATATCTAAATGGAATTGGATATATGTGCTATTCAGATAAACATAAAAAATATATGGTATGTAATGGTGGAGTTAATATTACTAAATTTGAATCAAATAATGAAAATAAAGGAATAGAAACAATACCATATTTAATAATACCAGTTAATACTAATGGTAACTTATATAAACCAATTCATGATTACAATTATAGTAATAAAGAAGATTATTATAACTATATTAAAAACTATGCATATGAAAGTGGAGTTAAACTAAAAAAAGGTAAAGATACTAAAAAAATAGATGTACTTAATAACGCAGAAGTAGCAGTAGATTATAGAGGTACTAAAATAGCTTTAGTTTCAGGAAAAACACTTTATTATTATGATGATATGATTGATTTTAAAAATGGTAATAGTAAACCAAAAAAATATATATTAAATACTACTTTAAGTAAACAAGGAGTAGATTTATATAATAATGGAAAAGAAGTATTCTTCTACCTATTTAATGGAGCAGATGCATTTAATGAAAAAAGTGCAACATATTATTTAGAAAAATATAAGATAGATTCATCAAAGAATGATACTACACTTTCACCAATAAAAACAAAGTCAATAAATATGTGGTCTTATTTTGAAAACTATATAAAAGATAGTAAAATCTTTTGTAAGATTAGTAAAGTTGAATCAGAAGGAATAAGTATTGATGGCAGTGGAAATATTTACTTAGGATTAGTTGTTAGATATAAGAGATGTGATGGTGGAGGAACAGATCTTTATAATACAATTTTTTCAATAGGAAATTTTTAATAGATATTTATTTTTTAAAACAAATTTTATATAATAAATATTGATGATGATATGAATGAAGATATTAAAAGAATGATAGAAATCTATAATACAAAAGATATTGATTGGATGGGAGATAAAATAACATCATTATCTGATTTAACTAAACATCATATTAAAAAGAAACAATATGATGGAGAAGACACCATAGATAACTATGCATTATTAACAACTTCTTCACATCATTTAATACATTATCTAGAAGAAAAATATTATAAAGATTATTTAAATATAAATAATTTATTTATTAAACTAAATCAATCTAAAAAAAAACCTGATTTAGATTATTATAAAGATATAAATATAATTTTAAAAAGAATAAAAAAAGATATAAAGAATAAAAGAAGGAATAGAGATATAAAAAGGAGGTAAGTAGCTATGAGTAGTGAAAGATATATTACTGCTAAAAATGCATATAAAAATAAAAGCTATGATGAATCATTTGCTTATTTTGAAGAAGCATTAAAAGAAGATCCTAGTAATTATATGAGCATAGTATATCAAGGTTTTTGTAGGGCATATAAAACTACATTAAAAGAGCCACATACTCAAGAACTAGTTATCTTTATTAAAAAAGCATTTGAATTAATAGATGAAGAAAAATATAAAGGAGAAGAATATAAAAAGAACTCCTTTGAAATAATAGAAGAATTAAACTTATTTATGATACATCTTTTAAATATGTATTATTCTAAATTTAATGATGAATATAAAGCATATTCAGAAGAAAAAACAAAAATAGAAAACTATTATAAATATAGTGGAGGACAAGTTAATAATAAAAATGCTCTTATAGCTATTGATAAAATGAATAATAGATATAAAGAAGCAATGAAAGACTTTAAACAATCTATTAATTTAACCGCAACATGTTTTAATGGAATATTAATTATTATGTTTAATAATCTATTTAAAGGAATTGAAATATATTCATTAGATAATTATATAAGTCTTAAGAAAATAATAGAAACTATATATAGTAGATTCAAATCATTAAAATTAGAGGAAACCACATTATTAAATACAGAAAAGATATTTAATTTTATTTCTAAAAAAGTAGATAATTATGAAGAAGATAATAAAACTAAATATTGGACTGAACATAGTGAAGAGAAAACAAATATATTAGAAAAGATAGAAACAGATAAAAAGACTATTGAAGAAAAACAAAAACTAATTGAAGAATTAAAACAAAAAAGAGATAATATGTCATTTAAAGCAATTGAGACTGTTTCAGCACAAAAGAAAAGAGAATTTGAAACAAAACTAAGTCAATTAGATAATCAAATAGCTTCACTTGGAAAATTTGATATTAAAGCTAAAAAGATGCTCAATGAAGAAAAGTTTAAAGTACAAAGTATTATTAAAAAATTAGATAATAATATTAAAATGGAAAATGAAAGTATAAAAAATAACTTTGATAAAGAAAAAATGGAGCTTAATACTAAAATAAATAATTTAGAAAATGATATAGTTAACTTAAAAAGAGATATTACTAAAAATGAAGAACAACTTAAAATGAATAGATAAGCACTTAAAAACAAGTGCTTTTTATTTGCATTTATGATATTATTAATATTAGAATAGGTAATTATATGAAAGAAAAAGTAAAATATATTTCTTTAATAGCTGTTTTTATAATATTTATTTTTAGTATTACAATTACTAATTTGCTTTTAAAATACGATGAAAAAGGATCATTTAATTACTTTAAAGAATATTATGAAATAAGATTTAATAATATAAAAATTAATTATGATATAGATACTACTATAAAAGTAAATAATAATAAAAATTACTTACATTTTGAAATAAATGATTTAAATGATTATATAGAAGAAAAAGTATTCTATATAGATATGAACAATTTAGGAAATAAAAAAGCATTTGTTAAAAATGCATATTTATCTAATTTTGATACTAATGCTAAAGAAGATGATTTAAAAATAGAGTATAATATAGAGAATGGTGAAGAGATAAAAGGTGGAGAAACTAAAAGATTAATAGTTAAATTAAAATATAAAGGTAAAAATAGTAAAGATAAGAAATATTATAAGTTTAATTTAAATTATGATTTTGAAAAGTATTTATAAATTTGATATAATAATTAGTGAGATTGTAAAGGAGGATATATGAAAGAAATTATTTCTAGCTTAGATATTGGTTCTAATACTATAAAACTAGTAGTAGGCGAAGTTTATAATGAAGAATTAAATGTTTTAGCTGTATCCGAAGTACAATCAAGAGGTATTAAAAGAGGAATAGTAACTAATGCAGAAGAAGCATTAACTTCAATAAAAAGTACTTTTTCTAAAGCAGAAGAGTCACTAGGTATAAAAATAAATAAAATTATATTATTAGTTCCTTCATATTATGCAGAATTTAATATTGAAGAAGCAACAGTTAATGTAGAAGAAAAAGTTACTAATGAAGATATAATTAATGCATTAAAAGCATGTGTTTATAATAAAGTTCCTTCAAATAAAGAGTTTGTTTCTATTACACCAATAGAATTTAAAATAAATGAAGAAAAGAAAACATCTAATCCTAAAGGAATGGATGCTAAAAAACTATCTTGTAAAGCTATGCTTTCTATTTCACCAAAGAAAAATATATATTCAATATTATCTTTATTAGAGAATGCTGGAATAACAGTAGTTGATATTAACTTTGGTAGTGTAGCTGATTATCATGAATTTAGAACAAAAGAAATAGATAAAAAGAATACTGCTATTATAAATATAGGAGAACAAAAAACAGAAGTATCTATATTTAAAAAAGGAATAATAGTAGATTCAGAAGTAATTGATATAGGATCAGAAAATATAGATAAAGATATATGTTATATATATGATATTCCAATGAGTATAGCAAGAAATTTAAAAGAAAAATTTGCTCTTGCTACTAAGAGAAATGCTAGTACCTCATGGAGTAGTGAAATAACTAATAATAGTAAGGAAACTATTAAAATAAATCAATATGAAATAAGTGATATAATATATTCAAGAATAAGAGAAATATTGACTCTATCCAAAAAACAAATAAATATCTTAACAAAATTAGAAATAAGTAATATAATAATTACAGGAGGGATTACGGAGTTAAATGATTTTAACTTAGTATCTGATGAAGTTTTTGGAAAAGAACTTGAAGTATTTAAAGTAAAAGAGATTGGATGTAGGCATAATAAATATTCTAGTGCTTTAGGATTAATAAAGTACTATCATAATAAACTAGCATTTAGAGATAAAGTTGCTTATACAGTAGATGCATCTGCTCAAGAAGAACTAATAAATACCAGAAAAAAAGATAATGGAAATATACTCGGAAAAATATATGGTTATTTTTTCAATAATTAAGAGGTGAATAAATGAATAATAAGTTAGAAATGGATCAAATCGCTGACATAAAAGTTATTGGACTTGGTGGCGGTGGATGTAATGCTGTTAATAGAATGATTAATTCAGGTCTTAGAGGAGTTGAATTTATCGTTGCTAATACTGATCAACAAGTATTAAATGTTAGTAATGCAGAAACTAAAATCCAGTTAGGTAAAACAATAACAAAAGGAAGAGGAGCAGGAACTAGACCTGAAGTTGGTCGCGAAGCAGCTCTTGAAGCAAAAGAAGAAATTGAAGATGCTTTAAGAGGAGCAGATATGGTATTCGTAACATGTGGTCTTGGTGGTGGTACTGGAACAGGTGCTGCACCAGTTGTTGCTGAAATTGCACAAGGATTAGGATGCTTAACTGTTGCTATTGTAACTAAACCATTCAAATTTGAAGGTAAAAAGAGAATGGATTATGCATTAGTAGGATTAGATGAATTAAGAAAACATGTAGATACAATAGTAGTAATACCAAATGATAGATTAAGAGATTTAATTGATAGATCAACACCACTTGATGCTGCATTCCAAGAAGTAGATAATGTACTTAGACTTGGAGTTCAATCAATAAGTGACTTAATTAGTGTTCCAGGACTTGTTAACTTAGACTTTGCAGATGTTAGAACAATAATGGAAGGTAGAGGAGATGCTCTTATTGGTATAGGAGTTGGATTTGGTGAAAATAGAGCTGTAGAAGCTGCTAAACAAGCTGTAAATAGTCCACTTCTTGAAACAACTATTAATGGAGCAACAGATTGTATTGTTAATATAACTGGTGGAAACTCTATGACATTATTTGAAGCTGAAGATGCTGTTGAAGTAGTAAGAGCTGTAGCTAATACAGATGTTAACATTATCTTTGGTGCTGTTATTAACGAAGCATTAACAGATGAAATAGTAGTAACAGTAATTGCAACAGGATTTGAAGATTCAACTGAACCTTTATATAGATCAATTGAAGGAGAAAAGAAAGTATCTACTCCAACATTAGAATATTCTACTGAAGATGAAGATGAAGAACTTGAAATGCCAGCGTTCTTAAGAAATAGAGATTATTAATAGTAAATAAAAAAACACTTTTAAAAAGTGTTTTTTATATAAAATAGTGTATATGAAAAAATATTGATATTTTAAAAAAATAGTGATAAAATACATATATCTTTTGGAAAGAAGTAGTAGTGATATAAAATTTATTTAAAGGGAACTAGTATAAAGTGTGAATCTAGTAAATAAATTATCATGAATTCACCTTTCGTTAAGAAGAACGTATTTCTGCGTTAAAGAATTAAGATGATTAAAGTCATGAATTAAGGTGGTACCACGGTTTTCGTCCTTAAGTTATGACTTTTTATTTTAGGAGGAATAAAATGATAGAGAAATTACAAGATATTAAAAATGAAGCTCTTGAAGAAATTAAAAATTGTGTTGATGAAGCATCTATTAATAATACTAAGAGTAAATATTTAGGTAAGAAGAGTGCTTTTAATGGAATAATGAGTGATTTATGCACTTTATCACCTGAAGAAAAGAAAGAAGTAGGAATGGTTTCTAATAAAGTTAGAGAAGAAATCAGTAAAGCTTTAGAAGAAAAACTAAGTAATATAAAAGCAGAAGAATTAAATAAGAGACTTGAGAAAGATAAAATTGATATTACTCTTCCAAGTAGAAAGAAAATTCCTGGAACTAAACATCCATTAACAATGGTTAGAGAAGAAATAGAAGATTTATTTATTTCTATGGGATATGATGTAGTAGATGGACCTGAAGTTGATAGTGATGAAAATTGTTTTGAAAAGTTAAATTTACCAAAATCACATCCTGCTAGAGATGCTCAAGATAGTTTTTATATTACAGAAGATATGTTACTTAGACCACATACAAGTTCTATGCAAGTAAGATATATGACTAGTATGGAAGAAAAACATCCATTTAAGATGATTTGTCCTGGTAAAACATATAGAAGAGATGATGATGATGCAACACACTCTCATCAATTTAGTCAAGTTGAAGGACTTGTTGTTGGTGAAAATATATCTCTATCTGATTTAAAAGGTACACTTGAAACATTTGCTAAGAGAATGTTTGGTAGAGATAGAGAAATAAGATTTAGAGCTAGTTATTTCCCATTTACAGAACCATCATACGAAGTAGATGTATCTTGCTTTAATTGTGGTATGAAAGGTTGCAATATTTGTAAGGGAACTGGATGGATTGAAATATTAGGTTGTGGAATGGTTCATCCAAATGTACTAGAATTTTGTGGATTTGATCATACTAAATACCAAGGATTTGCATTTGGTGTTGGTATTGAAAGAGTAGCATCTTTAAAATATGGTGTTACTAATATGAGAGATTATTTTACAAATGATTATAG
>JAEEGL014851692.1_pt1 | contig 29052 bp, 20 predicted proteins | sample 9134231 | NCBI WGS metagenome assembly JAEEGL01 (sample SAMN16246548, study PRJNA631951) | gut metagenome | biome: gut microbiome; feature: rumen; material: fiber-attached | host: Bos | place: Iran: Karaj | collected 2018-10 | reverse complement strand
CGATTTCTCAGCGAAAACAGACAAAAAATCATCTCGGCAATCTGCACACGCGAATTGTGCGGTATTGCCTTAATTATACCATTTTTATGTCGATTATCAATAGCGGGAAAGTAGTTTTTTCATTTTCCGCGGGAAAAATGAATTGCTTTTAAAAACTCAAATAAACCGCGAGGCGTATCCCGCCGTCCGCTCATTTTTTTCTTGACTGAATGATAAATATATGATATTATATTCTGGTAAGATTATTTCAAAACTCCGGAGCTGGAAAACATGAAAAAAACGGTTTTCGTATCGATAGTCGGAAGACCGAACGTCGGTAAATCGACGCTTATGAACAGGATACTGGGTGAAAAGGTGGCGATCGTTTCTTCGAAGCCGCAGACGACGAGGGAATGCGTGCGCGGGATACTTACCCGCGGAGAGGATCAGTTCGTTTTTTTCGATACTCCGGGAATGCACAGAGCGCAGTCAAGACTCGGCGACTACATGGTGGACGCGGCGGAAAACGGGATGATGCAGGGCGACGTTGTAATGATTGTCGCCGACGTCACGCGTCAGCCGTCCGAGACCGAAAAGAAGGTCGTAAATTATTTGAAAAAAAGCAAACGTCCTTCCGTGCTTGTACTGAACAAGATCGATACCGCGAACCGGGAGACGATAGCGGCGACCATCGCCGCCTACGCCGCGATTCACAGCTTTGACGCCGTGGTTCCCGTCTGCGCGAAAAACGGTACGCACGTTGACGAGGTGCTGGACGAGCTGTCGCATTTTCTTCGCGAATCCGAATGGTTTTATCCCGAAGACGAGATCACCGATCAGAGCATGCGCAGATACGCCTCCGAAATCGTCCGGGAAAAGCTTCTGAGGGCGCTCGACCGCGAGGTGCCTCACGGGATCGCCGTCGTTACGGAGGGCTATTCCGAGGAGGAGGGCCTGACGAAGATCCGTTGCGAGATCATCTGCGAAAAGCCGGGGCACAAAAAGATAATTATCGGAAAAGGCGGGGAATTGATAAAGCGCGTCGGGACCTATGCAAGGGAAGAACTTGAAAAGGTCACCGGCGGCAAGGTCTACCTCGATCTCTGGGTCAAGGTAAAGGAAAACTGGCGCGACCGGGAGGGACTTGTCCGTACCCTGGGCTACGACAGGCGCGAATTCGAAAAGAAAGACGGCGAGTAAAAAGTGTCTGCTTCCGAATACTGCACAGACGGTCTCGTGATCCGGGCGGTCAATTCCGGAGAAAACGACAGACTTGTTACGCTTCTCACATCCGGCGGAAGGATAAACGTATCCGCGAAGGGCGCCCGCTCGCTGCGCAGCCGGCTTATGCCCGCCTGCTGCCCCTACGTGTGGGGTAATTATGAGATACGGGCAAAGGGCGATTACTGCTATCTTCACGACGCCTCGGTTTCGGAGGCCTTTCCTTCGATAGGCAAGGATATTTCTGCCATCTATCTCGCTCAGTATATCTGCGACGTCTGCTTTGAACTCAGCGCCCCCGGAGAGGACGCGGAGGACCTGTTGCGCCTGGCTCTCAACTGCCTTTACGCTACAGATACGCGCCTACGTCCGTTCGATCAGATCAAGGGCGTTTTCGAGTTGAGGGCTGCGTGCCTTTCGGGATACGAACCCATGCTCGACTGTTGCCGCAGATGCGGAAAGAACGAAAACGGATTATATTATCTTGACGTAATGAACGGCGGAATCCTTTGTTCCGACTGCGCGAAAGGCGAACCGACGCTTCCCGCCGACGCAGCCGCGGGAGCCGTTCCCACAGACGAATTCGGTACCAGATCGCTTCTCGTTCCGCTTACCGGCGCGGCGCTTGAGTCGGTAAGGTACTGTACCGCGGCGCCTGTCAAAAAGATGCTCGCGTTTTCTGTCGGCGAGGGGAAAGATCTTCGCTCCTTTTCCGACGCAGCCGAAACCTATCTTCTGTCTCATCTTGAAAGAGGTTTCTCTTCACTAAAAACTTATCATGAGGTTGCAAACTGATGCTGCTTGACGAAAGGACGGTTTCCGTCCTTGAATTTGATAAAATAATCGGAATGCTTGCGGAAAGAGCACGGACCGAGGGGGCGAGGAAGGCCTGCCTTGAACTGAGACCAGAGTCCGACCCCGTCGCCGTCACGCGCGCTCTCGGGCAGACCGACGCAGCGGTGGCTCTTCTGCGGGAAAAAGGCCGGCCGCCGTTCGGAAGGATAACCGACGTTTCCGGGCTTTGCGAACGCGCCGACAAGGGGGCGGTTCTTACACCGCGCGAGCTCCTCGACGTTGCCGAGCTTCTCCGCGCCTGCCGCGGGCTGATCGAATATTCAAAGACGAACAGGACCTTCGAAACCGTCATCGACGAAATTTTTTCCCGTCTGGTTCCCGACAGACAGTTCGAGGACAGAATCTGGAGAGCGATTCCGTCAGAGGATACTCTTGCGGACGACGCCAGCCCCGCGCTTGCCGACGTGCGCAGGAAGCTCCGCCGCGAGACCCTTCGCGTACGCGAGATTCTTAACAGATATACCGGCGGTGAGTATTCGAAATATCTGCAGGAAAACATCGTCACGATCAGAAACGGCAGATACGTGATTCCCGTCCGCGCCGAATGCCGCAACGAGATAAAGGGACTTGTTCACGACACTTCGTCATCCGGTGCCACCTACTTCATCGAACCGATCGCGGTTGTCGAAGCGAACAACGCGATAAGGGCGCTCGAAGCCGAGGAAAAGCGCGAAATCGAAAGGATCCTTTCCGAGTTTTCTTCCGAGGTAGCCGCTCGAAGACAGATACTTGAATACGACAATCAGAACGCAGACGAGCTTGCGGTACTGTTTGCCAAGGCAGAGTTGTCCGAGCTTTTCGACTGCGTTTCGCCGAAGATCGAAACCAAAAAGAGAATAATTGTTTATAACGGAGCCCGTCACCCGTTGATCCCGAAGGAAAACGTGGTACCCGTCGACGTGCGTCTCGGCGGGGAGTTCGACACGCTCGTTATAACCGGTCCGAACACCGGGGGAAAGACCGTCACGCTGAAAACGCTCGGACTTTTTTCTCTGATGGTTCAGTCGGGGCTGCGAATACCCGTAAAGGAAGGATCCGCGGTCTGCGTTTTCGATTCGGTCCTGGTCGATCTCGGAGACGCTCAGAGCATTGAGCGTTCGCTGTCGACGTTTTCTTCGCACATGGTCAATATCGTCGATATCATAGATAAACTGACTGCCGATTCTCTCGTCCTTTTCGACGAGCTGGGTGCGGGAACCGATCCGATCGAAGGCGCCGCTCTTGCCATCGCCATTATCGAAGAGGTAAGGGGAAGCGGCGCGCTCTGCGCCGCCACTACGCACTATGCCGAACTGAAATCCTTTGCCATCGGAACGCCCGGAGTCTCCAACGCCTCCTGCGAATTCGACGTCGAGACCTTGAGACCGACCTACAGACTTAGCATAGGAGCGCCCGGCAGATCCTGCGCCCTTGCAATATCCGAGCGCCTCGGGCTTCCGGCGCGGGTCATCGAACGGGCGAAAAGCGAGGTCGGCAGCGAGGACAGGCGCTTCGAGGAGGTCATCGACCGGCTGGAAGACGCAAGGATGGATGAGGAGAGGAGAATAGGAGAACTATCCCGAGAGCGCGCGGAGTTCGAAGAATACCGGCGCAGAACCGAGGAGGAGATAGCGAGAAAGTATTCGATCGCCGAAAAAACGCTCGAGGACGCCTCGAAAAAAGCCGTGACGATGGTCGAAGGGGCGAGGATATCCAGCGAGTACGTCTTTTCTCAGCTTGACAGAGCGAAAAAGGCGAAGGACACCGAACGAGCCGCGGAGGAGCTTGAAGCGGCAAGGCGCGCGGTGCGCGAGCATCTTCGCGCAAACGAAGACGTATACGATCCGGTCGAAACCGAAAAGGACGACGGGTACGTTCTTCCCAGACCTCTGAAAAAAGGCGACCGCGTATGGGTCTCCAACATACGCAGGGAGGGAGTCGTTTTGCGGGATCCCGACGCATCCGGGAAAATTACTGTCCTTGTCGGAAACGTCAGAACAAAGACGACGGTATCAAATCTCCGGCTGGCCTCGGACGTCGTCACCGTTACGGGAGAGGACGAAAAAAAGAAGACGGCGCGCGAATACACGGCGACGGCTGTCAGCCGTTCGTGCAGTCCCGAGATCGATCTTCGCGGAATGACGGGCGACGAGGCATGGACCGAAATCGACAGGTATCTTGACCAGGTAGTGCTGTGCGGACTGCAGTCGGTACGGATAATACACGGAAAAGGCACCGGCGCACTGCGCCAGTCGGTATGGTCGCATCTGAAGGGCGATCGGCGCGTTGCATCTTTCAGGATAGGCCAGTTCGGAGAGGGGGACACCGGAGTCACCGTCGTCGAGATGAAAAAATGATCCGGCGCGAAACAAAATATCCGATTTGCCTTGAATTTTATCACAAGATATTGTATAATTTTATTAACAAAATACTTTAAGGCGGTGCGGCTATGAAAGACGAATTATTCGGTGAACTCGGGATTATTTCAATGGCGGGGTGCGAGCCCTTCGCATCCCAGGTCGACTCCTATCTCAAAAGATGGCGCAATACCGATCAGTCCTTCCTCATTCCCGCCGACTGTCCGAGATTCGGCAGCGGCGAAGGAAAGGGAATGATACACCGTTCGGTCCGCGGTACCGATCTTTTCATAATTTGCGACATGTTCAACTACGGCGTGACCTACAAGCTTCGCGGCAATCCGGTTCCGATGACTCCTGACGAACATTACGCCGATCTGAAGAGAATCGTCGGCGCCGTCGACGGAAGAGCCCGCCGTATCTCGGTGATTATGCCGATGCTTTACGAGGGAAGACAGCATAAACGCACCAGCCGCGAGTCCCTCGACTGCGCCATGATGCTCCGCGAACTGGAGTTTTACGGAGTCCGCAATATTATTACGTTCGACGCGCATGACGACAGAGTCGCAAACGCCATACCCCTTATAGGTTTTGACAATTACCGCCCGACCTATCAGATGGTCAAGGCGCTCGTGCGCGAAGTGCCCGACATCGTCTTTGACAAGGAACAGCTCGTCATCATTTCGCCCGACGAGGGAGCTATGGGAAGGTGCATGTTCTTCTCCTCGGTCCTCGGTCTCGACGTCGGAATGTTCTACAAGAGGCGCGACTATTCGAGAATCGTCAACGGACGGAATCCGATAGTTTCCCACGAATATCTTGGATGCGAACTCGAGGGCAAGGACGTAATAATCATCGACGATATGATTTCCTCGGGCGAATCTTTCTTCGACGTCGCCCGTCAGGTAAAGATGCGCGGAGCACGCAGGATATTCAATTTCGCCACCTTCGGACTGTTCACCGCCGGACTTTCGGGATTCGACCAGGCATACCGCGAAGGTATCGTAAACAAGGTCTTCACCACCAATCTTGTGTACAAGGATCCGGAAATCGATACGCGTCCGTGGCACTGCACCGTCAATATGTGCAAATACGTCTCGTATATAATAGATACGCTCAATCACGACGAATCGACCAGCGTCATACTGGATCCGGTAAAGAAGATCCACGCTCTTATGGACAGACATCAGGCGGAAGCCGTCGGTCAGATGAAGATCGACTTTTCATCCGCCGAAGGTTCCAATCAGCAATAAATTATCAATGCGGCGGCGCAAGATACGCCTGCGTGTCGCGCGCCGCCCGGATCGGCTCGCACCGCGTTGAACGGATGTCCGAGCCGATTTGTATATTTGCAGATCAGGAGACGAGAAAAATGGATTCGACAACGGAAAAACAGCAGATTTACGTACCTGAAGGCGCCGAGCTTCCCGTTCAGCCTCCCCGCCGCAAAAAGCGCATCGCCGTCTGGCTCGTTCCGCTGATAATCGTTTCGGCGCTGGCTTCGGTCCTCGTCGCGCTGTATCTGATTGCCGCTTTCGTTTTTGTTCCCGATCCGGGTTCGTCGATTTCAACCGGGAACAGCCTGATGTTTTCGGAAATAAAGGAAAAAGCGGACGCGGTCGCTCTGCTTGCCGGAAACCCGGACGCGCCGGGGGACTGCACTGTCAGGGCTGAGTTCAACGGCGACAGCAGGCTTACAGGTACGGAAGACGGCTGGTTTTTGCGACTTTCCGCCGCAAGGAACCGGGACGACGAGGCTGCCGTGATCGAGATCGGAAGCGGAAACGCCGTCGCAAAGATCGAGCTGACCGACGTCGGGGACGATCTGTATATAGGGATCTCCAATCCGAGGCACAGGAAACTCGGAAGCAAAAGAGAGGGATGCTTCAGAATATCGCTCAACGGCGCCGCCGAAGCGCTGGATAACTCCTGGCTCAATCCGGCAGTCAGCGACGAATCTCCTCTGGATGAGATCACATATTTTTATTTTCGTCAGTTTCTCGTGCTTCTTGAGGACGGTAAGAGCGACGCGGAAGAAGAGGAACCCGATTTTTCCGAAGCTGTAAGAGAGATATCCGAAAGTCTTTCGTCTCACCTGAAGACCGAAATATCCCGCGATTTTTCGTCCGGTATATTTCCGAAGACGGTCTACACCGTTTCTATCGACTCCGACGGAATACTGGCTTTTCTGGACGATTTTGAAAAGATCCTTTCAAAACCGCAGAACAGGGAGTATACCGATTTTGTAGATTCGGTTACTTCGCGAACTATACTTATGAACGGCGCGGAGGTCAATCTTAAAACCCGTCTTGACACCCTGCGCAACATCTTCGGAATAAGCGGGAGCGGCGTCACACTTACGTTAAAGGACGGATACGGTAGGATAGACGAAATATCCGCTTCGGCTGTTTTTTATCCGAAACCGGGATCGTTCGTCCTCGCTCAGCCGGATGACCCGTCCGGCTATTTCGAGCCGGCGATCGTTCGCGCCGGATTTTCGGTAGAGTATGATTACGGCGACGGCGGCAGGTGGTTTTTCGGGCTCGGGAAAAAGGCAGATCCCGACAAAAAGGAGATGCGGATCTCTTCCTCGGTCGAACTGGTCGACGGAGGCGATAAACCGTCGAAGGTATTCGCGGCGGATCTGACGTACCGTTTCGAAAAGGAAGGTTCAGCCGGAATCTGCGCCGCGGATCTCAGGATCACCGACAGGTCCGCCGGTTCGGAAATAACGGCGTCCGTTTCGTATAACGACGAAAGCGAAAGGATTAACGCGTCGGCAAAGATAAATTCAGACGAAATAGCGGTAAAAGGTACCCTTTCATTCCCGGATAAGGAGGAAGGCGTTGATAAAAGCCTGTCTTTCAGCGCCGACTACGTCTCTTTCCCGACTTTCACCACCGTGTTTTCAAAAGACGCGGTGATAACTGTAAAAAAAGAGATACACACCTGCGAGACTGAGTTTTTTAAGATAAGCTTCGCGGGATCTTCCTCCGAAATCGGTAAACCTGAACACTTTACGGATCTGCTGGACCCCGGAAAGACCGAAAAAGACCTTCTCTGCGACGAGAATGACGGATATACGGCACTTTTTTCAAGTCTTATCGGAATGACGGCCCCCGAACAGGATCCCGACGCCGTATACAGCTCGGACGGTTTCCTGCTCGAAGACGGGAATGATTATATAACGCTCTCAACAGTTTATCTCAAAGAATACGTCGCCGCGCTCAACAAGCTTATCGATTCTTTCGGCACTATCGGAAGCCGGGCCTGTCTTTCGTATCTGCCTTCCGAAAACGGCGCTCCGTATTATGTTTTCCTTGCCGATCCCGAATCGATGAGCGCGTCGGTATCCGTTTTCGTCTCGCTTCCGGAGGAGATCGCGGAAAAAGCGCATCCCGTCTCGCGGAGCGGAGGCGTTATGACGATCCATTTCTTCGGAAAAGTCGGAAACCGAGTGGACGGATGCGAAGAAAACAGTTATTATCCGCATAAGTGCGCGCTTTGCGGAGAGGTTATGAGAGAGGAACTGCCGTACGTAGCCGGACACTGTTTTTCGACGACGATCGCTCCTCTGGAAGACGAAGCCACCGGGATCGTTTTCGACGCGACCTACGGCAAGTGCGCCCGCTGCGGAAAATATATCATAGAATACAATGGCATCAGTTATCAGTTCGAAGCGAGCGGTGATTCCGCAACGCTTACGAGCGCGAAAAAGAACGACTCTACCGGCGACGCGAAGACCTGGTGCGTCTCGGTCCCCGCTTACGCCGACGCGGCGAAAAAATACCGCGTGCGAGTGATAGCGCCGGGATCGGTAAAGGTCCACGGCGAAGGCGGCGCCGTGTATTTCTGCAGCGGGATCAGGGAAATAAACTGCGATCCTTTCCCGAATGACACTTTCCTTTATATTCCGGAAAGCGCGGAAAAGGTCGATATGGAGTTTTCCTACGGCCAGACCGTCTTTTTCGGAGGGACCCGTGAGCAGTTCGCCGCTCTCGGACTTGTCAACGCCGACGACAAAACGGTTTATGAAAGAAAGCCCGGCTCTGTCGCCGACGTATGCGCTGTCGTCCGGAAAATGATCGGGGAGTATTCCGCAGTCGGCAAAGCTGTCGAAAAGGGTAAGAAAGATCCAGGTTCCGCTATACTCGAAGCGGGAATTACCGGCTTCAAGACCGTTTCTCCCGATCCGCTTCGCGAAGGAGAAGTCTGGGACGGGATCGCGGTCGACGATAAAACGGGAATGATCGCCGCGATTTCGGGAGGGACATTTTATGAGATAGATCCGGACGGTAGATTCGATCTCGTCAGCGACCGCTCAAAGATCCCGGGACAGAGGAAAGGGTACGACGAAGTCGACGCGGGAGCGGGAAGAGCCGTCTGCGTTGTTGAAAACAGCGGTTTCATTCACGTTTATCCGTTGTTGAACGAGCTGAAGACTTCAAACGTATTCGAGACATACTCGGTTTCGGATTCCGTTTCCGGTATTGCAGATCCCGCAATCATTACCGACGTCTGCATCAGTCCGGATACCGGTCATATCGCTGTTTGTTTCAAGACTGTGAGAGACGGAAACGAAACGGGGTATTTCGTCTTCCTTGAGCCGGACGGGAACCGTTACGCTTTTTCCGACGCCGTAATGATCGGTTTCTCCGACGGACTGCTTGCCTACGATCCGATCAATCATATGTTCTGGGGAGTCTCCGCGGGCGGCCTCGGGCAGTTTACGATAAAATGTCCGGGGACGGGAGGAGTTGACCGTGACCCGATCCTTACCGAATCTTCGTCCGGCAGATTCTGTTCCGGGTATCCGGTCTTTAACGGGAGTTATCGGGAAAGACGGGACCGCCGTTCCGGGATCCTTCCGGGCGAAACGGCAAAAACCGAATGGTACGAGAACGCGGTCTGCATATCCGGCAGTTATTCTATTAGAGAATACGTTTATACCGATAAAAGCGGATTTCCCGCGGGGTTCGGCGAGTTTGACGATTATCTTGCGCTGCACTTCGATTACGGACGTAAATCGGGCGGGTCGGTAATAATAAAGGACGGTACGGTATATACCGTCGTTAACAGAAACGGAAAAGTCTCGTTTATTCCTGCGCTCTTCGATTACTACCGTGAACTCGGCGACGGGCGTTATCTTCTGTTCACCGGCGGCGGCAGTTCGATCGTCATCGTCGGATAAAACAAACCGGAAACCCGTTCGCGGGTTTCCGGCGTTCATAAAACGGAGCTGCTAGTCAGAATCGAACTGACGACCTCATCCTTACCAAGGATGTGCTCTACCGACTGAGCCATAGCAGCGTCAACGTGCGATATTATAGCAAAAAAAAGGAAGCTTGTCAAGTGTTTTTTAAAAAAAGGAGAAAAGAAATATGAAATGTCCTGTATGCGGATGTCTTGAGAGCCGCGTCGTCGACTCGCGGCAGAATGTCGAGGGAAACAATATCAAAAGAAGACGTGAGTGCATAAACTGCGGGAAGAGGTTCACGACTTTCGAAGTCATCGAAGCCGTTCAGACGGTCGTCATAAAAAAGAACGGCTCGAGAGAGCTGTTTGACCGTTCAAAGCTTCTTGGAGGAATATTCAAGGCTTGCGAGAAACGGCCGGTCAACGCCGAGCAGATCGCCAACGAGATAGAAGCGGAACTGCAGAATTCACTCAGGCACGAGGTCACTTCGGGGGACATCGGCGAGATGGTTATGCGCAAGCTCAAAGAGGCGGACGACGTCGCTTACGTGCGTTTCGCGTCGGTTTACAGGGAGTTCAAGGATATTGAAACCTTTATCAGGGAACTCAATGAGATGAAGCAGAAATCGGGTGAACAGAATTGATCGGAGAAATCAGAAGGATTGTTTCGCTTCTTTGCGCCTTATTGCTTGTTGCAGGCGTATGCGGGTGCTCGCGCACTTCGGGAAATCCTGCCGTTTCTTCGGATGACGTCGTTAACGAACCGGCAGGGACCTCAACCGAAACAAAAACCGAAGCCGCAAGCGAACCGGAGACCGGTATGGAAGAAATCACAACCTATGACGAAGAACCGACCGGTAGTTCGGTCCCTGAAACAACCGCGCCAGAGGTCACGGGCGGGGAGTCGTCCGATTCCGGAACGACGTCCCCCGATGCTCCCGCGGGTCCGGAACTGACGCCCGCCGCATGGACGCTTACGGGACCGAACGGCAATACCGTTACCCTTCTCGGCACCATGCACGTGCTCAAGGAAAGCGATTATCCGATGCCGGCCGAGCTGGCTGAACGTCTTGCCTCCGCTTCGGTAATCGCCGTCGAATGCGACACGATCGCCGCAAAATCGGATTTTCAGTATCAGCTTGCCCTGGTTACGTCCATGTATTACTCGATCTCGGGAGACGACGTGACGAAGCATATAAGTCCGGAGAGCGTACAGATACTGACCCGTATTTTTTCCGACTTCGGGCTTGATTTTTCGCTTTATAAACTGATAAAACCCTGGGCGCTTTATTCGGTACTCGACAGCCTCCCGCTGGCGTCCGCCGGCTACGACAAGGTCCCGGGATACGACGAGTATCTGCTCGAATACGCAAAGCAGAACGGCATCGAGATCCGGGAGGTCGAGTCGGTCGTGTTTCAGACAGACCTGCTCGTCTCTCAGCCGGACAGGCTGTACGATCTGCTGTTTCAAGAGTACGCCGAGGAGACTCCGCAAACCATGACAGAAGCGATAGACCTGCTTCACGATCTCTGGGCTTCGGGTGATATCGCCGGAATCGAAGGCGAAATGAGCGACGAAACCGAGCTTCCCGACACCGACGCGGATATTGTCGAAGCTTTTTACAGGGCGATGTATACCGACCGGAACGCCGGTATGGCGAAAACCGTAAAAGAACTTCTTGCACAGGACAAAAACGTGCTTTTTGCGGTCGGAGCCGCGCATTTCGTCGGTGAGGACGGAATAATCAGTCTTCTCGAAAAGGAAGGGCTGAATCCGGTCAGGATAGAGTATCACTGAAGGCAATATTTTAAGGCAATACCGCACAATTCGACGCACGCGTCTTGACGGCTCTTTTTGCACCTGTTATGACGTCGAAATCTTGAAAAACCGCCTGTTTTCCTGCGATTTCTCAGTCAAAACAGGCACAAAAATCTCTCGCCAATACACGCACGCGAATTGTGCGGTATTGCCTTAAATGCGCCGCCGGGCGTCCGACAAGGACGCCCGGCGGCGCGTATAAAATAACACGTTTAAGCTTTAAGTCTTGCTTCAAGCTGGTTGAGTTCCTTGTGCAGCTCGGCGGGGACGCGGTCGCCGACGAGAGCGTAGAAATCTCTGATGTTCGAGATATCGTCCAGCCACGACTGACGGTCGACTGAAAGCAGTCCGCGGACGGTGTCAACGGTGATATCAAGTCCCTCGATGTTGATATCCTCCGGCTTCGGAACGAATCCGATCGGAGTTTCGACGGCGTCGACCCTGTCTTCGCACCTTGCAAGTATCCAGTCGAGGACGCGGAGATTGTCTCCGAAGCCCGGCCAGATAAAGTTGCCTTCGTCATCGGTCCTGAACCAGTTGACGTGGAAGATTTTCGGAGCGTGAGGAATGATTTTGCCCATATCGAGCCAGTGCTGCCAGTAGTCGCCCATATTGTATCCGACGAAAGGTCTCATTGCCATCGGATCGCGGCGTACCACGCCGATGGCACCGGCTGCCGCGGCGGTTGTCTCGGAGGCCATGATCGATCCGACGAAGGTCCCGTTCTGCCAGGATGTCGACTGGTATACCAGCGGAGCGGTTTTTGCGCGGCGTCCGCCGAAAATTATCGCGCTGATCGGAACGCCGGCGGGATTGTTGAATTCCTTCGACAGGCAGGGGCAGTTGGTCGCGACGGCGGTGAAGCGGCTGTTCGGATGAGCGCCGGAGGTGTTGATCTTGTCGGCCTTGTCGTATTTTCTGTAATCCCAGGGCTCGCCCTTCCAGTTGACGGCGTTCTTCGGAGGATTGTTGTCAAGCCCCTCCCACCAGACGGTATTGTTGTCGAGATTGTGGCAGACGTTCGTGAAGATGGCTCCGCTCTTCGTAGTGGCAAGAGCGTTCGGGTTGGATTTCTCGTTGGTGCCGGGGGCGACTCCGAAGAATCCGTTCTCGGGGTTCATGGCCCAGAGGCGTCCGTCTTTTCCTATGCGGAGCCATGCGATATCGTCTCCGACCGTCCAGACTTTGTATCCCTTCTTTCGGTAGATCTCGGGCGGGATGAGCATGGCGAGGTTGGTTTTTCCGCAGGCGGACGGGAAGGCGGCGCAGACGTATTTTGTTTCGCCGTTCGGGAACTCGACTCCGAGGATGAGCATGTGTTCGGCCATCCATTTTTCCTTCCTGCCGAGGAAGGACGCGATACGGAGCGCGAAGCATTTCTTTCCGAGAAGGACGTTTCCGCCGTAACCGGAGTTGACCGACCAGATTGTGTTGTCCTCGGGGAAGTGGACGATGTATCTGTTGTTCTCGTCGAGCTGGGCTTTGGAGTGCAGTCCCTTGATATAATCGGCGCTGTCGCCGATGGCGTCGAGAACGTCGTTACCGACTCTCGTCATAATGAGCATATTGAGAACCACGTAAATCGAGTCGGTAAGCTCTATGCCGTATTTTGCAAAATCGGATCCGACGATTCCCATCGAGTAGGGAATTACGTACATCGTTCTGCCCTTCATCGAGCCGGTGAAAAGCTTTGACAGTCTTGCGTAACATTCTCCGGGTTCGATCCAGTTGTTTATGTTGCCGGCGTCTTCTTTCGTCCTGGTGCAGATAAACGTTCTGCCTTCGACTCTGGCGACGTCGTTTATCGCCGTTCTGTGAAGGTAGCATCCGGGAAGAAGCTCCTGGTTCAGCTTGATCATCTCACCGGTCGAGCAGGCCTCGGCGCGGAGAGCGTCACGCTGTTCGTCGCTGCCGTCGATCCAGACGATTCTGTCCGGTCTGGTCATAGCGGCCATTTCGTCTATCCAGTTGAGGATATACTTGTTTTGGGTCATTTTTCGAGCCTTTCTTTGAATATATTTTCAACTTAATATTATACAACAACCCGCTTCCTTCGTCAAGTGAAAACTTGAAAAAACAAAAGCAGCCGGATAAAGGTGCGGGTTTTCCGACTCCTTGACCTTTATTTTTCAAATTCAATTGATTTTTATTATATTTAATGCTATAATAATATCAACAGAACCGACGGAGTATGAAAAATGGGATACAGAAAGCCGTATTACGACGAAAACCACAGGCTGGTAAGATATACCCCCCTTGATTTTCTGCGCGATACGGCTCAGTTTTTCCGCCGGTTTTTCGCTTTTTCGAATATAAAGCACGCCTTCCGCACCGTTCTTACGTCAATGAAGGAATACCTCGCTTTTTTCGTGGCTCTCACCCTTCTTCAGAGCGTTTTCTGGATGATATGGCTGTATCATTACAGCTACGCGAAAACCGTCGTGGAGCAGTCGAAAGCTTCGGATTTCAACCTGATGATCGAAGGGCTGACCGACGACGAATGGGCGCATATCTTCAACGAATCCTTCCGGATCGCGGATCAGCGCAAAGTGGAGGAGAGAGGGTACGTATCTTATACTTCGGGCAGATATTACGGTACTTATTCGGAGGGACTCGTACGTGTCAGCTTCCTTCTTACCGATGATTCAAAGGAAGCGTGCGATTCCTTTCTCAAAAGATATAAAATCAGCGGAGAAAATCTGAAGATCACTTACGGCGAGCGGACGAGAGCGCTTATTAAGGCGGAATCGTCAAAAAAGACTGCCGTTCTTCTGTCGCTTCTTTCTCTCGTGCTTGCGGCATTTTCGATTACCATGATATTCCGTATCAGGGTCAATCTTTTCAGGTTCAAATACGGAATATATATGACGTTCGGAGCAGATTTCGAAAAGCTTCTGGAAGTCGCCGGATGGGAGGTAATGGTCGCCGCCGTACTCTGCTTCCTGCCGGGGCTTTTGCTCGCGGTACTGATTCTGATTCTTTGCGGCGGGAGATTCGTTTTCGAGGCGATACCACGTTCGCTCTTGCGAGCTGTACTCTGGCTTGTGTCCGCCGTGATTCTCGGAGTTATTCCTTCGGTGAGGATTATTGCCTCTACGACTCCCGCGAAACTTATCGCCGCCGAGGACAACTCGAACCTCGTTTCGTCTCCCAGAAGGTCGTTCAGGATATTCGGGAAGTCTTTTCCTTTTCATTACGAGCTGTTCGGCTTCTGGAGATTCAGGAAGTATTATCTGACGGTCATCGCCTCCGCCGCCGTTTTTTCGACGTTTTTCTTCAGCGGGAGTTTTTCTTCGGGACTGATCCTTGCCGGACAGAAGTCGGATAAACCGCAGTTCGTCGTGACGTTCGGTGAAGGAGGCGACTTCGACTCCTTCGGAATCGAGGAGCTTTCAGACTTGGACGGGGTCAGCCGCGTCATATTCAAGGATCCGGTTTCCGCCTCCGCAATCGATTCGCATATACTTCTGGACGGCAGCCAGTCTGCCGGGATTTCTTCGCATACGGTGGCTTCGGGCATTGACGGTCTTTATGCCGACAACAACTGCAGGTATCTTCCGATAGACGAACAGCTTGCAAGAGAGGCGACGAAGGACGGTTTCTGGAAGGTATCGGGCGATCTTGAATCCGTCCTTAACGGCGACCTGACCGTCGCTATGACTCTTTCGATGAACAACAGTCCGGCTGTTTCCGTTTCACCCGGCGACGTGATCCGGATAGGCGTCCTCCGCACGAAGGAAGGCGGGATCTCTTACGACAGGCCCGACAAAAAATACATACTGTCACAGCTGATCGAGAGAGCAGAATTCACGTATTTCAAAGTGACCGTCGGGGCCGTGATAGAGGAACCTTCGAGCGACGGTGAATACAATATCTATCTGCCCGGAGAACTGTACGAAAAGGTGACCGGCAGGAAACCGTCTTATGCCGAAGTGTCGGTATATCTCTCGGAAGATGCGACGGCGGAAAAGTCGGAAAAGCTTCGCAAGAGCGTTACGAATATCGCGTCCACTTACGTCGGATCGCACGTGGAGGATACCGGAAGGATCTACGAAAAACTCTCGGCCGTAAACGGGACCGTACCGCGAATTATCACCGCGTCGGCCGCGTTTATGCTGATACTATCGATACCCGTCTGGATCTTTTCACAGAGGACCTTCGCTGGAAAGAGAAAAGGGGAGTACGGGCTTCTCTCCGCTCTCGGAGCCGATTCCGGCCGACTGAAAAAACTGCGCGCCGTTTCGGGCGGTATGCTGGCGCTTCCCGCGGGATTTATTCCGCTGCTGACGGGATTTCTCATATCGCTCGCGATATTCAGGATAGTTAACGTATTTCTGCCTTCCCTCGGATTCGGAGACGGAACGAATTATACGTTCTCTCCCGATCCGGTATCGGTTGTCGCCGGCGCGGCAGTACCCGCGCTTGCCGCCTTCCTTTCGACAGTTTTGGTAAAGGACCGTAACGAAAAATGGACCCTAACGGAAGAGTAATGCTCAAGACGCAGGATCTGATCAAGCAGTTCCGTCAGTATGATTCTGTGGTAACCGCAGTCGACCGCGTCAATTTTGAAGTATATGAAGGCGAATTTGTCGCCGTAATGGGGGAGTCCGGCTCGGGAAAGAGCACGCTTCTCCACCTCATGGCGGGACTCGAGCGACCGAATTCCGGCAGGATTTTCATTCGCGGGAACGAGATAACGGCAATGAGCCCGGACGACCTTGCCGTTTTCCGCGGTAATTTCATAGGCATGGTCTTTCAGAGCCACAACCTTATTCCTCAGTTCACGGCTCTTGAAAACATCCTGATACCTACTCTTATGTGCCGCAAGGAGGGGTATACCTACGAGGAGCACCTTAAAAAACTTGTGGCTACACTTCGGATTGCCGACCGACTGCATCATCTTCCCAGCGAGCTTTCGGGAGGTCAGCAGCAGCGTGTTGCAATCGCGCGTGCGCTGATCAACCGTCCGCAGATCGTCTTTGCCGACGAACCGACCGGAAACCTGGACAGAGCCAACGCCGACGAAGTGCTGGAGCTTCTTCTCAGAACGAAGGAAACGCTCGGGCAGACCCTTGTCGTCGTTACTCACGACCCGAGCATCTCCGAAAGGGCCGACCGCATTTTCGTTATGCGCGACGGAAAGCTTGAGCCGAAGAGAGGCTGAAAGAAGTGGGCAGAGGGCAGTGAGCAGTGAGCAGATTTTTTCTTTTTTGGTATCAACTGACAACTGCCCACCGACAACCGACAGCTATTACTGACAACCGACATCATTGAACAGCGAAAAGTGAAGAAAAATGAAAAATACGGATAAAAAATTTCTTGGGATCGATATCGGAACCACCTCGGTAAAAGCCGCGGTTTTCGATTTCGAGGGAAAGCGCCTCGGACTGTATTCGGAGGATTACACGCTCGATTATTCAGGCGGCGGGACCTTCATCGAATTTGACGCGGACAGGTATTTCGCGATAGTCGAACGCGCCGTCGAAAAACTGACCGCCGAATGCGGGAGGATCGACGCGCTCTCGGTCGATACACAGGGCGAGACCATGATACTGACCGACGCTTTCGGAAGACCGCTTTGTCCCGCCGTTGTCTGGCTGGACAACCGCGCGTCGGCCGAGGCGGAAATCATTAAGGATAAATTCGGCAACAAAACCGTTTACGACGTGACCGGGCAGCCGGAAATCACGGCCGGCTGGCCGGCCTGCAAGCTTCTCTGGTTCAGGCGGAACAGGCCGGAGATTTTCGAAAAAACAAAAAAGATATTTCTGCTTGAAGACTGGATCCTTTTCCGTCTGACCGGAAAATTCGTGACGGAACCCTGTATCCAGTCGTCGTCCGTTTATTTCGACATTCGCTCCCGCTCCTGGTGGAAAGAAATGCTCGTCTTTATCGGAATCGGAGAAGAACAGCTCCCCTCGGTTGTCGGTACCGGTGAAATAGTCGGTTCGTATAACGGAATAAAAGTGGTGTCGGGAACTCTCGATCAGATTGCCGGCACTCTCGGATGCGGAGTTACCGACGAATCGGTCATAAGCGAAATGACGGGTACGATTATGGCGATCTGCGCTATGACCGGCGAAATTCCTCCTTTCGATCCGTCAAGCATCATTCCGTGTCATATTCACGCGATACCCGGCAAATACTGCCGGATTCTCTGGTCGGGAACCGCCGGGATGGCTCTTAAATGGTTCAGAACGAATTTCTGCGAGAATTATACTTTCAAAGAACTTGACGGCATCGCAAAGGACGTTCCGCCCGGATGCGACGGGATGACCCTGCTTCCGTATTTTACTGGTTCGACAATGCCGAAATACAATCCCGACGCGACGGCCGTTTTTTCCGGCGTTACTCTTCAGCACACCCGCGCACATTTTGCCAGGGCCATAATGGAATCGATCGCTTTTATTCTCCGTCAGGATCTTGAATATATCGGAACCGGCGGGATACGCGAAATCAGAATCACCGGCGGCGGCGCTTCGAGTCCGCTCTGGGCGCAGATAAAAGCCGACGTTACCTGCAAGACCCTCCGGGTACCGCGCGAAAGCGAGACCGCCTGTCTCGGAACGGCTCTGATAGCCGCTGCGGGTGAAGGTGCTTTCAAATCGATCTCCGAAGCCGCTTCGGTCTTCGTGACCTGCGGGAAAGAGTATCTCCCCGGAGAAGACGATTATTCGGCCGCTTACGAAAGATTTGTAAAAATCGATAATCTACTCAACTGAAAGGATATTAGAAATGTCAAAAGCTGCATTTGTCGGATTCGGCGAGGTCAACACGCCGGTCGAAGTTGTGATCAGGAAATGCAAAGCCGCCGAAGAGGCGCTTAAAAATGAAGGGATCGAGCTGGTTTCCGTCTATCCGATTTCCGACGATTATGAGGAAAAGGATATTGCCAAAGCGCTTTCCGCGCTTTCGGGAGAGAAGTTTGATTCCCTTGTCCTTTGCGTCGCCGGCTGGATTCCGACTCACGCCGTCGTAAAAATTACCGAGTATTACAGACATCTTCCGATGGTCCTGTGGGGACTCTGCGGATGGTACGAGGGCGACACTCTCGTGACGACCGCCGATCAGGCGGGAACCACCGGTCTGCGTGCGACTTTCGAGGGGCTCGGATATAAATTCAAGTACGTTTACGACGTGATCGGCAAAAAGACCCGTTCGGCCGACGTTGCCTCCTTCTGCCGCGCCGCCTCCGCTTGCGGCGCTCTCCTTCATGACAAAGTCGGTATGGCCGGTTACAGGGATATGAATCTTTACGGCACTCTTTACGACGGGATTTCGCTTAAAAAGGCGACCGGCGTCGAGATCGAGACCTTCGAGATGCTTGAGATCGCCCAGAGATACGAAAAACTTGATCCGGCAGAGGTCGAAAAGGTAATAAACTACCGGATACTCAAATGGCATTTTCTCAAGCCCGCCAACCGGGAAGCGCTTGAAAAGGCGGCGGGGTATTATCTTGCCGTAAAGCAGATAGCCGACGAACGCGGATACAGATCGATTTCGATCAAGGACGTGGACGGAATGAAAAAGCTCTGCGGTTTTCCGCCCGCTCCGATCTTTATGCTTCTTTCCGAAGACGGTTACACTACCGTTCCGGAAAACGATTCTCTCGGAGCCGTCACCCAGCTCATGATGAACCGTCTTACCGGACAGCTTGCCGGATATCTTGAATTTTACGAATTTTTCGAAAGCAGCGTCCTCGCGGGGGTTCCGGATTTCGTCGCCGCCGATATGGTTGACGGAGACACGTATACCGTTCTTCCGGCCGCTTTCGGACTGCTCAGCCAGGGCATTCTCAACGTTTCCAAGGTCAAGACCGGCGTTTTGACCATGTCACGACTGACGTATAAGGACGGAAAGTACGTCATGCAGATCATCCGCGGCCTCGGGAAGACTCCTCCGAAGTGGGAAGAATGCGGCTGGGACAAACCGGCGCCGCAGCTTTCGGCTCTCGAGATCGAGATACCCGACGTCGAGCGTTTTGCCGACAACGTCGCCTGCCAGCATTATATCATTACCTTCGGCGACAACCGCGCCGCGATCAGAGACCTCTGCCGCATCCTCGGGATAGACGTTGTCGAACTGTAAAGGAGACGAAAAATGTATTCCGGTTTTTCAATTCGTGCGCCCTATTTCGAAATAGGGCCGAAGTGCATAATGTGGGGCGAGCGCATGCTGAAACTCGCGCTTGCCGTCGATGAGATAGCCCACAAATACGATCTGGACGTTATCCTTACGCCGCAGTACGCCGATATAAGGATGATCGCCCAGTATACGAAATACGTTCACGTATTCGCTCAGCACGCCGATCCGCTCCTTCCGGGACGCGGGCTCGGCTCGGTACTGCTTGAGTCTCTCCGCGACGCCGGTGCCGAAGGCGTCATGCTCAATCACGCCGAAAAGAAGCTGGATCCGGATACTTTGAAGAGGACGATCGAACGCGCCGACGAGGTCGGACTTGCGACGATCGTCTGCGCCGACACTGTCGAGGAAATCAGACAGGTGGCCCTGATGTCTCCGAATCTCATAGTGGCGGAACCGACCGATCTTATCGGTACCGGTGTCGCAAGCGATATGGGCTATGTCAGGGATACCATCGAGGCGGTCAGGAAGATCAATCCTTCCATTATGGTGCTCCAGGGCGCCGGGATCTCCGGTCCCGACGACGTCGCAAACGTCATCAGAGCCGGGGCTCAGGCCACGGGCTGCACGTCGGGCGTTATGAAGGCGAAGGACCCGGAAGCGGCAGCCGAAGCCATGCTGCGGACGCTGCGCGAGACCTGGGACGAGGTGCACGCATAAACGCTGCGGGGAATTCGAAAAAAATGTCGCAAATCGCGGCAGTTTTTCTCAAAATCCTTGACAAAATCACCCCGGAATGATATAATTTTATCGTCGGTGAAAAACCGACCCGCTTATATATCATCTGCAATATGGGCAGAAAGTTTCTACCGGATAACCGTAAATCTTCCGACTATAAGCTGATATCAGTATACTGTGCAGAAAATCTTTGTTTTTCTGCCCGTATTGTCGGAGATCGGTTTACAGGGCCGGTCTCCGTTCTTTTAATGGTGAATTTAAAAATTTATATTTTCAGGAGGAACGTTATGTTCAAGAAAGCGGTATCTTTCATTCTCGCGCTGACCTGTGTCGCCGCGCTCGCACTGAGCTTTGTTTCATGCGGCAACAGTTCCGGCGATGACGTCAAGGGCGAGAGCGATGCTCTTCTTCCCATTCCCGCCGTCGAAAAATTCGACGTACCGGCTGAGTTCAAGATCGGACTTATCTGCCTGCACGACGAAAACTCGACCTACGACGCCAACTTCATCAACGGTCTCAAGAGAGTCAAGGAAGCTCTCGGACTCAAGGACGAGCAGGTTCTCGTCGCCACCAACATCGGCGAAGACGACAACTGCTACAACAAGGCTGTCGAGTTCGCCAACAACGGGTGCAAGATAGTCTTCGCGGACTCCTTCGGACACGAATCCTTCATGGCCAAAGCCGCCAAAGAGTATCCGAACGTTCAGTTCTGCCACGCTACCGGAACCTCCTCGAAGTACGGCAACAGCGACCTTGCCAACTTCCATAACGCTTTCGCCAACATCTACGAGGGCAGATACTGCGCCGGTATCGCCGCCGGTCTCAAGCTCAACGAGATGATCAAAGAAGGAAAGATCAAAGAAGAAGAAGCCGTTATCGGTTACGTCGGAGCGTTCACCTACGCGGAAGTCGTCTCCGGATTGACCTCCTTCTTCCTCGGTGCCCGTTCTGTCTGCCCGACCGCTACCATGAAAGTCAGATACACCGGCTCCTGGTATGATCCCACCAGAGAACAGGAAGCCGCTCAGTCGCTCATTACGACTGACAAGTGCGTTCTCATCAGCCAGCACGCCGACTCTCTCGGAGCTCCGACCGCCTGCGAACTTGCCGGTGTTCCCAACGTTTCCTACAACGGAAGCACCTATTCCGCCGGACCCAACACCTTCCTTATCTCCTCCGCGATCAACTGGTCCGTGTACTTCGCTTACATAATCAAGACCGTCGTGAATAACGGCACCATCGACAAAGACTGGTGCGGCGGTATCAACGAGGGATCGGTCGTCCTTTCGGGTATCAACCTCGACGCCTGCGCCGACGGAACCGAAAAGGCGATAAAGGACGCCATCGACGCCTTCAAGGCCGGTACGCTCCACGTATTCGACACCTCCAAGTTCACCGTTGAAGGCAAAGCCCTCAGCGAGTACCTTGCCGACGTCGACGGAGATTTCACCGCCGAAGGCAACAAGAACGTTATCGTCAACGGTTACTTTGACGAATCCAACGCCTCTGATTTCCGTTCCGCTCCTTACTTCGATCTCATCATCGACGGTATCGAGAACAAGAACGTCAATTACGGCGACTGATATCACCTCATTTTTCAACGAGGGCGGGGCGCTCAACCCCGCCCTCAAGCGGTTTTTTTTTACAAATATAAAATTCCGGTATACGGAACTTTCGTAACGGAGACGAAATGTCTGAAGAACGACTTGCTCTCGAACTGAGGGGTATCACCAAACGGTTCGGAAATATAACGGCTAACGATCACGTCGATCTCAAGCTGCGCCGCGGGGAAATACTTGCCATCCTCGGGGAAAACGGAAGCGGCAAGACTACGCTGATGAATATGATCTCCGGGATCTATCATCAGGATGAAGGAACCATTTTTATAAACGGGGAAGAGGTGACCATCAATTCCCCCAAGGACAGTCACGCTTTCGGCGTCGGAATGATCCATCAGCATTTCAAGCTGGTAGACGTTTTCACGGCGACCGAAAATATTATTCTCGGAATCAACGACGGAAAGAGATACAACCCGGCGGCGTCTTCCAAGACCATATCGGAAATATGCTCTCGTTACGGATTTGTTCTCGATCCCAGGAAAAAAATATATGAAATGTCCGTCTCCGAAAAGCAGACGGTGGAGATCGTCAAGGTGCTGTACCGCGGAGCGGACATACTGATACTTGACGAGCCGACGGCCGTGCTCACTCCTCAGGAGACCGAAAAGCTTTTCGCCGTGCTGCGCAGCATGCGTAAGGACGGGAAATCGATAATAATCATCACACACAAGCTGCACGAGGTTATGGCGATATCCGACAGGGTCACCGTTCTTCGCAAGGGCAGATATATCGACACCGTAAACACTTCGGAAACGACGGAGCAGGAACTGACCGATATGATGGTCGGCGAAAAGGTCGAACTGAATATCGAACGTCTCCCTCCCGCAAAGGATTACGACCGTCTGATCGTCAATCATCTGAACATGACGAATCACGAGGGCGTGAAGGTTCTGAACGATATATCGTTCCGCGCAAGGGCGGGCGAGATTCTCGGTATAGCGGGTATAGCCGGAAGCGGACAGAGAGAACTGCTCGAAACGATAGCCGGACTGCACGCCGCCGATTCGGGTGAGATAACCTATCTGCACCACAAAACGGGAGAACTTGTTAATCTGCGCGCAAAAACGCCGCTTCAGATACGTGATCTCGGAATCCGCCTTTCCTTCGTCCCCGAAGACCGGCTCGGAATGGGACTTGTCGGGAATATGGATATAATCGATAATATGATGCTTCGCAGCTATAAAAAGGGGAGGAGCGTCTTCATCGACCGCCAGCCGCCCAGAACTCTCGCGGAAAAGATCATCGACAGTCTTCAGGTCGCAACGCCGAGCGCGAAAACCCCGGTACGGCGTTTATCGGGGGGAAACGTCCAGAAGGTACTTGTCGGACGCGAAATCGCGGCCTCGCCTTCGGTTCTTATGGCGGCTTATCCGGTGAGAGGTCTTGATATCAACTCCTCGTACATGATTTACAGTCTGCTCAACGAGCAGAAGGCAAAAGGAGTCGCCGTGATTTTCGTAGGCGAGGATCTGGACGTCCTTCTTGCTCTTTGCGACAGGATTATGGTGATAAGCCAGGGTACCGTCACCGGAATGCTTGACGGAAGAACAGCCCGAAAGGATGAAGTCGGTCTTCTGATGACAAAAGGCGCTCATGCGTCGACGGAGGAAAAGGAAAATGCCTGAAAAGAATAAATCCGGATCCCCCAGACAGAAACGTCAACAGCTGATAATCATATCTAAAAGACATTCGGTACCTTTCGCGCGCGCGCTGCTGATCCGTGCCGCCGCAATTCTCGCGGCTCTTGTCGTTTCCGGTATATTGACCATACTCCTTACAGGCGACAACCCGCTTTCAATCTACGCGACCATGTTTACCGGAGCGTTCGGTTCCTCACTTGCAATCTGGAAAACCTTCCAGGACGTTGCGATACTTCTGGGGATTTCTCTTGCCGTGACTCCCGCCTTCAGGATGAAATTCTGGAATACCGGAGCCGAGGGACAGGTCCTCATCGGGTGTCTCGCCTGCGCCGCCAGCATGTTCTGGTTCGGAGGAAAGATTCCGGACCCGCTGCTGATGGTGGTTATGGCCGTAGTTTCGATCCTTGCCGGCGCGCTGTGGGGACTTCTTCCCGCGGTTTTCAAATCTTTCTGGAACACAAACGAAACGCTTTTCACGCTGATGATGAACTATGTTGCTATTCAGCTGGTGGAGTTTTTCCTTAAGATAGCGGACAAGACCGGATCGAACACGGTCGGTCCGAACCTTCTCAGTCACGGCTGGTATCCGCAGCTCTTCGATCAGCAGTATCTGCTGACAATAATCGTCGTTGCCGTACTTACCGTCATCATCTATTTCTATCTGAATTATACAAAGCACGGGTATGAAATATCGGTTGTCGGCGAAAGCGAAAACACCGCGAAATACATAGGCATCAACGTTAGAAAAATCGTGATACGCACCATGGTGCTCTCCGGCGCTCTCTGCGGGCTGATCGGACTTCTGATAGTCGGAGTAACGTCTCACTCGATTGACTCGAACATAGTGCACGGCAGGGGCTTTACGGCGATCATGGTATCCTGGCTCGCGAAATTCAACCCGCTGTTCATGGTGCTGACGTCGCTGCTTCTTGTTTTTCTCGGAAGAGGAGCGGAGGAGGTAAGTACGAAATTCGGACTCAACTCGTCCTTCTCCGACATAATTACCGGCATTATCCTCTTTTTCATTATCGGATGCGAATTCTTCATTAATTATAAAGTGCGGTTTAATTTCGGTAAATCGTCCGGCGGCGAAGCGAAATCCGCAAAGGAGGGCTGAATATGTTTCCGATAGTTCAGTTTCTTTCCCGCGCCGTTCTTCAGGGGACGCCGCTGCTTCTCGGTTCCACCGGAGAAATAATCACCGAAAAATCCGGCAACCTTAATCTCGGTATTCCGGGAATCATGTATATCGGCGCCATATCCGGAGTAATCGGCGGTTTCTTCTATCAGAATGCCGCGGGAAACAGGGTAAATACTCTGCTGGCTGTGGTAATACCCTTGCTGGCATGTCTTACGGGTTCACTGATTGCCTCGTTGATCTATTCGTTCCTGACGGTAACGCTCAGAGCAAATCAGAACGTTACCGGGCTTGCTCTGACAACCTTCGGAGTGGGTATCGGCAACTTTTTCGGCGGATCTCTCATCAAGATAACAAAGAGCGAGGTTCCGTATCTTTCACTTCCGCGCATAGCCAAAGCGTTCAAACAGACGCTTCCGTTTGCCGGTAAACTCGGGTGGTTCGGGGAGCTTTTCCTGAATTACGGTTTTATGGTTTATCTGGCCGTGATAATCGCCGTTGTCGTCGCTTTCATTCTCAAAAAGACAAACGTCGGGCTTAAACTCCGGGCGGTAGGCGAAAATCCCGCAACGGCTGACGCCGCCGGGATCAATATCACGAAATACAAATATTTCGCGACCTGCGCCGGCGGAATGATTGCCGGTCTCGGAGGACTCTATTTTGTAATAGATTATTCCAACGGAATCTGGGCGAACAACGGGTTCGGCGACCGAGGATGGCTTGCGATAGCGCTCGTAATTTTCGCGATCTGGAATCCCGACCTGAGTATTATCGGTTCCTATCTTTTCGGAGGACTTTACATCCTTCCGTATTATATCAACGTAAGTCTTCAGGCGCTGCCCCTTATCCAGATGCTTCCTTACGTAGTAACGATTGTTGTTCTGATTATCGTTTCTCTTAGAAAAAAGAGAGAGAACCTTCCTCCCGCCTCGCTCGGACTGTCTTATTTCCGGGAGGAAAGGTAACACGTTTCTCATATCTTTTTGAATTATCAGGCGGTCTAGGGTGAGTTTATCTTTCCGAAGACCGCCTATAAGTATTTCATTTTATTGTTCGAATACTATAAATATTCTTCATTTTTTCGTAAAGAATCAAGATTTATTTTATTAAACTGTTTTCAAATAATGAATTATATGTTATAATATTAAACAAAGTATTAACCGGAGCGGAAACTATGAAGAAAATTAAGATACTGATTGTAGACGATGATCCGATCATTTGCGAATCTATGCAGAAGTTTCTCGAGAACGAAACCGAGAGCGGAGGCATCGGAACAGCGATCGCCTATAACGGAGACGATGCGCTGAAGCTGTTCGACTCCTACCAGCCGGACGTTATCCTCCTTGATATAATGATGGCCGGGAAAAACGGAAAGGAGATCTGTTCCGAAATCAGAAAGATCTCCAACGTTCCGATAATAATGGTAAGCGCAAAGTCCAGCGTTGTGGATAAAGTGGTTGCCCTTGAACTCGGAGCCGATGATTTCATCGTCAAGCCGTTTGACATGAACGAGCTGTACGCCAGAATCAAGGCGATACTGCGCAGAATGCCTTCGGAGGATGCCCCCCAGGAAGAGGAAGTCCTGAGATTCGACAAGCTTGAGATAAGCAAACAGAAGTACGAGCTTCGAATTGACGGAAAGTATTACGATATACCGCCGAAAGAACTTGAACTTCTCTATTATCTTGCGTCCAACTTCAATCACGTTTTCACGAGAGATCAGCTTCTGGACAAGGTCTGGGGATTCGACTATCTCGGCGATTCCAGAACGGTAGACGTTCATATAAAACGTTTGCGCGAGAAGCTTGACGGCGTTTCGGACAAGTGGTCGATAAAAACGGTCTGGGGCGTCGGATATAAGTTTGAAGCCGATTAATATCGGATAATCAGATGAAATACCGCAAATTTTCAGTCGTCGGAACCGTCATATCGGTAACATCGTTTATTGCTGCCGTTATCTCTTTCATCGCCGCGATTACAGACGCATCCAGCGGAAATAATCTGAAGGTTGCGATCGTTATATCCTCCGGGGTGCTCGTAGTCCTTTCGGTTTGTATGATTTTTATAACTGCAGGAATATTCAGAAGGTCCGGAAGCTCACTGGTTTCACAGCTTCGCGAGGCGGCTGACAAGATTGCGGGCGGAGATTTCTCGTACAGACTCTCGGTCCCCGACGGGGATGACGACGCGGAAATAGCGCAGGAATTCAATAAAATGTCGGATTCTCTTCAGTCTCTCGAGAAAATGCGCGACAGTTTTGTTTCCGCGGTTTCCCACGACCTTAAAACCCCTATGACGACGATTTCCGGCTTTATCGACTGTATTCTCAGCGGCGCGATAACTCCGGACAATCAGGAGAGATATCTTCTTCTGATCAAATCCGAGGTCATGCGTCTTTCACGGCTTGTAACGCAGATGCTCGATATCTCACGGATCCAGGCGGGGGACAGAGTTTTTCTTCCCGCGGTGTTCGATTTGCGGGACCTTGCCGCAAACGTGCTTTTTTCGCTGGAAAGAGAGATAAACGATAAAAAGCTGGAGGTCGGTTTCGGTTCGGCACGTGACAGGATGGCCGTGTTTGCCGACAAGGACGCCGTGTATCAGATAGTATACAATCTGATGGATAACGCCGTAAAATTCTCCCGTGTCGGCGGTGCGCTGAAGATCGATCTTTCCGAGGACGGTGAGCGTATCTACCTCTCGGTTTTCAACGAGGGGCAGGGAATAGCCGACAAAGACAAACCTTACGTTTTCGACCGGTTTTACAAAGCGGACGTTTCCCGCGGCCTCGACCGGAACGGCTACGGACTCGGACTTTACATTTCAAAAAAGATTGCCGACTCGATCGACGCGACTCTGACGCTCGACAGTGTGGAAAACGAATACTGCCGGTTCGTTCTCGGCCTGAAACACGGCGAGACGTATAAACCGTCTTCAGAATAACGGAAAGTGTGAATCGTAAAAATGGATGATAATATCGGAACAAACAGCCCGGAGGAAACGTTGAATAATTCCGACGGGGCATCAGTGGAAAACGCCGCCGCAGAAGAAAAAGACGCGGATTCTTCCAAAACGTTCGAAAGCATACCCGAGCTGTCTCCGGACGCTCCGGAATATATCTGGACTTTTTCGGATCAGCTGAAAAAGGAAACCGTGGCCGAGAAAAAGAATAAAGCGAAAGCGGGACTGATCTATTCTCTGATCGTGACCGTTCTTTTCCTGGTTTCTTTCGGAATTCTGATATTTCTGCTGGTGAATTCGAATCTGAGGGCATCAAGGCCCGAGGTCATTGAGAAAACGATATACGTCAGGGAATACGATAAAGAAAGCGGAGTGCTGACTCTTCAGGAGATAGCCGCAAAGGTCACCCCTTCTACCGTCGGCATTTCGGTGTCGGGTCAATCCGGAAACGCCGTGGGAAGCGGTTTCATTATCGACAAAAACGGACACGTTGCAACGAATTACCACGTGATCAACGGGGCCCGTTCGGTAAAGGTAGTACTGTCGGACGGCAGGAAGGTCGACGCGACAATTGTCGGCGGAGATGAGATATCCGACGTTGCGGTAGTAAAAATCGATCCCGCGGGCCTTGATCTCGTTCCCGTCGAAATAGGAGATTCGGACAGTCTTGTTCCCGGAGATCAGGTTGTCGCCATAGGCAATCCCGCCGGGCTTGAATATTCGGGAACCGTTACCGAAGGGATAGTTTCGGCGATTAACCGCAATCTCAAGTTTTATTCCGACAACGGACTTCTTGAAAAAACCATGACGGTAATTCAGATGACGGCAACGATAAATCCCGGGAACTCCGGAGGTCCTCTGATCGACGTTTACGGAAAGGTCGTCGGGATCAATTCCATGAAGCTCGCTTCTTCGCAATACGTCGGGATCTATTTTGCAATTCCTTCAAAAGGTGCCATGGAAATAATCACCGAAGTGATAGCGACCGGCAGTTATTCCGGAAACAGCCCGGTTGCACAAAAAGGCGTTTCACTCGGTATCACCGGAACAGCCGTTACCAAAGGACTTCAGATCGAGGTCGCGCAGGGCAAGTTTTACGATCCTCCCGCGGACGGTGTGCTTGTTATTTCGATATCGGGGGAAGACGCGTCCGCTTACGGCGTGCTGCGTCAGTACGATCTGATCACGGTCGTTGACGGTAAACCTATCAAGGAAGTCGAACAGATCCGGGAGATCCTTCTCGGACATAAACAGGGCGACGTACTGAATATCACAATTATAAGAGACGGCAAGACGGAGGACGTCAGTCTGAGACTGAAATAAATACAGGGGCTGTTTAAAAAGTCTGACTTTTTAACAGCCCCGCAAATTCGGCGGACGGGATTCCGCCGAATTTGCGCGAGAATTTCGGTTTTTGCAGCTTTTCAGTTAGATTTCTGCTGAAAAACGTGCAAAAACGTCGCGGTCT
>JAEEGL011206137.1_pt1 | contig 29053 bp, 23 predicted proteins | sample 9134231 | NCBI WGS metagenome assembly JAEEGL01 (sample SAMN16246548, study PRJNA631951) | gut metagenome | biome: gut microbiome; feature: rumen; material: fiber-attached | host: Bos | place: Iran: Karaj | collected 2018-10 | reverse complement strand
TTTGTCTTTTTTGGATTTTTCCGACTTTGCCTTATCTGTAACAGAGCCGACTCTTACCATGAAAAATTCGTCGAGATTGCTCTGATATATAGCTGAAAACGAAAGACGCTCGAGCAGGGGCGTATCCGCGGAGGTAGCCTCTTCAAGAACTCTTTTGTTGAATTTGAGCCATGAAAGTTCTCTGTTTTCGAGATATTCCATATTGTTTCTCCAATCTGCCTGCGGCGAAATGATATAACTGATTGCACAAACGAATCAACAAATTATACATATTAATTATACAACTTTTACGTGGGCGTGTCAAGTGTTTTTGGAGACAAATCGGGAGCATTCATTGCGCAGCATCGGGACTGATTACGTGTTGATTTGTCGGCGCGGGTATGGTATAATGTGAATATTGCGATAAAAGGATTGGTTTTATGTTTTTAGACGACTTTATTTTCAGTCTCAACGCGACAGCTCCGGTGTTCCTGATGATGATATTCGGCTGGCTTTGCCGGAAAATAGGGCTCCTCGACGAGCACACGACCGCGAAGCTGAACAAATTCACGTTCCGTGCGCTGCTTCCTGCGCTGCTGTTCATGGACCTTTCAAAGGCGGACGTGCGCTCGGTATGGGACGGGAAATTCGTGCTTTTCTGCTTCTGTGCCACGCTCCTGAGCGTGAGCGCGGCAGCGGTATACTCCCTCATGCATAGGGACAAAGCCGAGCGCGGCGAGATAATTCAGGCGGCTTACCGCAGCAGCGCGGCTGTTCTCGGCATTGCCTTCGTAAACAATATCTACGGCGAAGCGACGGTCGCGGCGCTCATGATAGTCGGAACAGTGCCGCTGTATAACGTCATAGCGGTGACGGTGCTGTCCGTGACTTCTCCCGACAAGGACAAAAAAAGCAGCAAGTCCGCCCTGCTGCTGAACACTCTTAAAGGTATCGCCACGAATCCGATAATCCTCGGCATAGCTGTAGGCATCGCGTGGGCGCTGCTGAGGATACCTCAGCCGGTGATACTCACCCGCTCGGTGACCTATCTCGGCAATATGGCGACTCCGCTTTCGCTCATCGCCCTCGGAGCCTCCTTCCGCATGAGCGACGCAAAGGGAAAGGTCCTCATCACTGCGGGAGCGGTCTTCATGAAGCTGGTAGTGTTCTGCGCGGTATTTCTGCCGCTTGCGATACATTTCGGATTCCGCGGGGAGAAGCTTGTCGCGATACTTGTAATGCTCGGAAGCGCGACTACCGGAAGCTGCTTTGTAATGGCTAAGAACTTCGGTCACAGAGGAGCTATTACCGCGTTTGCGGTAATGCTTGCGACGCTGTGCAGCGCATTCACGCTGACCGGCTGGCTGTTCCTGCTGAAAACTCTGGATTACATATAAAGCAAACGGGCGGCAGAATGCCGCCCGTTCTGATATCCGCTTACTTTTCGGAATTTATAAACATATCGTAAATGCGTCTGATAGCCTCGGGGAGGTCGTCCTCGCTGACGCCGATGATTACGTTGAGCTCGCTTGAGCCCTGGTCTATGAGTTTTACATTTATTCTTGCATGAGCCATTGCAGCGAATACTCTCGCAACAGTACCGCGTGTATTCTTCATTCTGCGTCCAACGACTGCGAGCATTGCGATGCCGTCCTCTATCTCGATGTGGTCAGGCTCGACCTCGCGGCGAAGCTCTGCAAGCACCTTATCGCGTACAGGCTCGAGCTTTGCAGTGTCGAGAGTAATGCTCATGGTGTCGATTCCGGAAGGCATATGCTCGAACGAGAGACCGTTGTTGTAGAGCACTGTAAGCACCTTCATACCGAAGCCGACCTCGTTGTTCATCATCGCTTTTTCGATATTGATAGTGCTGAAGCCCTTCTTACCGGCAATACCTGTGATAGTGTGACCGAGAGATTCCCTGCTGAAATCGTGGTCGTTGGAGACTATCATAGTTCCGGCGTCCTCGGGAGCGTTAGTGTTGCGGATATTTATCGGTATACCTGCTGAACGAACAGGGAAGATAGCGTCCTCGTGGAGAACGGAAGCTCCCATGTAAGCGAGCTCGCGGAGCTCGCGATATGTGATAGTTTCAATAACGTCGGGCTTTTCAACTATGCGGGGGTCAGCAACGAGGAAGCCGGAAACGTCTGTCCAGTTCTCGTAAATATCAGCTCTTACAGCATTTGCGATGATAGAGCCTGTAACGTCAGAGCCTCCGCGGGAGAAGGTCTTGATGACGCCCTCAGTAGTTCTGCCGTAGAATCCGGGGATAACAGCATTGTCGAGACCCTTTATGCGCTCGCGTACAGCCTTTACAGTCTCCTCAAGGAGAAGATTGCCCTTTGTGTCGAAGATGATAACGTCTGCGGCATCAACGAAATTAAAGCCGAGATAATTTGCGAGCACCTTGCCGTTGAGAAATTCTCCGCGGCTTGCGGCGTAGTCTTTAGCCGGACGAGCCTTGAGCTCGCGCTCGATAACTGCGAATTCCTCGTCAAGGGACATATCCATGCCGAGCTCGGAAATAATGCCGTTGTAGCGGTCCTTTATCATCTGGAGGTCGTTGCTGAAATCGACTCCGCTGCCTGCGAGCTCGCAGCACTTGTAAAGCATATCCGTTACCTTTATATCGTCAGAGAAGCGCTTTCCCGGAGCCGAGGGAACAACATATCTGCGCTTGTCGTCAGACTTGATTATAGAAGCGACCTTTCTGAACTGATTTGCGTCAGCAAGAGAGCTTCCGCCGAATTTTACAACTTTATTAGCCATGATAGCTGCCTACTTTCATAATATATTGATATTTTAGTGTCAATAACAATTATACTCTAAAAGCCGCTGAAAATCTATTGACAGAAAGCCAAAATTCGGATATACTTTCAGTGTGTTTTTGGTGAATACGCTTGTACGCCGCTCGCGGACAAAAAATTCCGGAGCAGCGAGCCGCTCCGGCAAGAAAAATATAATGTTGTCAGAGAGTGTGAGAACTCATTTGATATATTATACGCGCATATCGGCAGGATCATTCATGATTTGAATCATATGCCGTCAAGCCTTTCCATATTATAAAAAAAGCTTGACAAAGCTGCGGGAATGTGGTATTATATTATACAGGCGCGAATACGCCTGTAATATGTTTTAATGGAAATTCCGAAATATAGATGTGCGGGCCCTGTGCAACAAGACACCGTGAACCATGTCAGGCGGGAGACCGAGCAGCATTAAGCGGATCGTCTCGTGTGCCGCAGCCAGCCTGCACATCTATGTTCCGGAATTTTTTCTTAATGGGGTACGACTATGAAAAAGTTAACTTCATTTTTCAGCAGGCTTGCCGGCACTGTTATACAAGCCGCTCCGGCAGGAACTGTCGCGGGAGCTCTGATATTTTATATAGTTGCAGTGGTGTACAGCATCTTGACCGGCGACAGGAAGGTCCTGTACACAGCAGTCGGCTTTGCCGTGCTGAATGCTGCCGGCATTGCAGGCGCGATGATACTGAAGCTTCCCGAAAACTTCCACAAGTACGATCAGGACATCATCGGCAGGAACTTCGTCGGCGTAAGCAAGAAGTGCCGCCTGTTCAGCCACTCGCTCGACCTGCTCTTCTCGCACAGGGCAAATGCTGCTCTTGAAGAGCTGAAAATGCTCGAAAGCGACTACACAGACCGCCTTACCGACAGCGAAAAGGCAGTTGTGAGCTTCTATACCGCCCGCTGCTACGACCTCATGACCTATTACCCGAATGCGCTCATCTACTACGAACGCGCACGCGAGCAGGGTTTTCACGACAAGGTCTTGCCCTTCCTGAATGCGAGATGCACCGGAAGCAACGGCGATACTGACGAGGCTGTAAAGCTCTATACAGAAGTGCTCGGCGACGAGAACAGTCCCTTCCGTATGTATGTGCTCACCGACGTGGGAAGAATGTATCTCAAGCTCAACCAGCCCGCAAAGGCTATGGAATGGTTCAGCGAGGCTATCGAGAAGCACTACAACTACGCGGAGGCGCTCGGCGGAGCAGCTATCGCGCAGACAATGATGAAAAATCTCAACGAGGGTCAGCGGCTCTACCGCGAGGCTCTCATAAACCATATAAAAGACCCCGAGGGCTTTGCGAGCTACTTCAAGGAGGTGCTCGACTCGGTAATGCTCGAAAAGGACATCGAGAAAAAGCTCGGCGGAGAGAACGATATCAAGAACTGACCAAGGAGGGAGATATATTGTATAAGGCGCTTTACCGCAAGTGGAGACCGCTTACATTCGACGATGTTATCTCCCAGCAGCATATCACCGATACGCTGAAAAACCAGCTCAGAGCCGAAAAGACCGCCCACGCCTACCTTTTCACGGGCTCGCGCGGAACAGGTAAGACTACCTGCGCGAGAATACTCGCCAAGGCTGTGAACTGTCCGAATATGAAGGACGGAAATCCATGCCTCGAGTGCGATATCTGCCGTGAAGCCGACGAGGGCTCGCTCACCGATATCATCGAGATAGACGCCGCTTCAAACAACGGCGTAAACGATATACGCGACCTGCGCGAAGGAGCTGTTTACTCTCCCGAGCGCTGCAAGTACAAGGTATACATCATCGACGAGGTGCATATGCTCTCCGTGCCGGCGTTCAACGCGCTGCTGAAGATAATGGAAGAGCCGCCTGAATACGTCAAATTCATACTTGCCACAACTGAGATACACAAGGTCCCCGCGACCATAACCTCACGCTGTCAGCGTTATGACTTCCGCAGGATAAAGCAGAAGGACATCGCTGCAAGACTGCTTTACATCGCCTCGCAGGAGCAGATAGACCTCTCTCCCGACGGCGCTGACATGATAGCCAAGCTTGCCGACGGAGGTATGCGTGACGCGGTATCGCTGCTCGACCAGTGCTCGGTATGCGCCGAAAGCATCGACGCGGCGGCAGTTTCCGAAACAGCCGGTATCGCCGGCAGAGAGCATATATACGATATACTCGAGGCTATCGCCGACGGCGACGCTGCTAAGGCTCTCGTTGTTACCGATAAGCTCTATAATATGTCCAAGGACCTCACCAATCTCTGCGAGGAGCTGATATTGCAGCTCCGCAACCTCATGCTGATAAAGGTCTCGCCCGAGAGCGCTGCCGACATCGTCATCGCTATGCCGGACGAGCTCGAAAGACTGAAAGCTATCGCAGAGCGGACAGAGCTCCCAGATATCATGAGCCGCATCGAGCAGCTTCAAGCCTGCCGCGAGCACATGATGAGAGCCCTCAACAAGCGCGTCGAGTTCGAGATGTCGCTGATAAGGGTCTGCGGCAAGGGAGGAAACGCTCCCGCAGCTATTGACAATTCTGAAATTTATGATAAAATAAAACAGTTGGAGGATAAGCTCAGCGCTGTACCGGCTGGCGGTATGCGCTCTGACGCTCCCGACAGGAACGCCCGTGAGGTGTTCACGGCTTCAAGCCCTGCCGGAGAATCCGAGCCTGCGCCCAATGTCAGCGTTGACATCAGGACGGTCAGGGAGGACGAGCTCACGCCCTGCGATAAATGGGAGGATATCATGGAGGAATTCCGCAAGATAAACCCTGCGGTCGCAGGAAGTCTTGAAGGCTCTACTGCTTCAACAAAGGGAAATGTGCTGTGCATATTCACTCCCAACCGTTTCTTCATCTCGCTGTTCAAGGGGAGCAAGGAGAATGCGATATCGCTCAGCAAGGCGATATACAACGTCCTCGGACAGAAATACCGCATAACTGCGCGGTGTACGACCTCGGTCGAGGAGACCAAGAACCTCGCGGAACAGCTCGTGAAAAAAGCAATTAACAGCAATATTGAAACAGCTGTTGATAATAATAACCAATAAATAAATTAAAGGAGAAAATTACTATGAAAGCAAGAATACCTAAGAATATCGGCGGCAGCGGCGCCCAGAACATGAACCAGATGATCAAGCAGGCTCAGAAGATGCAGGATCAGATCACAGAGCTCCAGGAGGATATCGAGGCTCGCGACTTTACTGCTACAGCAGGCGGCGGAGCTGTTGAGGTAACTCTCACAGGCAAGAAGACTATCAAGTCTCTCACACTCAAGCCTGAGGTAGTTGACCCCGAGGATATCGAGATGCTTCAGGACCTCATCATCAGCGCTATCAACGAGGCTGTCAACAACATCGAGACAACTACAGAGTCTGAGATGAGCAAGATAACTGGCGGAGTTGCTCTCCCCGGTCTTTTCTGATAAATGGCTGACCACAACGCTCTTCCGCTGGTCATACTGGCGGAAAAGTTTGCGTCCCTTCCGGGAATCGGCATGAAATCGGCTCAGCGCCTCGCATATCACGTTATGTCTATGGACGAGGCGGCAGTCGAGAGCTTCGCTCAGGCGCTGCTTGACGCTAAGAACAACGTCCGCTGCTGCAGTATCTGTCAGAATCTGACGGAGCGGGAGGTCTGTCCCATATGCAGCGATGACGAGCGCGACAAAAGCGTCATTTGCGTTGTCGAGAGTCCCAAGGACGTTACAGCTTTCGAGCGCACACGCGAATACAACGGTACCTACCACGTTCTGCACGGTCTGCTCTCGCCTATGGACGGCATCACGCCGGACAAGCTCCGCGTTAAAGAGCTCCTCGCGAGGATAGCTCAGGGCGGCGTGGAGGAGGTCATAATGGCTACAAATCCCACGGTCGAGGGCGATGCTACAGCTATGTATGTGGCAGGACTGCTCAAGCCGCTCGGCGTGAAGGTGTCACGTCTCGCATTCGGTCTCCCCGTAGGAGGGATTCTCGAATACGCCGATGAGGTAACGCTCTTTAAGGCGCTCGAAAACAGAAATGATATGTAAAAAGCTCCCCATACGGGGAGCTTTTTATTTAGCCGTTAAGGCGCTTGATGATATACTTGCCGCAGAGCTTGGTGCTCTTGCCGATATTGTAAACGTGCTCTTCATAAGCCGCGGATATCTTCTTGGAGTATTCCTCGCGCTCGGTGAGCATCTTGTCGATGATCTCATTAGTTTTGCCGAGCTCGTTTGTCTCGAGCGCCTCGCCGATAACCGTTCTTATCGTGAGAGTTATGGGCGGAATGCCTATCTTCTCGTACTCCTGATTCATTATCTTCATGGGAGTATTGATGAAGAGTACGGGACGCTTTGTAACGAATGCAAACTCGAACGAGATATCGCTCCAGTCGGTGATGAGGACGTCTGCCTCAAGAACAGGGTTGTTCGAGGAGAAATCGGTCTGAACAGTGATATTCTTCTTGTCCTTGAATTTTTCCTTGAGGATATCGAACTTCTCAGGCTCGTGACGTACCTGCTGCGGGTGAGGACGGAGGATTATCTCGTAATCGGTCTTGCTGAGCTCACTGAGGAGGTCGTCTATGCACAGGTCGATGATGTTGTCAGCCTGCCATGAGGGCGCGATTAGTATCTTCGGTATCTTGTTAACGGGGTGCTCGGACTTGTTATACTCGTCGAGCATATCGTCGAGGAGCGGGTAGCCGGTCTCCACGAGGCACTTCTTGGGAGTCTTGTATATCTCCTCGGCAGCGCGTATCTCGTTGAACTGGTCAACGCTCGGAACAAGGATAGTATCGAACCAGTCGAGAGCGCCCTTTCTGTAGGAGGAAGCAATGCTTCCCATGCCGTGGCACGCGAATACGTACTCGACATCCTTCTTAACGCGTGAGCGCTTGATGTGGTACTTTTCGAGGTCCGGCATAGTCATGACGCACATATCGCATTCGAGCTTCATGAAAAGCGGAACGAGATATCTGTCGGTGCCGACGTAGTAGGGGTGTATCTGAGGACGTTCGTCCTTGAAGATGTTGTCGTTGGGGTCGCTTGTAACGTAGTGTATCTCGAGGTCAGAATTCTCGCAGATGTAGTCTATCATGCCCTTGAAATACTTGTAGAAGCCGTTCGACTCGGAGTAGAACATGAGCTTCATATCCTTTACCTCGAAGAACTTCTTGTAATCAGTCTTCTCGCGCGAGCTGTATTTCTTGTGCTGTTTTTCCTTTTCTATACGCTGCTCATTCATCTTTTTGAGGTACTCGTAGTCGATGTACTTCTTAGGCGGCATACAGATGTTGTAGAGGTACATGAACGGGATAGCGAAGAGGTTTCCGAATATCCAGTAAAGTCCTACGCCTGCGGGAACGATGAATGAGAAGTAAACAGAAAATGCTATGAGAAGCAGCGTCGAGAGCACCTTGCTGAGGTTGCCCGAAGCTACCTGAAGCACGTTTACTCGGTTCTGGATAAAGCAGAGCAGCCATGCGCTCACGCCCGAGAGTATCGGTATGCTGAGCAGGATATAGTCGTGCTTGAATGAAGGAGTCTTACTGAGGTCGATGCCGAAGAACATCGTATTGAGGTTCTTTACCTCCTCCGCAGAGGGCAGAAGTCCCTCCGGAAGCGGGTGACCCGAGGGGATAAGGTTCTCCTTGATGAGGCTCACTATCTCAAGCTGGTAGTTGTTCTCTTTGAGCTGTTCCGTAGAGGCAAAGGCTCCGAGCCAGTCCTTGAACTGCTGGATTATATCAGTATCGAACTGGTGAATGAATGTGAGCGGGTGATACATAACGTAAACAAGTCCGAGAACGAGCGGTATCTGTATCAGAAGCGGGACAGAGCTGAGAAGCGGGTGATAGTGATACTTCTTGTAGAGCTTGAGCTGTTCCTCGCCGAGCTTGTCCTTGTCGTCGATGTATTTTATCTTGAGTGCGTTTTCCTCAGGCATGAGGCGTACCATATTGATAGAGTTCTTCTGCGTAGCCATATTCAGCGGGAAGAGTATCACCTTTGTAAGAAGCGTGAATATGATGATGCTCAGACCGTAGTTGCCCACGATGTTGAATATGAAGCTCATTGCCTTTCCGAGGATATCGCCTAAAAAGCTTATTACAACCATTTATGCTCTCCTGTCGTATTATTCCTCGTCGTCGTCATCGTCATCGAGAAGGTCGCTTGCAGTGATAACGTCCTTGCCAGCCTCAGCGCCCTTTATCTCAGCCTTGGGAGCGGTCTCCTCTGCGCCGGACTTCTTCTTTACAGCGCTCTTGACCTTTCTCCAGTAGATACCGAGAACTGTTCCGACTGTGATAACAACGCCGGCAACTATCTGGATAATAAGGCTTGTGGACGCGGGGTCGATGTACATAGCCGCCTTCATGCTTTCAGCAGCATTGGATAAAACGATGATATTTTCCATTTTGAACTCCTTTTTAAACTTATTTTGAATTTCCTCTGTGTTTGTTTATACATTGTCAGAATATGCCGACAACATTTTATTATATCACCATATCGGTGATATGTCAATTTATAAAATGCCGGATTTCAGCCTTATACAGGCAAGGTTTATGTTAAAACCGCCATTTTTCGGCAATTTTAAGTGTTTGCTCTTCAATTCCGGTTTTCTGTATTGTTCCGTCCGTCTTGACAAAAAGCGATTTTTGAAGTAGAATGTATATATTATTGCATAAAAGGGTGGATAATATGAAAAAGATAATCGCGTGCATTGCCGCTTCTGCAATGCTTCTCAGCATCTCCGCATCATGCGGCTCAAAGGATAAAAAGGGCTCCGAAGCTGTATCATCGGCTGATACCCAGTCGGCAACAGCCGGAAAAGCCGCTGTCAGCCTCGACGGCGTAGAGCTCGAGGACAATATCGCCGCCGCTTCCGGAGACGCTTACCTCTCCGTTATCGACAAGCAGAACTGGATAAAATATTTCGGCGACCAGTGGAACGAAAAAGAGGACAAGAACCAGCTCGCGTTCAACGCCGGGATCGCCCATATAACCGGCAACGGCGACTATACCGTAAGCGTTGACGCCGATACAAAGGGCTTCCGCTTCGCCGCAACGAGCGACCCCGACGACCAGTACACTCCCATGGGACTTAAAATAATGTCCGTCTGCATCAAGGACGGCGAAACTCAGCTCCCCGGAGCAGTCATTACCATAAAGGCTGTCAGAGTTGACGGCAGGGAGGTCGAGCTCGGTTCAAAGGCTTATACCTCCACCGACGACGGCGCCGAGACAAAGGCTTTCCTGTTCAATTCATGGAAGTCGGAGCCTCCCGTGGATTCGCGCACCGCTGAGGGAGCTCTCTACACCGGCGGCGAGCCGAATGAGCTGTTCAGCCAGTACAGCGCTAACGTTGTCAGCGAAGCAGATTTCAGCGAATGGACGAAAATTGAAGTCGATTTTACTGTTTCCGGACTCTGATACAAAAACGAATACAAAGCAAAAGGACACCAGACAGGTGTCCTTTTGCTTTATGAAAAATGAAGAAACTTACTATGCTATCAGCCTCAATCTGAAGAGCCGTCCATGATGTAGATGAATTTAACACTTCCGTTCATGGAGTCAGACTTTCCGGAGAATGTACCGTAGTCCGAAGCTGCTTCCTTAACTGCCTTGAAGCGGTCTGTGAGGTCGGGGAGTGCCTCGTCGAGGAGCTTGCTGACCTTGCTTATACCCTCGTCGTCGAACTTCTTCATGCCGTCGTTGAGCTGCTTTGCGCCGTCCTTGAGCTGTCCTACGCCGCTTGTGAGTGCAGGTACGCTGTCGTGAAGAGTTGCAACTCCGGTGTAGAGCTGTCCTGCGCCGCTGCTGAGAGTATTTGCTCCGGAGCTGAGCTTAACGAGGTTCTCGTATATAGTATTCGCGCCTGTGCCTATCTGACTGCCGCCGTCAAGGAGCTTATCCATGCCCTCGTCAAGAGTATACGAGCCGGCATAAGCCTTGTTTATTCCCTCGTCGAGCGAGTAAGCTCCGGCGTAGAGCTGAGCTGTACCGGATTTGAGGTCGTATGCGCCGGCTGAGAGCCTTGCAAGTCCGTTATTGAGCGATGTATTGCCGGCTGAGAGCTGTCCGAGACCTGCGATGAGCTGGTCAAGACCGCTTGTGAAGCTTCCGCTGCCCTGTGCAAAAGCAGAAATGCCTCCGTCAAGCTTTGCTGCTCCCTCGGATACTGACTTCGCACCCTGTGAGAGCTGTGCAGTTGAGCCCGAGAGCTTGCCTGCGCCCTGTGCAAGAGCCTTGCCGCCCTCGTCGAGCTGAGCCATGCCCTGCTGCAAAGATGCTGAACCGGTCTGAGCTGCGGAAAGTCCCTCTGAGAGCTGTCCGAGACCGCCGCTCACTTCCTTTGCACCTGCTGAAAGTGCGCCTGCTCCGGCATTTACCTGAGCGGCACCTGTTCCGAGCTGTCCGGCACCTGCTGAGAGAGCTGCTGCGCCGTCCTTGAGCTGTCCGCCGTTCTTCATTGATGCTGCTATCTGCTTCTGAGCTTCTATGGTCTGCTCAAGAGTTCCTATTGCAACTGCCATATCCTGCGAGGGAGTTTCAGCATAGAGCGCCTTCAATGCCGCGAGAGCCTGTTCGTTTGCTGCTATGGTAGTATCAAGACCTGCTCCGGCTGTTCCGATGCCGGCTGTAAGAGCGTCTGCGCCTTCTGCAAGCTGTCCGGCGCCTGCTTCGAGCTGAGAAGCTCCTGCTGCAAGGCTGTCAGCACCCGTTGTGAGCTTAAATGCTCCGGTCGAGAGAGCGTCCGCGCCTGTCTTGGCAGATGTTATGCCTGCCGCGAGCTGGTCCGCGCCGGACTTTGCTCCTGTTATGCCCTGTAAGAGCTGACCTGCCGATGTGTTGAGTGTTTCAGCGCCTGCTGCGAGCTGACCTGCTCCGTCTGCGAGCTGAGCTGTACCGGCTTTGAGCTGACTGCTTCCGTCAGCGAGTGAACCTACACCGCCGCCGAGCTGCTGTGCGCCCTCGGAGAGTGCTGCTGCGCCGTCTGTTACCTTAGCGAAGCCGGCAACAAGTTCGTCCGAGCCGGATTTTGCGGAGGCGAGACCGTCGCTGAGCTCGCCTGCTCCGTTGTCAGCGGCATAGAGTCCCTCATAGAGAGAGCCTGAACCGTTCTTGATGAGTTCAAGACCGCTCACGAGTTGTGATGAGCCGTCCTTAGCCGACTTCATGCCGTCAGTGAATTTTCCTGTAGAATCTGAGAGAGTTTTCGCTCCGCCCGCAAGCTTTGAAGCGCCGTCGCTGAGCTCACCTGCTCCGTTTTTGAGACTGAGCGAACCGTCGTAGAGCTTGTTGACGCCTTCTGTGAGGTCGCCGGTCTTGCTGTTGAGCTCGCTGATACCGTCATAGAGCTTGGCTGTTCCCTCTGTGAGCTGATTTGCGCCGTCGCGGAGCTGTGTGAGCTTATCCTCGAGGTCGCTGACGTCAAAATTCTCATCAAGGTCGAGCTGAGTGAATATCTCGTTGGAAACCACTGTAACAGATGTATTCATCTCATAATCATTAACATCAGCCTCGAGCTCGAAGCTCTCGGGGAGCTCGATATCAAGCGATTTTATATCGTCGAGTGCAAGGCTCTTGTTGAGTCCCGGGAAAGCTGCTCCGACAACGATGAGCCTGTTTCCGTCGGAGATGACCTTTCCGTTTGTGACCTCAACATTGGTGAATTTTCCCGTATCGAGGACTGCCGCGCTTGCAGCCATGAAAGGTACGTATATATCGGTCTTTTTGCCGTTTATAGTCTTGGTGACCTTCTGCTTGTTGGTGTATTCCCAGCGGATAGTTACGTGACCGCTCTTGCCTTTGAGGTCGGCAGGCTTTATCTCCTTGCCGTCGAGGAAGTAGGTCATCTTTACGTCAACGGGGAGCTCCTTGTTGGTCTTGCCCTTGTAGTATATGTCATTTCCCTTGGTAGACCAGTCGAGGGTGCTGCCGGTCTGTGTGAAATCCTCGCTGCCCTTTACATTTTCGATATCGGTAAGGTCAGAGATATCGGAAAGGCTGTCGAGCGCGGGAGTATTCTTCAGCCAGTCGCTTACAACGACGTCCTTGACGCTTGAATCGCTGTTGCAGAGCACGTAAACGGTCTCGTCCTTGTAGGCAGCGCCGTCAGCGGCTTTTCGCTCTGCTGAGCTTGTGTCTGATTTTTTATCCGAGCCTGAAGCCGAGGTAACGGCTGCGGACTTGTCATTGTTCTTTGCATATGCGATAGAGCCTGTTGCAGCGGCTGAAACAGCTACTGCGAGTACTGCTGCTGCGATTCTCTTATAGTCTTTCATAATTCATCTATCCTTTCCAAAATATGTCAATGGCTGAAAGCGTTTAAGCTGTTATTTTCCGGCATTTCGTTATCCTTCGGTCTGAAGCCTGCACTTGTTCTGCATATGATACCGTCAAAGAGCATGAACATCGACGGCAGAACTGTTATAACGATAACCATTGAGATGAGCGCTCCGCGCGAGAGAAGCAGGCACAGCGAGGATACCATTCCTATCTGTGAGTATACCGCAACTCCGACTGTTGCCGCAAAGAATCCGAGCGCTGATGTTATGACCGACTTTATCGACGCCGCAAGCGCGATCCTTACGGACTCCTTTTTGTCCTTGCCGCTTGCTCTTTCAGTGCGGTATCTTGTTGTCATGAGGATAGCGTAGTCAACAGTTGCGCCGAGCTGTATGGTTCCGATAACAACGGAGGCGATGAACGGGAGCTCGGTATTTGTGAAGTAGGAGATACCGAGATTCACCATTATAGCAAGCTCGATAACTGATACAAGTATCACGGGGAGCGATATCGACTTGAAAGTCAGCGCAATGATAAGGAATATCGCCGCTATCGAAAGTACACTGACGACCTTGAAGTCGCGGTTGGTGATATCAATGAGGTCCTTTGTCGCGGGAGCTTCACCGATGAGCATACCGTCAGGGTCATACTTGGAAACGATGTCGTTGAGCTCTGCGACCTGCTCGTTTACCGCATCGGAGGCAACTTCGTACTCCGAGCCGACAAGCATGAGCTGTTTGCTCTCGCTCTTGAGCTTGCTCTTTACCTTGTCGGGAACTATCTCGTCCGGGATAGCGGGTCCTACAAGAGTATTGTAGCCGAGTGTGAACTGCACTCCGTCGACCTTTTCCATTTCGTCGAGCATACTTGTCGCTGTTTTGGCGTCCATGTTTGAATCAACGAGGAGGATATGAGTGCTGTTCATGTTGTACTCCTCCGAGAGCTTTGTATTTGCTACAACGCTTTCGAGGTCTTTCGGGAGGGTGCTGTCGAGCTTATAATATACGCCGTAGTGATTATATCCGAAAACTGCGGGGATAATAACTACTGCCGCAAGCGTGAGGAAAACTCCGGCGTGCTTGACGATGAATGAAGAAGTTCTCGCAAATCCGGGGAGGAAATCGCGGTGCGAGGTCTTGGCGATAGCCTTGTCAAAGATGAGTATCATCGCCGGGAGAACTGTTACACAGGCGATAACGCCGCAGATAACTCCCTTAGCCATTACGATTCCAAGGTCAAGACCGAGCGTGAAGCTCATGAAGCACATTGCAAGGAAGCCTGCAACTGTCGTGAACGAACTGCTGACAACTGACGTTACAGTAGCCGCGATAGCGTGTGCCATAGCCTCTGTTTTGCTCTCGGGGAAGTATTTCTGCTGCTCCTTGTAGCTGTGCCACAGGAATATCGAGTAGTCCATGGTAACGCCGAGCTGCAATACAAGTGCGAGCGCCTGTGTCAGGAAGGATATCTCGCCCATTGCGAAGTTGGTTCCGAGATTCCATACTATCGCCATACCGATGCTGAGCATGAAAAATACCGGTATAAGGAAGGAATCCATTGTCACTACAAGGACTATGCTCGTGAGGATAACTGCTATGACCGCATAGATTATGGACTCACGGTCTGAGAGGTGTTTCATGTCGGCTGTGATAGCGCTCATGCCGCTGATGAAGCACTGCTCTGAGGTTATGTCCCTCATCTCGTCTATTGCGGCGAGAGTCTTGTCAGCGGAGGTCGATTCCTCGAAGAATACCGCCATCAGTGTATTGTCGCCCTTATTGAAGAAGTCGCGCACCTTCTGCGGGAGCACTTCCTTAGGGAGGTTCAGGTCTGTGAGGGTCTCATAGCATACGACGTTTGAAACTCCGTCGACTCCGGAAAGCTTATCCGCGGTTTCGGCGATTTCCTTTTCGGTCATGCCCTCCACCATTACAAAGGAGAATCCGCCCTGTCCGAATTCGTCTATCAGGATATCCTGACCGACCATTGTATTGATATCCTTTGGCAGATATGAGAGGATATCGTAGTTGACTCTTGTATTGAGGTATCCTATAGCTGAGGGTACAAGAAGAATGATACCTATCAGAAGAATGAATACCCGTCGTTTAGCAATAAACTCGCCGAATCGCAGCATATGCATCTTTCCTTTCTCTGTATATCTTCCGGAAAAACATATAGTTTTCCGAATCTTTAAATATAGTATATCGCAAAAATGACCGCCGGTCAATAGCTTTCCGGCACAAAATTGACTTTCGGTCATATTTTTGTATACCTGCACAATTCGGAGCTCCGATATTTATGACCTTTGGTCAGCTTTGAGACCTTGACAGTGCCGGATTTATACGATATAATAGACATGATGCAAAGCCTCTAAAAAAAAATGCATATGCCAAAAGGAAGGTAAATAATGGGCAAGATCGACGTTAATAAGCAGCAGAAAGAGTCTTCATTATTGAAGACAGCATTTGAATTTTTTACAACTAAGGGTTTCAGCAAGACGTCTATCTCCGACATCGCAGGCAAGGCAGGCGTCGCAAAGGGCACATTCTACCTCTACTTCAAGGATAAATACGACATAAGAAACAAGCTCGTGGCTCACAAATCAAGTCAGCTTTTCCTCAACGCTATGGAGGAGCTTGGTCCCGAGCTGAAAAACATAACCTTCGAGGACAAAATTATCCGCATAATCGACAACATCGTGAATCAGCTCAACAGCAACCAGTCGCTCCTGACATTTATTTCCAAGAATCTGAGCTGGGGAGTCTTCAAATCAGCGCTCACATCTCCCGCAGCTGAGAATGACGTCGATTTCTCGCAGGTTTATGATATGATGCTTGCAGAAGCTCCGTATAAATTCCGCGACCCGGAAATAATGCTGTTCATGATAATCGAGCTCGTCTCGTCGACGTGCTACTCGGCGATACTCTACAGCGACCCGTGTACGCTCAACGAGCTGAAGCCGTACCTCTACGATACGGTCAGGCTCATGATAGCTCAGCACAAGCTCACCTGATACAACAAAAGGACTGCTTTCAAGCAGTCCTTTTTCATTTAATATTGCTCTATATATGCCGGATCACGGGTCAGGTATCGGTGCAAGCACGGGAAATATATTCCTGAGAATGTAGAAGATAAAGAAAAGTCCGAGTACACTGTACCAGAAAATGATGCTGCGGGGCAGTATCTTTATCCTTTTCCCTATAACGTCGGAAACAAGCTCGATATACGCGCATACGCCTATAAGCGCGAGAGTCGGCATAGCAGGATTATTATGTATCGCGATAAGCGGGTGAAGATTCAGCAAAGCGCGCAGGCTTCTTGTATTTCCGCAGCCGGGACAGTGCCAGCCTGTGACCTCGTGAAACACACACACGCCCAGGTATTTGCTCAGTCCCATGATATTCCCGCGGAAAACGTACAATAATGCCAATAAAACAGGGATAGCGAAAACTATCCCTGTTTTAAACTTACGTGATAAAAAGAATTCTTTCATTTCAGCAAAGGTATCTTATTATTAACCGTTTAATCCTTCAGAAAAGCCCTTCATAAAGCTTGTTGAGTTGCCGCTTGCAATACCGACAATAACCATTACGATAGCTACAACAAGACCTACAGCACCGGTGATGATACCAGCAAGAGCCATTCCAGAGCCGGGCTTTTTCTTTACCTTAGCGATAACACCTGTAATGATAGCTGCGATAGGCACCGGCGCACCGCAGAGACCACAGCAGCAGCCTGCAAGGATAGAAACGATACCAAGCACGAGAGATACGATAGCAAGAGCCTTGCTTCCCTCCTGCTCAGGAGCAGCATTGAAGCCGTTGTTTGTGTAAACAGCGTCAGGCTTGATAGCGGGCTCAGCGTTGTTGAAAGCGTTTGCAGTATTTGCAGCATTGTCAGCTCCGCCGCTGATAGCGTCCTTAACGTCGCCTGCGATGTCAGAAACAGCGTCAGCAACCTTGTCTGCAACGTTGTCAGCAGTCTCACCGACTGTATTAACAGCGTTAGCAACTGTATCTGTGATAGAATCTGCAACAGAATTTGCAGCATTACCTGCCTCTGCAGCAGTATTGTTTATCTGGTCAGCAGCAGCGTCTGCGCCCTCAGGCATACCAGTATTATTGAGATTGTTCTCGTCCATTTAAGTTTTCCTCCATATACATAGATTTTATATTTATTATAATATCATATTTTGTTTGAAAAGTCAATAAGCAATTTCACATAATTGTCACATATAGCATTTGAACTTTTGTATAAAACAAATGGTTTTTAGCCGAAAAACAGCCCATTATGAACACAAGTCATTATTTTACGGTTATTTTTCCGGCAGTCCAGTTCTGGAAAACGTATGCCTGCATTGCAGCATCGTTGGCTTTGTTTATGAATATGTCCATTTCGGGGTCGTAGTAGATTCCGACCGAGTATTCGGTTCCGCTTGCCGCGTTGTCGGGGACCTTGAAATAAAACTTGACTATCTCGCCGTCGCCGCCGTCATCGGCTTCAAAGACCTCGGTGAAGAACAGGCAGCCGAGATGCTCCTGCACGAGCTTATCCGGCAGACCGTCCTGCCACAGCATACATACAGCGCCGATGCTGTCTTCAGAGGCGCTTCCTTTTGTGAATTTAACAGAACGGCTCTCAGCGTCCTCCATCTGGCATTCGAGCTCCTCGCTGAATGAAACGTGAATGCCGCACATCGCCCACTTCTGAGCCGCGTCCTTGACGCAGAGCGAGACCTCAGCTATCTCGCCGGGAGCAGCCTCCGCATTGCTGAAATAGAGCTTTGGACCGTCTGCGGCAGCTTCAACGCTGGTATCCACTGACGGGACGAGCACTCCCTCAGCTTCTTCTGAAGATGAGGACTTTCCTTTATTTCCGCAGCCTGTAACAGAAAGCATCGCAAGCATGAGCGCTGCGGAAGCGGCTGCAAATCTTCTGATATCCATTATTCCGTCATCTCCTTTTTTGTCCCGTTCACCTTTATTCCGCCGTCCTCAGCAGTGATGTCTATACTGCTGATATCCGAGGAATCGTTGATTATGAGCTCTGCGACCTTATCCTCGATATCCTGACGGATAACGCGGCGGATATCTCTTGCTCCGTATGGCTTGCCGAACGACTTCTCAGCAATGAGGTCGAGGGCGGGCTGGTCGTATGTGATAGTGATATTCTTCTCGGCAAGAGGCTCCTTCATCTCGTCGAGCATAAGAGCTGCGATGCGGGCGAAGTCCTCCTTTGCGAGCTGTCTGAATACGACTATCTCGTCGATACGGCTGATAAATTCGGGACGAAGGAAATCGCGGAGTCCCTTCATAGCCTTTTCACGGGTTATCTCGTCTTCTGTACGGTTAAAGCCTACTCCCACGCTCTTATCGGTCGAGCCGGCGTTGGAGGTCATACAGATTATGGTATTCTCGAAGTTTATATTTCTGCCCTGTGCGTCATCGATGTGACCCTCGTCGAGTATCTGCATGAGGATATTCATAACATCAGGGTGAGCCTTTTCTATCTCGTCGAAGAGAATAACTGAATACGGCTTGCGGCGCACCGTTTCAGTGAGCTGTCCCGCCTCGTCGTAGCCGACGTATCCGGGAGGCGAGCCTATCATTCTCGCAACGGAGTGCTTCTCCATATACTCAGTCATATCAAGGCGGATAAGCGGCTCAGTCGAGTCGAAAAGCTCCTCTGAGAGAGCCTTCACGAGCTCGGTCTTGCCGACGCCGGTAGGTCCTACGAAGATGAACGAAGCCGGTCTGCGGCGCTTGCTGAGCTGAACTCTTGTACGCTTGATAGCGCGTGTGAGCACCTCTACAGCCTCGTCCTGACCGAGAACGCGCTTTTTGAGCTGTCCCTCGAGCTTTGCTATCTTGAGGAATTCTGTCTCGGCGATTTTGCTTGCCGGGATACCGGTCCACAGCTCGACTACCTTGGTGATGTCCTCCTCTGTGACCTGTACGTTTTCAGCCTTTTCTCTTACCTTTTCAGCGTCATCGCGGGCGTGTATGAGCTTGCTCTTGACCTCGGCGAGAGCCTGATAATCGGGCTCCTGCTGCTCGGAGAGCTCCTTCTCTACGCCCTCGAGAGTTTCTATCTCCTTTTTGAGGTTAGCATATGCCGCTATCTCGGGCGAACGTATGCACGCATGAGCACAGCCCTCGTCCATGAGGTCGATAGCCTTGTCGGGGAGGAAGCGGTCGGTGATGTATCTCTCAGAGAGCACAGCGCATACCCTGATAAGGTAATCGGAAATATGCACCTTGTGATAGTCCTCGTAGTATTCCTTTATGCCGAGGAGGACGTTAACTGTGTCCTCGATATTGGGCTCGGTAACGGTAACAGGCTGGAAGCGGCGCTCGAGCGCGGAATCCTTCTCGATATACTTGCGGTACTCGCCGAAGGTAGTGGCTCCGATCACCTGCACCTCGCCGCGTGAGAGTGCGGGCTTGAGGATATTCGCGGCATTCATCGAGCCCTCGGAATCGCCTGCTCCGACGAGATTGTGTACCTCATCTATAAAGAGTATGATATTTCCCTCGCGCTTAACCTCATCAACGAGACCCTTTACGCGGCTCTCGAACTGTCCGCGGAACTGAGTTCCGGCAACGAGAGCGGTAAGGTCGAGGAGGAATACTCTCTTGTTTGCAAGATTGAACGGAACATCGCCCTCGTTTATGCGCTGAGCGATACCCTCGGCAACGGCAGTTTTACCAACACCGGGCTCACCGATAAGGCAGGGATTGTTCTTGGTGCGGCGCGAAAGTATCTGTATAACGCGGGCAATTTCCTTGTCTCTGCCTATAATGCGGTCAAGCTGACCGTCAGCCGCCTTCTGCGAAAGGTTGGTGCAGTAGCTTCCGAGGAATTTGAGCTCTTTTTCCTTTTTCTTCTTTTCAGTCTTGTCTCTGCCGAAAAGGCTTCTTTTGCCGGATTCCTTCGGCTCGTCATCAGCGGGAGCGCTCTCGCTCTCCGACTCTGAGGAGCTCTTGGGCTCGCCGAACATATTGGAAATGAAATCCGGCATTATGCCCGAGCCGCCCATCTCGAACGAATCGCCGTCGAGCATACCCATCATCTGGTCAGAGAGCTGGTCTATCTCCTCGTCGGTTATGCCGAGACGGTCCATATATTCCGATACCTGAGGTATCTTTTTTTCTCTTGCGCAAGCAAGGCAGAGTCCCTCGTTCTTCTTTTCGCTGCCCTGTACAGAGGTAATGAATACCACGGCGGGACGCTTCTTGCAGTTGCTGCACATTATCATCCTGTTGTTCCTCCTGTTAATGAAATTGCTTCATGTCTCAGAGCTTTGAGACAAGGTTGTAGAAATATTTGAAAATAAGTGATCTGTCGATAACTTCGTTATTGAAAAACAGCATCTCATTGCTTCCGAGTACTGCCCACAGACGAACTGCCGCCGCTATGATGAATACTATCGCGGCACCGGTGAATATGCCTGTAGAGCCGCTTATGATGTATTCGACCGGACGCGAGGGCTCCTGCTTGCTCGCGATAGAGTATGACATATACAGCGTGAACACGAACGCAAGAATAAAGACTATCAGCAGTCCCGCAAGCTTGTATATGGTCACATATGCCGGAGCGGTGTAATTATCGGTTATGAACTTAGCCGGCGGAACTGATTCGCCCTCCTCGCGGAAGTGTATCATCGGTATCAGCTCCTGCATAGTCTCAGGATTCTTGCGTATCTCCTTCATTGCGACCTCGGCTGCATACTTGTTCATGCTCTGCGAGACTAACTCGCCGATAACGACGGCATAGCCCTCGTGAACGACCCTGAGCGTTTCCTCGTCGTCATAGAGTCTTCTTCCGTTTATATTGTTGATGTATTTGCTGAGCTGTTCGTCGTAATTCTTATTCTCAGATGAGAATATCGCATCGAGCCTGTCGTAGCTCGGGTCAATGTTCGCGTCGAGCGATTCAAGGTAAGCCGCATACTTGTAAAGGAATACGTCCTGTCTTATGACCTTTGCGACTTTTTTGATATTTGAACTTCTCATAGTATTCTGATATACGCCGTCGGCGGCACCTGTGCTGATACCGAGCGCCAATGCGAGCGCGATAACACAGCCAACAGCAGCTATCGCCCCTCGGAGCACTCCTTTTTTTCCTGCAAGGAAAATGCATACGAGGAATACGGCAGCAGCAACAATATCGTAGAACCACCAAAATTGACTTCCCATAGATAATTGCGCAGGAAAGACCTGCGCATCCTCCCTTCATTATTTTTCATGTATTCAGCATTCGTAATTGATTCTGTCTATTTTGTTATAGCTTTTCAGGAACACATAGTCCCTGCTTCTCTCAAAGCCTGTGTAGGAATCGTTTACGGTCGCAGTTGAACGAAGCTCGCCATTGAAATCATATGCGAGTACGGAATCGTTCTTCATAACGTAAGCGATACCGTTTACAACGGAAACGTCTATGAGCGGACTGTCAAAATCAATGATGATCGGCTCGGTATTTCCGCCGCTGAAAAGTGCCATTACATATTTTCGCCTGTCGTCGCTGTTGATGATAACAGCCGACTTGCCCTCGCTGCTTGAACCGCCTGCCAGTTCCCCCTCATACCGGTAGAGCGATGTTATCTGTCCGCTTTTGTCAACATATCCGCAGGCATCGATGCCAAGCAGAAATGCTCCGTTGTCAAATCCGTATACATCAAGTCCGAGAGTGTCAAGTCCGGGTGATTTCCATTTTTCTTCTTTCTCGGAAAAGTCTATCTCCTGTACCGATGTTACGAGCGAACCGTTTTCAGCATAGAAATAGCTCACAACGCAGCCGTTGCTGTTTTCGTTGAAGCTGATATCGTTAAGGCGTTCGATGCATTTTCTTTCATATATCACGTCGCCCTTCCGGTCATAGACCCTCATATAGCAGGCGTAATTTTCAAATGTAGTGACGACCGCCGTATAACCGTCACTGCTCAGCCGTGCGAACAATATGTTTTTATCTGTTTTATGCGTGTACAGCACTCCGCTGCTGTCTTCGACGCAGAATTCATTTCCGCCGCTCTCAAACAACAGAGCTCTGCCGTTTGAGGTCTCCATTACGGGATTTGAAAGTGCGTGCTGTCTCTTTTTTATTTCACCGCCTTCCTCGTTATAGAAGTATATGTAAGCGTCGCTCATAACTATAACATTTTCATCAGAGTAAGCCATCTGATACTCGGCTCCGCCGTTTATTTCTATCGGGAAATTTCCCTCGGCGAGGCGTCCGTCGTTGACTATTATCTGATACTGCTTGCCTATGCCTCTCAGCTTGGGGAGCCACGACTCCCGTGAGAGATACATTCCCGCGCCTGTGCCCAAAACAAGCAGCAGGGCAGTTAATTTAAGCAGCCGCTTTCTTCGTTTATCTCTTTTTTTCTGCTCAACGATATCGTTGGCGTCATACATTGGCATTATGCTGCCTCCTTTGTTCTCTCTGTTTCTTTAAAGTTTATCTGAACATTTCATCTTCCGAGTAAAACACACGGTTGAGGTAAAGCCCGTGCGCCATGGCAGTCCTGCCTGCGCGGAGCCTGTCCTTAGCCGCGAGTATTTCCGGCATATCGTCAGGAGCTATCCTGCCCTCGCTTATATCCATAAGCGTGCCGGCGATTATCCTAATCATATTATACAGAAATCCGTTGCCTTTTACAAGCATTATTACGGAATCTCCACTATTTTCTATGTCAAGGGAATAAATAGTACGGACTGTCGTTGACACATTGGTACAGTCTGCACAAAACGACGCGAAATCGTGCTCTCCGACAAGATATGCCGCCGCTTTGCGGGCGGCTTCGATATCGAATTTCCGCCGGTAGTGGTATGCAAGGTCTGCTGAGAACGGGTCCTTCGATTCGTTACAGTGCATCTTGTATATGTACTCCTTGCCCTTGCAGTCGTACCGCGCATGGAAATCGAGCGGCACGTCCTCGCAGCTTAGTATCGAGATATCGTCCGGAAGCTCGCCGTTTACTCCGCGGCAGAAGCCGAGAGTGCGTATCGTGCTGTTTGTCTTGACGTTGAAGCAGAATTCCCTCGCATGAACTCCGGTGTCCGTGCGCGAGCAGCCGGTTATCCCGACAGGCTCGTTGAGCACCTTTGATACGGCTTTTTCGAGCACCTCCTGCACGGTTACGGCATTAGCCTGCCGCTGAAAGCCGTGGTATTTAGTCCCGCGGTAAGCCGTCATCACTTTCAGGTTTCTCATTTGTCACCTCCGGAGCAGAAACATCTTCCATTTCCCCGTCAGTTACGACCGGTACGGAAACGGGCATCATAGCCGCTTTCTGCTTTTTCTTTCTGCGGTAATAGTATTCAGCGGCAATAAGCACGAGCAGAGCCGCAAGCGAAGTTCCGCTTATGATAACGCCCTTGTCGAATCCGTCGGGCGAGAATTTCAGGGTTATCTCGTGCTCACCGGCGCTTATATCAGCTCCGAGCATGGAATGCAGCACCTTTACCGATTTGACCTTTTCGCCGTCAACATAAACGCTCCAGCCCTTTTCATACGGGATAGAGAAGTAGAGTATTCCGCCTTTTTTAGCGTTTATCCTGCCCTTTATCTCGGTATCGCTGAAGTCTGTCACCTCGAACTGCTCGTCCGCAAGCATATCATACGCCAAGTCGAGCTCTTCCTTTTTAAGAGCATACGCGAGAAGTTCGTAGGTGCCGGAGGTCTTATCGTTATTGAAGTTTATCGAAACAGAAGCCTCATCGCCTTCTTTTCCGCTTCCCATAGGGAATGATATCGGGTAGTCCTTGACCGATACGCCGTTTTCTACAATAGCGTCACAGCATTTCAGGTCAACGGATTCGATAGAGCTGTTGCTCGCGTATCCGTAGAGCTCCCCGTCGTCAAGGCAGGCAAAGGTATAGACCGCCTTTCTGTTCTTGGAGTGGTCCGTCGGGTCGGCAGAGTTATAGGTATACGAGCCAAAGCTGTTCTTGGTGACGTTGATATTCTGATAATCCACGAATTTTACAGGCTGTGCAACGAACACATTCAGCTCGCTGCCGGTGGCTCTGCGTATCACCTCATTCTGGAATTCGTACGGATTCGCCGGAGTCTTGTCCTGCATATTGAGGATATCCCTGTCCATCATGAAGCCTATCGACATAGGGTACTTGCTGCGGTAGAGGTAAACATGGTCTTCGCTGTCAAGGAGTTCAAGCGACATCTCGCTACTGTTGAGGGCTCCGCTCTTGGAAATGATATAATTTATGCCAAGAAGGTCGTTTACTACAGGCGTGGATATGTGGTAGTAGTATCTGTTTCCGGCTTCGGAGGCATACAGTCCGAGGCGGCGGAAAAATCTTGTAACGGATACGTTTGCGGACGATGAGAACTGCGAAACGCCGTAATATCCATACAGTGCGCTGTCGTTGAGCGTGTATGTAGAGGTCATCTCAGTACGCGAAAACAGCGATTTATCGTCCTCGCGCATGACGTCGAGCATTATCTGCACCTGCTTGTCCGATGAGGGATACGAATCGTAGCTTGAGCTTCCTACAGCCTTCACGCCGAGGTCGGTATTGCTGAAAAGCTCTGCGCATACTGTTGCAGTAAGCGCGAGATTGAGCACGCTCCTGCGGAGCTTCTGATTCTTGAACGGGAAGAGCTTTGCTGCGATAAATATGAGTATATACGCCGCCGCGATGATAACAGAGCTCTTGAACGCTCCTTCAAACTTGAAGCCGTCATCGCTCTTTGCAGCGGTATAATATGCGCAGTAAAGAACTGCCGCGGGCGCGGGCAGGAGCAGAAGAAGCTGGTATATCTTTATGCCCTTTTTCGTCATGGCATCGTATGCACGGAATGCTGCCGCCACAAGCACAAAGCTGAAAATAAATGCGAAGCGGTGCGGTATCTGGTTCGTTGCGTGGAAGCCGTGCCATATGTAATTGAGCTGATTCATCTCACAGCTTACCGCTATGAGCGCGAGCATGAAGACCGAGGCTATCTTCTCGCGTATCTTTATGCCTCCCGCGAAGAGGAAAACTCCGAACAGCACTATCGCGAGCATTCCGCAGGCGAAATTGGGAAGTCCCTCTTTGGTGGCAGGCTCGTTGTATGAGATAAGGTTGCCGAATACAGCAGTCCACTCATCGTAGAATCTGCGTTCAGCCGGGAACTGATTGTTCACGCTGTAGGTCATTTTCAGTCCGAGATAAGCCGGTATCAGCATGAACGCGGCAAGTCCGGCTCCGACGAGGGTAGACACGATGAATGTGACTGTCTTGCGGAAATAGTCCTTAATGCTCCTGCCCTCGATGATGAGTGTGAATATGAACATGAATACCGTGAAGATGCAGGTGAAATATGCAACGTAGTAATTGGAAAAAAGCGAGAGCGCAAGCGCGAGCGTATAGAGCTTCCACTTTCTCTCGCGGCAGATAGCAACGACTCCGAGCATTACAAGCGGGAAGAGCGCTACTGTATCGAACCACATGACGTTCCAGTAGTAGCCGAGCATATAGCTGCAAAGCGCAAACATTGATGAAAACACAACTATCGAGATATCGCGGCGCTGATAGGTATATCTCAGGAAGCAGCTGAAAAACGCTCCTGCAAAGCCTATCTTCGCGATGAGGATAAATGTCAGTGCGTCGCGGGTCCCGTCGTCGCTGAAGAATACCGAGAGCCAGTTGAGCGGGCTCGCAGCATAGTAGGATATCAGCGAGAGGAAGTTCGTGCCCATGCCGTTTTCCCATGAATACAGGAAAGAGCCGCCTGTCAGGAGCTTTTCGCGCACTACCCTGAAAAACGGGTAATACTGATGCCACAGGTCAACAACGAGCATCTGCTGAGAGCCGAACGGGTGTATGTTGTGCTGTGCGAATGCAAAGAGCATTATCACTGAGGGTATCAGGAACGAGAGCAGGAAATACAACACGCCCTTATCATACAGGATACGGGCAGCCCTGCTTTTTCTGAAATGCTCATATTTCGCGCGGAGCTCAGTGCCCTGACCGCGTTTTTTACTGCCTTTCTTGCTGCTTTTCATTTATTTTTCCTCTTTTATTTTGTTATGATGCCGACTGTTATCGCAGCGGCGTAGAATAGCAATGTTATAGCGAGAGCGATATAGTCGCGGGGAGCGGAGCGAAGCTGACGCAGCCTTGTACGTCCCTCGCCGCCGTTGTAGCAGCGGCACTCCATAGCAGTCGCGAGCTCGTCCGCACGTCTGAACGACGATATGAACAGCGGCACGAGTATTGAGACCATGTTTTTCGCTCTTGTGATGAAGCTTCCGGTATCTATCTCAGCTCCGCGGGCTTTCTGTGCGGACATTATCTTGTCCGTTTCTTCGATGAGAGTGGGTATGAAGCGCAGCGCTATGCTCATCATCATTGCAAGCTCATGCACCGGAAATCTCAGTATTTTCAGCGGCGACATAAGGCGCTCGATAGCGTCTGTGAGCGTTATCGGCGACGTCGTGTACGTCAGGAGCGAGCTTCCCGCGATGAGCAGGACTATCCTTATCAGCATGAACACGCTGATGTTTATACCGCCGTCGGTTATCTTGATGAACCTCCAATGGAACACCGTATCGCCGCTTTCGACGAGGAAGAGATTCAGCAGCGCCGTAAGTATAAGAAACGGCAGAAGCGGCTTTACGCTTTTCCAGAACATCTTCACCGGTATACGCGAGAGTATAACAGCTCCGACGGTATAGACTGCTCCGACCGCAAGACATACAACGCTGCTTCCGGTAAAGAGCATGAGTATATATATAAATGTGATGATTATCTTGAACCTCGGGTCAAGGCGGTGGATAAGACTGCTGCCCGGGAAATACTGTCCGATAGTGATATCCTTCAGCAATTTTTCACGCTTCCTTTCCCTGTAAATGCTTTAAAATAAGGTCGCGGGCGTAGCCGACTGTATAAACCTCTTTCCCGAAATCGAGCCCTTGCTTTTTCAGCTCGGTGAATACCTTTGTGACCTGCGGTACATCGAGACCTATCCCTGCTATCTCTTCTGCTCTGCCGAACACCTTTACAGTATCATCGTAGCAGAAAAGCTTAGACTTGTTCATTACAAGTATCTTATCTGCAAATCCGGCGATATCCTCCATGCTGTGCGAAACGATGAGGATAGTGTTCTTCGTGCGCTCGTGATAAGCCTTGATATGGCTCAGTATCTTATCTCTGCCGGCAGGGTCAAGTCCCGCTGTCGGCTCGTCGAGAATGAGGACTTTAGGCTCCATAGCCATAACTCCTGCGATAGCGACGCGGCGCTTCTGACCTCCTGAGAGGTCAAACGGCGAACGCTTGAGGAGCTCCTCTTTCAGACCGATATCGCGTGCTGTTTCGAGGACGCGGCGCTTTATCTCCTTTTCGTCGAGCCCCATATTCCGCGGACCAAAGGCGATATCCTTGAAAACAGTCTCCTCGAATATCTGGTATTCCGGATACTGGAAAACAAGTCCGACCTGAAAACGCACATCGCGTATTTTTTTCTTGTCCGCCCATATGTCCCTGCCGTCAAGTAGGACTTTTCCCGACGTGGGAGCAAGCAGTCCGTTGAAGTGCTGTATCAGCGTGGATTTTCCCGAGCCGGTGTGACCCATAACGCCCACCATTTCGCCCTCTTCGATTTTCAGGTCTACGTGGTCAACGGCAGTTTTTTCAAACGGAGTGCCGATGCTGTAGGTATATGTGAGCTGCTGAGTTTCAAGAATTGCCAATTAATTTCGCTCCTTTATTTATAAGCCTTTAGCTCATGGTATCAGCTTCACTGACGAGTATTCAGATAATATCGCCGCAAGGCGGAACCATTAGCTAACAGCTAACGGCTTTTATGCGCAAACAATTTTTTTATCGCCTCAACGCATTCTTCCTCGGTTATTATCTCCTGCGGGATATCGCAGCCCGCCCTGCGGAGCTCCCATGCGAGCTCTGTCACCTGCGGGACGTCAAGACCTATCTCCTTGACCTGTTCAACGTGAGAGAAAACTGTCCTCGGAGTGTCGTCGAGCACGACGCTGCCCTTGTCCATGACTACGATACGGTCGCACTGTGCCGCCTCGTCCATGTAATGGGTTATCAGCACGATAGTTATTCCCTGCCCGCGGTTCATTTCGCGGATAGTCGCCATGACCTCTTTTCGTCCCTGCGGGTCGAGCATGGCGGTCGGCTCGTCGAGGATTATGCACTCGGGCTGCATGGCTATTATGCCGGCAATGGCGATACGCTGCTTCTGACCGCCCGAGAGCTGGCTCGGCGAGTGCTGACGGTATTCGTACATATTTACAGCGCGGAGAGCATCGTCAACGCGCTTTCTCATCTCGTCATAGGGAACGCCGAGGTTTTCGAGCGCAAATGCGACGTCCTCCTCGACAACTGACGAAACTATCTGGTTATCGGGGTTCTGGAACACCATTCCCGCCTTCTGGCGAAGCTCGAAGATACGGGATTCATCGGCAGTATCTATCCCGCCGACAGTGACCTTGCCCTCCGTGGGGAGGAGTATGGCGTTCAGATGCTTTGCGAGCGTCGACTTGCCCGAGCCGTTATGCCCGAGAACAGCCACGAACTCGCCTTTTTTTATTGTGAGGTCGATGCCCTTCAGCACCTCCGCAGGCTCTTTGCCTTCCTCGGCGGGGTAGCTGAAATGCAGACCGCTTATTTCGATGATATTTTCCATATTTTTCCTTTTTCGGGCGAATAATAATTGTTGGTTCAGCATTTTGTAGGGACGCCCTTGGGGCGTCCGTTACATACTCGAAATTGCGGACTGCCAAAGGCAGCCCCTACGGTTTGTTTCCGTCAATGATTTCGTGCGGGCGATGTGGGCATCGCAACCTACACATTGCGGTTTATCGTTGTTTTGTCGGGAATAGAGGAACGCCGAGGACGGCGTTCCCTACAATGTATTGTGTAGGGGCGAACAGTGTTCGCCCGCCGATTTTGACGCACGCTCACGAGCGCACGGATACGCAGCGCCCCAAATCTTTGCTTTGGATTGCGATGCTATATGCAGCTTTGCTGTAAT
>JAEEGL014568744.1_pt1 | contig 29057 bp, 23 predicted proteins | sample 9134231 | NCBI WGS metagenome assembly JAEEGL01 (sample SAMN16246548, study PRJNA631951) | gut metagenome | biome: gut microbiome; feature: rumen; material: fiber-attached | host: Bos | place: Iran: Karaj | collected 2018-10 | reverse complement strand
CTGGGTGCCTTTTATCTGCTATGTCTTCGGTCAGCTTGCCATTGAATTTGCGGATAAGCTCTTAACCATTGCGGCAGTGTTTATAGTTATCAATATACGACGGATGAACGGAAACAGCGGAGGCAGCAGTGACGGAAACAGTGACGGCAGCAATGACGCCGCCAAAGCAGAAACGAATAACGGTGCTGCCGTTGTGGGATTGTTCCTCTGCCTGTCGCTCTGCCTTGGGCTTTCTACCACGGTTAAGGGAGAGGCACAGCCTGTAACGGAGACTACGGATTATAACGACTATGTGCAGAACATCTACAGCAGCAATAACGGCCTGCCCTGCGGTGAGGCTAATGACATAGCACAGACAAATGACGGTGTGCTCTGGATAGGTACCTATGCGGGACTGTACCGCTATAACGGCCGGGAGTTCCGCTGGGTTGATAATTATGAATCTGTAAAAAACGTGAACTGCCTCTATGTGGATGAAGAGGGACGTCTGTGGATCGGAACCAACGATAACGGTCTGTCCATCGTTATCCGCGAGAAGGTGGTGAATGTGCTGGACCAGTCCAGCGGACTTCCTTCCAATTCGGTGCGTTGCATAATCCGGGCTACGGACGGATATTATTATGTGGGAACAACCGGCAGCATGCAGATACTGGCCATGAATAACGGCCTAAAGGCTACAAGTACCTTAAATGAGATCTATTATGCAGAAAGCATAACAGCCGATGAAGAGGGACATGTGGCGGTGGTGGCATCTGACGGACGTCTTTTCCTTTTGAAAGGCGGAGAGATCCAAAACTCCATTAAGCTGCAGGGGGATGAGGAGATCTTTAAATGCTGTGACTTTGCGCCGGACGGAACATTGATGGTGGGTACCACTACAAACCATATTTACCGCTATGATGTTTCCGGCGACGATTTCAAAGAGCTGAAGGGAATGACCTGCGAGCGTGTAAACAGCATCAATAACCTTCATTACCTTGATGACGGGACGCTCTTTATATCCACGGACAGCGGTATCTCTTATGTGGACAAACAGGGCTATCATCAGCTCAACACCAATGAATTTAATAACTCCATCGATAATATGCTCTATGACTACCAGGGAAATCTCTGGTTCACATCTTCGAGACTTGGGCTTTTAAGGCTTGCCAAATCTCCTTTTAAGGATGTTTACGGTTCCATCGGTATGGAGAGAAAGGTTGTAAACGCCATAGTATTCTGGCGGGATTCCTACTTTATCGGTACCGATAAGGGTTTGGACGTGGTGGACAGGGTCTGCAGCAGGCAGGTAAACAACCCTCTTACCACGGAGCTTAACGGCGTGCGTATCCGCTGCATGTATGTGGATGAAAATGATCATCTCTGGATATGTACCTACGGCAACGGCCTGATGGAGTATTCTCCGGAGGGTGAATCCTGGGCTTATAACGGGGAAAAGGGCAGCTTCGGCAACCGTGCACGTATAGTCACAGGCCTTTCGGACGGCACCATAGTGGCAGCTGGGGATAACGGGATAAGCTTCATTAAGGATCATCAGGTATTGCAGACCATTAAGAATGATGACGGCGTTATCAACTCCATGATCCTTACACTGACGGAGCGCAGTGACGGCACTTTATTAGCCGGCACCGACGGAGACGGCATAGCCGTGATAAAGGACGGTAAGGTAATTAAAATGCTCACCAGGGATGACGGGCTCTCCAGCGGCGTTATTCTTAGGACCGTAAAGGATCCGAAATCAGAAGGCGTGTTCATCGTTACCAGTAACAGCCTCTGTTACCTTGAAGAGGACGGGAGTATCCGGCTTTTGGACAAATTCCCTTATTTCAATAACTATGATATCTGGGTAAAGGATGAGGATACTCTTTTTGTAATGTCCAGTGCCGGTATCTACGTGGTGGAACGGGATGAACTGGTGGCCGGCGGTGATTTTTCATGGGAACTCTTAGACGCCAGAAGGGGTCTCGGAACTTCTCTTACAGCTAATTCATGGAATTATTACAACGGAAGAAATGAACTCTTCCTGCCCTGCGATACCGGAGTCTATATCATAGATGTTGAGAAATATAACAGTGATGTGCGTTCTTACAGGATGCAGCTTAATTCCGTCCGGCTTGACGGCGTACTGCAGCCTCCTGTCCGCATGGGAGCCATTACCGTAGGTCAGGGCGTAAGCCGCGTGGAGTTAGGTCCCGAGATCCTTAACTATACGATACAGGAGCCCAACGTGGGCTATTATCTGGAGGGCTTTGATACACAGTGGACCATAATCCCCCAGAACAACTTAAACAACATAATCTACATAAACCTTCCGGCAGGAGAATATACATTCCATCTGGCGATCTTTGACAGTTCAGGTGAGAAGATCCTGGAGGAGAGGAAATTTGAGCTGGAGAAGGTGGGAGAATTCTATGAGCGTCCGGGCTTCCTTACCTATATGATCATTCTCCTTATCCTATTTATAATCTGGTTTACCTGGCTTGTGGTACAGAGACAGCTGAACCAGCAGCAGATAAAGCTGAATATGGCTAACGAGACGGTAATGGCTATCGCGAACGCAGTCGATGCCAAGGACGTGCGTACTCACCAGCATTCCCTGAGGGTGGCGGAATATTCCGAGCTGATAGCAAAGGAAATGAACTGTTTCCCCTGGTGGAAGCGCAGGAAGATCATTTCCAATCTGAGAAAAGCCGCGCAGATGCACGATATAGGAAAGATAGGAATTCCCGACAGTGTACTGAACAAGGTGGGAAGGCTTACGGATGATGAATATGCGAAGATGAAATCCCACGTTATAAGAGGTGCTGAAATACTTAAGGATTTCACCCTGGTGGAGAACGTCGTGGACGGAACCCGTTATCATCATGAACGCTATGACGGACGGGGTTATCCGGACGGCCTTGCGGGGGAGGAGATCCCCATCTTTGCCCGGATAATAGGCGTGGCGGATGCTTTTGACGCCATGACAAGTAACCGTGTCTACCGTCATCACATGGACACCGATTACGTTATGAATGAGATGAAGCGCGGACGGGGCTCCCAGTTTGATCCCGAGGCGCTGGATGCATTTTTACGTTTGGTGGATAAGGGCGTTATAAATCTTGATGAGATCTACGCCCAGAAACGTGCGGAGATCCAGCAGGCAGAAGACCAGGAGGCACAGGAAGAGCTGGCCCGCCGTGTTGAAGAAGATAAGAAGATCCAGGCTGCAGAAATGCAGAACGACGGAAAGGATGCTTCCGGTTCCACAGAAGACAAGGGAGAAGGGAAGGATGCTTCCGCTCCCACAGAGGTAAAGGAAGACGGAAAAGATGCTTCCGCTCCCACTGAAGACAAGGGAGAAGAGAAGGAAGACGGAAAGGATACTTCCGGTCCCGCTGAGAAAGAGGGAGACGGAAAGAAAGGAGATGAAGCATGAAACGGGTATATATCGTAACAGTGCTGACCTGTTTAGCCGTGCTGGCTGCTTTCTTAGGCATCTTCCGGATCCTGAATCTTTCGGGGAGAAGGGATAGCTTAAAGATCGGCTTTATCTATGATAATGATGAAAGCACCCCCTACACATATAATTTTTCCCTTGCCAAAGATGCGCTGGAAAAGGAATACGGAAGCAAGGTGCAGATACTGACCTGCAGCAATGTATTAGATGATGAGATGGAAGAGCCCTTAAGGGATTTAGCAGGTCAGGGCTGTGACATCATTTTCTTTAACGGTTACAGCGAGCTTGTGAGAAAGCTTGCACCTGAGTATCCGAATACCCAGTTCTGCCAGACGTCCTATATGGATATGAGCAACCAGACAGTACCGGATAATTACCATACATTTAAGGGAGAAGCCTATCAGGGCCGGTATATCAGCGGTATCGCGGCAGGGGTGAAGATAAGGCAGATGATCCTTGAGGGAGTCATTTCGGAAGATGAGGCTGTAGTGGGCTTTGTGGCGGCCTTCCCCACATCCGAAGTTATTTCCGGCTACACGGCGTTCCTTCTTGGAGTCCGTTCCGTAGTGTCCCAGACAGTGATGAAGGTAAGTTATACCGAAACCTGGAGCAGTTATGCCCTGGAGAAGAGTGCGGCGAAGAAACTTATCGATGAAGGCTGCGTGGTGATCTCGCAGTACACCGACACCATAGGCCCCGCCATTGCCTGTGAGGAAGCATCTGAGACTAAGGATGTGTATTTCGTAGGCTTCAATCAGAGTATGTCAGAGGTGGCACCCCGAACATCCCTGATCACTTCAAGGATCTGCTGGGAAGTATATGTCCTTTCTGCCGTGGAGGCCCTCATGTCGAATAAGAAGATAGAAAAGGTGGTATCCGGCCATATCCACGGAACCGATGTGTCCGCAGGGTTCGATAAGGACTGGATAGAAATGATAGACTTAAACCAGCAGGTAGCGGCTCCCGGCACGGAGGAAGCCATGGCCGACGCCATTGCGCAGTTCAAGAGGGGAAATGTATATTTTGTATTTAAGGGGAATTATCTCGGTGTCAATCCGGATGATCCGCATGATATCTATGACCTGAGGAACGGCTATATCGAGAATGCCAATACGTCATATCCCCTGTTCCATTACATTCTCTCGGACGTTATAACCATTGAATAAAGGGTGATCATGAAATTCATAGATAAAAAAAGATTATTTGGCATTATCCAGATAGGTCAGACCGGGGATCTGCCCAGCAAGCTCTTTGACCTTTTCATAGTGACCACAATAATCCTGAATATTTTAGCCCTGATACTACTTACCTTTGAACCACTGTCCTTAATCTTTCCCATCCTTCACGGGGTGGAATGGATCACGACCATTATATTCTGCATAGAATATATCGCCCGTATCTGGACCTCGGAATATCTGTACGGGGAAAAGGGATGGAAGTCGGTGGTGAGATTCATTTTTTCCTTTGACGGAATAGTGGATCTTTTTACCATACTGCCCCTGTTCTTCCTTGAGGGATTCATTGCCTTCAGGTTTTTAAGGGTTGCAAGGATATTTCACCTCTTCCGTATCAATTCGGCCTATGATTCCTTTAATGTTATAACTTCTGTCATCTATGAGAAGCGGAACCAGCTGATCTCTTCTCTTTTCATCATATGGATACTGATCATTGCGTCCTCGCTATGCATGTACAATGCGGAACATGTGGCTCAGCCGGAGGTGTTTAAGAATGCGCTGTCCGGCATATGGTACAGCGTGGCCACCATATTTACCGTGGGATACGGGGATGTCTATCCTGTGACACTGGCGGGAAGGCTGATGGGCATGTGCATTACTTTTCTGGGAGTGGGGGTAGTGGCTATCCCCACAGGTATCATCTCTGCCGGTTTTGTGGAGCAGTATACGATGCTTCAGGGTGGTATCAACGGTGAAAAACCGGTCAGCATTAAAGTCAAAGGGGACAGCGAATACAAGGGAAAGCAGGTAGGTGAGCTTCCCATGAAGGTCATCATCATAGTGCGTGACGGCGAGCCCATGGTACCTATGGAGACCACCACGATAAAATATGATGATGTGATCGTATATAGATGATATTTACAAAATCGAACGTATGTTCTATAATACTCCTGCAAAGACAGATTTTTAAAGGCTCGGCGTGGGGGTATTATTATGAAAAAGGAGCCCAGGGCGGTTGATGTGATATGCCAGCATTCCAAAGACGGGACCACCATACCCATGAGGGTCCGGGTCACGGATGATGACGGACAGCTACAGTCATATACGATTAAGGGTTTCAGGGATCTGTCCCATAGCGGCTCAAGGGAGATGCCGGACGGGATGTATATCAATGACAGCACCCTTGTTTTTGAGTGTATAATCACGGACTTTGGACGGCAGAGGCTTATCAGGCTGTATCATGAACAGAATGAGGATATCTGGAAGATGACATCATGATCTTTGGCGTTCTGACCGGGATATGATAAAATAGATGTTAATTTAAGCAGAGGAGATAATTATTTATGAGAAATCGGACAATTGCAATTTTAACAGTTTTAGTACTCACATGCTGCACTGTCGCAGGATGCGGGAATGCCGCAAAGCCTGCCGCTGATGCGGGACGTACGGAAGCCGTGAAGGAAGAGGCAGCTCCGGAAAAGGCATCTGAGACAGCAAAGGAAGAAACAGCTACTGAGAAGGCTGCGGAAGCTACCGCAGCAACTGAGGAAGGAAATACTGCCATCGGAAATCCCTGGGTGGATATATCCGCTGAGGAGGCCCATGAGATCGTGCCGAGACTCTTTAAGGCCCCTGAAGGAGCGAAGGACGAGGGATGGATGAAGTGTGAAGACCTGGGGGACAGCGATAAGGGAATAGGCCCTATGGTCCAGTTGAGCTTTATACTTGATGATCTGCCCTTTACCGCCAGGGCACAGGTGGGTGCTCCGGAAGACACGGATATAGGCGGTAATTATGTGGAATGGACCTATGGTCCTGAGGAAGTTACCTTAGCAAACTGGGGCGGCGGAAATATGAAGGGAAAGATGCGCCGTTCCATTAACGATTCCGGATATGTGGATGAGCTTACCTGGTATGACGTGGAAATAGGGATACTCTATTCCCTTTCCACAGCATCTGACGATCTTGACGACTTTGACATACAGGCAGTTGTTGAGCAGATGTATGACGGCGCAAGCGAGCCCTATGAAGAAGTGGCTGAAGATTTCGTTCAGGAGCAGTCGGGAAAGACCTCATTTGAGAGCTATGACGAAGTGATAGCTGCCCTTACAAAGGGACAGGGATACGCATATATTAAGCTTACCGGAAGTGACGAAGACATACTTGCCGTAACGGATCTGGTGTTTGAAGCTGACCACAGCGCATACGATGTTTCACTTTATGGAAAGATGGATGGTAAGGTTAAGTGGCTGGGACTCGCATCCGGCAACGGATCCGCTTATCCTTTAAGGCTTGCTGACGGGGTTCTCTACGGCGGCGATAACCACAGCTATTTCACCTATTTCCTGACTTCAGACGGCGCCCTCATGTATAAGGACAGCATCGAGGACGGCGTGAATTCCGGATCCAATGAATTCAGCGGATTTACAAGAGAGACCAATACCTTTGATTCCAAGGATTTCACCGGCGGACAGGAAGAGTTTGACAAGCTGTTGGCCGAAAGGGAAAAGAAACCCCTGATCGAATTCAAGGTGGCAGAGTAAGGAAAATAAAGGCAACGGGGCCCAAAAAGCAGGAAGGCAGTAATTATTCAGAGATCAAAGAGGTCTGAATAGTTATGAAAGGAAGGATGTTATGCATGTATTTGTAAGAGATGGCCTGTTAAAATTCTTTCCCCAGAGAAGGATAGATTCGGAAAATGCAGACAAGGTGGAAGGAGAGATCTTTGAAGAGATCGCTAAGTATCCGGACCATGAAGTGTCCTTCGATTTCAGGGATCTTGACTATATTTCAAGTGCGGGCTTAAGAATTCTTCTCCGGGTCAGGAAACGTAAAAAGACGGATCTGGAAATAGTGAATGTTTCCGATACGGTCTATGATGTTTTTGAGGTGACCAAATTTACCGATGCCTTTAAGATCAGCAGAAAGATGAGGTCCATTAACCTTGACAGCCGTGAATCGGTAATAAGAAGCTTAAACGGAGCCATATACCTCTATGGAGACGACAATATGGTCAAGGTCTTTAATAAAGACGTGTCCATGGATGAGATCAAGAAGGAGAGGGACAGCGCCCGGGCGGCAATGATCGCAGGGGTGCCCACCCTTATCCCCTTTGACATAGTGACTGTGGGGGATAATTACGGGATAATCTATGAGTCTGCCGGAAATACTACATTGGCGGAAACCATAAGGCTGGATCCGGGAAGGCTTCCCGATCTTGCCAGGAAATTTGCGGCTTTCTTAAATGAAATACATGAGATCGAGGCAGATGAGTTCCCGGATATCAAGGACAGGTACAGGGAATGGCTTAACATTGCGGGAGACAGGCTTCCTGAAAACGACCGCCGTAATATCACCACACTTTTGGACGGCATCCCCAACAGCAGAAGATTCATACACGGAAACATCAATCCCTCCAATATCATTGTGGACGGCGACGAGCTGATGCTCATGGATATGTCGGGAGCAGCCCACGGACATCCCATATTCGACCTGCAGGCTCTGTATGCCTCTCTTGTGGAAGTGGAAAAAGACAGGCCCATGTACTGCAGCAGTGTTTTCAAAATGAGCTACGAAAACTGCAAGGAGTTCTGGCAGATATTCTTTGACGAATATATGAAAGACAGGACGGAAGAAGAGACCGCTAAGATGGAGCTCCTGCTGCAGAAATACTACGTGCTGAAACAGAAGCTCTTAATGATCATTGAAAGCTGATAAACTAGAGACACTTCGGAGAAAGAGTTCAGATATTTAGCAAAAGATGAAGTACGATCAGAAGATAATACTAAAGAACGGAAAAGAAGCCTGGCTTAAGAACGGCGAGATCGCAGACGGAAAAGAGGTCTATGAGGTTTTTAACACCACTCATGGAGAAACGGATTATATGCTGTCATATCCGGATGAAAACAGTTTCGATGCGGAAGAGGAAGGGGAATTCTTAAAGGAAAAAGCAGAGAATCCCCGGGAAATAGAAATTGTAGCCCGGATAGACGGAAAGGTAGTAGGAACTGCCGGTATTGAGTCCATAGGTGCCAAGGATAAGGTGAGCCACAGGGCTGAGTTCGGGATAAGCATATTAAAGGAATACTGGGGCTTAGGACTTGGCAGGGCTCTTACGGAAGCCTGTATCAAATGCGCGAAAGAAGCCGGGTATTATCAGCTTGAATTAAATGCGGTGGCTGAAAACAGCAGGGCAATATCCATGTACCGGAGCCTGGGCTTTGAGGAATTCGGCCGCAATCCCGCGGGCTTTAAGTCCCGCTACAGCGGTTTTCAGGAACTTGTCTATATGCTTCGAATCTTATGATCCTGCTTTTTCCTTGAAATCCGTGGGGCTGATCCCGAAGGTCTGCTTGAATGATTTACTGAAATGAAAGGGATCGTTATAGCCTACGCAGGAGGCCACCTGGCTTATGGTCATGTCCTTATCGGCTAACAGCTGCTTTGCCACTCCCATACGGTAATTCCGGATATATTTTGAGGGAGTGGTATTTTCTATCTTATTGAAGATCTTTGTGAGATAGGATGAGGAAAAACCAAGGTTCTGGGCAATGGTATTCAGATCTAAATCCCCGGCATAATTCTTTTTCACATAATCTTTCACAAGTGTTACGATCTCCTGTGGCGAAAGATCCCGCTCCTCTCCGGCGGAATGGGAATGGGGATCTGAAATGTCCGTTAAGGATAATTCAATCTTTTTCAGCACCTTATTCAGTTCTTCTTTATTAACGGGTTTCAGGAGATAGTCCTCCACATCATAGTGGAGAGCTTCCTTTACATATTCGAAATCCGCATATCCCGTGATTATCACGGTTTTAACGTGGCTGAAGGATTCGTGTATCTTTGAAGCCAGTTCCAAACCGCTCATAACAGGCATTGAAATATCGGTAAAAACCACCTCCGGAGGCTGCTCGCTGATGGCGGACAGAGCATCTTCCCCGTTGGAAAACATCCCCGTTACCTTAAAGGCCGGATTCTCCGCTTCAATATTCTTTGCTATGTTTTTCGCGATGAGGTTTTCGTCCTCCACCACAAATACCCGGTATTCTTTTGCCATAATCTTATCCTTCCCCGTTTTTATCCTGCGGCAGGTCGTATTCGCCGCCTATTATAACCATGGCGCCTCCCGACGCATCGTTGCTTATCCTGAAGATATGCTTTCCGTCATACAGTGACTTAAAGCGGATATATATGTTCATAAGCCCCATTCCGTTGATTTCAAGGCTTGGGAGCAGTTCGGTCTCATTTACATACTCTATCTTTTTATTCAGTTCTTCTATGTCACCTGCGGAAAAGCCGGGACCGTTATCGGTAACGGATATCTCCCAGTACAATCCGGTCTTCGTACCGTTGATTTTTATGATCCAGGGGGGGCTTTACGTTCTTGGTGGTGTATTTTATGGAGTTTTCGACTATAAGCTGGAGACAGAGCTTGGGGATCCTGATCTCCTGCATTTCGTCAGGGACGTTTATCTCATAGATCAGGTCATCTCCGTAACGCATTTTCATGCACTCCAGATAATCCCTGGCGTGGGCTACGTCTTCCCTCAACAGAACAAGTGGTTCCTTATTTGATGAGATGTAGCGGAGTATTCTGGAAATGGTCTGACACATGGTGACAACTTCCTCATTCATCCCTTCGTCTGCCATGGCCTGAATGGTGGCCAGGGAATTATAGAGAAAATGAGGGTTCATCTGGGACTGGAGAGCAAGGATCTGGGACTGGAGACGCTGGTTATTTAAGGATATCTCCCTGTTCATGGATGCCTGTGCCCGGTCATGCATATCGATCACTGCGGAATAGAGAGTGTCCAGCTCGATGATGTTTGTATCTATTTTTTCTAAGGAGCCGGACAGTACGGAATCCTTTTTGGTGTACATTTTTGATATGCCGCCGTACATCTTCATTACCGGAATGGTGATGATCTTTGAGACGATGTAAGAAAGGAACAGCGCAAGTATCACGAATCCGAGAAAGATAAGGAGGTTGACTTTCAGGAATTCTATAATGGGGCGGTAGAGGTCGCTGTTATCTATGGCGATAACGGTGGTGAATCCGGAATATGAAGATCTCTGGGCAAAGAGATGGATGTTTTTTTCGAATTGAAGATGGTGGGGCGTATCGTCCGCTTCGATCTCCGAGTCCTCCACAGCTTTGAAAAAGACCATGGAATTACCGTCATCGGCGGAATCATAGATTATATTTCCGTTCATATCGTAAATGTAGATCTTTTCATTATAGATGCCGGTATCCACTTTTTTAAGCCTTGTGATGAGTGAAGAAATGGAATGTTTTACCTCTATGACGCCCTGGGGCTTGTAAAAAGTGGACTGGTACACGGAGCAGATGGTGAGAAAACGTGATCCCTCGGGATAGGTAAAGAATTTTTCGAGTCTTTTATCCTTATCACAGAAGACGATACGGTTATTCTCACTGTTCATCAGATCCTCATACCAGACCATATCCTTTACCGTACCGGAAGAGTTGTTGTTATCAAGCCCCACTCCCACATATCCCTCATCCAGTATGAAAGTCTTCTCATGACAAAGATAAATGCAGGGGAGTGCACCGATATCTTTGGAGGACAGAGCTCCAAGTTCAGTATCGTAACTCAGTTTGATGTGGAAAAGAACGCGGTTGACCTTTCAGGTGAAAGCTGGGCCGGCAACGTGGATCCCGCAGCAGCTGAAGAGCTTTCGGTAAACGGAAAGCTTTACGGTCAGCCTATACAGGACGTTTCAGCCTGCTGGGCAGTGGCTTACAACATTTCACTGTTTGATGAACTGGGACTTAAGATCCCTACAAACTATGCTGAATTCTGTGATGTATGCGAAAAGATCAAGGCATCCGGAGTTACACCGATATACGAAAGCGTTTCCGACGGCTGGCATCATGTATGCTGGACCGAGGCTGCTGTAGCTGCAACCCAGGCAGACGCCGGATATCCCGATGCATTAAACAATAATACCGCTACCTTTGCCGGAAACAAGGAGCTTACAACCATGTTTACCGAACTTAAGGAAATGGCTGACAAGGGCTATATGGGCGACAATTACATGTCCAACCAGCATGCCGATGCTCCTGCTGCCATCGCCAGCGGAGAATATGCAATGGTCCTCTACAATCAGGGCTTAGGCGCAGAAGTCAATGCTGTTGATTCCAGCTTCCCTGTTGACAACATAGGATACTTTGTAAATCCTCTTTGCGATAACCAGGCTCTGAACGTGAATTACTGCGGACCTTCAAGGTTCATATATTCCGGTTCCGCAAATGTGGACGCCGCAAAGAAGTATCTTGAGTTCATGGCATCCGATGAAAGTCTTGCATATATGACCGAGAATGTAGGTAAGTTTAACCAGCTTCCTTACAAGAACGCTCCTTCCGCTTATTCAGACGTGGTACAGGATTTCTATGACAGATATCCCAACAAGGTGGCTGTATTCCAGGCTTCCGTAAAGTACTACAATCCTGCATGGATGGATATAGGCGCCGATATGTCCGCAATGTTCCTCGGTGAAATGACACCTGAAGAAGTGCTTGAAGATATTGATAAACTCAGGGCGGAGCAGGCAGCTGCCGCGTCAGATCCCGCCTGGAAATAAGTAAAGCATAATACCGGCAGAAAATGAGGCTGCCTGGGGGTTCCTCAGGCGGCCTCTCTTTACGAAAAGGTTGTTATCGAAAGGTTATATCAAATGAACAAGAATAAGATTTATCCTTTATATTTTGCGTCAGGTGCCCTGGTCATATATTTTGTCCTGTTCTTCCTTCCCGGACTTATAGGCGTAGGCTATTCCTTTACGGACTGGTCGGCATATTCCGATGAACTGCATTTTGTGGGGTTGGAGAACTTTAAAACAGTTTTTTCTTCCGATGAGAATTACAGGAAGATCATCTGCAATACACTGGTCTTTACCTTTGTCACCACCCTGCTTAAAAACGTCATAGGTCTTGTTCTTGCCCTGTTGCTCACAAAATCAATAAAGCTGCTTAATATGCACAGGGGAATAGTATTCATGCCTTCCGTACTGTCAACGCTGATAATCGGTATGATCTTTAAGTCCATATTAGATCCGAAGAACGGTCTCTTAAATTCTTTCTTAAGAGCTGTGGGTTTAGAGGTCTTAGCAGGTAAATGGCTTACTTCATCGGAACTGGCCTTCGGATCTGTAATGGCTGTGGATATATGGAGGGGAGTGGGATACATCATGACCATTATGATCGCAGGTATCCTTTCCATATCCAGTGATTATTTTGAGGCTGCATCCATTGACGGAGCCGACGGCTGGGACAAATTCAGGTATATAACCTTCCCGTTAATTCTCCCTACCCTTGCCACCACAACGGTATTAAACGTTATATACGGCTTAAAGGTATTTGATATGGTCTATGCCTTAACCAACGGCGGTCCCGGCAAAGCGACGACGGAAGTACTGTATACGGCTGTATTTAAGAAATTCGGAACCGGACAGTATGCGGTGGGTACCGCCCTCTCTTCGGTAATGTTCATCATCATGATATTTGTCGGTATTTTTATGATAAAGATCATGACAAAAAATGAGGTGGTTGAATAATGAAGACAAAGAAAACCCTTCAGGCTGTGATCTGTAATATAATAGCGTGGCTGTTCTCCGCCATCTGCCTGATACCTCTGCTCCTTATCCTCTTTAATGCCCTGAAGGATAAAAAAGCGGCGGCATCCATGAATTTAACGTTACCTGCTTTTCCCATACCCTGGGATAATTTCATGACTGTTATCGAGAAGGGAAAGCTTTTTACTTCTTTCTGCAACAGCCTTCTGTATTCCGCGGGATCGGTGGTGCTCTGTGTGTTGTTTGCATCTCTTGCGGCCTTTGTGCTGTCCAGGAACCGCACAAGGTTAAACGACTTTCTGTATATGTTCTTAGTGCTTGGAATCACTCTGCCCACCAACTATGTGGCTCTTACAAAGGTGCTGCAGTTCCTTCACTTAAATAATACAGCTCCCGGGATAATCCTTTTATATACGGCAATGCAGCTTCCTTTTATGACTTTTTTAATTCACGGCTTTGTTGCAAAGATACCGGTGGAATTGGATGAAGCGGCGGTGATCGACGGCTGCGGGCCCATCCGCCTTTTCTTCCTGGTGGCTTTTCCGATGATGAAGCCCGCTGTGGCTACTGCGGTGATACTCACCTTCTTAAATACCTGGAATGAGTTTGTTTCGCCCCTCTATTTCCTGAATAAGAGCGAGCAGTGGCCAATGACACTGTCGGTTTACAATTTCTTCGGAATGTATTTTAAGGACTGGAATCTGGTCTGCGCCGACATACTGCTTACAAGCCTTCCGGTACTCATAGTTTATCTTTTAGGACAGAGATATATTGTATCAGGAATGACGGCCGGTGCCGTAAAGGGTTGATACCATATGATAAAGATCACTGAAAATGACAGAAAGGATATAGTGCATCTTTCCTTTATCCCGGATTCCGGCGCGGAGAAAAGCAGGGAGAGCGTCTCTTTCAAATGGATGGATGAAACTGTGCTCACCCAGACAGAGCTGGCATTTCTTCCGAAAAAGCTTTTCCGCTATGTCTGCGACGGGGATCCGGTGGTCAGAAAAAAGATGACTGCAAACGGGGAGGTGTCCTATATAGAAAATATGGAAACCGTCCCCGACGGAAGCGCTTATACCGTTAAGCTGAAATTTATGTGCGGAAGGGATGAGCTTCTTTTAGGCCTTGGGCAATATGAGGACGGGATAATAAACCACAGGAACAGCAGGGTTTATATCTATGAATCAAATATGAGGATAGGTATTCCCTTTCTTTTGACCACGGGACATTACGGGATCCTTATAGATTCCGAGAGCAGCGTGATCTTTGAAAGCAGGGATGACGAGATCGAATTTACCATAGATACCGCATATTCTCTTTCTTACTATGTGTTTCTCGGATCTGATCCGGGGGAGATAATAAAGCTTCTCTATGAGGTCACCGGTATGCCCTCCATGCTTCCCGCCTGGGTCTTCGGTTATATACAGAGCAGGGAGCGCTACCGGACTGAGAAAGAGCTTATAAACATTGCGGACGGTTTCCGTTCAAGGAACATACCCGTTGACTGCATTGTTCAGGACTGGTATTCCTGGGGCGAAGGATTATGGGGAAATAAGACCTTTGACAGTTCCCGTTATCCGGATCTCCCTTCTGCGGTAAGACATCTTCACGACTCGGACATTCATTTTATGGTGAGCATCTGGCCGAACATGAGCCCTGACTGTAATGACTACAGGGAGTTTAAGAAGGCAGGAAAGCTTCTCCCCAATTCCAATGTGTATGACGCCTTTGACGAAGAGGCAAGAGCGCTTTACTGGTCGCAGTGCAGGAAGCAGATCATGGAAAGTGGCACGGATGCGCTCTGGTGTGATAACTCCGAACCCTTTTCCGATGCGGACTGGAGCGGGGAAAGAAAAAAGCCGGAAGAGGAACGGTACCGTGTGGTCACGGATACGTCCAGAATGTCCATGAAATGGGATAAGCTTAATTCTTATTCCCTTTATCACGCCCAGGGGATCTATGAAAACTGGCGAAGGGATTATCCGGGAAAAAGAGTGGTGAATCTTACACGCTCCGGCTATACCGGATCCTGGAAATACGGGACGATACTCTGGTCCGGTGACATTACCGCAAGCTTTGACACCATGAAAAAGCAGATCGCGGAGGGAATAAATGCTTCCCTGTCCGGAATCGTATATTGGACCTTAGATATCGGCGGATTCTTTGTGGTGGACGATAAATATGAGAACCGGGGATGTAATGACAGGGAGCATAAGCCCCTGTGGTTCTGGCACGGCGATTACAATGAAGGCGTCAATGACCCTGCATACAGGGAACTCTATGTGAGATGGCTGCAGTTCGGAACCTTCCTGCCGGTTTTCCGCTCCCACGGAACCGATACTCCAAGAGAACCCTGGCAGTTTGGAGAAGAGGGGGATGTGTTTTATGACACGATCGTGGATTATATTTCCCTGAGGTACAGGCTTTTTCCCTATATCTATTCCCTGGCGGCGGCTGCCCATATGAAGGGTGAGATCATGATGCGGAGCCTTGTTATGGATTTTCCCGGGGATGAAGAAGCAGGGAAGATATGTGATGAGTATATGTTCGGTCCCGCTTTTTTAGTGGCTCCCGTAACTGAACACATGTATTACCGCCCGGGATCCGTGGCGATCGATAACGTTCCGAAAAAAAGATCCGTCTATCTTCCAAAGGGCTGCGGCTGGTACGATTACTATACCGGGGAATACCACGAAGGGGGAACCCGGGTTTTAGCTGATGCGGTCATTGAAAAAATGCCGCTCTTTGTACGGGCGGGGTCTGTTATCCCCATGGCAGTGAAAAGCGGATACAGGAGCACTGAAAATCTGCAGGGGGACACCATTATGGTATATAAAGGCGGGGACTGCGTCTTTCAATTATATTCCGATTCCGGTGACGGATACGATTTTGAAAAAGGGGATTACAGCCTGACCACACTCAGGTATTCCGAAAAAGATGAGGTCCTGTATGCTGACGATATAGAAGTACCTGATAAGTATGACATATGCTATATAGGTTAATGAAAAGGGGGCGGCTGTTTTTTACAGTCGCTCTTTGTTATGTTATAATCATGTTTATCTGATAAATATGTAAATCGACGTTTTTTCCACAATTATTAAAGGGAGTATGATGGATAAACATGGTTTTTCAATAGGAGTTATAGGACCGGAGGAGGCAGTGGACGGTCCCTTTTCAAATCTGTTACTCCCCATTGTCACAAGTTTATTTGAGAATAGGATAAAGTTGATCGCGCTGGGGCTCATCACTGAGGATGGGACCGCAGCGGGAGCCTTAGCAGGTGTACCGGAGGATGTGGGAGTGTTCCGCATTCTTTCGCTGTATGTTGCGCCGGCCTATCGCAGAGCCGGAGGCGGCACTATGCTTATGGACGCTTTAGGGAGCGTGCTTTCGGAAGCGGAGCCTTCCGTGGCAGTCTGCACATACACCGAGAACGGTGAGGAAAGCAAAGCCCTGCAGGCATTTTTCAGGGACCGGGGAGCAGAGGAAAGGGATTCCGCGGAGCAGTTTCTGATACCCGTTAAAGATCTGGTAAAGCCGGGAAGCGTAAAAATGGGCTCAGAAAGCAGCACTTTTTTACCCTTAGAAGAGCTTTCGGATGAGGAGCTTAGGAGAACGGCGCGTTCTGCGGAGCCCTTCGGGATAAACCAGCGGCTTATCATGGAAAAGTCCGATGAGATCCTGCCCTGGCTGTCCTTTGGGGGATTAAAGGATGGGGAAGTCATTGCCCATCTTATAGCCGGCAGCGTAATTGAAGATAAGCTGTTGGAAATAGACAGCCTATACTTAAAAGAGGGCTTTGAAGAAACAGCGGCGGAAATGATGAAGACCTTCGCCGGCTTATGTTTCAGAAGCTATTATCCGGACGCCTCGGTACTTCTTCCCGCAGCTGTTATCCACAGCCGCCTTGGATTGAAGGAACTTGCAAAGTATCTACCGGGGGCTCATGAGATACAGCATGAGGCAGTGCTGCTGTTTTAACGGATCTGATATCAGAAACAAGGATGAACAGATACGCCTGCAGGAAGTGGACTTTAATGGCGTAGCTCTCATTGTAAATATCTGAGGGGAAAATATGGCGCAGGAAGCAGAAAAATTACAGGAATGGCAGAAACAGCAGGAGACGCATCTGCACACGGAGATACAGCAGCAGGAATGCATCCGGGAGCCGCAAAAGGGTGAAATGCCCGAGGTCCGGGAGCAGGATGAACAGAGCCTGCTTAATTTCAATGAACGTATCTACAGGATCTGCGCGGAGAGGTATCCTCTGGTGGAACGCCGTTTCAAGCAGAGTGAAGGCAAGGCAGAGGAAGAATTCACGCCTAAAAGCAAGGGAGCCGTCGGAAGGGAACAGCGGAAGAAAGATGAAAAGGCACTGGCGGAGCTCCGGGCAATGATGGGAAATGCCCATATAGGGCTTTATGGCATGCGTTTTATGAACCGGGCGGAGGAGCAGCGGAAGACCCGCGAATTCTATTGGGATCAGCTGAAGGCCGGGAGTGGTCTGAATCTGGAGGCAGAGGACAAGGGCCTCATGTATTTCCTTGAAAGCGTGGAGAACGCCAGGGAGGAAAACATGGCCTTCTTAAAGGATTTTGCCTCACAGGATACGGAGCGGATCCGCCCCCGTCTTCAGGATATGATGGCAAAGATCCTCTCGGAGGATCTGGCCTGGGGAATGCTTAATGAGCACTGGATGGCGGACCATGGGGATGAGCTCTATGAGAAGCTGGAACGCTTCCGTGTGTTCCAGGATCTGTACGAGAAGAATGAATGGTTCAGGGATGAGCTTCCCGATGATGTGAAAAAACTGGTGAGAAGCAGGCTCGGGGCTGCAAATGCGTTCCGGGACGCGCTGTCTGCCGGTTTTGAAAGACAGGGGCTGGATATTGACGACTTAAGCATAAAGCAGGACTTCCACTATAAGGGAAATAAGAGCCTGAGCTCGGAAGATAAGATAAAGGAACGGATCAAAAATAACAGAGATAAGTTCGAACTTGCTCAGCTTGGTGAAAAGAAATTCACCATGAAGCTTAAGAAGTTAAACATAGAAGACCGGGAAGAGAGGCGGAAGGAGTCTGAGCGTACGGATGCGCCGGAAAATGAAGAATACCGGGAAGCGAAAAAGAAGCTTAAAGCCATCCCGAAAGAAAAGAAGTATGAGTTCAAGGGCGCCCTTATGGATATGGCTGAAGATCTGGGGAGAAATAAGTTCTTCAAAGGCCGCGTTTTCAGTGTTACCACGGCGGAACTGAAGGATGCAGCCAAGGATTACGCCAATATACTCGGCCGGCTTGAAGGCAGAAAAGGAAAAGAAGTGTCCCTGGAGGATCAGGTCAATGCGCTTCTCCGGCTTTCTTCCGCCGCACGGGGCTACAGATATACCCACGAAGGGAAACAGTACACATCCATCGGAAAGGAGCGGCGCCAGCGGGAAAAGGTCATACTTGATACCGTGGATAAGATGATGGAGGATTGTCTTCCGGAGTCCCTGAAGAAAAACGCAGTGGAGCCTTCAGAGAAGCGGAAGATCGACGAGAACAATACAAAAGCCGGGAAGAAAACAGTTTCCGGGGTGGAAGACCGGCTTAAGCAGCTTAAGAGTGCCTGGAAAGACTGGAAGGATGTGCTTTCACAGAATATCCTGGATACCCCTGAAGAGCGGCTCCTCCGGTATAAAAAGCTCTTTGATTCCTACAGGGAACCACTGGAAGTCTGGGCTTCAAACAAGGATCTTTTCACCCGGCTTGCAGGTAAAAAGACCAATAAATTCGCTGAAGAAGCCCTGGCCGAGTATACCAGGGTAGAGCGGGAACTGGCCTTTATCCGCTGGGCCGGGGAAAAGGGCGACAGGGAAAGGATACAGAAGGAAAGTGTAGATGAGATCCTTGATAAGGAATTAAGTGAGATCGACGGTATAAAGGAGACAGCTCCCCTTGATCAGAAGGTGGATGACGGCTTAAGCAGTGAGCAGACAAAAGCGGTCCTGGAAGTGGATCAGTGGGTGCTCCGGAATATCCATAACGGAGGTTTCAAGCGGATAATAGGGAGTCTTACAGATCAGAGTGAGCTTGCCACAAGCCTCTTACAGAAAACAAAGAGGGAAAGGCTCTATATCTATTATCTGATCGAAACGCGGGAAAGGGTAAATCCCACCCATGAGGGTTATGTGAATTCCCAGGAAAAGTATATTCCGAATGTGAAGAAATTTAAGGACCGGATGATAAAAACACGGTTCAAGATCTTAAGCCGTTCGGACGGAAACTATATTTACTGGGATAAACTCAGGCAGGCCATGGATATCTGCGACGGAAACCGTATGACCTTCAAAGAGGATTATGAGCCGAAAGAAATGAAGAAAGAGCCGAAGCCCGACGATGCCGAGCTGGCCCTTCGTAAGGAAAAGGCCGCAGCTGCGCAGGGAGCCTTAGATGTATTCAAGTCACTGATAGAGGAATGCGGTGATGATCAGAAGGAGCAGGAAAAGAGAAAGGCTGAAATAGAGGCGGCTGCCTCCAATGTGGAAAAAACCTTCAGGGATATGCTGGAGAACAGCATGCCTGCCGGAACCGGAGGAGCTTCCCTGAAGGGGGATTCTTCCAATGAAGGTATGGAACATTTGGCCCTTGCCCTGAAGTCCGGAAAAGGGCTTACCAGTATCTCATTTTTAGGCACCGGAGTTTCCGGAGTGGGGATAGGCATGGTGGGCGCCAGCACCGCCGTTACCATGCTGACTCAGATCATAGGGCTCTGGACTGAAAGCCCCCATCTGAGCGCATCCCAGATCGCGGGAAAGACTGCCGATATCATAAACAGCGCAGGAACGATGGCATCAGGGGTAATGTCCGGTATCAATGGAGTATTTGATACTGCCGGAGCGGCAGCTCAGACAGTGGGTTTTGTTTCCTCCGGCATAGGCGTTGTTGCGGGAGCAGTGAACGTCAGCGTAAACGTAAAACGCTATTCCCATGTGAAAAGCGCGAAAAAACTGTTTGAGGAAAAGTATAAGAAGGGTACTGCGGACAAGGATAAGAGAGAGAAGAAATTTGATGAAAACATGCTGGAACTCAGCAAAAAGCTTGCGAAGGGTAAGATTAAGGGCACGGCCACAGGCCTTGCGGGAGCTCTTGCAGGTCTTGCGGGAGTTCTCATTTCTCCGGCGGGTATTTTGCTTACACTGGGTTCCGTAGGCCTGTCCACGGCAGGAGGCAGCTTATACGATTCGGAAAGAGATACCGCTGTGGTATCAATGTTTGATAAGTATTTTGAAGTTGAGAGGCTTAACATATCTCTCATGGCCAGACATCTGGGCTGGAAAAAGGTGGAAGATACCACTGCAGGAAAGGTCCTCTACAGGGATAAAAACGGTGCTTTCCATGAGGAAAGCGAGCTTAAGGATTCGCCCCAGGCTGAAGAGATTAAGATCCGGGTGAGAAACAGGATAGCTAAAAAATACAACCACGCCTCATATCAGGGCGCTGCCACAATGGTAGCCGGGAAGTATGCGAGATTCATACATGGTAAGCTGTTCCCGAAACCGGGAGAAGACGGGGATTATTATAAGGAACTGCTGAAAGCTTTCGGTCTTTCCTACAAGGAACCGAAGGGTAAACAGGAAGGTAAACCGTCAATTGAACAGATCACCAGAAAGATAATGGGCAGATAGTCTGTACAACGGTCAGATAATGAAAGGAGCATTAAGGAATGGAAGTCAATATGAAGGGTATGCTGTTAGAGCGGCTTAAGGATGACCTGATCAGTGATCTGATAGCTGCTGAATATACTTCCGAGGAAGACAGCGGGATTCCCGGGGGGCTGGTATCGGCCATGTTTGATTCCCTGGGAATGAGCTCCGGCGATGTCTTCGGAGAGATATTTTTCATGCCGGATCCGGATGAAGATGCGGAGGTTTCATATTTCGTCTGCGCCATGCTCATTGCCGATGATCTGGAAAACGCGGATATGGAGGCGCTGAATAAAGCTGTTTCCCGGTTGAATCACACTTCGCCGGTGGGGGTATTCTATGTGGATTACGAGGGCGGACGGCTTTTTTACAAGCTGGGAGTGCCGCTGCCTGCTGAAATAAAGGAAGAGGATCTCTATGAGGAGATGAATATCGTCATCGGAAATGCTCTCAGTATAGTGGATCCTGCGCTGGATGAACTTATGGGAATCGTTGAGAGGGTGTGATCCTTATTCCATGAAGATAGTTGAGATAGATCAGGTAAATATGGATATGCTATCGGATCTGGCACCCGGGGACGTAATGGAAAATCTGTCCAGGACCTGGTATCACGGCGTTGTCCTTCAGGATGATGCGGATGAAAGGATACTGGCAGCCTTTGTCTTTGAATTCAAAAACGCTGACAGGGACGATATGACCACCGAGGCGGAGATAGTCTGGGCTTACGGTGACAAAGCGGAGGCTTATAAACCTCTGCTTGAAGCATACTGTGAGCAGATCTCAGCTCAGGAAGCGGTCAGGTCCTATTTTGAATTTCCCGATGATGAAGAGCATGAGGCTGTCTGTTCCTTTCTTTCGGATGAGGGATTTAAGACCTCAAAGGGTGAAAGCCGGGATGTATATGTGACGGTAGAGGATCTCTCCGGAATGAAATTATCAAAGAAGGAACCGCCCTTTTACATCAAGCCCATTAGCGAACTCACTGCCCGTCAGTACAGGAACGGCATAGTTGACTGTCTTTTCCAGGGGAGAAGAGGGCTGGTGGAGGACCTGGCCTGGATCTCCGCTGACTGGTTTGAGCCCGATGTTTCATCCTGTATCGTAATGGATGAAAAGGCAAAGGGCTTTCTTTTGGTTCATAAAACGGAAAGCGGGGTCCTGGTGGTGGAATTGCTGTTTGCGTTCAGCATTGACGCCACGAAGGATTTGGTCGAGCTGATAAAATTCGCTGTCCGGGCAGCAGTTGAAAAATACCCGCCGGAAACAAAGGTCCTGCTCAGAAGGCATAACGACCTGGTACGTGCCCTTGTGGAAAAGCTCTTCCCCGGAAGAACGGGAGAAAAGGCAGTTCAGGGTGAGCGTGAAGAGAGGAGGCCGGCATGAGTAATATCACATGGCTCTTTAATTTAGGCGCGATCCTTATCATCGCAGTGGCCTTCTTTTGGAACCGGGCAGAAACCCGGGAACAAAATGATGACGAGAAAATGTTCGGACGGATCTGTATCATGGCCATTGTGTCCGCACTGGTAAGGGTGGCCTCGGATACTATCTTCGCAGGTAATCCGGTAGACGGAAGCAGGCTTTTACGGGTAGTAGTATACTTTGTAGATGACATGATACAGCTGGCGATCCTCCTTCAGTGGATACTGCTTGTGGATTTTATGCTGCACCACAGCAGGGATCATCTTAAAAAGGAAACGCCGCCCATTGTAAGGATCATGGTGATCATTGCAGCATTTGATGCGGTGGTGTCCGTGGTGGTTTTATATAGCGGACTCTTTACCAATTTAAATACAGAGCTGGCGGAGTTTATAAGGACCCTGTTTTTCCGCCATGCCTTCGGAGTGGTGGAGCTTATCATCCTGATATGGGCTTTCCGGAAGCTTGCCGAATATAATACAAGAGTTAAAGGACCGTCGGATTACCGGGGACTGTTCTTCATCATCCCCATAGTTTTAGCAGTGGTGGTCTCCATGATCATCGGGAGAACAATGGACCTTATCCCTTTGGCAATAGGGATCGGACTTCTTCTCCTTTTCCTTGCCATGCGTAAGAACCGCCGTTTCTTAGACCGGGAGACCGGTCTCCATTCCCGGGCATACTTAAAGCTTTTAACCCATAATGATGAGAATTACAAGGGGGCGATGGGGATACTGATCAAGGCCGATGACCCGGAGGGAGTGCTGCCCGCCATATTAAAGGAAGACCAGCCCGAAGAGATGAAGATCGTCCGTCTTAACAAAAATAAGTATTTTCTCATAGGAGAGCCCCAGCCCGAGTCTATCCTTAAGCTCTTTCTGCAGAACATAACAGATGACGCCAAAGAGAAGGGGGCGGAACTCTCCGTAAATTACGATATAAGACGGGATAATGAAAGTTTCGATGACTTTGCAAAAAGGCTGGAAAACAGCCAATCTGCCGCATCCCAGCCCTGAATCCGTGCTTTTGACGGATCACCGTCATTACATAGTGATCAGTTCGTACTGTCTTGTTCCCACACCGATCTTTTCCGCATGTTCCAGTGTTTCCGCCCAGGAAACATTGGGGTTGCTGTTTAAGAACACATCTCCGTGATCATGGAAATGTTCCCCTGCCATATTGTCACCAAGCTGGCTGTTCCTTATGGGCTCAGCCTTCTGGCACAGGTCTACGCAGGCCTGGTCAAGTGCCACGGGATCAAAGGATGCGAGCATTCCTATATCCGGGAGGATGGGGGCGTCGTTTTCGCCGTGACAGTCACAGTTGGGAGATACGTCCGTAATAAGGCTTATGTGGAAATTGGGTCTGCCGCTGATGACAGCCGCTGTATATTCCGCCATACGCCGTCCCAGCATCTGGGGAGCGTCCCAGTTATCATTTTCAATGGCGTCAAATGCGCAGGCGCCGATACAGCGTCCGCAGCCCTTGCACTTATCGGGATCGATAAAGGCCTTGTTATCCGCCCCGTAGCTTATGGCGTCGGATCCGCATTCCTTCGCGCATCTCCTGCAGCCTCTGCAGTACTCGGTGATCACATGAGGGTGGCCGCTGTTATGCTGCTGCATTTTTCCGGCGCGGCTGCCGCATCCCATGCCTATATTCTTGATGGCACCGCCGAAACCGGCCTGCTCATGTCCTTTAAAGTGACTGAGGCTTATGAAGATATCCGCATCCATAACGGCACGGCCTATGTAGGCTTCCTTACAATATTCGCCATTTGGCACCGGTACAATAATGTCATCGGTTCCCCTCAGTCCGTCGGCGATGATTATCTGACAGCCTGTGGTCACTGTATTAAAGCCGTTTATATTGGCGCAGTCCAGATGCTCCAGGGCATGCTTGCGGCTTCCGGGATAGAGGGTATTGCAGTCTGTTAAGAAGGGAAGACCCTTTCCTTCCTTTACCACATCGGCTACCGCTTTGGCATAATTGGGACGGAGATAAGCCAGATTCCCCAGCTCTCCAAAATGCATCTTGATGGCCACGAATTTCCCGTCCATGTCAATGGAACCTATACCCGCCTTCCTGATGAGCTTCTGAAGCTTCTCGGTGAGGCTTACCCCCAGTACTGTCCGGAAATCAGTAAAATATACCTTCGATCTGTCCATATTCTTTCCTTCCGCTCCTTTCTTTTGATCCTTTATTGATTATACTTCGGGTTTTGTTGCGATTCAATCGGCGAGTATTTTTTTTCTGCAATACAGGTACCTGAGCCAGGCGGTGAAGCCGCTTATGAACCATACCACCCCCACAGACCACCATATACCCCATACGCCCACAGCCGGGATGGAGGTCATGATGACAGGGACAGAGAATCTTCCGATGATCTCCACAATTCCGTTTAAGAATGAGAAGAATGCGTCTCCAAGCCCGTTCTGTACGCCTCTCACCACATATATGAGTCCGAGGAATGAGTAGAACAGACTGGAGATCTGTAAGGCGACGGCCCCCATGCTTATGACCTCCGCATCTTCCACAAAGAGCCCCATCATGGCTTTTCCGAGGAACCACATGAAGGGCAGCATGGCCAGAGAGAATATTACCATCATTATCAGGGATTTATGATATCCCTCTATTATGCGGCGGTGTTTCCGGGCTCCGTAATTCTGTCCGGTATAGGTAGACAGCGCTGTGCTGAGAGTCTGATAGGGCTGGTGGAGGAGCTGCTCTATCCTGCTGGTGGCCGTGAAGGCCGCAACAGCTACAGCTCCGAAGGTATTGACAACTGCCTGGAGAGCCATGCAGGATACGGCTATAAGGCTGAACTGCAGGGAAAGGGGAATACCAAGCCTGATGACAGAGAGGGTGATCTTTCTGTCTACCCCCAGGTCTTCGGTTCCAAGCCTGAAATAGGGGTTCTTAAGCATCGCGTAGATGATACAGCCGGCACCTGCCAGAAACTGTGATATGACCGTTGCAATCCCGGCCCCTGCAACGCTTAGCTTCATGACATAAACGAAGAAAAGGTCCAGCACCACATTGATGAGGCAGGCAGCCACAAGGAAATACAGTGGTGTCCTGGAATCCCCCAGTGCCCGGAGCATGGATGAGATGTAATTATAAAAGGATACGAAGACGGTACCGACGCACATTATCCTGATGTAGATAAGGGAGTCGGCCATTATCGCATCGGGAGTCTTTAAAATGACCAGCAGGGGCCGGGAAAAGATAAAGGCCAGGATCCCCACCAGCAGCGGGTATATCAGCATGATGTAGGCCGTATTTGAAATGCACTTCTTTACCTTCCCGTCATCACCGCTGCCGAAATGCTGGGAGGTGATGATCCCTCCTCCGGACCCGATGCCGTTGCAAAGGGCAAAGAAGAGGAAGGTCACAGAGGATGAGGCCCCTATGGCCGCAAGGGCGTTGGCGCTGACCAGACGGCCTACGATGACCGAATCCGCAAGGTTATATACCTGTTGGAAAATATTTCCGATAAGCATGGGGATGGAGAAACGTATCAGAAGACCGACTGGATTTCCTTCAGTCATATTAACTATATCGGAAGAACGGCTCTTGTTTTTTTTCATATTTTAATGTACCCTTATCATACAGGTCTGTTCGGACGGTAAAAAACTGTCCAATTATCATAAATGAATGGATTTGAAAAAGCAACAGATTTTTAAAGGGAGGATCGCCTAATGAGCAAGGTCAAATGGGGTATACTGGGTACAGCCAATATTGCCAAGGTAGCAACGATACCCGGGATGAAGGAAGCCGAAAACTGTGAGCTTTATGCCATTGCAGGAAGAAGCCTGGAAAAAGCCAATGCCTACAAGGATGAATTCGGATTTGAAAAGGCCTACGGGAGCTATGAAGAATTGTTACAGGATCCGGAAGTGCAGGCAGTTTATATTCCTCTTCCCAATAATATCCATGCTCAGTGGGTAAAGGAGGCCTTAAAAGCCGGAAAGCACGTACTCTGTGAGAAGCCCATGGCCTTAAATGCGGATGAGGCAAGAGATCTCTTCAAGACTGCAGAGGAAAACGGCAGATATCTGATGGAAGCCTACGCCTATCTTCACAGTCCCTATGTGGAGAGTCTTAAGGATGTGATCAATAGCGGGACCATAGGCGAGGTGGACTATGTGGAGACCGGTTTCATTACCCAGGGTTATAAAGACGATATAAGGCTTTATAAAGAGCTTGGGGGCGGCGCCATGTACGACCTTGGCTGCTATTGCACCACCATGATCCTTTCACTTATAGATTCCGATCCCGTACTGGTGAAAGCCAGCGCGGAATTCTCAGATGAGGATGTTGACCTTATGACTGCGGGACTTATCCGTTTCGCAAACGGCTCCAGGGCAGAATTCAATGTGGGAATGGTACTGGGAGAGAATTCCGATTCCAGGTTCGACAGGCTCTATATCCACGGTTCAAAGGGATCCGTAAAATCCTATGTGGAATACAACCAGGGCGGCGGCATTTCCTATATCATCTTCACCAATGACGGCGTTCAGAAGAACAGCATCTTCGTTCCCGATAACTACACCCTTGAGGTGGAGCAGCTGGGAAGATGCATACTGGGTGATGAAAAGCCCTTCGTTACTCCTGAATTCTCTGTTAAGAATGCAGAGCTTATGGACCGTGTATTAAAGGAAACAGGATATTATAAAGATTGACAGCATTAATTGACATTATTCTTATTTCTGTAAGTTTAGCGGTTCTGACGGCGCTTTTCATATCCTTCCGTTCAGACCCCTATGCTTACAGAAATATTATTTTACTCAGCCTCTTTATTCTTGCGACGGCCATGATAATAGGGCGCTCCGCCCTTAATTTAAGTTCTTCCGGGGAGATGGATGATATCTTTCATGCCATGGCCATATTTTTATGGGATTTTTCCAGGGTTCTCTTTATCCCCATCAGTTTCATCTGTTTATTTATCTGTATCAGCAACATAGTGCTCCTGAAACGCGAGGGTTTCCGCCGCAGCAATTTTATCGGGCTCATTATATGCGGGGCCTATCTAATTGCCGTAAATATAACCTGGCGGCCCTTGAATGAGATGCCCCCGGTGCTGAACGACCTTATGATCTTTTTAAGGCTTATACTCTGCTATGGGGAATGTACCTTCCTTTCCATCTTTTTAATAGGCCATGCGGTCTTAAAGATAGAACCGCTTTACGACAGGGACTATGCCATTATCCTGGGTTGTTCCATAAGTAAAAAGGGAAAGGTCAGGCCCCTCCTAAAGGGAAGGGTAAACAGAGCCATACATTTTGCATGGGAGCAGGAGATAGCTACGGGGAAGGCCGTGAAATACGTGCCCTCGGGAGGCCAGGGAAAGGACGAGCCCATGAGTGAAGGCTCGGCTATGGAAATGTATCTTATAAGCCACGGCGCAGAGGATTATGAGGTATTCCCGGAAAAGAAATCCGTTAATACCAGGGAAAATCTGGTTTTCTCAAAGAAGGTGATCGACGATCTCACGGAAAATGCGAAGGTTGCGGTGGTAACATCGGATTTTCACGTGCTTAGAAGCGGGATGCTGTCCCGTAAGACAGGCCTTGAGGATGCAGAGGTGTTGGGCAGCAAGACCAAATGGTATTTCTGGCCCAACGCATTTTTCCGGGAGATAATTGCCATAGCTGTGATGAACATCAGGGTCCATATAGCGGCGGCTCTTCTCTGCGGAGTGATAGCAATCCTGTGAGTATTTAAGAGAGTACCTGTTTCTCGTATCCGGAGAGGATCTCAAGGTACTGTTTGGCGATGGGGCTTAAGGGTATCCCCTTCCGTTTGATATAGCCCACAGTCATCTTTTCCGAAGACTTTAGCGGTATGGCGCAGTAGTCATCTCCGTTTAGGTCTTCGCTTATTATTCCGGAGCAAAGGGTAAAGCCGTTTAAGCCCCTCATAAGATTCAGCATGGTGGCGCGGTCGTTTGCCTTTATGGTACGTTTGTACTCATAGGTTGACAGCACTTCTTCCGCGAAATAAAAGGAATTATTCTGCCCCTGGGAAAAGGAAAGGCAGGGATACTCTTCCAGCTCTTCGATAGCTATCTTTTTCTTCTTTGAAAGGGGATGCCCTTTCCACAGATAGACGTAGATACTGCAGTCAAAAAGGGGATGGAAGGACAGGCCGTTTTCCGCAAAGATCTTTTCCAGCACCTTTTTATTAAAATCATTTTCGTACAGGATCCCCATTTCACTCTGGAAATCCTTCACATCTGAGATTATCTCGTTTGTCTTTGTCTCTTTCACCGCCAGCTCGTATTCGTCCATGCCGTAGAGCTGTACCAGCTTTACAAAGGCCTCCACAACAAAGGAATAGTGCTGGGTGGATACAGCAAAGCGGTCCTTCTGCGTCTCGTGGGATATGTAGCGGGATTCAAGCAGGGAATACTGCTCGATTATCTGCCTTGCATAGCCTATGAACTCCACTCCTTCCGGGGTTAGGGTGATACCTCTGTTGGACCTCCTGAAGATCTCTATCCCTGTTTCCTCTTCCAGCTCCTTAATGGACGCGGAAAGTGAGGGCTGGGAAATAAAGAGCTTTGCGGCTGCGGTGTTCATGGATCTTTCGTCTGAAAGCGCTATGGCGTATCTTAACTGGTTTAATGAGATCAATTTTTCTACCTCCGGAGTCTCCCCTTTTAACCCGAATATCATAGCACGGGGAGAAGAAAAAAGCCATAAACAGGGTTTTACATGGAGCTAAATAAGAAGTATAATAT
>JAEEGL015587175.1_pt1 | contig 29058 bp, 22 predicted proteins | sample 9134231 | NCBI WGS metagenome assembly JAEEGL01 (sample SAMN16246548, study PRJNA631951) | gut metagenome | biome: gut microbiome; feature: rumen; material: fiber-attached | host: Bos | place: Iran: Karaj | collected 2018-10 | reverse complement strand
GTCTACCCCTCTCACAAAACGATATTTAATCGTTTTGTTCGGCAGAGTGCCACACGCCCATTATTTTTTTTGTTTTTATTTGTCAGTTTAAAGTGCTATTTGTTCTCTGAACTGTGCGTCTACCCCTCTCACAAAACGATATTTAATCGTTTTGTTCGGCAGAGTGCCACACGCCCATTATTTTTTTTGTTTTTATTTGTCAGTTTAAAGTGCTATTTATTCTCTGACTTAATATCTGCAAAGAAACATTGTTAATTTATCATAAGAACATTTGTTCGTCAAATTTTATATTTGTCATTATAATTTCTTGTATATTCTTTTAATTGTTCATCATATACATCTTTATACTCGGGTGCTTCTTTAACTATAATATCCATTAACTCTTTTACCTGCTCCGGAGTAACCGGTTTTATTTTTTTGTAGACATAACCTTTTGCTTCAACTTCCTTGTTAATTTCATAATTCATTAAAGTTGTATTTCCTTCATATATTAATTTATAACTTTTTGCTATATTCTCATTTTTCAAAAATGCTTCATTTGCTTTATAGGCAGGCAAAAAATCCTTTTCTTGGGCATATAAACGCATTGGGTCTCCAACAATTACATAGTCAGCATCTAAATCATTTAATTGATATCCTTCTGAAGTAAAATATTCCATTGGCGGTATTATATTATTTCTTAATTCATCATCTACAAAATATATATAACTTTTAAATGAAGAGAAATCTACAATTTCATATGCCCAAAAAACTATTTCTGCATTTTTATTATTTGTAATTTCCATATCATTTTTTATCGCAACATTTACTTCATTTACAATATCTCTATATTCGTATAAAAATGGTGTTGATGGCATTAATTCCAATGTTTTAGGGAAACAATTATTTAAATTTTTTATTGATGAAGGCAAATTCTTATATGGAGTAACATATAATACAAAACATATAATATTTACCAGTATAAAAAATAAAATTATAATATTAGAAAAAATTTTTTCTGTTGTTTTGTTTATATATTCATATATTTTACTCATTGAAATTATAATTATTAAGTATATTATAATTACAGAATATAGTGCATATATATTCGTGAACATATACATACCATTTATAACTGTATTTATAATCAAACTCGTAAATATAAATATAAATTTACATTTTTCATTTTTATCTTTAACTAATAACATAATAAAAAATAAAGAGGCAACAAATAAAGTTAAATTATATGACATTATTACCCTATATAAATCGGAATAATTCCAAAGAAGATCCTTAGCATAAGCATCCATAACAGAATCATTAAATGTAATAATTGATATAAAATACTGTGTTTGTATAATCAACATACAAACAAAAAAAGTTAATAATGGAATTAAAACGGCATTTCTTAACAGTGTCTTTATCTTTGTATAAATATCTTTTCCCTGATATGAAGAAAATATTCTTATTAATGCAACAGTAATTACAGCAGCTACAATCGAAAAATCTTCTACAATTAAAAAACGTCTTAATAAAAAGGCAATGTATAACAAAAGACCGAATATTATAGGTTCTTTTATTGGCATTTCCTCTTCAAATTTTTTATCTATTGAATAATATAATGCCAAAAAAACAAATATAAAACCTATTAAATCCGCAATACCTCTTAATGCTGCATACCATATGCAGGGCATAAACAAAATAGTTATTATTATATAAACATTTAATAAAGTATTTTTTTTGCTATATTCTATTAATTTAGTATATACAAGATTTATAAGAATCAGTACAATTGGTGTCATGTATAATATAGAAACACCCAGTACGAAATTATATCTTGACATTTTTGACCAAACGAAAGGTAAAATAGGCAATACGTGTATAATGTTTAAAGAAGATTTTTGAACATCATTAAAAACATCTATAAGCCAGCTAATAATACCTTTTGTATGTATATTATTGATATTATCAAATAACAAAAAATTAGATAGAATAGTAGTAGACTGATATATTTTCGCTTCCGAACCAATATAAAAATATGTAAATATCGTAACAAAAATAATATATACAAGTAATAATAATACAAAGGTTTTTGACTTAAACATTTATGACGTTCTCCACACAAAACAGATTTTGATTTAATACAAAATTAAACTTTTTCTATTTTGATACAAAAAATAAAAATGAACTTGGGGGGATTCGAACCCCCGACCAATTGATTAAGAGTCAACTGCTCTACCAGCTGAGCTACAAGTCCATTGTGCTTTTTTATCTTAACACAAACATTATTATTCGCAAACTTATATTATTTTTTTTGATTTAAAACAAAATTTTTATCTAATAATCTTGAAAATTTTATATCATTAATTTCATCTGCCGTAAAAGTACCGCCATCTTTATAAAATGTTTCAAAAGTACTGTCATTAGTTATTATATAACCGTATTTTAAAATATTTTTGTCTTTATATATTTTATAATCGGATTTTATTTGTAATGGCTTATGATATATTTCTTCCCTTAATGATTCTAACCCATTTTCTGTTAAAAAATAGGGGATTTTTGCTGTCTCTTTATTCAAAGTATAGTATCTGATAATTTTTTCTACCTGATATGCCTGTATTTTCTGTTCCCGAGTTAAAAATAAACTGTTTTCTTGAAAATTATAAATAATATGACTTTTATAAGAAATAATTAAAGTTACAATTAATATAATCAAAAGATAATAACACCATTTAATGTATTTTTTATTTAAAGCAATTTGTTCTGCAATATTACTGATAAATATTAAAAAAGGATATATTAATAAAAATTTGTACAGCAATAAAATATGAATATGATATAACCAAAATCTGTCTCTTGTCATTTCATCAAAGGTCTTTCCGCAAAATATCAAAGAAAACATTACTGCCAAAATAGCAAACATAAACAAAGACGGAATAATAAGCTTTTTATATTCTTTCTCTTTTATCGCCAAACAAAAAGAAACAAAAAAGATAATAATAAATAAAATCCAATAAATAAATTCTTCTTTTATTAGCATAATATAATAGGTATTCAGAAAATCTTTTAAAATATCTTTCGTTATTATAAATGAGCTAATTCCCCGTTCTTCAACCGCAACCGAATGAAAACCTGAAGACATTACAGAGAAAGATATTGCCAAAAATAAGAAAAAAACCGGTAAATAGAAATTAATATTTAAATTAAACCTGTTTTTTAAATTGAATTCGTTATTTTTAGCTAAATTACTAATTATTTTTACAAATAAATTATACACAATAAGCAAAATTGCCAATAATGCCGAAACAAAATAAATAATTTCCACGGCACCGCCGATAAAAAATCCGCAAAAACATATACAAATTAATTGATAAACAGAAGTTTCCTGCTTTTCTTTATTTAAAATATTTTTAAATATATAGAACCAAAACAAAGCAAAAAATAATTGCGCAAACAAATATCTGTAATATCTGTATATTACATCCTGAAATCCTGAATTTTCTACTATAAAAGTTAAAAAGAAATATATAGTTAAAAAAATAAAAGTTATTAAATATGTTTTTTTTGATTTTACATATAAATTAACAAATCCGGAAACAGCCAAAATTATTAATGCGACAAAAAATCCGCGAAACAACCCCTCAGAAAAACCTATAAAATCATACGGGTGTATATTTAAGAGAAGCGGTAATCCAAATGACAAAAATTTACACAAGAAAACACCAATATATCCTTCTCCATGCCCGACAAACTTTAAACAATTTAAATAATCAATATTATCATATACTCTTGCGTAAAAGAAATCATCACCCCAAAATGTACATTCTTTGCAACAATATGCATAAATAAAAGCAATCCATACAGACACAAAAATAATTAAAAACGAATATAATTTATTTTCTTTAAAAAATCTAATCATAACAGCTATAGCATATAATATAAGAAAAAATTTTTCCACAAAAAAAATAAATAATTTGCATTAAAAAGTATATTATTATATAATCAAGTTGTTTAGTTTAGGTTTACTACAAAAATGGAGAAAAAAAATGAAAAAGATTTTAGCTATGTTTGCTGTATTTTTCATGATGCTCGCATTTAATGCAGCAAATGCTGCAGTATATAGCGATGTACCTGCTAATTATTGGGCAAACAAAGAAATCACAGCTGTTGTTAATGACAATGTTCTTCCTTTAGTTGCAAAAAATACATTTGCTCCTACAAAAGAAGTTACAAGATCAGATTTTAATTCAGCTTTATTAAGAACTTTAGGTCACGGTAAAGCAAATCTTTCTGATAGAAATCCGTTCTCAGACGTTGTTTCTTCAAGAGCTGACTATGGAGATATTTTATTATCTTCTAAACTAGGTTTAATTTATGGTTACAATGACGGAACATTTAAACCGGACAGAATTATGACTAAATCAGAAGCTGCTTCTGTAATAAGCCATATTACAAAAGATTTCAAAGGTAATCCGAAATCATTAGCACCATTTGCAGATAAAGCTGATATTCCGGCTTGGGCTGTTGCTCAATATGCAAAAACTATTGATTTAGATGTATATGTTAACTATCCGGATGCTGACAAATTATTACCTAACAAGAACTTAAACAGAGCTGAAGCTGCAGTTTTATTATACAAATTAAAACAAAAATTAGGTGCTGTTAAAGATCAATACTTAAATAAAGAAACTCTTTTAAGAACAGAACACTTAAATGAAACTAAAAAAGCTGAAGTAAATGAAGTTCAAATTACAAACTTAAGAAAAATCGTTTTAGCTGAAAATATCATCAGAGGTTACTTCGATACATACTTCACATCAAAAGATGCTGAAGTTGGTGATGAAGTTATCTTCACAGCTAAACATGATATCTATACAGAAGAAGGTACTCTTGTTATCCCTGCTGACACAAAAATGAAAGCACACATTACTTCTATCGAAGGTAAAAAATGGTGGAACAAAAATGATAAAGTTACTGTAGAATTTGAAACATTAACTTTACCAAACGGCGTTGTAGTTCCTTTCAATGCTGAAGTTCTTAACCACGATGGTGTTTTAACAGAAAACAGATGGGCTAAACCGCTTGGCTATACAGTTGGCGGTGCAGTACTCGGTGGTGGCGCAGGCGTTGGTCTCGCTGCAGCTGATGGTGCTGATGGTAGCGGTCACTTCTGCAGAGGCGTTGCAATCGGTACTCCTGTAGGTGCTGGTGTTGGTTTATTAACAGGTTTAACAACTCCTGGTAGAACATACAAAGCTAATACAGGTGACTATGTATGGTTAAAATTAACTCAAGACTTATCTATTCCGGAATAATAGATAGTTAAGATAAATTTAAAATCCCTCGATTTAGGTCGGGGGATTTTTTTACGTTTACATTTTTAAACATTCCCACTTGAAATTGTAATATTTTCTTGTTAATATCTGATTACAATATAGATATGCAATTATGAAGGTGGTGAAAATAATGCCGGAAGTAAGAGTTGGCGATAATGAAAGTATCGAAAGCGCTTTAAAAAGATTTAAGAAGAAAATCCAAAAAGCAGGTATACTCTCAGAAATCAAACGCCGCGAGCGTTACGAAAAACCAAGCATAAAGAAAAAACGCAAATCTGAAGCAGCTCGCAAAAGAAGAGTTTAATATATTAATAAGAGAATCTTTTAGATTCTCTTATTTTTAGCAAAGGAAAATAATGAATAAAAAACTTGTTTTATCAATATTTTTAACATTCTTATATGCAGTAATAACAATATTGGGGGTATTACATCATGAAATATGGGCTGATGAAGCTCAAGTATGGCAGATTTGTAAATATTTATCTATCCCGGAACTATTTATACATCTTCATAATGAAGGTCATCCCGCATTATTTTATTTACTGGTAATGCCTTTTGCAAAATTGACATCTAATATTATATTTATGCAGTTAATTTGCTGGTTATCAATGTGTCTGGCAGTATTTATTCTTTTATATAAATCTCCCTTTTCAAATATTATTAAAATTGCTATTATTTCGAGTGCGGGATTTCTTTATTTTTTACCTGTTATGGCAAGAAATTATGCAATAATACCTGTTTTAGTATTTCTAGCAGCTATTTTATACTCAAAACAAAAAGAACAGCCTGTTTTATACGGAATAATTATTGCTCTAATTGCAAATACCCATGCTATTATGCTTATATTTACCGGTATTATGTTTATCATATTTATTTATGATAATTTTAAAGAAATTAAACAAAAACAATTTATTTTTGCTGCAATGATTATTTTATTAAGCATATTTACTTGTATTTTTCAGTTGCATGATGTAGCTGGTAATAATTTTTATATTTCATTTAACTTCACAAATGTTGTTCCAAGAATATTTAAAACATTATCAATATTTTTTGCCAATTCATTATTATTTGATTTTCAACAAGGAATATACAAATATACAATTTTTGCTAAATCATTAATCACTGCTTATGCACTGATATTTATAGCTATTAATATATATTTGTATAAGTATTCAAAAAAATTATTCATCATTTCTTTATTTAATTTTCTATTTCAAATAATAATATATGTAGTCTTATATGGTGGTGGAATTTTATATATAACAAGAATTTTTTCATACTATATAATTTTAATTTTTTGCATATGGATTGCAATGGATTCAATAGAACAAATACGAAATAATAAAATTGTAATAATTCTTGTTTCTTCACTTTTCTTTTTAACATTGATTAATGGCTGTTTGTATTACATTAAAGATATTAAATATAATTATTCCGATGCAAAAGAAACGGCAAAATATATACAGCAAAATATATTATCAGATAATTCAAAAATATTTATAGATAATGAGCCTGCTAATATTTCTCTGGTTTATTATCTTGACAGTACTCATAAATTATACTCTGTTTTGCGAAGCCAAAATTTGAAATACGTAAAATGGGATAAAGCATCATACTACTTTTTTACACCTAGTTCTTGGATATCATATTTAGAATATGAGACGTCAAAAAACAACAATTCCAAATTATATGTTATAAGACCTAAATATATAGATGGTGATAACGGTCTCGAATATGGACAAGAAAATAAACTAAAAAAAATATATTCTTCTTCATATACAATTGATCCCACAGAAAAATATAATATATATGAATATATAGAAAATTAAATGAAAAAAGAAGAGGCTTATAATAAGCCTCTTCTTAATAGTTCCATAGAAATTAAACAACACCGTTATATGCATCAATATACAGTTGTCTTATTTCATCCATTAACGGATATGCAGGGTTTGCACCCGTGCACTGGTCGTCAAATGCTAATTCAACTAATTCATCCAAGTTATTCATAAATGTTTTTTCATCTATACCGTATTCTTTAATTGAATTAGGAATATTAATAGCTTTCATTAACTTATCAACAGCTTTTATTAACAATTTAACTTTTTCATCATCATTCTTACCGCCAAGACCGAGTTCATCAGCTATTTGACCATATTTAGCTTTTGCATTCGGGAATTTATATTGCGGGAATATAGCTTGTTTTCTTGGTGCATCAGACGAGTTATATTTAATAATCTGTCTGAATAACAATGCATTAGCAATACCGTGAGGAACATGGTACATAGCACCCAATTTATGAGCCATCGAGTGGCATAAACCTAAGAACGAATTTGCAAATGCCATACCTGCAATTGTTGCTGCGTAATGCATTTTTTCTCTTGCAATAGGATCGTTTGCACCTTGTTTGTATGAACGTTCTAAGTATCTGAATATAAGTTTTGTAGCTTCTAACGCATTTGAATTTGTGAAGTTTGTTGCCATTGATGATACATAAGCTTCAAAAGCATGAACAAGAGCATCAATACCTGAAGCCGAAGTTAAGCCTTTCGGCATACCGTCAACAAAATTCGGGTCTATAATTGCTATATTAGGAGTCAGAGCATAATCAGCAATAGCATATTTTACATGCGTATCATCATCCGTAATAATAGCAAACGGCGTTACTTCACTACCCGTACCTGATGTTGTAGGAATACAAACCATTGTCGCTTTTTTACCTAAATCAGGAATTTGGCAGATTCTCTTTCTTATATCCATAAATCTCATAGAAATATCAGAGAAGTTAACATCAGGCTGTTCATACATCAGCCACATAATTTTAGCTGCATCCATAGGAGAACCGCCGCCTAATGCAATAATAATATCAGGTTCAAATGGTCTTAATACAGCCATTGCTTGATTTATTGTAGATAATGTCGGATCAGGTTTTACATCAAAGAAAATTTGATATTCAATACCTATTTCATGTAAAACTCTTGTGATTTTATCAACCGCACCGGAGTTAAACAGGAAGCTGTCTGTTACAATAAATGCACGTTTTTTACCTTTAAGAATTTTAAGTGCAAGGTCTGTTGCGCCTCTTTTAAAGTAAACTTTAGGCGGAACCTTAAACCATAACATATTTTCTCTCCTTTCAACTACGGTTTTGTAATTTAATAAATTTTCAACTCCGATATTACCGGAAACACTGTTTCCTCCCCAAGAACCGCAGCCTAAAGAAAGTGACGGTTCAAGTTTAAAGTTATATAAGTCGCCTATACCTCCTTGAGATGACGGCTGATTTATCAAAACTCTACAAGTAGGCATTTTTTCGGCATATTCATTAATTCTTTCTTTTACTCTGTCGTCTGTATAAAGAACGGATGTATGACCTGCTCCGCCTTTTAAAACCAATTCATAAGCCATTTCAGATGCTTCTTTAAAGTTTTTAGCTTTATACATAGTTAAAATTGGAGATAATTTTTCCCTGCTAAACGGGTCATTCCAATCAACTTTTGGTCTTTCGGCAAGAAGTATTTTTGCGTGCAAAGGAGTTTTAAATCCTGCGAGTTCAGCTATTCTGTGTGCCGTTTGACCTACTATATCAGCATGTGCAGTACCTCTTTTAACATCAATAAAGGGAAGGTCAACCAATTTCTTTTGTTCAGCTTTGCTTAAAAGATAAGCTCCTCTGTATAAAAATTCTTTTTTGACTTCTTCATATACACTGTCTACAACAACTACGGATTGTTCAGATGCACAAATCATCCCGTTATCAAATGTTTTTGACATTAATATAGAAGAAACAGCCATTTTAATATCTGCTGTCTCATCAATTACGGCAGAAACATTACCAGGACCGACACCTAATGCAGGATTTCCTGATGAATAAGCTGCTTTAACCATGCCCGGACCGCCCGTAGCTAAAATACAATCCATATCAGGATGTTTCATTAATGCATTTGAAAGTTCTACAGAAGGAACATCAATCCAACCTATAATGTTTTCGGGAGCACCTGCTGCTACTGCAGCATCTAAAACTATTTTAGCGGCAGCTATTGTACTTTTTGTTGCTCTCGGGTGCGGTGAAAAGATTATACCGTTTCTTGTTTTCAATGCCAGTAATGACTTAAAAATAGCGGTTGAAGTCGGGTTGGTTGTAGGAACAATACCTGCTATAATACCTAAAGGTTCAGCTACAACTTTAATACCGTTTTCAATATCTTCACTAATGATACCGCAAGTTTTTGCATTCTTATGTTTATTATAAATATATTCTGAAGCAAAGTGATTTTTTATAATTTTATCTTCTAAAACACCCATGCCTGTTTCTTCAACAGCCATTTTTGCCAATGGAATACGTGCTTTATTTGCAGCAGCTGCAGCGGCTTGGAATATTTTATCAACTTGTTCCTGAGAATAAGTTTCAAATATTTCCTGAGCTTTTTTTACTCTGGAAATTAAGGCTTCAAATTGCTCGACTGTTTCAACTCTTTCGGGAGTATTATCAGTCTTTTTTAAAGCTTCAACTTTTTTTGGTTTTTTGCTTTTTGCAGGCATGATGTTTCGGTTCCTTTCTTCATTTCAATCCCTATAGGAGTAAATTATATTATAATTTACCGATAAAATCAATCAGGATGTTAGTATTAGACATAAAAAATTCGCATTAAAAAAGAGGCATTTAGCCTCTTTTTTTTATTATGTCATAAGGAAAATTATGCTTTAATAACTTTATCTGCTTCTTTTGTTGTCATAGGCCCTTGTTGTTTTAATATTTTAGCAAATTTATCAAGTTTATCGGTTAAGGCATTACCCATACCGTTATTTTTTGCTTTAATTGCCTTACTTAAAGCATCTGCAACATTCAAACCTTTACCTTGAGTTAAGTTTTTGTGATAAGTTTCTTCATAGTTTTGAGGAGCTCTGTATGTCCAGTTGCCTTGTTGTGTATTAGGTGTATTTATTCTTTTATTTTGACCTAAAATATCAGGTAAAGTAGCAAATTGATTTCTTGTTGTAAATAATTCTGCCCAAGCAGCACTTGATAATGCAGCAGGACTTCTTCTCAATTCTTCCTGATTTAAATGTAAATCATTAGCTAAGAATTCTGCTCTGTGTTTACCGTTTTCAATTTGTTCTATTAAGCTATAATCATCGTGAGTTCCGGGTCCTATTGTATAATCTCCGGGTCTCATATTTTGATATTTATTACTAGGGTTATAACCTTCATAGTATTTTACTCTACCCCAATCACTTTTTGCATATCTTGTAATATGGATTAATGTTGTGCCTAATCCTTTAACAGCATCTAATGATTGATAAGAGTTACCACCTAACAATTCTAAAAATACTTTGTCATGAGAAATTTTATTTTTATCAGCAGCTTTTAATACTATATCTTGTATAATTTTTCTGCCACCGTTAGCTACAACCGGTTGTCTGCCTACTTCTAGTCCTAATTTATTACCTTCTTTATCGAAAACATTGTGTCCGTCTTCCTGCCAAGGTTCGCAAATCATAGGATTAATAAGCTGCCAAGCTGCATCTATTCTTACACCGTTATATCTTTTGAAGAAGGTATCAAACTTGTTATATAATAGTTCTCCTGCTTCTCCGTCTATTTTGCTGAAATCTATTGCGGGAGACCAGCAAGATTTATCTCCGCTTCCTAATTCGCAACCAAATTCTGCCGTAGGATAAAATGCTGATTTATGAGCCCATACATCTTTATCTGAGAAGCCGATTAAACAGTCTCCATAGATATCAATGCCCTGAGCATTAAATTTTGCTTTTGATTCTTTTTGTTGTTTATCTGCTATAAATTGAATAAATTCTTCAAAATCAACTACATTAATTTCTTGTTCGTTTGTAACTTGTTTTAATTGTTCTATTCTTGCAGTATCACCTTTTTTCGTTGCAAAAACATTTTTATCTCTTTTTGACCATGTATTTACATCACGGCTGCCGTTTGCTACAGCTGCCGCTTCAAATAGAGCATCTTTTTCAAGCCAGTATTTATTATTATTTTTAAATGCTTCAAATTCTTTTTTCAATACTGAATTTGCTCTTAATTTTTTGAAATTTTTATATGCTTTTTCTAATTGGAATTTTTGTCCGTCTCTTTTGAATACATTATCGTAGTCTACATAAGTATGATTTTTATTTTCTACAATATATGGAGATTTCATATCTGCAGGAGTTAATATTTCGCCGTATTCTTTATCTTGGAGTTTTGTCAGGTCTATTAAATGCATACCTAAAGAAAAACTTGTGCCAGAGTATGGTGAACGAACATAATTTGATATTTCACCTTGAGGCTGCAATTGAATTGAGTTTATACCGCACATTGCTTTTAATGCACTTGCCATTACTTGTGCGTCGTCCGAAAAAGATGTCCCGATACCTGTATCCATACGACTATTTGTTGTAGGAACACTAAAATCAAAAATTGTTGCGGTTGTTTTATCTAAATTTAGGCTTTTTCGTGCTTCTGCCTGTACTTTTTGAAATTCGGCTTTTTCTTTAGTTGTTAATGCTCGACCGAAAGATGGTTGGATGCCTGAAACTTTCATTTTATACTCCTAATTTTATTTGAGACCTAAATATATAATAACCCTAAAAATATTTATTGCTATTTTGTAACATTAGTTTTTAAATTTGTAACAAAATGAGTAATTTTTTCTTAAATAATATGCCTCAAATAATGGTTATTCTTGACATTCACCACTCTCTAAGATAGAATTGGATATTGGTATATATGGGATAAATGGAGTATCATTATGGCTTTTACACCAAAGAAAAAGAAAATTTCAGGTACTAAGAAAAAAGATAAAATAGTTTGGCAAAATAAAAAGCCATAATAGTTATTTAAGCCGATAAAAAAAGAGCCATATTAAATGGCTCTTTTTTATATGTTTTTATCGATTGATTAAGCTTTCATAGCTTTTTCTACGGCTACTGCAACAGCTACCGTTGCACCAACCATCGGGTTATTACCCATACCGATTACACCCATCATCTCTACGTGAGCAGGAACTGATGATGAACCTGCAAATTGAGCATCACCGTGCATTCTGCCCATAGTATCTGTCATACCGTATGAAGCAGGACCTGCAGCTACGTTATCGGGGTGCAATGTTCTGCCTGTACCGCCGCCTGATGCTACAGAGAAATATTTTCTGCCGTTTTCCCAGCACCATTTCTTATATGTGCCTGCAACAGGGTGTTGAAATCTCGTCGGGTTAGTTGAGTTACCTGTAATTGATACATCAACACCTTCTTTTATCATAATAGCAACACCTTCTGATACATCATCAGCACCGTAGCATTTAACTTTTGCTCTTTCACCGTCTGAATATGGTGTTTCTTTTACTACTTTTAAATCACCTGTCTTATAATCATATTCTGTTTCAACATGTGTAAAACCGTTGATTCTTGAAATGATTAAAGCTGCATCTTTGCCTAAACCGTTTAAAATTACTCTTAAAGGTTCTTTTCTTACTTTGTTTGCGTTTCTTGCAATACCTATTGCACCTTCAGCAGCAGCAAATGATTCGTGACCTGCTAAGAAACAGAAACATTTTGTTTCTTCTCTTAACAACATAGCACCTAAATTACCATGACCAAGACCTACTTTTCTTGTATCACCAACACTTCCGGGTACTGCAAAAGCTTGCAAACCTTCACCAATTGCTTCTGCTGCATCAGCTGCATTTGTTATACCTTTTTTAATTGCAATAGCACAACCTAATGTATATGCCCAAGAAGCATTATCAAATGCAATCGGTTGAATACCTTTAACGATTTCATCAACGTTAATACCTTTTGATAAACATAATTCATTAGCTTCGTCCAATGATTTAAAACCATATTTATCAAGAACAGGAGTTAAATTACGTCTATCTTGTCCTTCAAATTTTGCCATTTTATTTTTTCCTTCTATTATTATTTAATTTTGTTTTTCAGTCGTTCGGCTTTGCCTCAACTCCGCCCTACGGAAAATCCGTTATTCTTTTCTCGGATCTATATATTTAGCAGCATCGTTAAATCTGCCGTATGTACCAATGTTCTTTTCGTATGCTTCTTTAATGTCGGTACCTTTTTTAACCGCATCCATAAATTTACCTAAATGTAAGAATTGATAGCCTATTACTTCGTCATTTTTATCAAGAGCAAGTTTTAAGATATAACCTTCTGTTAATGATAAATATCTTACACCTTTTTGTTTTGTTGAATGAATTGTACCTACCATTGAGCATAAGCCTTTACCAAGGTCTTCAAGACCTGCACCAATAGGAAGTCCGCCTTCTGAGAAAGCTGTTTGGGTTCTCCCGTATACAATTTGCAAGAATAATTCTCTCATAGCTACGTTTATAGCATCGCATACAAGGTCAGTATTTAATGCTTCAAGAATTGTTTTCCCCGGAAGTATTTCACCTGCCATTGCTGCAGAGTGAGTCATACCTGAACAACCTATTGTTTCAACTAATGCTTCTTGTATAACCCCTTCTTTTACGTTTAATGTTAATTTACAGGTTCCCTGTTGAGGTGCACAACAGCCGCAGCCGTGTGTTAAACCTGAAATATCTTTTATTTCTTTACATTTTGTCCAAGCACCTTCTTGAGGGATTGGAGCAGGCGAACCTTTTACGCCTCTTCTTACACAACACTGATTTTCGATTTCATGTGTAATTTGCATATTGTCCATCAGACCTCCTGTTTTATATTACCTAATCTTTATAACTTTTTAACTAACCCGAAAAAGGTCATTTATTTCAATTATATTGTAAACAAAATTAATTGTATACAATAGCTCTGTTAATCTTTATCCCCAATGTTAATTTTATTTAAGATTTTGAAAAAAATTGAGCCATAATTCAAAAAAAGTGGTTAAATATTCATGTGTAAAAGAGGTTATGTGTATTATGATTCTCCCTGTTAATTATGGTTTCTCAAAAATTATTGACTTCCCTAAAAAATATAATTATAGCTGTTCACAGCAATCGGAAGTTCCGGTAAAAAATGCAGTAAAAGAAGTTCCTGCTAAAAATATATTGTCTTATTATACAAATATAGCTAAATAAATGCAGTTGAATAAATGTAGGTCAGGCAATGCCTGACATCATGCTGTATGACAATAAATTATGCATTCCCCAAACTGAAAATATTATAGATTTCTTCATCGGAAAGTTCTGTTATGACCTTTTCTCCTTCAAATACGGCAAGGTTTACCAGCTCTTTCTTTTGTTTTATCATTTCATCAATTTTTTCTTCAAAAGTACCTAAAGTAACAAGTCTGTGAACCATTACGTTCTTATCCTGACCTATACGATAGCTTCTGTCTGTTGCCTGCTCCTCAACCGCAGGATTCCACCATAAATCATAATGGATTACATTCGTTGCAGAAGTTAGGTTCAATCCTGTTCCGCCCGCTTTTAATGACAAAAGCATTATCTTTTGCTCGGGGTTAGATTCGAATTCCTGCAGCATACTCTGTCTTTGAGATGTATTCAATGAACCGTGGAAAAATAACGGTGTTACATTTAGTTCATTTTGAATAATAGTTGAAAGAATATTTCCCATTTCTTTGTACTGGGTAAAAGCAATAACCTTTTCTCCGTTATCAAGAATTTGTGATAGTAAAGAAATGAATTTTTCGGTTTTACCTGATACATCCTTTGTCATTTCACCATATTTTAAATATTGGAACGGATGGTTGCAGATTTGTTTCAAAGCAGTAATCAGCTTGAATATTACACCCCTTCTGTTTATGCCTTTTTGTCCCGAAATATCGGTCATTAAAGTATTAAGAGTTCTTTCATATAATGCAGCCTGCGATTTCGTCAAATAACAGTATTCGTCAAGCACCATTTTTTCCGGCAAGTCGTCTATGATGGTTTTATCCGTCTTTAGACGTCTTAAAACAAACGGAGAAATTGACAGCTTCAGTTTATCAGCCTGTTCATACTGCTTAAATCTTTCTATAGGAATTGCATAACACTTTTGGAAATCCCTGATAGAACCAAGATAACCTTTATTGATAAAGTCAAATATACTCCACAATTCGGTTAATTTATTTTCTACAGGAGTACCTGTCATTGCTATTTTTATATCAGATTTTAACGATTTAACCGCTGCTGTTTGAGAAGTATCAGGGTTTTTGATATTTTGAGCTTCGTCAACAACTACCATTCCCCAGGTTGTTTTCTTAACTTCCTCTATATCTATACGCAAAATCGCAAATGTGGTAACTATAACATCCGCTTTCAAATCCAATTGTCTTTCTGCACCATGGTATGCACTTGCTTTAAGTTTCGGTGCAAACATATTAAGCTCTTTTATCCAGTTCCCCATCAATGTTGTAGGACATACAACAAGTACGGGGGCGGTTAATTTGTTTTCTTCTTTTAGTTTTAAGATTAAACTTATTACCTGAATTGTTTTACCAAGCCCCATATCATCCGCGATACAAGAACCAAAGCCCTTTGTGGTATTGGTGTAGAGCCATTTTAAACCGCCCAATTGATACGGTCTTAATTCCCCGTTTAAGTCAACCGGTGCAGTAACTTCTACTGTCTTTCCTATATCTTTTACAATATTTGCAAAAGCTTCATCATAATCAAATTCATAATCATTTAAATGACCGGAAAATGCGGCATGAAGCATTTCCATCCTTGTAATTTTATCAATTTTAGGATGCTTCAATTTATCAACTATTGCCTGTGCTTCGTTTTGGTCTATTAAAATGTATTTATTTTTAAATTCTATAATGCCGTTCGCATCCTTAATTAATTTTTCAAATTCCTCTACGGATACTTTTTCATCCCCGATTGATACCTGAAAAGAAAAATCAAAAATGTTTGCAAGGCTTATACTTCCGCCTTTTCCGTTTAAGATATCCGCAACATCCTGTTCTCTTGAGGTCTTAATCTTAGCATTTATTGAAGCTCTCGGAACTACTATATTACCGAAATTAGGCGGGAAATTAATGTTTATTCCGGCTTTATTAAGATAATAAGCCGTATGAATCATTAATTTATAAACATCATTCAAGGTCAGATATAATTTCAGATTATCTTCATCTTCAAATAATGTTTCCAGCTCTTTGTAATATCTTAGAGCATAGTTTAATTGCTTTTCCACAATAGATACAAGATATGTGTTCTGATATCCCCAGCTTGTTCCTTCTTCATATATGGCAAGAAGGTCTTTTGCGGGTTCATTTTCATTTAATTTAGCATCATTTGCTTTTACGGATATAGTAAGTACAAACTTATCTTCTTCCAATTTTTCAATATCCAATTGAGGACTTACGGGATATTTACCGATATAAATTTCATCAAGCCACTCACTGATTGCTTCAGCTAAATCCAATGAACGGATATAACGTTTATTGTTGGTCGGCTTTAAGAAATAAACCGAAGAAATAATTTCCTTAAATCTGTATGCTTTAAATTTTAAAAACTGGAACAAAACATAGTTTAAATAATTTTCAATTAAAATATCAGCTACATGTTTAATATCGGATATTTCCGAAAAATTAAGCGAATATACTTCATCTATTGAATCTTGCAATAAATCGTTTATAGCAAACATTTCATATGTTATATGAAAATGATTCTCTGTTGTATTCACCTTGGGCAAAAAATAAAGCTTTTCAATAACTTTTTTAACAAATTGTGTTGTTATATTCAAAATTTTAAATGACTCGGAAATATTAGGCGCATATACTATTGAATCAAAGCCGGAAAAATACTCCCAAATTAAGTCTAAAGGAACTATATATCCTATTTTGTCAACCTTTTGCCCGTTTTCTTCAATTTCATACGCAGTTGATGAGAATCTAAACATTGAGCCTTTTGATTTTAAATAAAAATCAAAATTGTTTGTGGGGGTTACAAAAACTTTAAGTTCTTTATTCTGCTGGATAATATGGAAATCTGTATTCTTAATAACATGGCTTGAATTTTGAAAGGTTGAAGCAAATTCATCCTCGACGAGCTGATATATTGTACTCAACATTAGTCTGAAATCTTTTTTCTCACAACCTATTGGATTTTCAGTTAAGTTATGAAACATTTCATCTATATTATTTTTCTTAAAAGAGAATGCAAATTTATTATCTTTAATTGTTCCAGCCGTCATTTAAAACCTCAAAATCTCATTTATTATAATATTATACATAAAAAATTTTTGAATGTGTTATACTATTTTCAAAGAGCAATAGGTAAAGTATGAAATATAAAAGTTGTCATTTAATTGAACACGGTATTTCCGTTAATGTGGATTGTATTCAGGCATGTTGTTTATCAAGAGGTTTTGATAAAGGACTTTTAATGATTGTGCCGAAATACGAAAACAATAAAGTAAATTGGGATGAACTTTTTAAAATTAAAAGAGAACAACGTGCTTTGCAGAAAGAAAAAGACCTTCCCGCATGTGAGGGCTGCTATAACCTTAGGGAAGAAGATTGGGATGATGAAGATTATATTTCTTACATAAACTTTGACCATTGGAGTCAATGTAATTCAAATTGCATATATTGCGGGGTTCAAGCAAATAAACCTAAAGCAAAAAATAATCTTTTAAATGCCGTTAAAGAGCTTATAAAACAAGGTAAATTTAAAAATACGGGCGAAATAACATTCCAAGGCGGAGAACCAACCGTATTAAAAGAATTTGATGACTTATTAAAACTTTTTATTAAACAAGGCTCTAAAGTAAGAGTTCATTCATCAGGTATATTATTCAGCCGTGCAATAAGAGACGGGTTAAAACAAGGTGCGGTTACTGTCGTAATTTCTCCCGATTCGGTATTCCCCGAAACGTATAAAACAGTTAAAAGAGTTGATAAATCAAATAAAGTTTGGGATAACATAAAACATTACAGAAAAAATCTTCAGGGCGATTTAAGTTATAACGTAAAAGTTAAATATATTATTATCCCCGGAGTTAATGATACATTTGAAGAAATAACGGCATTCTTAAATAAATTAAAAGAATTGGATATAAAAAGCGCTATTGTTGACGTCGAATATACTTATGCGAACAGAAATGCAGGTTGTATTTCACCTCATGTATATATTTTAATGGACTATATACAAAACTTCTGTAAAGAAAACGAAATGACATATGATTTGTACGACTCTGCTTTGTATGCAGACAGAAGCAGGACTTTTGAAAAAACAACTGACTTTAATACCGAAGCATTAAAGTCTGAAATCGAAAAATATAAATCCTGCAATAAAGATAAAAATATTAACTACTGTACATAATCTGTTAATTTATTTTGTTTTTCTTCTTCTTCCACATATTTGGTTATTTCGGATACATCTATGTATTTTTTATGTTTATCTTTATATAAAGCAGTATGTAAAACCGACATTTCCCTGTCTTCCAAATATTTTGTATTATTTTCTTCATGCCATCTTGTATCTTCTTTTCTACAGGGAGACGGGACTATAATTTTATCAACAGTTTTATCAGGATTTAACAATGCAGATTGATGAATTATGCCAAACCCTGAATATAATCGAAGGAAATTATTATTATCATAGTCTTCTTGAGGTATTTGAATAATTTTTTCATCTGTTGTTTTTATTAAATTTTTCAAATAGTCAACATATTGACCAAATACAAAACAGCCGTGGATTTGCCAAGCCAATTGAAAAATTCCTATAATACAAGCTATTGTGAATAAATTAGATATAATTGCTTTATTATTTTTATCTATACTGATATCAAAAAAATCTGTTATTAAAATAAGAAATATTATCGGAAAAATAAATATAATAGACCCAATAAAGAAACTGCATTCATCAGTTGAATCATGTATTAAATGAGTTTTATTAATAATATATAAACTGCTTAAAATATAATAAATAAAAAGACAAATAAAAGATTTAATTCCAAATCTGTTTTTATACAAACAGCAAACTATAATAACAGGAATTGAAAATAATAATAATAACGTAATATTTCGAGGCATAGATATAAAAAACCATTTAGCAGAATAAATATATTCTTCTATACCGCCTGAAACAAGATGAGAATAGCATAATAATAATTTAATCGGGATATATAAAAGAACAATAAAGCAAACTGTCCCAATATAATTCTTAAACATTAAATTTTCATCTTTTTTATAAACAGTATATAAACAAGTAAAAATATTTAATAATAATGCAAAAATTAAAGTCTGTTCTACTGATTCAAACATATAAATAAGCAATAAAGTAATTGGTATTACATCTATTTTGGTCAATTTTGTTCTTGATAAAAAATACGATAATAATGCAAAATATAATAAAATAGAAATATGAATTTCCCTTATAGCCCACAGCATATTCGGCATAGAAAATAAACAATAAAACAGAAAACCAATAACCGCAATATCATAACGTTTTGTCCGATATGCTATTAAAAAATTCAAAAGTATTGCACATATATGAACAACATAATATGAAGCAGTAAATAAAGATACTGTAGTTAAAAAACTAAAATTCGCAGAAACGGTTCTATAAACAACAAAAAATATATTAAAAATAACAGCGACTAAAAAATTAGTAAAGAACCTTACTCTCTCATCAAATACAACTTTAAAACCATTTAAATTTTCATCTGTCGTCCCGACTACGGATGTAAATGTTGCCGGTTGATCAAAAAATAGTCCCTCATTAAATTTAATATGTAAATATATAAAAGTAATGAAACAAATAAAAAATGTTATTGATAATATTATATGTTCAATCTTTATTTTCTTTATACTTTCTAACATTAATTATCCTTTCACCAAATACTTTCCATCTTTTATTCTCGCTGCAAAGTACGGTTTATTTTTGTCTGATTCTTTCAAAAACATTACAAACGGTCTGTCAAAATAATAATGATTATTTATTGTAATAATCCTGTTAAATGCTGCACCTTTTCCCATTGATATTGCAGCTTCACTTTTTAATTTTGCACCTTTATTGTCCATTTCAAACTTTATTGTTTGTATGGTCTTTCCAATTTGCCATATATCATTCTTATTTTTTTCATACGACTTGCCTTTTATTGGTTTACCTGCAAGTTCTTTATCAAAATTAAATTCCTCATTTATTTTTATAAAAGGAACTTTTAAATAATCATAATAGACAATACTGATGGTATTAACTATATCTTGCTCGTATTCTTTTCTTATAGAATCTGTTCTGTTTTTTGTAAATTCATTTTTTCTGGCAGTCTTTTCCAAAATTTCAACATAAAGATTATCAAAAGAAGCATTTGAATCGGTAAGATACAATATTAATTCATCTTTTCTGCCTTTATCATATATTTTTACGGCAAAATCATTTTCATTTGCGAAAAACAGAAAATCTATGTTGCTTCTTGCAATATTTATATCGTTCATTCTTTTTGATGATTGTTCATCTATGCCGAAAAATTTATATTTTTTATCCTTTACATTATTGAAAAAGCTTGTGCCTAAATCATCAAAAGGAACAATAAAGTTGAAATTCTTTAACAGGATTGAATATATAAACCATTCGTTTGTTTTTTCGTCAGGAATATTTTCAAATTTAAATTTATTCAAAATATCACTTTTTTCTTTAAATTTATTCCAAATGGCAGTTTCGATTTCTTTTTTATGCTTTAGTGTCTGCTTTGTTACGGAAATATAATAGGCTTCGTCGCTTAAATCGTACTTATGAAATTTTTGTTTATTTAATTCATTTGCAAGTTTCGGATTACCGTTAATATATTCAATTTTTGACCTTCCTATGAGTTTTATAGCTTCATTCCAGCATAATTGGAAGGTTGGAGTCCAAACATCAGCTGTTTCCGTTGCAAAAGAAAGAGCATTTAATTTATTTTTATCCAGTTTAATCCGGTTCAAAAACGGTTTTTCCGGTTCTTTTAATTTTATCGTTTTTTCAGAAGTTACTTCTTTTCCGTTTTGGATTTTTATTTCTTCTTGCTTTTCAATCTTATTGGCATTATTTTGCATTGCCATCTGGCGTATTTTTGCCATTTGAAGACTGTTTTCTTCCTGTGCATGCTTAATCATTAAATCAAAGTCTTTTAAATTAAGAGTTGCCTTCATTTCTTCCTCTCTTAATTTAGACATTTCTTCCTTATTAACTTCTTCTATCTCCATTTTTTCTAAAGGATTTTCTTCCGATGTTTTTTGGTTTGTAATCAAAGGCAGAATTTCAGGGAACTTTTCAACTATTTTATCTCTGTATGAATAGGTACAAAATGCTATAAAAAGTAATATAATTAATACTATTAATTTATTTTTCATATACAGCTCCGATTAGAAATTTATTTTATTATATTATAATATAAATGATTATGAAAAAGGGAGATAATTATGGCTATTTTACATACTATGATTAGGGTTAAAGACATACAAAAAAGTTTGGAATTCTATACAAAACTTTTTAGCTTGGAAGTGGATTCAAAAAGGAGATTAGAAGATTGCTGGTTATATTTTCTTACAGATAAAGAAACAGGTATGCAAATAGAATTAACATATAACGATGAAACTCCCAAGGATGGTTATAATATAGGAAACGGCTTCGGGCATATAGCCTTTTCTTTAAGGTCTTTAGATGAATTTACAAAAAAACTTAATGAAAACGGATATGAATATTTGTATGAACCTTTTGATTTGAACGGAAAAGGCTCTATGATAGCATTTGTAAAAGATCCTGACGGATATGAAATAGAACTTATAGAAAAAGTTAATTGGTAAAACAATAAGAAATATCCAATAATAGCAATTTTATAAAGAAAATATTTTTTATATAAACATAGAATTTCTCATTAAGAAAACGGGGAAGATTTATATGTGGCCTTTTATTATCAACACAAATATGTTGTCCGTAGCGAATTTTACCGTACAAAATTCTTTACCTGAAAATGAGAATGAATGTTATTTATTTGAATACAATGATATTCCTAAAGATGAAGCACCTCAAGAAACAAGAACAATTGCACATAGGGGATACAGTTCTGTTGCGCCCGAAAATACCATTCCTGCGTATTACGCAGCAGCAGAAAACGGGTTTACAACAGCAGAATGTGATATAGAATGGACAAAAGACGGAATTCCTATATTATTACACGATAATACATTGAACAGAACTGCAGGAGTGCCTGCATTTTGGACTAAATTATATTGTGAAAACATGACCTATGATGAAATTCTGCAATATGATGTCGGTAAAATATACGGTAAAGAATATGAAGGCACAAGGGTTCCGACTTTTTATGAGCTTTTGGATTGCTGCAAACAAACGGGCTTAAACCTATATGTTGAAATTAAAAACTCTTCATTATTTGATGAAAAAAAAGCAAAATTATTAACTGATGCTGTAAAAGAAGCAGGTTTAGAAGATAAAATAACATGGATAAGTTTTAACAGTAATTATCTTAAAACTATTGCAAACATGATGCCTGAAGCAAGATTAGGATATTTATATCAAAAAAATGTAACACTTGAAACCATTGATACATTAAAGAGCTTGCAAACAGGTAAAAATGAAGTTTTTTTGGATATTAAATCAAGTAAAATAGATGCAAACGGAGACAAATTACTTGATAATGCAGGCTTTAAATTTGAAGCTTGGACAATTGATAATATTTCGGAATTTGACAGAATACAGAAATACGAATGTTATGGAATAACAACAAATTCTATAACTCAAGAGCAAATGGACGAACACAATAAATAAAATTTTTATCGTATAATATTATTGTCTATTTAAAAAGGAATATTATATGAAAAAGATATTTAGTATATGTATTGTGTTTTTATTTCTGACAATTATGCCGATAATGGCAGCAAATAGTTCATCGGTATGGACACAGCAAACAAATTTAAACAGAGTGGATACGATAGGTAAATCTCTATTGTCAAAGAACAATTTACCGACGCAGGTAACTTTTCAGGTAGTTGAAACTGATGAAATAAATGCATTTGCAAGCGGAAATAATCAAATATGTGTATATACGGGGTTATTAAAGTTTGTAAATGATGATTCCGAATTAGCAGGAGTAATTGCACACGAAATAGGACATATTATAAATAATCACGTAGCAAAACAAAGTGTAGTATCTGCTATAACCGCAACTGCCATACAAAATGCGAAGTTAAGCCAGAGAGCTCAAACGGGTGCTGCTATTGCACATAGTTTATCAATGAAAAAGATGTCAAGAACAGAAGAATATGAAGCAGATATAACAGGTGTGGATTTAATGGTAAAAGCCGGTTATAATCCGTTGGCAATGGTTTCGCTTTTATATAAAATCGGCGGAAATTATGTTGATTTTATCCAAGACCATCCGTCAGGCGATAAAAGAACAATGTATTTATATAACTATATAACATACACATATCCCGATAAATTAAAACTGGGATATAATTCGGATGCGTATAGACAATTTATGCAATATGCAGAACCTATAGTGGCGGCAAGAAAAGCAAGTCCGGCAAAAATGAAAGCATTTAAAAAAGAACAGGAAGAATTGCAAAAGAAAAGACAAGCAAAAATGAAGAAATATAAAAAAGCAACAAACGGTCTAGGCTGGAATGCTTCATATACAATGCTGCAAGTGCTTTCAGCTATCCAGTCCGCACAAACTGCACAACCGGCGCAATAAGAAATAAAGGCTTGTTGAAAAAATCGGATTATAATAGAATTGAAATAAATCAAAAGGAGAGGTGTCCGAGTGGTTTAAGGTGCAAATCTCGAAAATTTGTGAAGGGGCAACTCTTCCGAGGGTTCGAATCCCTCCCTCTCCGCCAGTTCTCTTTGAATATACGAATGAGAACCCTCACAGGCTGAAAGCCTGTACGTTAAATTCTTTATAGATTATTTTTTTAATCTAAGTACTCACAAAATTGAACCGTTGTATCATAAAAGAAAGGTTTTATTTTACATCTCTTTTCTTTATTTATATATTTTTCTTTTATATAATTATTAAAAGGTTTGTCTCTATTAATTTCTTGCTCTGTAATAATAATATATTTATGTTTATCTCTTATAATTTCATCCAGATATTCATAATATTTTTCAGAAGGTCGAAATCCACTTATTCTGCCATCATTATCATCATAAAGATAAATAAATCTTACGTTTGGATACTCTCTTGCAGCATAATATCCAATAGGTTTTCCATAAAGTAATACTACAGAATTTTCTTTTATTATAAGTTCGGGAACTTTTATAATTTCATTACATCTTCCCCAAGCCGGAGTTTCATATTTATAGAAAATAAAAATAAGTAAAAACGAGAGAATTGTAAATAATACTTTTTTATTTTTTATAAAAACAGATAAAACATAGACTATAAAAATTCCAGATAGACTCAAAATCGGTATTAAGTATCGTAAAATACCAAACATTTTTAACCACAATAAATAGGAAACGATTACAAATATTAATATAAAAAAGTATTTTTTATTATAAAAATTATTTTCAATAGAATTTATGAACTTGGATTTTAGTTGATTAAAAAATAAAATTAATGATAATAAAATAGAGATATAAGCTAAAGAATGTCTAAAATCAAAAAATTGAAGTTCTGCAACTCTTGTAAACGGATTGTTATCCCATATCAAAGGAAAATATAACGATTTTATTCCTAAAGTATTAATATTAGAGAAATCCCAATCTTTATAATTTACATAAGTAAACCATTCTGATTTAAAAATCTCGTTTAACATAGGAAAGACAGGATTATGGAATTTATGCCATAAAATATACATCCAATATCCATTAACGAGGATAAATCCAATAAATATAAAAAGACATAAAAGCATAAAGTTATATAAAAACTTTTTAAAATCAGCCTTTATATTAAAAATAAAAAAAGTTATTAATAAAGCAAAAATATAAATAATTGAAGTATATTTTAGTCCGCAAGCTATTCCTAAAAGAAAACCAGCGCCGATAATATATTTATTTTTTTCCGTTTCTAAATAATTTAAAGTAAACAATAGTGCTAATAAAACAAATACTCCTATATCAATATCATGACAAGATACCCCTATCTCTGAGACAATAAAACATTCCGATGCACCTATAAAAGTAGCTATAATAACTAAAAATTGTCTTATTATATTATTTTCTGATATTCTATTAAATATTTTTTCATTAATAAGATATAAAACAAAAGTTAAGCAACCATATGGAAATCCAAGTAAAAACATTACAATATATTTATAATCTCTGAAAAGATTTATTATAATATAATAAATAATATCTAAAACAGGATTAAGATATGATTGTATCCCTGCCGGCATAATATCAATATTAATTTTATTATGCAATATTGCATAAGCATTATAGTAGTGGTAACTGTATAAATCCCATGTTTCATCAGAACCAATTATACAACTGACAATACCAGAAATTAATAAAATTATTATGAAAACAATTAAATTCTTTTTCATTTAATAATACCTTTTATTATATATTTCAATATGCAAAAACTATCTTTGAGAACAGAGAGTTTACTATATGAATTTTTGGTTCTTTGGTAATAATTACAACTTAGTTCTCCGCATATATAATTATTTTTTCTCGCATAAAAATACATTTCTGTTTCTATTTCAAAACCTTCAGTATTAATATCAAATTCTTTTACATATTTTTTACTGACAATTTTAAAACCTGATAGTATATCATTAGAATATGGGCCAAAAAGCATTTTAATAATAGCATTAAGCAAAATATTGCCAAATCTTCTAAATGGATTAAAGCTGTCTTTATCAGAATATTTTCTTGCAATATTCATATAATCCATATTTTTGTCAATAAAAACTTTAAGATAATTTTGAATTTCACAAAAATCATATGTTGCATCAGCATCCACCATAATAAATATATCTGCATCTATGGTGCTGAATGCTTTTTTTATTACATTACCTTTTCCTCTTTTAGGCTCAATAATAATATTTACACCATCGAATTTTTGTACTTCTTTTACACTGTTATCATCTGAAGCATTGTCTATAACATATATTGAAGATTCCGGTAAATATTTTAATACATCTTGTATTACTTTACCTATAGTTAATTCTTCATTCAAACAAGGCAGTATTACAGCAATTTTTTTATCCATTACTATTCATTCTTATATTATATTTTGTTTTTTGAATTTTAACATAGAAATGTATTCTTGTTAAATTCTATAACAAATTGGTTATAAGGATTTATATAAAACAGGCCATTCTTAATCTATGAACTAATAAGTTTTCCTATTATATATCTTTTTATCCGGTATTTTTCTTAAAGACGGAATATCAAAAAGATAGTGCTTTCTTTTTAATATAATCCAATTACATTCTATTTCTATTGAACTTGTTGAATCATCATTGAGAGTAAAGACATATATTGTTGTATTATCAGTACAGCTATACTTTGTTTCATCTATAAGAATTATTTGTTTTAATAAATCATATATTTTGGCAATTTCTTCTTTATCTTCTATTTTTTTCTCAAAAGCGCCGGCTTCTGTATATCTTATGACTTTTAATTGTTTTATATTATCAAGAGTAATTTTTTTATAATCAGGATAATCCATAAGATATGTAACCGGAGGCTTTATAAGCGGAGGCATCGGAACAACATCCGCATTTACCGATAAACCGGTAAATATCACAGCTAAAGTTAGAACTAAAATTACTATTTTCATAAATTTACCATTTTTCTATATATCCTGCCGTCGGGAGATTATACATATCATCCGTTATAGGCTCATATTTGCCGTGCCAATCATGATCAGTAAAACCTACTGTTGCTTTATATATTTCTCCTGTGTCTGTATCTCTTACTCTTTCATATCCCATTGTAGCATCACTTCTTTTTTGACTCAGGATATCATATGTTTTTTGTCTTTCATTCCAACCTGAAGTTATAATATCAGAGGTTTGGTTACATATTGCCTGAACAGCCTGAGCATTTTTAACAACTTGACCTTGCTCGCGGTAATATCCGTTAATGTAACTATCGCTAAATTTTATTGTACTTACACAATAATTTAATATAGGCATCCAATCTACAAGCTCATTTTCCGGAGTCGTGAAAAATATTGTATTATAAACATTTAACAAAACAACCGGCGGCATAGCAAATTCTTTTATTGTTGCGGTAAATACTCCTTCAATATTCTTTCCGGTTTCATTTTGATAAACAGCTCTTACTATTGAACCGCCCGTCAAATTTTTACCAAGAGTTTGCACTGATTTAAAATTCTTAATTACAGGCACTTTAAAAGGTATAATATTCTGATTTAAAAGATATGCCTGCGTATACACCTTATAAAATGCTTCTGTCGTTTGCGGATTAATAACCGGCAATTTTGCAAAAGGTGATGCAGGATAATATCTTGTAAAAATACTCTTCATTTTTTGCGTTTTTACATATCCTTCGGTTTTCATGTTGAAAAATATTTTATAATCAGGATTTTTAGGATCATAAGCCATAAAAGTATAATGAATATAATCCGTTTTAGCTACACCAACAACCCAGCCTCTTGGTATTTTCATTGATACAAGACCGTTATCAAAATTCTGATACTGAATAGTTTTAGTAACATTTTTTGTTATATTTACTTTAGGGCCGAATAATTGTATTCCGGAAGTTTTGTTTTTATTTGTAGTCTTAGTATTATTTTCTGTTTTATACTCTACTTTTGTTGTAACTTTTTGTTTTTTAGAAGAAAACATATCATCTAAATCATCTAATATGTCGCTATCAATAATAATAAAACCTATTACCAAAGTAGCGATTATACCAAATATTGCACCAAGACAACCAATAAGAAATTTATTATTCATGTTCGAATTTTACTCCTCCGCCTGCCAGCATAAGCATTTTATTATTGCCAGTTACTTCATACATTTCCTGTTTGCCAATATACAATTTATTACCCTTGACCTTATACTTTTCAGCTATTCCGTTTATTATTATTTCTTTTTTTGTAAGTGTAGCAATAATTTCTTTATCAAAAGGTTTTTGAGAAGCATAGTCATAATCTGTTTCATAACCTTTATATTTTCCACACTCTAATGTATAATTGCCGGCTTTTATTATTTTATTTTGAACATTTACGGTTGTATTTTCTTTAGCACAAACCTGATATTCCTGTATCGGAAATAAACAAAACATAAAACATAAAATAGAAAAAAGACCAATATATTTATAAAAAAATCTGTTCATAATACCTCACACATATACCGTTATAAGAAAAGTATATCATATTATTTAACAAAAAATACTATTTCTTTAATATTATTGCCGTAATTATTCCAAACAGATAGTTTTTCTTTTGAACAAGCATAAAGCCTTCGTCTTCGAATTCCTTTATTAGTATTGAGGGTGGAGGATAAGATTTTATAGAATTCAATAAATATTTATAATTTGCTTTATTTACCGGCAAAAATTGAATTATAAATTTTACAATTATATCAAATATTCTGTCAATTTTGCTTTTTCCGAAATCTAAATGGAGAAAATGCCCATTCTGACATAGTGTTCTGTATATTTCTTGTATTACTTTTTGTCTGTTTTCTATATTCCTAAGTCCAAAGCTTATAATTGTATAATTAAACTCGTTATTATTAAAAGGCAGACAGGTGCAATCAGCTTGAACAAATAAATTATCAGGGTTTTTAATTTTAGCTTTTATAAGCATTTTTTCAGAGTTATCAACACCAATAACCTTTGATGTCGGGTTAATTTTATTGATTATTTCAGTAATATCACCGGTT
>JAEEGL016104554.1_pt1 | contig 29060 bp, 8 predicted proteins | sample 9134231 | NCBI WGS metagenome assembly JAEEGL01 (sample SAMN16246548, study PRJNA631951) | gut metagenome | biome: gut microbiome; feature: rumen; material: fiber-attached | host: Bos | place: Iran: Karaj | collected 2018-10 | reverse complement strand
GTCCGTCGTTGGTTGGGTGATTCCCTCTTCCATAAGAGTTACATCGAGGCTGATTTGATTTACAGCCATTATAACGTAGGCAATACGAAGATTCCCTTTGGCCTTTACAAAAGCGCCCAGGATCGTCGTTTGCAGGGTGACCTCTTCGCCCTCGGTGGCAAATATGGCTATAGCTGGATCTTGGGTCGTGCCTGGCGCATCGAGGCCGAGGCTGGTGTTGCTGTGGGCTACGCTTGGTATAAGGAGTACGAATGTCCGACCTGTGGTGCCTATTTAGGCGAGGGCAATCGTATTTTCCTCCTGCCGCAGTTGGGCATTAATGTAGTGTATATCATCAATTAGAAAATAAGAGTAACAAATAAAAACTTTCGAAAGTATGAAAAAGAATTTTGTTTATGCCATGCTTAGTGCGATAGCACTGACAGGCGCAGTAGGAGTCTCCAGTTGCTCCTCCAGTGACGAAGTGATTAATAACCCGAACTACAATCCTGAGACCAATACGGTGAAGACGCAGTTCGCCATCTCTATTCCTTCCTCTGGTAATCAGGCCTCTACCCGTATGGATGCTGACGGGGCACCCGGCAACGGCGTTTTCAAGGGCATGAAGGAGATAAAGCTTTATCCTATCAGCTCCGTGAACAGCTCAACAAAAGTTGCTGATGAAAGCTGTACTATCACTGCGCCTATAGGCCTGGGAGAAATTGCCGAAACTGGTGGGTTCAATGAGAAGGGGTATGGTGATAACAGTTTCAATGGCAAGGTCTATGAGGATGTTGCTATTCCTGTGGGTACGAAGGCTTTCCTGTTCTATGGTGAGATTGCAGACGAGAAAGGTGGCGATCTGACGCCGACATATGGTACGACAGGAGAAACGAAAAACATCAGTTTCGCCTTGTCACCCATTCAAAATGCAACATTTGCAAACCTTAACAATGCTGATGGTACGGCAGTTCTCGCGGCTCTGAATGGAATTGTCGGAGAACTGAATACTCAGCAAGCTACTGCTTCGACGGAAGAAGATGCTTCAGCCATTCATCTGAATGCGCTTTTTCAGACTTTTACGTCACTAAAGGCCGGCTCTGCCAATACCGTCAGGGCGTTTGTACAAAATGTATACAATATGTTGTCGACGATAGGAACCGCCCATGGAATTACATATACGGCTTCTGTTAAGGATAAGATTGAAGATTATTTCACGGTATCAGGTACCGCTCCCAATCAAACACTGAGATGGAAAGAGGAAAATATATTCCCGAACAACATGGGATTGCCTGATGGTGCCATTGGTGTCAATTACACCACTTCTTTCGCATTTGCCAGTGTTACTGTGAACGGCAATCAACAGCCAGAATTAAATACATACGTTAAGCCTGCTTCTTTGTTCTATACGGTGAATACGCCTATTCACACTTCTACTGAAGCCCAAGTATCTAGATATAGTACAAAGACTAAATGGGATGATGTGGTCGCATTATATACATCAGGGACATCAGTTGTAGGTGAAACACGAGGCATCGTCTTGGATAAACCCATCCAGTATGGTGTTGGCCGTCTAGCATCAACAGTTCAATTGAATTCCACCTTGAAGGCATACGATAAGGACGGCATCGAAGCTGTGGTTTCTATCCCTTCAGGCGGCTATACTATCTCTGGTCTGCTGATAGGAACCCAGTATAATGTGGACTGGAAATTCGAGCCAGTTACCGGTACGACATATACGATCTATGATCCTGTTCAGACAGCTGCCACCTCATCCAATCCTGTCAAGGCATCAACGACTGCTTCTGCCACAAACTATACCCTTGCACTGCAAACTCCTAAAGATGACCCAGTCAGGATAGTTGTTGAATTCGTTAATGATGGAGATGACTTTTATGGCATCGAGAACCAGTTGATTCCGAAGGGCAGTAAGTTCTATCTGATAGCTTTGCTTGATCCTACAGCAGCAACTGGATATGGTACAGGCGATGATGACACCAAGAACAGGGTGTTCTGTCAGGATGTAGAAACCACCGTGAATTTTAAGGTTGGTGAAATGTCATTGAAGAAGGCTTATAACACGATTCCAGATCTCCGTTCTCCCAAGATGGAGTTAGGTCTTTCTGTCGACCTGAGCTGGACACCTGGCTTGAGCTTCGGTGATGTAACTCTTGGACAATAATCTTCAGATGAACAGCCCCAAGAAAGCGTTACAGGATAAGACGATGGTTAACATCTGTCGCATGCATACTGCCAAAGCGGTATGCTGGGGCGTTTTTTTGTTTACACTTCTGTTGACGGCACAGGGCTGTTCGGTAATTGACGAGGATCTGAGCGACTGCGTGGAGCAGGCGAAGCTGGACTATGAGCTACGTCTGGTAACGAACATGACCACAGAACTGCGTACGGAGTTGACCACTCAGACCGATATGAAGCTGGCCAATAGCTTGCGTGACTCCCTTAGCAATATCTTCTCAGACTTCGCCCACGATGTCGACCTCTCGTTTTACGATACACAGGGCGACTCTATGATGCTGCAGAAAGATGAGCACATCATGGATGCCAATCAGGCCAGTTATACGCTGAACCTACCGATGCGTCAGTATATGCATTTGGCAGCTGCGAACGTGGTGGACAATGATCTGGTGAATGTGGTGGACGATCATTTCTGTCATAGTGCAATGCTTAAGCAGGTTGTCCGTGATACGATCGATTCTCACAGCACAGGCCTTTTCACGGCGCGTCACTCGATGGAAGTGTTGGGCAACGAAAGCCAGAACTTCAATGTTCATCTTTATATGGCCAACTGTGCCGCCACCTTAGTGATCGACCCGCGAGGGCATGGACAGCTCGACAAGATTCGTGTTTACAGCACGGGATTCGCCACAGGCTTCAGTATCTGCGACAGCATTTATCGCTTTGATTCCCTTTCGCCTATCGTTAAGACAACCCGTGTGGAAGTAGAGGACGATGATATGCTGGCTTTCAGTTCAGTGACTTTCCCGTCGAGGGAATCCAAGGAGTCGGCTACACGATCTGTCATCGAGACGGAGGAGCCGTTTATTGCTCAACCCGGCGAGGAGGCACTTTGGGAGTTTCATGTTTATGTGACCCAGCCCGATGGCAGCATCACGAAGACCGTGCTCAGCGTTAAGACGCCTTTGCGTGCAGGACAGTTTAAGATTATCAAGTGCTGGATTGGTGACCAAGGTGAGATAAACGTTCCAGCGGAAAGCCCCGATCCCGGTCCTGGTCCTGAGCCCGGTCCTGGCCCTGAGCCCGGTCCTGGCCCTGAGCCTGGTCCTGGCCCTGAGCCCGGTCCTGGCCCTGAGCCTGGTCCTGGCCCTGAGCCTGGTCCTGGCCCTGAGCCTGGTCCTGAGCCTGAGCCTGGTCCTGAGCCTGAGCCTGGTCCCGGCCCCAGTCCTGAGCCCGAGCCTGAGCCTGAGCCCGAGCCTGAACCCAGTGAAGTTTCAAGTGAGGTGGGGACTTCAGTGACACTTAACTGGAATTCGGGAGGCGTTTATAACCCTGAAATGTGATTCAATGATGTACGAGATAAAAAGACATCATAGCTCGACAATGCTGGCTTTAGGTTTGATGCTGATGGCGGCTGCAGCGATCTCAGGCTGTTCTTCACAGTCGGAGGTAGCAGAAGTGCCCATCAACCCGAATTCTGTTGTCGTCAAGGAGCCCGAGCCTATGAGTCTGGCATTTGCCTCGGTGTCGAATTCTCGTGCGATGACGAGACTTACTGATGAAATTGTTCAGAATAATACAACTTATCGCGATATTCCATCTGTCAATTTTCACTTCATTGCTTTGAAGAAGAATGAGAGTGGTGTGATAACATCTGTCTCTAATGCTGAAGTCGATAAAGAGGAAACATCGGGTATAAAGACTAATGCCTTCACTGACGCCAACTTCAGATACTACCATTTTAACTATTGCAATATGCCTTTAGGCGTGAACGGTTGCATGGTCTATGCCAAAGCCCAGGATGAAGCAAAGGCAACAGACATGGAGAAGAATACCTATAACGGCAGTCTGAGGGCTGTGATACCCGGCTATGTGTATTCCACCAGTCAGATCTATTTCGAGCCTGTATCCATCTATGACGATGCAACTGTTGGAACAGACGGCATTCACGCTGATGCCTGGGCTTTGGCCAATGCGTTGACAGCTATTGCCGAAGTGAAGTCATCGAATGATATCAGTTGGAGTACCTTCGATAATCCCAAGCTGAAACCGTTGTATACCCATTTCGTCAACTATGGCTATGACCTTCCGGGTTCTGCTGCCAGTGTCAGGAAATGGATTGAGGCCGTGAAGGTGGCTGCCGAGGAATTCTCGTTTGGTGACGGTACGACAGATAAGTCCATACGTGACAATATCATATCTCAGGCAAAAGCCAGCCTGACAACCATTGCCGGTCTTGATTATCCTCAGAACATCAACCTGCCTGATGGTGCGGCTGTTGTGCGATGGGCGGATACTGCGGAAGGCAAGAAATTCGTGCCGCAGTTACAGACCACCACCCTCGATGACATCAACTCTGTTTCGCGCTTCGCCTATCCACCAGCACTCTACTATTTTGTGAATAGTGATATTCAGACGTCCAACTCAAAAGTGCTGTTCCCTCATGAAGATGGTGGTTATGAGGATGATGCATCATGGGGTGCAGTCTTGACTCGTTTTCATGATGGAACAGTAGTTTCATCTTCGACTAAGACTGTCGCCATCAAGGAAGCCCTGCAATACGCGGTGGCCCAGCTCTCGCTGAAAGTTCAGGTGGATGCTGAGAAAGATGCTACAAAGTTGGTCTATGACAATGACGGCAATACCATAATATATAATGATGGTAATAATTATTATTTCCGCCTGACGGGTGTGATCATCGGCGGACAGCGGAAAGTTGGCTACGACTTCAGGCCGATCAACAATTCCGATGCCGACGTGAAGTTTGTCTACGATAGTCAGGTGAAAAGTGACTTTGTATTGCAACAGAATTCTACAGATGAGTTCAATACGTTGGTCTTGCAGAGCTATGGCGGCGAGGACGTGAACATCATCCTGGAGTTTGAATATACAGGAGATACGGCGTTTAAGTGCCTGAACGGCTATGTCTATCCCAATACCCGTTTTTATCTGGTGGGTGAGGTGAAACTGAGTGGAGGTAGTGGGGGCGACGCTTCAAGTGCAGGACGTGTGTTCACGCAAGACTATACGACCACGATTCAGATGACGGTGAAGTCGCTGGAGAAAGCCTATAACGTGCTGCCCAGCATCTTGGCGAAGAATCTGGAGATAGGCGTGCAGACCACGCCGCAGTGGAAGGCTGCCATACCCTCGGATCCTGTGATTATGGAATAAAAAAGAGACAATGAGAGACAGTAGACGATATATCGGACGATGGCTGGGCGCGCTGGTGACGGTGCTGCTCCTAGTGGCTTGTTCCAAATCGTCTGAAGACGATGGGCCACAGCAGGAAAAGCCTGTTCTCAAGATCTATGTCTTTGCGCCAGACCATCCCATTGTGACCCGTGGTGACAATGGTGATGTGGATGCCTCTGCCGCTGAGAAGAAGATCCATAACCTCCACGTCTGGGTGTTTGAACATGATAACGGCAAGTATGTCGGTCATATCAGCCTGAGCAATGTGGAGTTCTCAGAGACGACGGGCAATGAAGTGACGATGGAACTCAGCGATGCGTTTGCCGACGCAGAGACAAAGCCTAATGTGGATGTCTATGTGGCTGCGAATGTGACGGCTGCCAACTGCGGCATCACGCTGAGTGCCACGACCACCCGCCAGCAATTGGAGGATGCACTGATCAAGGAGAACTATTTCGGTGTCTCCAACCTCATCAGTACGGTGCCTGCCGATGGCCTGCCGATGTCGGGTGTGATGAAGAATAAGCAGATTAAAGGAACATCTCCTGTCTATCAGGTCGTTGAGGAGAGCGGCACTCTGGCCAATGTCAGGCTGGTGCGTGCCGTGTCGAAGATCCGGTTTGTCTTCAGTAAGTCTACTTCGAACCCAGATGAGGTGGCCGTCAACAGCGTCACGCTCAACAGCGACGTATTCCCAAATCAGGAGTACCTGTTCTTGGGCGGGGTCTACCCTGATGTCAAAAGCCATGTCAATACGGCTGTGGGCTATGTGACAGAGACACCGCTCGTGTCCAGCGTGACTGCCATCAAGTCGAACGAGAGTCCAGCCTCCTATAGTTGGGACGGCAAGATATCGGGACAGGAATACGAGACGCTGATCCAGACGGGCATTGACCTGAACAAGCTCTCGGATCTAGGCACCTTCTACCTGCGGGAATCCGACAAGGCACTTGCAGGAAAAATCAGATACACGATCAATCATAGGGAAAAAAACGGAGATTTGACAACGACGGAGAAGACCCCCGTTTTCTCAATGAAGGAAGATGGCGATTTCTCACGTAACCATACTTGGATCGTCTATGCCTACTTCGTCAGTAGTGGCGACCTGATCGTGGGTATCGTGGAGGTCAAGGACTGGACCAACAGTGAGGACCATTCACAAATGGTCTATAATTGGTAAGATGACAAAAGAATAGATGAAAACGGATAGACTGACATATCGCTGGTTGTGGAGCTGCCTGATAGCAGGCGGCCTGTTGCTGATGGGCTGTTCCGAGAAGCATGAGGAGATGCCTCAGCCGGAGCCGGGTAGTCCGTTGGAGCTTTTGGTCATGACCCGTACCGACGGCGCCACCCAGATTGGCGACGCCAGCTGTCCGGACATCAAGGCCTGGCTGACGACGGCCGAGGGACCAGTACAGGAAGGCTCCTTCCATTATACCAATACCGGCTGGGAATCGACGCTGTCCGTCAAGGAGGAACGGCAGTACTATCTCTATGGCTACATGCCGGGATCAACAATAAACGCAACCGATCCTACGGCTGCAGACGGTGATTTCTCCAACGGTGTCGACTTCACTATGAACAGTCTGCCTGCCATCTCCAATGAAGATATCTGTGTGATTATCGGCGTTCAGCGGATTGACGGCACCGGCACGTCGGTGGCCAACGTCCAGGAGGGCAACTACGGCTATCTGTCAGGCATCGTGGGCAAGAACTATGTCAACCTGCTGATGGGACGTCTCTATTCCGGCTTGGAACTGAACTTCATGATCGATGAGGACTACGCCAAGTTGCGCAGCATCCACCTGACGGAAGTCAAGTTGAATTGTACCTACGGCACGGTGAATGCCACCCTGAACATCAGGAATGGAAGTGGGGTAGGGACTCCTGCATTCGTACAGGCTGTAGCTGGCGCTCATTCGGCGACGTTCCTTAGTACAGAGACGGTGCTTGACAAGCGATATGTCAATTCGCCATTGGTGATCGACAAGCTGGTGTACTGTGCCCCGTCCGTTTTTGACGCGGATGGCACGTATCTCTCCATCACCAGTAAATACCATGTCTATGACAACAAGGGTAGCGATCTAGGCGAGAGGACAGCGACGAACAAGCTCAAGATTACTGCAGGGTCATTGGTGCCTGGTCAGAAGAAGACGGTAGTCCTGACCGTGAAGCCCACCTATTTATATATATTATCGGATGGAGACTTGGATAATCCGGTGGTGACGATTAATTAAGATGAGAAGAAGATGAGACGAGATATGACATATCAGCTAATATGTAAGAACGGTATCCGACTGCTGCTTCTTCTGCTGCTTGTGCTCACAGGGATGCGGGCCAGTGCGCAGATCAAGATTGCAGGCAGTGTCTACGGCGGCGGTAACGAGGGTAATGTAGGTGGTAATACCACCGTCACTCTGAGGGCTGGCGACCTGAACAAGGTCTTCGGCGGTGCCCGTATGGCTGATATCGACGGCAGGTCGTTCGTCAATATCGACGGAGAACACGCCTCGGATTATATGCTCATCAACTATGTCTATGCCGGTAACGATATCTCCGGAACGGTAGGCAAGAAGAACGAGACGGCAATACCTGTAGCTACACTTCCCGATGAGCTGACGAAGACAGCAGAGAACCATATTGACGCCACATGGGATGCCTATGTCCGTATTAGCAACACAACTAAGAAAAGGACTGTCAAGGATGAGGATAACGCCGAAGTCACCAAGAATCTGGAGATCTACATCGGCCAGCTCTTCGGCAGCGGCAATGGCGACTATGACTATCAGAATGTTTCTGGCGTGCATACCATTTATAAAAAAGGTACTAATGAGGTCATCGCCACTACGACAGAAGATTTCAGCTTGCCGGAGTTGAAGAAGACCTATCTGGAGATTCTGGGTGGTTCCATCGTGTATGCCTTTGGTGGCGGCAACAATGCCACCGTGACGAAAAAGACCGTGATCCACGTGGAGAACCCGAGCGATGTGGTGAACAGTATCAGGGTCAAGACCAAGGACAGTCCGGAAACGTGGGAGGAGTTGCTGAGTGATGCGCGTATTGCCCAGATGGGGTATAACCCGGGCTATACTTATCCCACGAGTGCTGAGTTCCAGATCGGCAGCTTTTTTGGCGGTAACAATAGGGCCACGATGGCCATCCGTCCGACGTGGAACCTGAAGAGCGGAAAGATCCGTAATATCTATTCCGGTGGTAATGAGGGCGATATGACCAGTCTTGATGGCCTTCTGCTGGAAATACCTGAAGGTTCTACGATGATCGTCGATAACATCTATGGCGGTTGCCGGAAGGCTGACGTTTGTCCGGGCGGCAATAAATCAAGTCCTGAACGCGTAGACAAGCTTGAAGGCTATTATTTCCCGGCTGGTATGCCTGCCCGTGTGCTTATCAGTGGCGGTGATGTCAACAACGTCTATGGCGGCAATGATATATCCGGCAAGGTCTATGGCGGCAATGCCGTTGGTGTCTATGCCTCCGTCAGGGGTGATGTCTATGGCGGCGGCAACGGGTCGTATCCCTATACCGACAATGCTGCCTTGAAAGATGATCCCACCTATGGCGATTTGTACTATGGCGATCCGGATCAACCATTTACTAGTGGTGAGCAATCTGTTGATGCCCTTAATGCTTTCCGTCCCAATGCTGAGCAGGTATCAATCTGTGTGCATGGTACGGAAAACAAGAAGACCATTATCGGTGGTTCTATCTATATTGGCGGCAACAGCGCCACATTGGCGACATCAAGAATTGCGAATCCCAAGGTGGAGTTGAAGATCGGCTCGTATGTGATTGCCGAGAATGTGTTCCTTGGCAACAATGGCGCCAACATGGTGGATTATCATGCAAAGGATGCTGACCATTACCATGAAGGCGTTCTGCGCACCTATAAGACATCTGGCTTCACAAACATGGACTTGACAGATTCTGAAATCTTCTCCAAGTATATGGAAGGCTGCGCCATGAGCCTGCACCCCTCTGTGGTATTCGAAAATGTGAACAATGGCGACCGTTTTACCTATATCGACTATACCTCTTACTTCGGCTCGTTCTACTGTGGCGGTAACGTGGGTAGCATGATTGCTTCAGGCACGAATACCATCAACTTCAATCACAAGGTGATCATCTATAATAAGCTGGTTGGAGGGTGTAACGATGCCCACGTATCAAAGGTGGAAGGCTATAGGGCAGAATACATAGGTGGCATTATCGGTTCGACAGGCGAGCGTGACTCTTATACCGATAATGACAAGATCAAGGACCGTCTGATCCTGAATCTGAGTAACCTGAAGATCCGTCCGATGCGTATGCCTATTGCGGGTTTAGACGACAATGCCAGTGTCACAGGTACGCCCTTGGTCTGGAACACGATCAAAGTCGGAGAGCGCGATGCCAATGGCAACATGGTGCCAGTGGCATGGAATGATAACATATGGAAAAATAATAATGCATTAAGTTCTACGATGAACCGTCGTTTTGATGGCGGCAATATCTACGGCGGCTGCTGTACCAGTGGTGTGGTGAATGGAAATGTGGTCATCAATATCAATGCTACGATTGTAGACCGCGATGTGGTCTTCGACGAGGTGGAGACCGATGACCAGACAGGCGAGGACAAGCTGTATGGCAATGACTATACTATCAAGGCCCAGAGGACGGGCGTCATCCTCGGCCAGCAGGGAATGGATGTGCTCGGTTCGGCACTGAACGTGTTTGGTGGCGGTAAGGGTGAGGACACGGAGATCTGGGGCAGTGCTACCGTCAACTTGAATCGTGGCTACACCTTCCAGATCTTCGGCGGTAGTGAACAGGGAGCCATTGGCAAGAAGAACAGTGCAGGTCAATATGTATATGATCCGAAATATAGCACCTACGTCAACCTGGCGGGTCCGGACAGCAAACCGGGCGTTCCCAAGTCCGAGGATATGTCGGACGACATGGCTGAGGCAGAGTTCTTCTATGGCGGTGGCTTTGAGGGGCCGATAGCGGGTGACACCCATATCGACTTGGCCAACGGTCGTATCTTCAATACTTTCGCAGGCAGTTGTAATGCCGACATCCAAGGACATACCGAGACCTATATCGGTGTCAACGGTTTCCCATACGTCCGTGACTATGTCTACGGCGGCAACGACTTGGGCGGCAAAATCCTCGGAGAAGGCAACTTCGCAGATCGACTCCGCAACAATGACGTCAGTGCCAAGGTTTATAATACTGACGTACTCAATGCCTCTGCTTATATAGAATATGTACAGGGGCGCGTGGAGAAGATCTTCGGTGGCTGCTATGGTGTCTATGACTATACCGATCCGCTTTATGGCAAGTATTTCTATGCCGAAGGAGGTACTGGTACCACAGATGACAACAAAGGCCAGGCGCGTATAGGCTATTCCAAGCCCTATTTGGACAATGCTTTTGTCAACTTCCGTCCTACAGAGAGTAATAATGTGCGTAATACTGTCGCACAGATCTATGGTGCCGGACAAGGCTATTTCGGTGAGAAGGAAGAGAACAAGATGCAGGATCGCAGCTATATTCTCATCGATATACCACAAAGCATGAAGAACTATCAGAGCACGGCGGTCTTCGGTGCCGGTGAGTGCGGCGGTGTCGGTATGCATGTTGGCTTGAGTGGAGCAGATGCCGACGTTCCTACAGATGATTTAAGTCCAGACAAGGCCTCTGCCATCATCGATCTTGTCAGCGGTGAGATCAAAACCGCCTATGGTGGAAGCTATATGGAAGGTGTCACGCGGCGAACTGTGGTGAATGTGCCTGAGGGCTCTACCATCAAGCTCAACAAGATCTTTGGTGGAGCATACGGTACAGACACCTATCATCCATGTGACGTGTATGAAGCCAATGTCAACTATCGGAGTGAACTCGCTACGTTGACGGGAGCCATCTACGGTGGCAACAACAATGAACGTCGTACACTCTATGGCAAGGTGAATATCAGCAAACCTGTCTATACAGGCGAATCGAATGAGTCTACCGGTGAGTTGTATTTAGGAACCGTCTATGGTGCTGGTTTGGGTGCCAATACGTGGTCGGAATATACCGAGGTAAATTTGGAGACTGGCGCCAAAGTTTATGAGGTCTATGGCGGAGGAGAGGCCGGAAAAGTACATAATGCTGAGAGCGTGCAGAAGTTCATTAACGCGTACAAGCCTACTACATGGCCTGATGATTCTGAGGATGAGAATCAGCGGGGAAAGGAATTCACCACTGCGGACTGGAAATATGCCTGGACGCTGGGTGGCGGCTATGATCCTGCATCCTTCGATTTTTCGAGCCCCATCACGACTTATGTTACCAATATTGCCACCAATTTGAACAATCCGCTGGTGAGGAAAGCGAAAATGGATGACAGGGAGACCAAGACCTACAGATACAATACCAATGTCATCATCAGTGAGGGCGCGGAAGTCTCAGGCTACGCCTACGGCGGTGGCTTGGGAGAGCCTGCTGTAATAGCAGGTACTACTTATATCGCCCTGCTTGGCGGCAAAGTAGAAAAAGACCTCTATGCGGCTGGTACCAGTGGCTCTGTGGAGGACATGCACAAAGCCGGCGGCTTTATTGCCTCTGCCAACGCCTATATCGAGGGCGGTACGGCACGTAACGTCTATGGCGGCGGCTGGAAGGGTAGTGTGGGGCATCATACTGGCACCATCGACGTTATTGCTACCAGTGCTGACCCCGATATCCCTGGAGAGACGCATGTCGTTATCGGAAAACTTGACGGTACAACATTTATCAATGGTATCCCTGCCATTGAGCGTAATGCCTACGGCGGCGGTGAGGGCGGTGCCGTCTTTGGTACGGCTAATATTACGCTTCATAATGGTTTTATCGGCTACCGGCATTTTGACAGTACACCTACAACGGATACTGATCTCAGAACCATTCAGGTGGGTTCGGACTACTATCAGGAGAAACTTCACGATGAGACATGGCGGGGAGACGGCACCAACCGACTCTATGACAGTGGATGTATCTTCGGTGGCGGCTATATCGACAACAGTAGTGTGGATGTGACCAATGTGAAGATGATGGGAGGACATGTGCGCAACTCGCTCTTCGGAGGTGGTGAGATAGCTGCCATTGGCCGTGGTATCATCACTGCCACCGGCGAGAGCAATTCTGTACGTTCGTTGCAGGGTATCTATAAGGCTGGTAAGACCAAAGTCGAACTGCTTGAAGGCTATGTCCACCGCAACGTCTTCGGCGGTGGCCGCGGCTATAACAACCTGGGTGAAAGCGGTAAGCTCTATTCCGACGGCTACGTGTTCGGACAGACCGAGGTAGACATCTTCGGTGGTGAGGTCGGTACAGTTGAAGAACTGGCCTTAGGACAAGGCAACGTGTTTGGCGGCGGTGATATCGGCTATGTCTATAGTGCCTACGAGAATGAATCCGGTATTTTGTGCTATGGGAAAAAGTCGGGTACCCGTTATGATGACAGTGACGAGGGCTACTATTATAAATACGAGAACGGGTCGTTTAAGATAGAAGGCAACGAGAAGATTCCTACTGAGGACTGTAAGGTGCTGGTGGAGCCTCACTGCAGGGTGAACGAAGCCGTTACCATTAATAATCAGAGCTATGCGGTCGGCGATTATGTGACTACCACAGACCTAAACACGCTTAAAAACAAGGATGATGATGCTGAGAGGTGGGGAAAACTGGATCAGAAGGGTATCATCATCCATAACGCCGTGTTTGCGGGCGGAAACACCTCGTCGGGTTCTGCTGCGGTCTATGCCAATGCCACCTCCGTATTCGGCAATGCTACAGCATCCATCCACGATGTCTACCATCGTGACCTCATCACATTGGGAACAGGTCATACTGGCGGCCTCTATGGCGATGGCAACCTGACGTTTGTTGATGGTTATCGTGGTCTGAACATCACCAATTACGGTACCGACTATTATACCATCTCTCCGGAAATCACCATTGACCAGTACCATGAACTTCCTGCCCGTGAAGCAGCTTACTATGAGTTGAGGTATAAATGTATTCAGAATTGTACTGATAAAGAAGGTACGAACTATTATGCGCAAAGTAATGAACATCCCAAAGCCTCCACGCTTTCGGCTGATGACATTTTGACCTTGTTTGATACCGTCACAGGAATGATTGTCACAAATAGTGCAGGTGAGAAAGTTCCAAATTCTGAATATTGGAAGGAAAACGGTGTCTGCTCCATCTATGCCGGCCGATTGATGAACACTATCCAACGTGCTGACTTCTGTGGTGTGTTCGGCAGCCGTATGGTGATGCAGGGTGCCCAAGACCGTGTGCCGGAAATTGTCGACTATACGAACTATACGATTAACCGTGTGCGAGAGGTGTCGCTGAACAAGCAGCATTCGGTTATTGCTGATGACCTGGCAGTAAAGACTGGCGCAACTCAAGCGGCTGACCCTAACGATCAGGATCCCGATGATTATGTCAATCAGAAGAAGGCCATTCATGGTAACTATTTCGGCATCTACAACATCGTGAACTTCCTTGGTGCCCTGAGCAGTGATGTACGATTCGACGACACGCGCAAGACTGACAATGTGTCGAATCCTGCCTATACTGTAGATGGAAAGACCTTCTATCAGTGGAAAGGAGAACATATAAACGAACAAAAGCGAAACAATGGAACCAGTCTGAACAAGGTGGCACTGGCATCGGGCGTCTATCTGGAGCTGACCACAGAGAAGAGTACGGGTAGCGAACTCAACGAGAAGGACTGGGGTTACATCACGGGTGTCATAGAACTCGACCTCATCAATGTGCAGACAGGTGTCGGCGGTGGCTTCGTCTATGCCAAGAACGAACACCGTGGATGGACGTATAACAAGAAAAACCATGCCACGCTGACGGCCTTGAATGCAGAAGCCGTCACCCGAAAGGATTATGACTATACCTCAACCTATGTGGAATGGGAGACTTCGGGTAACTTCGTGCATAGTACACAGACCATCATTGACGACTGCTACAATATCAGTGGCAAGTATCAGGGCACTGATGCCGTTCCGGCGCACTACTGGTATATCAAGGGACAGGTATATGTCTATGATCAGGAGATCTCGGCCTATACGGGTGCTCCCAATGCCTATAGTGAGACGGTGGACATCCCGCTGACCATCACGGCTGCATCGCACGGCACCATGAAGCTGTTGGATGTGAAGCCCAATCTCTATGCCTACTATTCCGCCCCCAATACGAAACTTAAGAGCGAACAGAAGATTGTCATCAATGAAAAAGAATACTATCTGAATGATCCTATCTGCTATTGGGACTACCAGTTGCTGACCAGTGCAGAGAAGATACTTTTTGAGGAGCAGACCTATGTCTGTATAACTGACTGTAAGATTGGTTCCAAAATCTATCGTGCAGGTGAGGTTTATCTGCCGACGGAATACTTGTCTATGGAGACTTCTGCAACGACAGAGACCATCGATGGCAAGTCGGTGAAGGCTGTCTACCAGATTGTGGATGAGGAGAATAATGTGACGAAACTCGTACCCTTCACATACGCGTTCCGCTCATCGAACAACCTGGGTCACGAGACTGGTTATATCCTGACCTACAAGGTCAACAATCCCGTAGAGTGGAACACTTGGTACACGAAGGTAGAGAGTACAACGCATGAGAAGCAGCAAACGGAAGCGGATGGCTATGAGGATGGTCCTACATATTATCTCAGCAGTGGTGCAGACCGTCTGCTCGGACAGCGTGAATACAAGGTGGGTAATCTTATCTCAAAGGATGTTGAAGACACCTATCAGGCGATAAAGACGAATCACTCCAGTGCCATACCCGGCGGCCAGGCTGAATTTGAAGCTGCCTATATTGTGACCAGTGATGTGACTGTCATCGATGAGAATAATCAAACTAACCACGTCAATCCTGGTTCTGCGGTATCTGCCACAGATGCTGCCAAAGCTGCATTTGTTGGTCATGTGTCGCCTGCCTACATCTGTACCAGCACCATCCAGTTCAGCAAGACCGAATTCATCTACCTCAACACCAAGATGACGGAAGCTGAAAAAGCGCAGTACATTACCGATCATCCTGATTTTGAAGATGAAATTAATAAATATGTCGTTCCTGCCTACTATTGTACTACCGAAGGTCTTTATGGTGGTAACTACTATGAGGCAGGTAAGAATTACCGTGGACTGGAAACCTGGTGCTCCATGTCGGAAACTGACAGCAACAGCTTTACCTTCAACTACGATGCCCTCGACCTGCTTATTAATTCTGACTACAGCGGCAGTGAAGGGCAGAAGTACAAGTATGATGGTAAGGATTATACAACGGCAGAGCAGGCCCAGACGAATCGTGCCGGCTACTCACTTGAGCAGCCGTTGGACTACACCGCGACCTATCATGGTACTGAGACTGAAACCTATAATGGCGTGACACTGCAGGAAAATAAGGAATATAGTCGAACTGACTACGAGAAACTGCCTAACGAACAACGCCATTATGCAGCAGTCAACATCAAGGAAGCAGGTAAATACTACGTTGTGAACACGCCCTTGTTAGTTGGCAGTACGCCATACGCAGTGGGTGCGACAGTGACGCAGGACATCTATAATCATTATGGTGACCATGTGACGGAACTCGACGTACCTAGTTCTTATGCAAACAGTACGATTTACTTCTGTCGTGAAAGCTATCAGGTGGGACATAATGGATCGGGTGTAGCTGTTACAGCTGTTTCAGATATCACAAATGGTGGAAGTGGAACATACAGCACAGGTGCTACCGTCCCAGTAGGTCTAGTCATCAACAGGTCAAGCTATGGAGACCTTGTAAACAAACAGACCAACTTCTCTATCCACGGTATTTCCCCGACGGAGACCAGTACGCTTTTCGTCAGTCGTACCTCTGATATCTTCGACCTCTCGACAGAGAAGATCATCACCGTGATTTATCAGTACGACTACGAGGAGAGTGACGTATCCGGTAATGTGACACCTATCAGTGAGCGCCATGTAGTGAATATCCATATCAAGTTCAAGAGTGGTGTGCCCAGCGTCGAAGACATCAGGGCACCGCAGATCGTGATTCCTGGCGACAAGTTGGGCTTGCGTGAGCCAAACGTGACGCCAGGTGCCTACGAGGTGACAGGTGGCGGCTGGGAGCTGTTCGAGAAGAAAGGCGACGCAGAGAGTCATATCAACGGTGTGGAATACGTACCGAACAGCGATCAGCTCTATTGGTATCAGGACGGCTATTACGTGGCCTATTATGCCAAGACCTATCTGGGCAAGACCTATTCGAACCATGTGCCCGTGAGCGTGGCTAACTACCACGACCTGAAGAAGGTGATGGACGACAGTGAGCACCACTATTATATAGACCGACCCGTGAAGCGTGACTGCAAGGTCTACATCAATGACTATAGCAGCAGTTCACAGAACGGACTTGACCTGTTGAAGGATCTTGTGGATCTCACATACGGAAAAGGCACGCAGACATACGGAGCATTCGAGTCACCTGAAAATATCACGGGTGCGGAGAACCTCGATATCATCATGCGCACGAACATTGATCATCCTGCGGCATGGATGCCGATTGCCAGTGGAACAGGGGAATGCTTCGGCGGCACCCTCCATGGTGACGGCTACTATGTAGACGGACTGAACAACTCTTTGTTCGGGCAGCTTTGCGGCAATGTCTATAACCTTGGTGTCATGGGGTCATTCGCCAGTGCCGGTGTGGCTGACACGGGAGGAGGCTACGTGGAGAACTGTTGGATCAAGACAACGGCATCGTCGGTAAACAATGTCAATGCTGTCTTTGGTAATCCGACGGCAGAGAGTGGCTACAAGATTGTCAACTGCTACTACCCGAAGACGCTGGCATATAACACGACAGACAATGGCCGTGGCCTCGCAAATCCCGTGGATGTGGAAGCCTTCCACAACGGAACAGTGGCCTATAATCTGAACGGCTTCTATCTGTATAAACGCTACAATGACAAGAAGACAACCTCAGGAACGGAATACAAGTACTATACCATTAACGCAGACAAGACACTGTCGGCTCCGACAACAAAGCATTATGCCCAGAACTACAATAATTGTTCTGCAGGTGCTTCTGATGTCTACGAGTTGGGTGGCTATGTGGAGGATCGCTTCGCTTACGGCGATTTCCGGTTTGCCGATGGTCAGATTCCTACTTCAGATAATGAACGTATGTATGTGGATACGGATGACAAGGTTCACTATTATCCCATCTGGCCCGATGACTACCTCTACTTCGGACAGATGCTGACATACGGCTGGAACGAATTGAGGCCGCATGAGGAGGTGCCGTCGCATCTCTACAAGAATGGTGACCGTCTGGTTACGACCGACAGGAGCAACCGCGTCTATCGTGCTCCGGCTTATTATGGCAATGCAACGAAAAGCGTGGCCCACTTCAATCCTCACTTCAACCTTGTATCCCACTCTAAGCCCAAGAATGCGGCAGACACTGACCTGCATCCGGCTTATCCGGGCATGACGGCTATCGACTTCAAAGGACATAACGAATCGGAATATTGGATTGGATTCAACAATGATGACCTCTTCTATCCACCGTTGCTCGACGATGCAGGCTTGCAGAGCATTGTGAACCGTGACGAGACAGCCAACCTGCTCGTCTATGCACCGGCAGCAGATGTTAACCAGCAGACCTACAACGTGCTGACCCAGTACTTCCAGGAGCCGAAGTTCAGTGACTATTATGATGGGGGAGATACATACCGCCGGGTGGCAATTGCTCCCACACAGGCTATCTTCGGTCATCTCGTGCAGAGTACTCTGAAGACTGCCAGCGACCATCTGCTGGTGGATAAGGAGGACTTCAACTGTCCGATTGCATACCAGATGGGTGACGGCTTCAGGATGTGGTATCAGCGCACGCCAGACAACTTCGTCACCATTACGGATGATAACAAGACGACGGGGTGGGAGGGTATCTGCCTGCCGTTCGAAGCCGAGTTGGTCAGCACGGAGGACAAGGGTGAGATCACCCACTTCTATGGCAACAGCAAGACCGGACATGAGTACTGGCTGCGCGAGTATATGGGCGGTAGTCCTTCTTCCGACAATAAGACATTTGTGGCAGACTTCCAGGCGATATCTGCGGGTAGTCATTCGAAGGATTATACCAATACGTATCTCTGGGATTTCTATTACAGCCATGACGATGGTACAAATAGCACCGTAGACAAGGATAAGAACGAGGAGAACTATCAGCAGGATTACTATAAGACTGCCCACAGTTACTCAAGTTATCCCTACAATGGTGTCGGCGTGCCTTACCTCGTCGGATTCCCAGGAAAGTCTTATTATGAGTTTGACCTGAGTGGTGAATGGGCTCCCCTGAACCGTTATAATAATGTAACGATAACCAATCCTGGCAGTCAGGTCATCAGCTTCGTCTCTGAGTCAGGAGGTCATATTGGTAAAAGCGATAAGGAGCTGGACGACGGGCAGTTAGCAGCTACAATAAATGGCTACGCGTACGTACCTAATTATATTAATACGACGCTGTCCGATGCCGGAACTGGCTATGTGCTGGCCAGCGACGGAGGCAGCTACGTGAAGAATGCTGAAGGTGCCACTGTCAGCGCGTTCCGTCCTTACATCGTCTATGTAGGCGGTGGTACGCGCGGTGTGGAATCCAACGATATTGAGCAGGTCATCTTCAGAAACGAGTATCCAGCCAACCTGCTGCCGAACGGGGATCCGTCGAATGGCCTGAAGGACGGTGCACTGACTATCTATGCCAGGAAGGGCAAGATCGTGGTCGAGTCGTCGCTCCGCTATACCGAGAATATCGGTATATATACGCCGGCAGGTATCACGCTGAACACCTTCCGCGTGAAGGCAGGTGAGACCATGGAGACGCCCGTCTACAGCGACGGAGTCTACATCGTGCGCTCGGACGACGGCCAGTATTCAAAGAAAGTGATTGTAAAACGAAATAGATAATAACAATTAAATAAAGAGCATTATGGAAAAGGTAATGAAAAGAATTTGGACAATTGCACTGCTGACGATGATCGGCATGGTGGCAAGGGCACAGGTAACTGTTGAGTTCGGTAAGAGTTTCACTGTTACTACAGAGAATGAAGTTACGACAGCCTCGCAGACTGGAGGTACTATTGCCGTAAAGGGGCAGGTGGCCAATGAGGCGACCGTAGAGGAGACTGCTAGCACTACTGTGACTATTTCGGTGACACCGGCTGACGGTTTTTACATCACCAAGTCAGACGTGAAGGTGTATCTTACAGTTTCCATCGCAGGTACTCGTTCTGACATCCAATTTGAAAGTCCACTGGTCCTGACAAACGTAGACCCTGCGGAAGAACCCAAGGACAGAACTGCTGCACGTGATTATTCCTTCATCGTCCCCAGTGGTTTTGGAGCCATCGTCTATGAGGCGAACTTCCAGTCGGCTGATGCACTTTATAACATCGGTGCCGACAATGCATCGGATGTGACATGGACGTTGAATGAAGATAAGACGGTTTTGACCATTAAGGGCTCAGAAACTGGAGGGGCGACTAAAGACTTCAATCTTGGAGAAGAGGGCTTCGTTGATCCGTTTGAGGCATTCAGGGCAGAAGTTTCTACCGTTACGTCCATCGAGATTGGTGAGACTGTGACCGGTCTTGGTGCGAACATTTTTAAGGGCTTTGTAGGTCTGACAAAGATTACTATTCAGAACAGAAGTGCCATCCTTGTTTTTGGTGAAGATGCCATTACTCCGTCGGAGGACTTGACGATCGAAGTGCCGGGGAACCTTTATAATGAGTATATGATTACCGATGGCTGGAAGGATCTGACTATCAAGGCAGCAGAAGGCTATGAGACGATGACAGGTATTGCTTTCGATGAGAGCAACAGCTATCAGACCTTTGCCAGTACCGAGAAGGCTTTGATGATTCCCTCTGTGTTGAAAGCTTATACCATCAAGGGCCTCAGCGAGGACGGGGTGTCGCTGGAATTGACAGAAATAACCGATAAGATTATTCCTGCAGGTGTGGCAGTATTGGTATCGACGGCAAAGAGCGTGAAAGAAGGATTTGTGACATCAGCATCTGCAACGGAAGGCACTGCCAAAGGTAAATATCTGAAGTTTGCCCCTCAAGAAGGATTGGAAGTTGGGGTTGGACAGGTGTACGTGCTCTTCAACGACAAGTTCTATTTCTCTCAGGCCGGAATCCTGCCAGCCGGACGTGTATATCTGGATATGACGGAGGAGAATGAAGTATCCCGTACGCGTAGCAGTTTCAGTATTGGTGGCGACGGCACGACAGGCATTAAAGAAGTGAAAAACGGAGAAATGGAATGTGAAAAGTATTACAACCTCCAGGGCCAACGCGTAAACCTTCCCACCAAGGGCCTCTACATCAAGAATGGTAAAAAGGTCGTGATTAAGTGAGCATAAAGCAGAGCCTGCCCATGCTTTATCGAGCGTGAGCGAGCTCGAGCGAAGCTCAAGGTCGTGATAAAGTGAGCATAAAGATGGTAAGGATGATCTAAAAGGATAAGAAAGAACAGAAATGATACGGATGAAGAAGGCAACGATGAGACTATTCTCTCTTGCTCTGCTGATGATAATCAGTATGGGCGCAGAGGCTCAAGTGAAGGTGGAAATCGGAGAGTTCACGGGTGGTAAGATTATTGAGAAGAGTCAGACCAAACCCGATGAAAAAGGTTTGGTGACTATCACCATTACCGTGACCCCCGACAAAGGCTACACCATTTCCCAAAAAGACATCACCGTTGTCGCTACATATCCTATCTCCGGCTCTCGCGCCGACACTCGTGCCCCGGAAATCGCCGCTCCTCTCACCCTTCTCGGCAAAGACCCCGAAGACCTCTCCGCAGAGCGCGACTATGATTTTATCATTTCCTCCACCCTCGGCGCCTGGGTCAAAGAGGCCAACTTCAGTTCTGATTCCAAAGGGCCCTCAAGAACTATTCATGAAATCACTTCTCTTAGCGAAATTACGGAATCTGCTGATAATTATGTCATCACACAAAATATCTCAGGTGGAACGGCGGGTGTCTCTACCTTTAGTGGTACGTTGGAGGCAGATATTGATCCAACAACCAATATGCCATATCGCATCAACGGTTTGAACGCACCTTTGTTTACGACCCTCACAGGTACGGTTAAAAATCTGGTACTGGAGGATGTTAGTATAAGTGGTCATAGTGGTAATACAGGTGCTATCGCTTGCACTGCCAATGGTAGTGCTCGAATCTACAATGTGGGTATTCTCAGTGGATCAGTAGGAGGTACAGGCTATACTGGTGGTTTGGTAGGTTCCCTTGATGGAACTGCACGTGTTGTCAATTGCTATAGTTATGCTGAAATCAAAGGTGGGTCGACTGTTGGCGGTATTGTGGGTTATAATAATGTGGCCTCCACGCAAAGTAATATAGCAACCATGGTAATGAACTGTATGTTTTATGGCGACATTACTGGTGGTTCCACTGTTTCACCTGTCTATGGAGGAAAGAGTATCAATAATTTGAATAGTGGTGGATTGGCCACTTACAATTACTATGCCTATAGTCAGCTGAAGACCAAGACGATTGGTAATAGTAACTACAATTGTGCCATTGCTGTGGAGGATAGGTTTCTGACTCGTTTTGAACTCTACCGTCAACTGCTGAACAGTAATAAGAAGCTTGCTGCCATCTATGCCTCCACTACCAATACAACTGTCAATCCTGATGATATTGCAAAGTGGGTGCTTGAAACGGCAGATAGAACTATTTTAGATCCTAAGCCCTATCCAGTGCTAAAAGCTCAAGGTCGCTATCCATCCATTATTAATATTGATGCTGAACACGCTCCGAGAAGTGCTTCTTTGGGGCGTAATAAAGGAATTCAAATGGGGCGATTGACAGTTAAAATAAGTAGTGTGGGAACGAATGCACCAGATGGAGCAAAACTGATTGACGAAAACGGCCAAGAAAAGACAGAACTCACGCTGACTATCACTCGTACTGACAAGGATGAAGATCGTTTTAACTTCAACTACGATAAGATTCAGTTACCTTACTATAATGATGTGGGAATAGGTAATTATACTACCCAAACCGTAGATGGAAACAAAATTAGTCGGGTGGTTACTGGTTGGAAAATTACTTCAGTCACAGGAGGTACAGAAGGAACCTATGATCCAAATGACAGGTGGGGTGGCTATAATTTTGCAGACCGTAAATGTACAAATAAGGATAAATATGGTACAGGAGGAAGCAATCGTGTATTCTCGCAAGGTGCTTACTATGATGTTCCATACGATGTGACAGGTATTACTATTGAGCCTTATTGGGGTCAGGCTGCATACGTATCAGATCAGTACTACGATGTGGTGTATGATAAAAATTATACTGCCCAAAATGTTACCCAGTTAGGCACTCAATGTACTAATGAAGAAGACAGAAACATCAACGGCAGTTCCCAAAAAGTATATACCACGATAGAGGCTGCCCGTTCATCAATGAGTATACCAACCAGTGGCAAGACGGTCTATGATTATGCAGTTGTGTTGGTGGGTAACGTACATCAGGCTACGGCTCTCTATGGCAATAGTAATACACCTTATACAATCATGTCGATTGATTTGGACAAAGATAATGAGCCTGACTATAGTTTTATTTTCAGTCATAAAAATCGACAGCTCATCTCCCCAATTCGCTTTGATTTCTTGGATGTGGTTGGCACAGCACAGGCACAGAAACCTAAAGATCAAGCTCTTATGCTCAACGTGAGTATTTTTAAACCTAGAGGCTGGTTTGAGGTTACAAACACTTGTCTGATGTATTTTCAGCAATTTGAAGGAGACAATGGAAGTAAGACTAAGTCGCCCATCATTCTTCTTGGTGGGGTTTTCGATCAGTTCGCATCTACACAAAGCAGTTCACCAACAAACACCAGTTATATACATTTGGGCAGTAATGCGTGGTTCAAGGCATTTGGTAATGGAACCCATAGTGATGGTAGTAAGTTTACACCGCATATTCCAATATCTGTGACAGGTGGTGATTTTGAAGGCTTTTACCTTTCTGGTACATATAATCCTGATGCCAATGTGAGTACAAGTGCAGATAATGCCGAGTGTTATATCAGTGGTGGACATTTTACGGAAATAGCAGGTGCTGCACAAGAAAAGATTAGTGGCGATGTCCAATGGCAAATCTATAATGCGGATATTACAGATTTTTTTGGTGGAGGTGTTAATGACGTTAATTCAATTACAGGGGATATTACCGTTGATATATTCAATAGTAATGTTTCTCAATACTGTGGTGGTCCGAAATTCGGAAATATGGCTACAGGGAAAAAAGTAACCACTCGAGCGGTAGGTTGTACTTTTGGTAAATACTTCGGTGCTGGTTATGGGGGAGCTTCCTATAAAAGGCAAAAATTCTATGATAATAGTACTTACAATTTTGCCGATCTCAATACAAGATACAATAATGAACGTGGCAATTATTATGATGGTGTAACTGATGAATTATGGTCTCATCAGGAGGATCCTACTAAACGGGTAAAATATGGTTATAAAGGTCCTGGTGTTGCCACTGACTTCGATTATGAATTTTTCGTCTGGTCATCAGGAACAACTGGTGCTCGCTTCTATATTAAATATGCCGTTTTTTCGTTAGCTATAACCCAAGATGTCAGCTCAACATTGACCAAATGTATCATTAATGGTAACTTTTATGGTGGTGGCAGTCTTGGTAAAGTTGAAGGCACGGCAACCTCTGTACTTGATGATTGTACAGTACATGGCAATGTCTTTGGTGGCGGCTATTCCGCTACTATTCCTCAAGTTCCAATTAGAAATGGCGGCTTTACCAAAGTTCCTAATTTTAATAAATACTCTGGCCTTTTTGAACCTGGAACTCTTTCTGATACCACTCCTTTTGATTGGGTAAAGGGAACATTACCAAGCAATGGTGATAATGCCATAAACGAGACAGATGGACACCATGACATCCTTACCGACCAAGACTTAGCCACTCTTGGTCAGGTGAACCAAACAAATTTGACAATTAAGGGTAACACTATTGTACGAGGCAGTGTCTATGGCGGTGGTGAGGAATCTGGTATTAGTGGTGACACTGAGGTGAATGTCACAGGCGGCACTATAGGCTATGAAGGTGCAGAAGTGTATGCTGACTTGGTTGGTAATGTATATGGAGGAGGTAGAGGATTGGCTGATAAAATAACGGCTGGTCAGGTTAAGGGCAATACCAAAATAACCATTAACGGCGATGCAGAAAATCCTCATATATTCCATAATGTATATGGTGGCGGTGCCTTGGGTTCGGTAGGTGATTACGACTACAATGAAGATGGTAGCATTCAGAAGTATAATTCTGGTGGTTCTTGTGAGGTGAATATCCTTGGGGGCAAAATCGGTAGGGATGGCGATGTGGCTGGTCATAATAATGGTATGGTGAACGGTGCATCGCGAGGTGATGTATCTGCTCCGGTAAATGGCGTGGATAAATACGACCACTTAGCATGGGTTCATGATACACATGTGATTATCGGTGATGTAACTAAAGGCACGAAAGATAATCAGGGTGATGGTAAATTCTATGATTATCCGCTGATATATGGCGCTGTTTATGGTAGTGGTGAGAATGGTCATACTTATCAGAATACGATAGTTGATGTTCATAGCGGAACAATTGGAGTAGAAGAAATAGGTCTTCCAGATGACCAGAGGTACGTCGCTCGTGGTAATGTGTATGGAAGTGGTTGCGGCACGGATACCTATGGCTTTGATGATGACAATGATGGTGAAAAAGATCGGATTTATTACAACCTCAATGCTGGTATTGTGTGGGGTAATACAGAGGTTAATATCTATGGTGGTCATATTGTCCGAAACGTCTATGGTGCAGGTTCCAATGGCTCGGTTGGTAAGTTTGACCTCGTGGATGCAGCCTATAATACTGCCCATCCTGATGCTCAGTTGCCAATTGGCAAACCATACAATTGTTCATCAGGAGGTGTATGCTATGTCAATGTCAGTGGCGGTATGATTGGTAGTCCTGGCGGAAAGATGCATTATGATGATATTAGTACTGGCCCAGATGACTTTGGTCATGTGTTCGGAGCAGGAAGAGGTGAATTGAAGGACTCGACAGTTTATCTCAATATGGCATTGACGGGATATGTGAAAGAGACGCATGTGACTATTAGTAATAAAGCTTTCATTACGGGCTCTGTGTATGGTGGTGGCGAGTGTGGTCATACGCTTCGCGATACCTATGTGATAGTCGAAGGCGGACAGATCGGTGTTGGCGAAGGAGAGGAAGGACCATATACTGATTGGTCAGCTGCCTCTATGAAGGAATGCTCTCACTGGCCATACGAAAAGAACAATTCGCCATACGACATGTATTCTGGAGATACAGGATATGACATAGACGCTGCAAAGGGAGGATTGAAGAAGGCCACAGACGGCCATACCTTCTATGGCAACGTGTTTGGCGGCGGTAGTGGCTACTATCCGTATGCACCAGGCAAGTGGGTACGCTCGGCTGGACTGGTAGAGGGTAATACATCCGTGACAATTTCTGGCGGACATATCCTGAGTAATGTCTATGGAGGCAACGAGCATACTGATGTATATGGCACATGTACTGTTGAGATGACGGGTGGTACTGTCGGCGTACCAAGGACATGGGAAGAAAAACTGAATCACCCAGTAGTCGGCAGCCTCTTTGGAGCTGGTAAGGGTGACAAGCGTGTGCTATTCAATACATGGACCAACGTAAAAAGTACCAGCGTCACAGTTTCTGGCGGTAGGGTCTATGGCTCTGTCTTTGGTGGTGGTGAGGACGGTCACGTATTGGGAGATGCAACAACGACGATTGAGGAGATAGATTCTGAGAATCCGACCATTATCGGTACGCTTGGTACTACGGGTTACGACGGTAATGTGTTTGGTGGAGGGCGAGGCTCCTATACTGCTCTGACGGCCGGCGTAGTGTGTGGCAACGTGAAGCTTGATATCAAAGGGGGCAAGATGCTGGGGTCTGTCTATGGTGGCGGCCGTCTGGCTTCGGTAGGTACGCACTTAGTGCCGCCGAATAGAGTAGGAGATTCCCAGAGTGAACATTCTTATTATGGCAAACAGATTGCAGATGGTAAGAAACAGGTTGACTGGGAGAATTATCTGGATAATGAGCCTGCGAACGATGCAGACGTGGAGGCTTCGGGTGTTACTCACGGACATATCACCGTTAATATCAGCGGTGGTACGATCGGTGCCGTTGATAATAGTGGCAAAGTGTTGAACTCATCCTATTCTATTGGTGATGTGTTCGGTGGCTGTAAGGGTACGACGAATGGTGAATATTCAAATAGAACAACGGGTGATAATTCTGAGGTAGCTTATAATCCAGTTTCTGATGCTCAGGCCAAACTTGGTATTGCGAAGAGTACCATCGTTAATCTTCTGGGTGGCACTGTCGGCAACTCCATCTATGGCGGCGGTGAGGTCGGAAATGTAGGTGAACTTGGTGTTGTGAGTGTTGAAAATAGTACATTAACTTATGAAGATCCAACTCTTGCCTTTGCCAAAATCAATTTGCTTGGCGGAACCGTCCAAAATGTCTATGGTGGCGGATTGGGCATGAAAGAAAATATCAATGGTGCTAAAGAAAGTGCCGAAGCTTTGGTGAAAGGTGACGTGAAGGTGAATCTGAACGGACTGGAGCCGGGAGACTATGATGCAACTATTCATGGTGAAGTTGGTACTGGCGAAGGGAAATTAGTAGCTGCGTATAACGAGGATGGCAATGATGGTTATGATTTCTATCGGGCTAATGCTGGTTGCATCGTAACCGGTACTATCTTTGGTTGTAACAATCTGAATGGAACGCCTACAGGTCATGCGAAGGTGCATGTGTTCAAGACCAGGGCAAAGGCCGGGCAGGCCGAGGGCGACTATGATGTGGCTGCCGTCTATGGCGGTGGCAACAGGGCAGACTATATTCCTGCCGCCAGCGACGTGCAACAGAAGACGGAGGTGATCATTGAGGGCTGCGACCTGACGAGTATTCAGCAGGTCTATGGCGGCGGTAATGCGGCTGCCACGCCTGGTACGCTGGTGCTGGTGAAGGGAACCAAGATCATTGACGAAGTATTCGGTGGCGGTAACGGCGTCAGCTCGCCTGGCTTTGATAACCCGGGTGCTAACGTGGGCTTTTATACTGGAACCACAACCCCCTACGGCGGAGATAATGGAGGTAAGTCATTGGTTCAGTTGATGGCAGGAAAAGTTCACAATGCCTACGGCGGCAGTAACACGAAAGGTGATATCCGTGGCGGCTCGAATGTGGTAACAGTCGATAATGAATATCGGGAAAATGCAACAGGTTGTTGTAAGATTCTTGAGGTGGATTACATGTTTGGCGGCGGCAAGAATGCCGGTATGAAGAGTGGTGCTAATATCATTCTGGGATGCTCGAATTCGGATGTCTGGGTAAAGGAGATCTATGCTGGTGCCGAGAACGCCGACGTCGAAGGTGATGTCAGTCTGACGATTACCAGTGGTAAGTTTGGGCGCGTGTTTGGCGGCAACAAGGAAAGTGGAAAGCTGGAGGGTAGCATCACCGTAAACATTGAGGAGAACGGCCAATGTGGTATTCCTGTCATTATCGGTGAAATATATGGAGGTGGAAATAAGGCTCCTTACTCTATATATGGATTTGATAGTAATGGCAATATACTAACCAATGGAACTCGTAAACACGATGATCCTCAAGTCAATATACGTGCTTTTACCAGTATCGGTAATGTCTATGGTGGTGGCTATGGTTCAGCAGCAGTCATGTATGGTAATCCTACGGTGAACATCAATGAGGTGGTGATCAATCATACTGATCATGATGCTACATATAATGGAAATGAGTATGGTGGAGAGGCTATATATTTTGTGAATGATGTCTTGGATCCGACTGTCACATCTGATCCGGAAAATATGACCAACGTCCAAAAAGTGGTGGTTCCTGCTCATACAGATGGTAAGATGGGGACTATTCAGAATGTGTTCGGCGGTGGAAATGCAGCAGCGGTGCATGGTAATACCAATGTGAATATCGGCACGACGCCCACGGAGTTTCTGGTACAATTAAAAGATAATGGAGAACCTGACTATAATACGGATGGTACACCCAAGAAAACTTCAATGGACGTTGTCGGAGCAGATATCCGTGGCAATGTCTATGGTGGCGGCAATCAGGCTGAAGTTACCGGTAATACCAACGTCACGATTGGTAAAGATGCTACGACCTCATCAGGTGGTACAGAACCATAAGTCACGACTTGACATACAAAGGAACACAATAATGGATAAGATAGGAAAATATGAATTTATGGCGGAGCCGTTTCATTGCGATTTCTCGCAGCGGCTCTTTATGGGACATCTGGGGAACCACATGCTGAATGCAGCGGATTTCCATTCGACGGATCGTGGTTTCGGGATGAGGTATCTGTTGACAATAAATCGGTCGTGGGTGCTCTCGCGACTGGCGATTGAGATGGAGGAGATGCCGAAGATGTACACAAAGTTTAACGTGGAGACGTGGGTGGAGAGTGCGATGCGCTACTTT